>Ga0209428_1000008_pt1 | contig 214423 bp, 213 predicted proteins | sample OlaalgELextract1_2_FD_187377 | JGI IMG/M metagenome (GOLD analysis project Ga0209428, IMG submission 187377) | Olavius algarvensis symbiont microbial communities from Tuscany, Italy - Type G ELBA extract 1 (SPAdes) (version 2) | ecosystem: Host-associated > Annelida > Digestive system >...
GCATCAAGACCACCCAACGCTACTGTAAAGTGAGCAATCCCAAGGTCCAGAGAGATTACTTCAAGGCCATGCGTCGCCTTTTGAACACTGCGCAGGAGGGAGCTGGCTATTTTTAACTTGACAAGAGGGGAAAAATGAAACAGGAAAGTGGTAGATAACCCACCTTAATCAATAGAAAAATCAGACCTTATTACGTCTAGTTGCCAACAATCCACGCTTAATAATCGCTGATCTCTAGTGCGGTATGATTCCGGTATTATTCAGGTTGGGATGAATTGGTTATCGGTCACTCTCCGCATCTTCCTCACCGCTTGTTCTTCTTCTGCTTCATCACCGTGCGGACCATCTTCCCAAACGCACGGTCCTTTTTTCTTTTTTCAAGAAATGACATCTTGTGAAAAGCCGATTCCCGGGCAAGTTTCATGAAGCTTTCGTAGCGCTCCGGCGGAATCTCACCGGCGTCCAGAGCGGCCAGGATGGCGCAGCCCTGCTCCTGGGTGTGGCTGCAATCGGCAAACCGGCACTGGCCGGCCAAAGTGGAAATTTCACTGAAGGTTTCCCCGATACCCGCCTCTACCGCGATATTGCCCAATTCGCGCATCCCGGGGGTATCGATGAGCAGGGCCCCACCGGGCAGTTTGATGAGCTGGCGGCCGGTAGTGGTGTGGCGGCCCTTGCCGTCTTTATCGCGAATGGTGCGGGTAGCAAACCGATCATGCCCCAGAAGCGCGTTGAGCAAGGTGGTCTTGCCCACACCGGAAGATCCCAGCATGCAGTAGGTCTGCCGCGGTTTGAGCAGTTCCCGGACATCTCCCATTCCGGTCGTGTCCATATTGCTGAAAGCCACCACCCGGACTTCCGGCATCAGGGTGCGGATATCGGCCACTTTCAGGGCCACTTCTTCCGGCGAAAGCAGGTCGCTTTTGCTCAGCAGTATTGCCGGTTCAATGCCCGTGTCATGCACCATCACCAGGTAGCGTTCCAGGCGCCTTATATTGTAATTGTTGTCCAATGACTGGACAATCAGACCGGTATCGATATTGCCGGCGATGAGCTGGAAGTCGACCTTTTTTCCCGGTGTCTTGCGTTTCAGTGTGGATTTCCTGGTCAGCACCGCATCAATAATCGCACTGGCGGCATTATCAAGATATTTCACACTAACCCAATCCCCGACAGCCGGATAGTCCAGCGGCGACGCGGCGCTGAACATGAGCCTGCCGGTCACCTCGGCCGGCACTTCAATATCCCCATTGGATATGGTGTAGCTCTCCCGGTGGGCAGCCACCACACGCGCGATCTCGCCGGCTGCCAGTCGGTCCGGTTCGGCCTGATCCTTGAACCAAGCATCGAACCCAATTGAATCTAGTTCGTTTTCCATGAGTGTCTTTCCTTTAATCCTGCATGGCTGATGAGAAAAGATTATCCGATCTCAATTTTCAGTCGGCTCTATAACAAAAACAATCAGAAATCAATCGCCGGCAGCGATACCGCGAATTGGGTTCCCATGATTTGAATGGGAGGGCGGCAGAACAGGGGGGAATTGGGTCTCCAGGTTGTCCTCCAACCAGCCTGCAGTCTTCTCGCATCAGTAAAAGCGCCCGCCCGGATATTGCTTTTCATGGCGGCCGCCAACCTGATGCGCATAGGCAACTGGTAACATCCAGCCTATTCGCGCGGCGATGAGTTGAGTGGAAACAGGATTTCACCCTCGCCTTCCAGGCGACCGTATAGGGGGTTCTGGCGTCGATTGGAGGCCTCAATCACCTGAGGCCTTAAATAGGCCCCCAATTCGGTGCCGGTTACCACAGAATCACGATTGGCATCCGCCGATCCGGCAAAGGCTCTCAGCAGGTAGGTAGTAAAAAGACCATGGCCGTCCCTTTCCGTCACCTGCTCGTCCATGCCGCCCGCGGTAATGATCTGCACGGTGCGCATTGAGGCAATTTTCCGCAGGTAATCCGCATTGGAACTGGCCAGCCCCGCCGAACGGTTCAAGCCCAGTCCCGAGTAACACGAATCCATGACATAGAGGATATGTTTGGCTGATATCCGATTGGACAGTCCCCGTATGGTCTCCATGGATATGGCCGTGGCAAAATAGTTGGTGGTATCGGCATCCACCGGAATAATGTAACCCCGTTTTCCGCCCCGGGCCTGTTCCCCGGTCTGCCCATGGCCGGCGAAATACATGACCACCCGGTCTTCACGCCCCACCAGTTGCGGCAATTCATGCCCGAGCACGGTCAGCAGGCGCCGCTGGGTGGCCTGTTCATCGAGGATGGTGATAATTCGATCGAACCCGGCCTTTTCAAATACGGCTTTGACGGAGAGTGCGTCGGCCACGGCGAATTCCAAAGGCGGCCACTTCTCGTACTGATCAACCCCTATGACAACCGCTACCGACTTGTGATAGAACCTGCCTTCCGCCAGGGCAGTGACGGTTTTGACACGGCTGGCAGCCACCGGTATAGAACGTTCAACTGTGGTGGTGAGGCTCGCCAGATTGCCCGCCCGGTCCTGGGCGTCTATCGTAATCACGTTCTCCCCGGGGCTTAAGGGGATATCCTTCAAAAAGTAATTTTCGGGGCTCAACTCGGCTTCCAGGCCATTGATTTTTATCCAGGCCACCCCGCTCTTGTCGGTAGCCAATCCCCGCACGGTGATGCTCTCAGCCTTTAAAGCCAAGTGGATGGCCCGGGTTTTCTGGGGTTCGATAAGGGTCAGGACCGGTCCTTCGCGGTCTGGCTTAACGGCAATCTTTTTTGCCAGGACCACGGCCTTTTTGTAATCCTTGCGAATGCTAAGGGATTTTGTAATGTAATTTGCGGCCGCATCGATATTGCCCTGCTCGTAGGTAAGCTTGGCCAGGAGGTAATACAATTTGTTGTTGTTAGAACCCAATTCCGCGGCCTGGGTAAAATCTGTGACGGCTGTATCAACATTGCCCTGCTTGCGGTACCAGTTGCCCACCAGTTCATAAGGCCGGATATACCCCGGGCAGATTTCGATGGCTTCGAGGTAATAAGGGTTAACCTTGCTTTGGCCTTTGTGAAAATTCCCCTTGCTCTTGAGGGCATAGGCCCGGTCACAGTCAAGACCGGCCCAGAGAGGTGCTGCATTGCCCATACCACCGGCAACCAGGATCGCGACCAGGATCAGGATTGCTCGCCCTACCGCGGCACTAGATTTCATCTTCGACCACCTCTCCGGCCTGGTTGATTTTGAAATTATCAAAGAAAACCTCAATTGCGTCCGTTGCCTTTATCGTTCTTCGCTTGGCGGAAAAATTCTGAAGAACAAATCCAACCAAGACATCCTCCTTGGTAAAGTGTGCGGTATACCCCAGTGTTCGCCAACGCTCCGAATCCTCTCGTTTGAAAAGGGAAGTCAACTTCTTTCCTTCTCTGACAAACCGGAGGGTTCCATAGAAATCATCAGTATCCTTGTATTTACGCGCAACTCCCTTCCGGTCTTTGACACTTACAAAAGCCATCCGGGGTTTTCGCATTTTAGCAGATTTCTCCAACCTTATCATGGCAACCCACCAGGCGTCAGAGTCTTCCGGCCTATTGGAGATTGCAAAGACAGCCGATTGGTCCATGCCGCGAAGAGCCCTTTTAAAGCGGTATTGGCAATCGATCTGAATATCAAAATCACCCCGGAAAACGTAGCGGCTACTAAGTCCGGCCTTACTGAAAGCCCCGGTTCTGGTTTTTATCAAAAGACGATTATCGACGATTTCCAGGTCGCCCAGCTTAAAGTTTTTCAGTTGATCCGGGTTGTGGACATACTGAGCCCGATCCCATTTAAATTCGTTCAAAGATTCGAAAGTGTCATTGTAATAAGCAGTTTCCGAATTGTCACCCCGACCCGGGTCCGGTAATAATCCGGTGGCGCCAACCAGGAAGAAAAGCAGCAGCGCTGATGATAGGAAACGCTTCTGGCGGATCTGCATACCGATCTCCTTGAGTAAACTGATCAACATGTATAAAACCATGAATATTGTATGCTTCAGGCATTAAAAATCAATACCAAAAATAGACCGCAACTGATCGAAATGCGAAAGAGATGGTCAGGCCGGTCAATCTGCGGCCGTACCAAATTTTTATATTGCGGATAGGCCGTTGCTGCTTATTTTAAGCACCAACTTAACACTTTATGAGGTAAATATGAAATATGTAGGTGCTCATGTCAGTACCGCCGGCGGCGTTGAAAATGCCCCGTTGAACGCCCAAAAAATCGGTGCCCAGGCGTTTGCCCTGTTCACTAAAAACCAGCGGCAGTGGAAAGCCAAGCCCCTCACCGCCAACAGCATCGATCTGTTCAAGCGAAACTGTGCCACGGCCGGCTTCGCCCCGGAACACATTCTGCCCCACGACAGCTACCTGATCAACCTGGGGCACCCCGAAACAACCGGATTGAAAAAATCGAGGGAGGCGTTCTTAGATGAGGTGCAGCGCTGTGAGCAATTGGGGCTGAACTACCTGAATTTTCACCCGGGCAGCCACCTGAAGAAGATCGCCCCCGACGATTGCCTGGCGCGCATCGCCGAGTCCATCAACCTGGCCCTGGATCAAACTAAGGGTGTCACCGCCATCATCGAAAACACCGCCGGCCAGGGTACCAACATGGGATTCAGATTCGAGCAGGTGGCGGCGATGATTGACGGGGTTGAGGATAAAAGCCGAGTAGGCGTTTGCCTGGACACCTGCCACACGTATGCTTCCGGGTATGATATCAAAACATTCGCGGGTTTCGATGCGGTCATGGCCGAATTCGAGCAGGTGGTCGGACTCAGGTATTTAAAGGCCATGCACCTCAATGATTCGAAGAAGATTTTCGGATCTAAAGTAGACCGGCATGAAAGCCTCGGCCGGGGAACCCTGGGTCCGGAAGCGTTCCGGTTCATCATGAACGACCCGCGGTTTGACGACATCCCGTTGATCATGGAAACGCCCAACGATGCCATCTGGGCGGATGAAATCAAGATGCTGTACGGGTTTGTGGAAAAATAAGGGGGCCAATGGTCCGAGGGGTCAAGTAGATATACAGGAGAAAGGATCTCACCATGGACGGACGCGCACGAAAGGACATCAAACCAGGCCTCGAAGTCGACATCGTACTGAAAAGAGACCAGCGCACCGGGCGCCCCACCCGGGGAATCGTAAAGGATCTGCTGACAAAGTCCGCCACCCATCCCCATGGAATCAAGGTCCGTTTGGCCGACGGCCAGGTGGGCCGGGTTGAAAACATTCTCGGACCGGCTGAATGAATCCCCAAGGTTGCAAACATTCGGGGCATGCATACCTTAAGGTGCATATTGACAGTGCTACCAAAAATAAAACTATGAGGTAATATATGCATACCGAGACACAAAAGCCCTCCGAATACCTGGGAGAGCATGTAAAAATGGAGTTGGATGAACCTGATCTGGACTATGAAACCGCCCACTATGCGGCCAAGCTGAAAGCCAAGGGAATCTGCTGGGACCCCATGCTGCTCTCCTGGTTCAACGGCAGAACCGGGGATTTTCATCCCAAGATCGACTGCGGCGGTTCCGACAAACCCCCTTATATCATTTATGCCCGGGCTCGCGGGGCCGACCTGACCGTAGATATCAATGATGGGGAGTGGGTTTTCTATTACCTGATGTTCGAAAAATAATCGGAATCGGTTTCAGCCGCTCCCCTAAGGCCCAACGCAGAGATTGGGCCTTAGGGGAGCGGCTGAAACCGATTCTGCTGATTACCCATTACGCCTTCAATACACCCCAGATCACCTTGATATCCAACTCTAATAAACCGCCCTTTTATTGCGCCCACCCCTATGGCCATTAGGTTGAGCTTCCATTCGCCGTCGTCTCCTGATACAGAGTTTCTATTAAGTATCTCGATGTGTCCTTCTAATATCTATTTGCCCCCGGGAGAACTGTGGCCAATCCATACGGCATAAAAACGCTTATCAACCGAACGTTTGCCGGTCGATTTTTCATCGCGAAGCTGTCGCACTACCCGCTTATCGGCAAACTCCTGGACGCCCTGCTGTTCGCCGAAGATGACATCATGTATCTGCCCGCGGACCGCTCCATCCCGATTAACCGGCGCCTGACGGATCGCCAGGACATGGTTCTACCTTCGCAGGTGCTGGACCGTGTCATCGACCGGGCGCACCACCACTGGATCATGAATTTTTGCATTTGCCGGGATTCGGCCGACTGCCAGACCTACCCCAAAACCATGGGTTGTCTGTTCATGGGGCAGGCCGCCCTGGATATCAACCCCAAGTTCGGTCGTGTGGTCTCCCGGCAACAGGCCCGCGAGCACGCGCAGCGATGCCGGAAGGCCGGTTTGGTGCACCTGGTCGGCCGCAACAAACTCGACGCTGTGTGGCTCGGGGTGAAGCCCGGGCAGAAGCTGTTTACGGTGTGCAACTGCTGCCCGTGCTGCTGTCTCTGGCGCATCCTGCCGGATATCACCCCGGAAATTGGGAAAAAGCTGACCAAGATGCCGGGTGTGGAAGTCCGGGTCACGAAAAACTGTGTCGGCTGCGGGACCTGTACCCAGGATGTCTGCTTTACGGACGCCATTCAAATGGAAAATGGTCAGGCCTTGATCGGCGAAGCCTGCCGCGGGTGCGGCCGATGTGTAACGGTATGCCCCAACGAGGCTATTGAACTTGCCCTGACGGATGAAAATTTCTTGGAGAAGACAATTCTGCGGCTAACGGCAGCGGTGGACCTTTCCTGAAACAATGGCGGATGGATAGCATCCGCCATTATTCCTTTTAATTATAAAGCGTTATTCTGCCTCAACAATCTCGGCTTTTTGAATGACAATCGGTTCCACGGGCACATCGTCATGCATGCCTGTGCGGCCGGTTTTGGCAGCCTTGATCTTATTGACCACGCCGTGTCCTTCGGTCACCTTGCCGAAAACAGCGTACCCCCAGCCCTGAGGCGTTTTGGCGGTGTGGTTCAGGAATTCATTCTTTTTGACATTGATAAAAAACTGGGCCGTGGCACTGTGCGGATCCATGGTCCGCGCCATGGCAACTGTATACGCATCATTGGTCAGGCCGTTGTCCGCCTCATTCTCAATCGGATCGCCGGTGGAACGCTCCTCCATGTCGGCATTCATGCCCCCGCCCTGGATCATGAATCCATCGATCACCCGATGGAAGATTGTCCCGTCGTAATGCCCCGCTTTTACGTAATTTAAAAAATTAGCGGTGGCCAAGGGGGCCTTTTCCTCGTCCAGTTCGATAATGATATCACCCATATCGGTTTCCAGTTTTACCATTTTTCTCTCCTTCATGATTGGCCGTAAGCCGGTATATAAGCAACTGCATGCGATAGATGTAACCGCTTACTCAATATTCAGGGACAGGTCAACTCATAAACAAACGGCCACATTATTGTTCTATTAAGGTTTCGACTGAACCGGCCGATATACAGGTTGATACCAATGCCCTTGAAAAGGGGCCAGCCAGTAGAGGGTGCCATGAAGTGGTTCGGCCACAAACAACATTCCATGACCGGGCAGTTTACCCGCGATTATGTGTTTATTGCCATCGGCCCTCTTATCGTTCTGTTTTTATTATCACTTGTCGGAGGGATCACCTCCACCCGCTATGTGGGCCAGCTGCTCTCCAGATCCATCAACGACTTGAACACCGAGGCGCTAGTCCACCTGCGCCAGTTGGGCGAACGGGTCATCGAGAATAAGGCCCGTGATGTGGCCGTCCAGATCGACATTTATCTCAAAGCCCACCCGGATGCCGCCATGGTGGACCTCCAGACCGATCCCAATTTCAAAAAAATTGCTATGCAGGTGGTGGGGGTCACCGGATATACGTGTATCTATGAATCCGGAACGGGAATCATGCGCCTCCACCCCAATGAAAAGCTGATTGACTTGGACATGGCCCTGCTCTCTACCAAGCTGCCTTCCTGGTGGGTCATCTTCAAGCCGACTCTGAAAGGAATTGAAAGATCAGGCTATTACAATTGGCAGGAAAAAGACGGTTCCATCCGTGAAAAATTCATGACCATGACCCCGGCGGCGACGCGATTTCGGGGCAAAACATTAATGGTTGCCGCCACCACCTACATCGACGAGTTTTCCACCCCCTTTACGGCACTTGAAAAGCATGCCGGCCAGATTAAAGATCGATACCAACAGTTTGTCTCCCGTGAAGGGCTTTATTTCATCGGCGGCGTGATGGCTCTGCTGCTGTTGACCTTTGGCGGGGTCTACCGCTTGGGACGGCGGGCCGCCTTACGCTATATCCTCCCCATTGAACGGCTGGGCGACTCCGCCCAAAAGATAGGGAAAGGTGACTGGAGCTTTACCGGAACCGGCGAAATGCTGGCCCGTAAAGATGAAATCGGGGCGCTCGCCCGGACCTTCGACCGTATGTCACGGCATGTAAAAGAGCTCGTTACCAGCCTGGAACAGCGGGTGGCGGAACAAAACCGCATCCAGGTGGCCCTGACCGAGAGCGAAAAACATTACCGCAGCCTTTTCGACGGCGTACCCATCGGCGTGTATCGCACGACGCCGGGCGGCCGGGTGCTGGATGCCAACCCCAAACTGATCAGGTCTCTGGGGTACCCGGATCGCGAATCGTTTATCGCCCTGAACGCGACCCAGCTCTACACGGATCCAGCAGACCGCAGCAACTGGAAAACCCTCATGGATGCCAACCTGGATACAACGACATTCGAAACCCGGATGCAGACCTTCGACGGGAAAACCATATGGGTTGAAAACCAGTCCCAGACCGTCCGGGACAAGGACGGCAACATCCAGTATTATGAAGGCAGTCTGCAGAACATTAGCGATCGGAAAAACACGGAAAAGACCCTGGCGGAGAATGAACGGCGCCTTAAAAAACTCTACGAGGAATCGAAAAAAGCAGAGGAACTTTATCAATCGCTGATCAATTCATCTGCGGACGCCATCATCATGTACGACCTTGAAGGTAGGGTTCGGCATGTGAGCCCTGTGTTTACCCAATTGTTTGGCTGGGAAATCGAAGAGGTTATCGGAAAGAAAATTCCGTTTCTCCCACAATCCGAACGGCCGGCCACCATGGCCCTCATCCATGACCTGATCACTAACGGTACGCCCTGTCGCGGCTACGGAACCAAGCGGTACCACAAAGACGGTACGCTGATCGATGTAAGTATCAGTGCTTCACGTTACGATGACCACGAAGGTAAACCCTACGGCATTTTGGTGAGCCTGCGCGATATATCCGAACATAAAAAGCTGACGGCTCAACTGCAGCACGCCGAAAGGATGGAGGCCATTGGCACGCTGGCCGGCGGCATCGCCCACGATTTCAACAACCTGATGATGGGCATCCAGGGCAATGTAACCCTGATGCTACTGGACACCGACGAACACAGCCAGAATTTCAAGAAACTGGCCTCCATTGAAAAGATGATCCAGAGCGGGTCGCGGCTTACCCGCCACCTGCTGGGCTATGCTCGTAAGGGGCAATATGAAATTCGACCCATCGACCTCAATCTTTTGGTGCAGGAAACCGCCGAAACTTTCGGGCGCACCCGGCGGGAAGTCCACATTCACGAAGAGCTCAACGCCAGACCCTGTGCTATCAAGGCCGACCGCAGCCAGATCGAACAGGTCCTGATAAACATTTACATCAATGCCGCCGATGCCATGCCCGGCGGTGGCGATCTTTACCTGGAGACTGAAAACGTCACCCATACCGATATGCGGAACCGGCCCTATGCTCCCAAACCTGGTCGGTATGTCCGCCTGCAGATAACCGACACCGGAACCGGCATCTCCGAAAGTACCATCGAACGAATATTCGATCCCTTTTTCACCACCAAGGAGATGGGCCGGGGCACCGGCCTTGGCCTGGCGTCGGCCTACGGGATTGTCAAAGCCCATGGGGGGTACATTGACGTAAACTCTGATATTGGGCACGGGACAACCTTCACCATCTACCTGATTGCTTCCGAAATCAGAGCCCAGGAGCAGGCACCCAAACCGGAAGAGATCGTCAAAGGCCGCGGAAAAATCCTGGTGGTTGATGATGAGGAAGTGGTGGCGGAAGTGGCGACGGAGATGCTGACCCAGGCCGGCTACTCGGTAATCAGCACCACCAGCGGCCAGGATGCCCTGGAGATTTACCAGCAGAAAAGTGGGGAAATTTCGCTGGTCATCCTGGACATGATCATGCCCGACCTGAGTGGTGGTGACCTGTTCGACAAGATCAAGGAATTCAACCCGCAAGCCCGGGTGCTGTTATCGAGCGGTTACAGTCTTGACGGGCAGGCGTCAGAGATCATGGCCCGCGGATGCGACGGATTTATCCAAAAACCCTTTAACCTGGAGCAAGTAACCCACAAGATAACAGAAATTATTCCATCCGCCGCCTGAAGCATGCCACCGGTGCTCACTACCCACCTGCCGGTCGAACCCCACCGCTTTTCAATCCTTGCCATGCCTGGGTAACTACCCTATATTGCAGTCAGTACTTATCTTTGGACCGCCCTATGGATCCCTTGAAATATTACCACGTCCTGGAACTCGACCCAGCGGCCTCGCTGGAAGAAGCCCGGCAGGCCTGCCGCGACCTGATCGCGGTCTGGCATCCTGATCGTTACACCCACAATCCGCGCCTGCAGGCCAAGGCCGAGAAGAAATTGAAAGCCGTCAATGCGGCGTTTGACATCGTCAGTCAACATATTGCGAAGCGCGGTTGCGCGGCTGGATCATCATCCGGTGAAACAGCAGCTTCCGGCACCGTGACCCCCGATCCGAAACGGGAAACGCGCCGCGCAGATGACAGGGCGGCTGCCTGGGCTCGCACGGAAGGCCGCCTGGCAGTTCTGGCCCAGGCCAAAGAGCTCGCGAATGCCCGGAAAGCGGCTCAGGCCCGTGAGGCCGAACGCCGGGCAGCAGAGGAAGAAAAAAGACAGGCACAAGCTAAGAAAAATCGGCGCCTGGCCGAAATCCGGAGCCGAACCCTTGCCAAAGAAGCCGCCGCCAAGGCCCGGCAGGAACAAGAACTGTCCCGCCAGCGCGCCTGGGCGGATACCGAAAAGAAGCTCCAGGCCCTGAAAATGGCCCGGGAAAAGGCCGCCGGGACTGACCGAGCGTCTCCCGGCGATCAACGGACACCGGTTTCGCGGTGGTGGTATCTAAGGCAAATTTTAATCGGTGGCGGCATCGTGCTATTTGCACTTTCAGGCAACACCGTGCAAACATACATTCACATTTCGTTCAAGGCCATGCTGATTATGATCGGCAGCGGCTTGTTGATTTGGTGGGTCATCGCAAAAATCGCGAGTCGTAAGGGTAGGCCGAAAAATAGGACTTAATCGGCGTTTTTAACCTTGAGTTTGGCATCGATCAACTGACTCTGGGACAGACGCAGCAGGTTTTTCAGTTTACTCATCAAGTAGTGCTCGTGCTGGTCCATTTTCCCATCCACAAACACCATGTGCCAAAGTGTTTCGATGATTTCAATCTTTTCATCCACACTGTAGTTCGCGTTGATGAGCCGGGCAAACTGCCAGAGATCAACACTCTCTTCCAGTTCCCGGTCGGCCTCGGCTATCAGGGCATCCGCTTCCTCTCCGGACAATCCGTATTTCCCTTTCAATATGCCCAGAATGGTTTCCATTTCTTCATCGGTAAACTCTTCATCAATACGGGCCATTTCCAGGAAAAGAGCACACGCGGCCACCCGCAGTTTGTACTCCCGGTCTGCGTTTCCGTTTCCGGTCGTATCAGCAGCGTCCTTATTGAAAAAGCGTTTCAAATTTGCGAGCATTGGGTTATCTCCTTTCCGGATTGATCAACACAGCTCCCAATGGAGCTTGGCGAAATGTTTATGGCATATTGCTGCCCAACAATCAAACCAGATTTCGACCGGCCGCCTACAACCGGCCGGCATGCCCGTTTGCAGGGTCCCCATACGCCTGGCCTCAGCTACAGCCGCTGTTGAAGTAGTCCAGGGCCTCTTCCACGGTATTGAACGAGAGCCAGTCCTTGCGCAGGATGCGCTTGCCTTGCTTGCGGATTCTGACAATCTGGGCGCTGCCATGATATTCAAAAAAATCGTAGTACTGGGGATAGGACACATGCTTCTTCATTATACACCTCCTTGTGTTCTATTGTGCCTCGCTACACTATATATTGTGCAATAACCGTACCGAAACCAAATAAAAGCCATGTTATCAGTATATTTCGTCTTTTATCGGTTAGATGAGCAGCTTATCTAATGTATTACTTTGAGTTTGAAAACGGCAGCCCCATTGTTTATAGACACTATTTTGACACCCGACCGGCAAATTCGTCTCCGGCGGGAATGAGCGCCTTGTCATTCGAACCAGTGTGGTTATGGTTGAACTAGCTGTCTTGATTCTAAACGGATGGAACAATGAACTTTCTGATCTTTGCCTGCACATATACCGTGGTCATGACCGCGTTTGGCGTATATATCTCCCGACGCTGGTTCTGGAAAGCCCGCCCGGGTCGAAAAGCCCGGGTTGCAGTGATCCTTGGCGTGGTGGTCATGATGTGGCTGCCGATAATTTCGATCATCTTACGGCGGTATGACGCCGGTGGATTTGGTGTGGCGGTCCTGGCCTGGACCGGGTATCTGGGGGCTGGATATCTCAGTTTTCTCTTTACGATCCTGCTATTGCGCGATGCCGGCCTGATTTTGGTGGCAATGGGTAAACGTCTGCGACGGCCGGCGGCAACTGCCCCAGCTGCAGGCCTAGATGAATCCCGCCGCCGGTTTCTGGCCTACGGCATGAATGGCGGAGTTTCCGTGGCGGCCATGCTGTTTACCGGATACGGGCTGGCCGAAGCCCAGGACGTTCCCGCTGTAAAACAGGTCGACATCCCTTGCAAAAACCTGCCGCCTCAGTTGGAAGGCTTCCGGATCGTGCAGATCACGGATATCCACGTCAGCCCAACGGTAAAAAGACCCTACGTGGCTGGTATCGTCAGCAAGGTCAACCAACTCGATGCTGATATCGTGGCCCTCACCGGCGACCTGGTCGATGGCTCGGTCCGCCGGCTCTCGGGCGACGTGGAACCACTGGCGAACACCAGCAGCCGGTACGGTAATTTCTTCGTTACCGGCAATCATGAGTATTACTCCGGCGCACCAGCCTGGATCAGAAAAGTGCAAAGCCTCGGCTTCACCGTCCTGAACAATTCGCACCGCATCATCACCCACCGTAATCGCAAGATCCTGCTGGGCGGCGTCACCGATTATAAAGCCGGCCAATTTTACACCAGCCACCGTTCAGACCCGCAGCGGGCGCTTCGAGGTGCACCGCCGGCCGATTTCAAAATCCTGCTGGCCCATCAGCCCAAGAACATTTTTGCAGCCGCCCAAGCCGGTTTCGACCTGCAGATATCCGGACACACCCACGGCGGCCAGTTCTTTCCCTGGAATTTCATGGTGCATTTCTTCCAGCCCTACGTGGCCGGCCTGCACCGGCATGAAAACACCCAGATCTACATCAGCCGCGGCGCCGGTTACTGGGGGCCGCCCTTGCGGCTGGGCGCCCCCTCGGAAATCACACTGTTGCGGCTGGTGAACGCTTGATCCTGACTTCACCAAAAGCAAGGACGCCGAGAACTAAGTATCGCTTGACAATCTTTTGATTTTTAGCAGTACGTCCACTATACTCTCTCTTATCTTCCACATAGCGCAAAGCGGATACAGCGGCTATCGGCAGTTCAGCACCGAGAATATCTATTCAGATAAAAGAAAGTTGCCAACATGCCCCAAAAACCCACCTATACGAAACTGGCGGAACGGATCAGTACTCTGGAAAAGGAGTTGGCAACCTAGCGGGCGCTCGTAGACAATAGCCCCGGCCTACTATATCGGACGGATCTAACCGGCCGAATTGTCTATATATCACCGTCTGTTTTCAAGCTTTCCGGATATACGGTTGAAGAAGCCATCGGTATGAAAATGGCTGAAGAAATCTATCTGGTCCCGGAAGAACGCCAGGATTTTCTGGCTCAGCTACAGAAAAACGGTCAGGTATTTAATTTTCAAGCCCGCCTGGAGCGCAAGGACGGTTCTGTTTGGTGGGCTTCAACCAATGCCCAATTTTTAAAAGACCTTGAGGGAAACATTGCCGGTGTGGAAGGCATCACGCGTGATATAACTGAACTCAAAGCAGCTGAAGCGGACCTGCGCGATTCCGAGGCTCGGCTCAAAGCGCTGTCAGAGGCTTCCTTTGAAGCTATTTTCCTTTCGGAAAAAGGCATTTGCCTGGATCAGAACCTGACCGCGGAACAATTGTTCGGCTACAGCCATGCGGAAGCCGTTGGGCGGCCCGGTGCGGATTGGATCGTGCCTGCAGATCGTGAAAGGGTAAAAGCTCACATGCTGTCGGGGTACGAAGATTCTTACGAGGCAACCGCGCGGCGCAAGGACGGCACGACCTTCCCCTGTGAGATTCAGGCCCGGATGACCGTCGATCAAGGCCGCGTAATTCGGATAACCGCCTTGCGGGATATCAGCCAGCAAACCCGGATCAAGGAAGCCTTGCGGACAAGTGAAGAACGTTTTCGCAATGTATATGCGACCGCACCTTTGGCGTTCGTTATCTGGGACAAAAAAGGGCGCGTAACCGATTGGAATAAAAAAGCGGAGGCACTTTTCGGATGGTCGAAGGCGGAGGTGATCGGGCAGAATTTTTTTGATTTTATGATACCGGAAAAGGATCGACCCCTCGTGAGCAAAGTCGTTGCCAGACTGATGGAAGGCGCCTTTTCAAATCATTCTATCAATCAAAACCTTACCAAAGACGGGAGAATCATTACCTGTGAATGGAACAACTCCCTGCTCCACGATGATGATGGCAAGATCATCGGTGCAATTTCATTAGGCCTCGATATAACCGAGCGTGCAAAAGTCGAAGGCGCTCTGCGGCAAAGTGAAGAGAAATACCGCCGGATTTTTGAAAACTCTGTGGTGGGCTTTTTCCAGAGTTCGCCGGCCGGCCGGTTCATCCGGGTAAACGCCGCTTTCGCCCAGATGCTTAGGTATGACTCTCCCGATGACCTTGTTGCCGGCATCACCGATATCGCCACCCAGTACTATGTAAACCCGGCGGATCGACAAAGATACATGGAGATAATCCAGCAGGACGGTATGATTGAAAACTACGAATTTCAGGCCAGATGCAAAGACGGTACCCAGTTGTGGGTATCCAACAGCACCCGGGCCAATTTCGACGCAACCGGAAGGGTGCGCCACTACGAAGGGATGGTAATCGACATTACGCAACGTAAGTTAGCGGAACAAGAATTACGGGATCTAAATGAAACGATGGCGCTGGCTCAGAAGATGGCCGGCATCGGCTACTGGCGTTTTGATATCAAAGCCAATCGCCGCGTGTGGTCCCGGCAGATGTTTACGGTCTACGGGTTTGAACCCCAGCCAGAGCCACCGGACATGGAAGCCATGCAAAAAATCTTGCACCCGAAAGACTGGGATCTGTATGTAAAAGGATTCCAGGGGGCCCTGGCGGGTAGGCCATACAACATGGAGGTTCGCGTCTTCTTTCCAGACAGCCAAACGCACTTTATCGATACCCAGGGATATCCGCGCTATGACGAGGCCGGCAAAATTATCGGCCTGTATGGTACCTCCCGGGACATCACAGCCCAAAAGCACGCCCACGCGGCATTGAAAGACAGTGAGGAACAATTCAGGGTTCTGGTGGAGAAATCGCCCTTCGGTATATCTTTGATTGGCCGGGATGGCCGCTACAAATATGTCAATCCCCGGTTCACGGAGATGTTTGGATATTTCCTGGAAGATGTGTCCACGGGGATCGATTGGTTCAACCGGGCTTTCCCGGATGAAGCGGATCGTCGAGAAGCTATAAGCGCCTGGATCACATGGGAACCGCGGGCTGTCGTTGGATATGCCAAATCCCAGACCTTCAAAGTCACCTGCCGTGACGGCTCCGTCAAGGACATCTATTTTACCCCGGTCATTAGAAAAAACCGCGACCAGATTGTCATTTATGAAGATATTACCGCGCGGCTCCAGATGGAGCAGCAACTGCTGCAGACCCAGAAGCTCGAGGCCATCGGCACCCTGGCCGGCGGTATCGCCCATGACTTCAACAACCTGCTCATGGGCATCCAGGGGCGGGCTTCGTTGATGACCACGGATCTGAACGCACCGGATCCGCAAAAGGAACACCTGGAAGCCATAGAAGCATATATTCGCAGTGACACGGATCTGACCAGACAGTTGCTGGGATTCAGCCGTGGGGGGAAGTACGAGGTCAAGCCTCTAGATATAACGGACCACATGCTGAACACTGCTGCCATGTTCCAGCGCACCCGCAAAGAAATCCAGGTTCACAAAAACTCCCAAGCGCTACCGATCGTTGTAGAAGCCGATAAAAGGCAGATCGAACAGGTCCTGCTGAACATTTTCATTAACGCCTGGCAGGCCATGCCCGCCGGCGGCGAACTGTTTCTGGAAAGCCAGGTGGTGGCCCTCGATGAGACGACCAGTGCCACACTCCAGTTGGAGGGCGGCAACTATGCCCTTATGTCCATCGCGGATACCGGCTCAGGGATGAATGATAGCGTGCGGCAGCAGATTTTTGATCCGTTTTTCACGACCAAGCATAAAAGCCGCGGCACGGGTCTGGGACTGGCCTCCGCTTATGGGATCATAAAAAATCACGGTGGGATTATCACGGCAGACAGTAAATTAGGGCAAGGCTCAACCTTCAACATCTATTTGCCACTATCCGGGAAAACCCCCCACCGGGAAACACCTGTGGAAACAGAACTGTTGACCGGCTCGGAAACCATTCTGCTGGTAGATGATGAGAACATGATTCTCGATGTGGGAACGGCGATGTTGGAAAAACTGGGATATCGGGTCATGGCGGCCGAAGGCGGCCGGCAGGCCGTCGAGATCATGACTTCCACTGCCGACCGGATCGATTTGGTGATCCTGGATATGATCATGCCCGTTATGGACGGTGGTAAACCGTTTGACCAGATTCGAAAGCGCCAACCCGAAATACCCGTAATCCTCTCGAGCGGCTACGCCATTAATGGGCGAGCCACCGAGATTATGGAACGGGGTTGCAACGGGTTTATCCAGAAACCATTTAACCTAACTGAGCTATCTAAGAAAATCCGTGAAATCCTGGAGGCAACCAGCCAGCCAGATCAGGACTGATTTACGATAACAATCGACCCGGCTAGGACCACCACTACTCCGCAGCCTGCTCACTCAAAACTTCATCCACCCATTTCATGGCGGCCATCATCTGGGGAAACCCGATGGTTGTCAGGCCCAGCAGCACCACCTGGAGGATTTCATCCGGGGAAGCACCGGAAGACAACGCTTTGCGGGTGTGCGACATGATGCCGCCCCGAGAACTGGAACCGATGGCTATACCGAGTTTTACCAGGTTCTGGTCCTTTTCGCTCAGGGGGCCGGCGTTGCGGCAGGCAACACCCAGGTCTTTGTACAAATTGAAAATGTCCGGGTATTTTTCCGAGAATTTTTTATAAATGGACGGCAGGTACATAGACGCTCCTTTTTGGGGTTGGCGATGAACGTTATCCTATTCTATTTTTACCTCCGGGTCAAATTTAAGACCTGTCGCGGCCTTGCCCCTTAATGACCCATAGCAATGACTGCCATCGCCTTGCGGACCTTAAGACGGGCACACCTGCTCATCAGCGTATACCATCTGGCAGCAGTTGGTTTCCCGGGTAAACACCAGCAGCACACAGGCCAGCAGCAGCCAGGCCAGCATGAGGGCGAAGCCTGCCTGGTAAGCCTCCAGGGGATAGATCCGAATGCCGTTTTCCATTTGCCCCTGCCACTTCTGGTCGAGGATCCAGCCCACCGCCGGCTGCAGGATCATGGGACCGGCCATGGTGCCCATATTCACCACCCCGGAAACTGTTCCCGCCAGGTGGACCGGCACAGATTCCTTGGCATAGGCAAAACCGATAATCATGCAGCCGGAACAGAAACCGGCAATGACCAGCAGCCCGATGAGCAGGGGCATCGGCAAGTCGGGCAGCCTGAGAATTCCGGTCCAGGCCACGAGTGCAACGGCACAGCCCCACAGGTATGGCGTTTTACGCCGCTCCACCCTGTCTGAAAACCAGCCGAAGGCCGGCCCGCCCACGGCCCAGGCAACCATCAGGATGGTTGTCAGGGTCGAGGCACCCGCGGTGGACAGGTTGTGGTGGGTCGCCAGGCAGGGTACCCCCCAGAGGCCGGAAAAGGTCAGTACCGCGCCGACCACCGCCCCCGGGATAAAACAGATCAGCCAGGTATTGGTGTAACGGAAAATTTCTACCACCCCCCCCATGATGCCGGGCTGGTTCACTTCCTGATGTGTTGCGCCCGGTTGGACGAAATCCGCATACCCTTTTTCACTGGGTTTATCCCGCACGAACACCCAGGTGCCAATGCATATCGCCAACGTCACAACGGCCGATCCGGCAATGATGGCCCGCCAGCTGTACCAGGCCATCATGAGTCGCAGCGGCGGGCCGGCAAACACCGCCCCGACAATACCACTGAAGAGAGCCAGACCCGAAACCAGGGCAAACAGCCGGGTCGGAAACCAGTTGGTGGCCACCTTCAACAATCCCACGAAGGCCACTGCCACGCTGCCACCGATCAGCAGCCGGCCCGTGCCGGCCCAGAAAAGGCTCCCGGCCAGGGCGAACAGCCCGGTCCCCAGGGCGGCCACCAGGGCTCCGGCCGCCAGCAGGCGCCGGGGTCCCCAGCGATCGGCCAGAATCCCGGTCGGAATCTGCATGGCGACATAACTGTAGAAGTAGAGGGCCGAAAGGCTGCCCAGGCCGGCGGCATTGATACTGAAGGTGCGCATCAGTTCATCGGTCATGACAGCGGGTGCCACCCGCTGGAAAAAACCCATCAGGTACAACAGGGCCCCCAGGCCCCAAACCAGCCAGGCAATGCGCAATGGGGGCGTACTTTGTGTCATCATTTCAGCTTCATCTTTCTGTTCGGGGTCAGGCCGGCCGCAGCACCTCTAGCAGCCATTTGCGAATATCGGCGAATTCTTCTATACAGACATGGTGCATCATGGGGTAGGTGTGCCACTCAACGGCGTAGCCCATGCGGGTCAGGGCATCCCGCGTGCTTTCCGCCTGGGCGATCGGTATAACCGGATCCAGCTCACCGTGGGTCATCATAATTGGGATTTCCCGGTTGACATCCCGGCGCGCTTTCTCAAGGTCCGCGCACGTCGGCAGATAGGCGGACATGGCCAGGACACCGGCCAGGCGCTTTTCATAACCAAGGGCCGTGTGCAGCGCGATGGTGCCGCCGTGCGAAAACCCGGCCAATAGGATTTTCTCGGAAGGCACCCCCCTGTCCAACTCCCGTTGGATCAGGTTGCGTAGATGCTGGGCAGAGGCCTCAATGCCGTCCAGCTCCACCTTGCCGGAAACATCCCCAGCATGAATTTCAAACCAGGCACGGTTGACCGTGCCCGCGCTGACCATGGCCGACCGCTGCGGGGCTGTGGGAAATACAAATCGGGCCGCCAGCGACGCGGGTAGCTGTAAGACGGCCGCGTAGGCCTTAAAATCTTTTCCATTCGCACCGTGGCCGTGCAGCCAGATCACCACGCAGGCCGGAGCCGATTCCGGATCGACCTCAACGCAGTCCAGGTATTCAGCACTCATCACGATACTCCTTTTACTTTTGTCGGTCGGGGACCCTGCAACTTACCCAACAATTGCCGCCTCTCCATTTATCGTTGCATTAATTCCGGATAAGACCTATTTTTTCGGGGCAACTGTTGCATATGTGGAAGCTGGTTGCAAGTCCGAGCAATTAAAATGAATCGATATGCAAGGCTGATTCCATGGGGCTGATAGATCTTATTTCCATAGGCAGACCCGAAAAATTCGAACAAAAAGCCGACACCTATGTCGGCAGCGGTGCCTACGGCAAGGCGAAAATTGAGTATGAGAAGGCCCTGGCGCGCCTGGCGCGGCGCCCAGATGCTCCTCCCGGTTACCGGAATCAGCTGGAAGACAAGCTGTAACGCTGCAAGGAATCCCTGGCCCGGGACCATCGCCGGGAAAGTGCCGCGCTGCTAAAGGCCGGTTGCCCGGCCGAGGCCCGTGAACTCTTGGACCTGGCTCTGGAACTGACGGCCGATGTGAATCTGGCCGCCAACCTGGAGTCCCTGATCGTGAATATTCCCGTGGATACTACCGATCCGGAAACGTACGACTTTTATGAACCCGAGGTAGAAGAGCCCCTGTTTCAGGAGGCTCACTCTGATGAGGAATATTTTGAAGCCCTCTGCAACGCCTTGGAAGAGCACGAAAAAGCGGACTATCTCTCCTATCCCGACAATTTTAAAGCGGGCTTCATCGCCTTGAATCGCGGCGATTTTGATACCGCCGTGATTCTGCTGGGGGAAGCCGTCCGGGCCTATCCGTTTGGGGCAAATTACATTACCCTGGAACTTGCCACCGCCCACCTGAACCGTGGCGACAATGAAACGGCCCGCTCCCTGTTGGAACGCTTCTTGGCGGAATATCCTGAATCCTTGCGGGCTTATTACCTGATGTGTGAAATACTATGGGAGGCCCACGCGTTTGAAAACGCACACCGGTTGCTCTCCACCTGCCCGCCATCACTGGCCGAGCTGCTACCGACGAAAATGTTGACCGGTGAAACGTTTATGCGCGCCGGACAGTTCGAACAGGCCGCCGATTTTTTCCAAGGCCTGCTGGCTGATTTTGGATGGGACAGCCAGATCGCCCAGGCCCTGTCCGGGGCATATGAAGCCCTGGGCCGGAACGCGGAAGCCCGCAACCTGTATGGTAAAATCATAGGCACCTGTACGGGTTGCGGCGTTCGGGTTGATCCTCTGGTCAAACAACGGTATGCCGAAACCAGTTTTGCTACCGGCGACCAATCCATCAAAATCCTTGAACTGTATCTCGAACTGGTCCACGAAGATCCCGCCAATCGACAGGGGTACTATCGCCGGATCAGCCGCATCTACGCGCTGCAGGGCAATGACCACGAGTCCCGCCGGTTCGCCGCCTTTGCAAAGCAGGCGGATTCAGGCTTTGAGACTGAAGACTGAAGGCTGAAGATAAAGCTGAGAATCGGTCTTCCCGCCTGAATGCGATTGAAAACAAGGATTGCATTTGATGATATTAAATCTTGTTTTCAGCTGCCTGCGCGCCGTTTTTACCTTCAGTCTTCCACCTTAAACCCTGCTAAAGTCATGGACGATCATCAGTTTAAACAGCTGCTGGCCTATTTCAACCTTTCCGGGAAAGGATATCGCAAGGTCCGCAAGGGCGTTAAAAAGCGGATAGCCCGGCACATGCAAAGCCTGAGCTGTCGCCAAATCGAACGATACCTGCAGCGCCTGGCTGCGGATGAAACGATTAAAAATCAGTGCGCGGCTCTGATGACGGTTTCCATCAGCAGATTCTACCGGGACCGCCGGGTCTGGTCAGTCCTGGAAAAGGAACTGTTGCCCGACCTGGTTGCCGGCAGGACCGCGCCGGTACGCATCTGGTCCGCGGGCTGCGGACGCGGAGAGGAGGTCTACAGTTTCCGGATTGCCTGGAAAGACCTCAGGCTGCAAAGGAACGGGCGGCCGCGCCTGGAAATAGTCGCCACCGATGTCAATTCTGATTACCTGGCGCAGGCCCAAAAAGGCGTCTATAACCGCGGCAGTGTCCGGGAATTGACAGCGGAGCAGTTGGGGCGATATTTTGAAAGCAGACCGGGCGGCAGCCGATACTGCATCCGCCCGGAACTGAAAACCAATATCGCCTGGTCCTGTCAGGACCTGGTTTCCGGGCAAAACCCGCCGGGATTGTTCGATATCATTTTTCTACGCAACAATCTGCTCACCTACTACCGGGACCCACAAAAAGGCGCCGCCTTTGAGCGGGTCACCGCAACCTTGCAGCACAATGGCACCCTGATCATCGGTGCCCATGAGCGCCTACCGGATACAGCGGGCCGTTTTGTCCCCGTGTCGGGTACCAACCTCATCTTCCAGTACCGTTGATGCATGGTCGGAATGTTTTTTTACCTGTTTTTTACATTCCGGTGACATCTTCCCGCCTGACGGACCTTACATTGTAACCAGGATTGCTTGATCGGCCCGGTCAGCGGCCGCCTCAGTTGTAATTCCAGACCAAGTGCTTATTCTCAACTAATGACCAATTTCCGGTGTGTATACGCACCACAACCGGGAGGTTCATCATGAAAACCATTATTGCAGGCCTGATCGTTATGGGGGCCATATTCATCGTGGCCCACAATGTCATCAGCATGGATAAAAATATGGAAAAAGAAACCGTTATAAGTCAGGAAGCCCGCGAAGCTGTCTTTGCAGGCGGCTGTTTCTGGTGTACGGAATCCGATTTCGAAAAAGTGGACGGGGTCATCGAGGCCATTTCCGGATATACCGGGGGACACCTGGATAACCCTACCTATCGACAGGTATCAACCGGCGGCACGGGTCACATAGAAGCCGTCAAGGTCATCTACAACCCGGCCAAAATTACATACCCAGAACTGCTTGATATCTTCTGGCGGCACGTGAATCCAACAGACGGCGGCGGACAATTTGTGGATCGCGGCCCGCAGTACCGCAGCGCCATTTTCTACGCCGACGACACCCAGCGCCGCCAGGCGGAGGCGTCGAAAAAGCAGCTAATGGCCTCCGGCCACTTCGACGCGCCCATTGAAACCGAGCTGTTGCCTTTGGGACAATTCTTCGTAGCGGAAGATTACCACCAGGACTACTACAAAAAAAGCCCCATCCGGTATAAGCTTTACCGCTCCAATTCCGGACGCGACCGATACCTGGCCAAGGCCTGGGGCGATTCGGATAAAAATATGAAAACCGCCCAGATCATGTCACCAACACCGCCATCGGCCAGTGGTCCGTATAAGGTCCCCGATAAAGCCACGCTGCGCCAAACCCTAACCCCGCTGCAATACCGGGTAACCCAGGAAGACGGCACGGAGCCACCTTTCAACAACCGTTTCTGGGATAATAAAAAGGCCGGCATCTATGTGGATATTGTCTCCGGCGAACCGCTGTTCAGCTCCGTCGATAAATATAAATCCGGGACAGGCTGGCCCAGTTTTACGCGGCCGCTGGTACCGGAAAACGTGATTGAGTTGAGCGACAAAAGTCATTTCATGGTCCGCACAGAAGTTCGCAGTAAAAATGGCGACTCACACCTGGGGCACCTGTTCAATGACGGCCCCCGCCCGACGGGATTGCGTTATTGCATCAACTCGGCTTCTTTGCGGTTTATTCCACGCGATGAGATGCAGGCGGCTGGATACGGGCAATTCCTGGAAGGTTTCGATATGGCGGAAAAGTAGTTCGGGTCCGGTAGGCTTCCTTTTGACAAGTGTCGGCAAGTGGAATAGAACCTATCTCAAAAACGGGTTCTGGTTCAAAATCAAGGCGGCCACGAGGTCAAAGCCGCAGAAATACTAAAGTATTTTGAGTACTTGAACCGAGCGCCCAACACCGAGTTTGGGCCAAAAGACTTTTTTGAGATAGGTTCTAGAATGCACCCACTGATGCAGGCCGGTATGCAGGGTCTGCCCGCCAAAAACCCCAGGAGGCCGACCTGAAGCGCTTGAAAGATATTGACACAGCAGCCCGGACGCACTTCATCAGGGTCTATTGCTGGACCCTGTTTCCGCTGATGTTTATGTTGGTTTTTGCACCGGTGAGCTTCGGTGTTAAGATCTTGACATCCCTGCTGGGCGCCCTGGTGGCCATCATTATCGTGGTGGTCATCACCAGCTTCATGGGTCGCTCGGCCGGGATGCTCTACGGAGGGGGCCGGGCCCGGATCTCGCTGCGGGAACAGCTGGAAGGCGAATTGACCACAGCCCGGGTCAGTAAAATTGAAAAGCGCTTCGAAGATGCCCTGGTCGCCGTCGAAAACGTCCTGGCCAAAGACCCCGATTTCCCCGACGCCCTGCTTTTGAAAGCCCAGATCCTCTGGGAAGGATTTACGGACGCCCCCGCAGCCCGCAGCATCGTGATGAAGATCCTACACCTGGAAACCGACAAAACCGCACCGGTCTATCGATGGGCCGGTGAGCTGTACAAAGAGGTTGCCAAGGGGCAGCCTTCGATTGAATAACGCCACCTATACCCTTTTTCCCCCTGCATTTTCCCGCGCCAGTCGATCGACCAGCTTCAACAGGGTCGGGATGCGGTGGTGTCCATGCATCTTGCGGATATTGGCAGCCGCTATATCTACGTGCATGCCCACCGCAGTGATATAGAGCGGGCGCGAACTGCGGCCGCGAAAAACAGGTAGGCCCCCGGCACTCTTGAATGCCGATTTGGCCACACCGATCACCGGAAGGCAGCCTCCCAGGGCCATGAAAAGATGCTGTCCCAAACCCGGCTTGGCCCCCAGCATAACATATCCGTCCACGATGATTTCCCGCGGAGCCACCGGAAATGTTTTCAAAAGCTCGAGAATACACGGCAACTCACGCCGATAAAACTCGCCGGGGACATACGGCTCCGCGTTGGGGCGCCGGCTGCTATATACGCGAACCGGTTGGGCATCCGCATACTCATTGACACCTACGGCGACCGCGGAGGACCGTCCATCTTTTTGATAATACACATCAAAGGCGGCTATAATTCCGGTTTGCTCGGTGCGGATCGACATGTGAGTTCCTGGTATGGGGCTTTCCCCCGTCGCGGTGACCGCCTAACCAGCACCCGTCCGGCTACCGGCCGGAAGGGAGGGGCTAAATTTGGGCGGCACCGGATCAAGGGGTTCGAGTTTGTCCAACATCCGGGACACATCGAAATAACCGGCCAGTATGTTACGGTGGCGGGACAAGCCGTCAGCCGCCTTGGCGGCCAGCTGGACAGCCGCAGCGCTGCGGCCGGCCTCCAGGTGGATGTAAGCGCCGGCAGCCCGTATCACCGCCTGATAACACCCTCTCTCGGTCCCCCGGCTCTGATGCCAAGCTTGTTCCAGCCACTCATGAACCTCAAAAAACAACAGCTCATCCCACAACGCGATCGTGATGGGCCAAATGTCCGCGTTTGTATAGCCAGCTGCCCGGGTATATTCGAAAATGGTGCGGTAGCGTTCCCGGCGATCGATCAGGTAGCGTCGGATGGGTACCGTAATGCTGCCTGACAGATAGTTGTGGACGAGCTTGGCAACAGGATCGAAGTTCCGTGTAGAGATGGCGCTCACCAGACCGTGGGCCAGGTCATTGCGTACCTGCCGGCAGGCACGGCTGGTAAACGGGTCGAACAGATCGACCGGGTTGGCATGTTGGTTGGCGTTCATGGGTTATCGCCAAGCTGATTTTTAACCTGAATGTTTAATGAAGGTCCCTTGCCGATACTCCTCGAACGCCACCTGCAGGTCGGCCTCGGTGTTCATCACGATCGGCCCCTGCCAGGCTACCGGTTCCCCCAGGGGTCTCCCGGCAATCAGCAGGAACCGCAAACCGGTGTTCCCGGCGACCGCCACCATTTCCTCGCCATCTTCGAAAAGCACCAGGGTGCCGTTATCGGCGTCGACCGCATTGTCCGACCCTTCCCCAAAAAATCCCTGACCGTCGATGACGTAAACGAAAACTGTGTGATTGGGTTTCGTGGCATGCCGGAATACCAATCCGGCAGGCACGGTTACGTCCAGGTATTCCGGTTCTATGACGATATCCGCAACCGGGCCCCGTACCCCGGCGACCTCTCCCGAAATCACTTTTACATCGGCTCCTCCGGGAAGATTGACTACCGGAATCTCTGCGCTTGACAGGTCACGGTAGCGCGGCGTCATCATCTTATCCCGGGCGGGCAAATTGGCCCAGAGTTGAAATCCATGCATGCGGCCAGCGATGTCCCCCCTGGGCATCTCCTGGTGGATAATTCCGCTGCCGGCCGTCATCCACTGCACATCTCCCGAACCGATAATGCCCTGGTTGCCGAGACTGTCCCCGTGCTCCACGTCTCCGATCAACACATAGGTAATCGTCTCGATTCCGCGATGGGGATGCCAGGGGAAACCCTTCAAGTAGTGATCCGGATAGTCCGACCTGAAATCATCGAGCAGCAAAAAGGGATCGAATAGGGGTACTTCGCTGAAGCCGAAGACGCGGTTCAGGTGCACCCCGGCGCCTTCGATGGTCGGCTGGCTGCGCAGGACCCTATGTGGTTTGCGACTGGGGGGCATGGTTGGTTACCTCCTGTTTATAACGCTGTTATCATTCTATACCGGCACCCGTGCGGTTGACTTTAAAAACGATACCCCTGAATATCCAGGTTGGTCAAACCCGCGGCCCGGGCCCACGCAACGGCCTGTGCACATTCTTCCCGGGTGAGCCGGCGATCGATTTCCGGAAATTCAGATGCTCGGAATACCGGTGTGTACTGGGACATGAGGTTTAGATAGGTATCCTTTGGCAAATTATGGGCAATCCAGTCAACTACTTTGCGGGTTCCGCCCACGCCCCCGGGCATCACCAGATGCCGAATCATCAACCCGTGGTAGATGAGGCCGTCTGCCTGCGGCCGGGCGACACCAACCTAGCGGTGCATCTCCAATAACGCCTGCTGGGTGTCTTGGACGTAAGCAAGGGCTCCCGACGAATACTTGGCGGCCATGCGGCCGTCGGCATATTTGAAATCCGGCAGGTAGATATCGACGACCCCGTCCAGAACTTTCAGGATGGATAGCCGTTCCCAACCGCAGGTGTTGTATACAAGCGGGATTTTCAAGCCCCGGGCGGCCGCGCTGTCAACCGCCAGGAGAATATGGGGGGCGTAGTGGGTCGGCGTCACAAAATTGATATTGGGACAACCGCCCGCCTGCAGGTGCAGCATCATGTCCGCCAAATCAGCGATGCTGAGTCGATAGCCTGCTCCGCCCTGGCTGATTTGCCAATTTATACAAAACACGCACCGCAGGCCGCAATGGGTTAAAAAGATGGCCCCGGACCCACCGGATCCCACCAGCGGCTTTTCTTCGCCAAAATGGGGGTGAAAAGATGAGACCTCCAGTTGGGCATCAGCCCCGCAAAAGCCCTTCTCCCCCTTGAGTTTATTTACCCCGCACATACGGGGGCAGAGTTCGCAACGCTCCATGAGCGCCCAGAGCGCTTCCCCGCGCCGCTTCAGTTCACCACTGCGGTGCAGTTTCAAATATCCCGGCTTGAATCCAATAATGGCTTTGCCCTGCACGGCGGCAAAAAGAGGGCTTTTAATAAAAGACGCCAAACCGGCTGCGGCCGCGAAGCATGCGGATTTGATAATTTCTCTTCTAGTCGTCGGTGCCATGGGACTGCCCTTGTTGCCGGTGCCGCGGCAGGCGGTACACCGGCCCAGTGTTCAAACTACTGACACGCAGCCAATACTTGGTTCTTTGGGGTTACGGCTAATCCGTTGCGGTAGCAGCTGGAAGGCATGAGAGGTACAGACGGTTCCGGATATGTTCCGATGGCGGCGGTATCAAAAAAAGCATAGAAACATGGCGGTGCAAAGTCAACCTTCAAGCGGTTGAAACATCAAAATCCCGGGTAAAGCCCATTTGCTTTGGCCCCGGTTGAAACCACCTGTTTCGTGACTACCTTAATTTTACACCTGAAGGTGATACCTACTGATCTTTGCCGAGACCTTTGACAGGTTGCCTGACAACATAAGGAGTTATGCGATGAATAAAATCGAATGCTTTTCCATAAAGATATCCAGCCGGATGCTGGGCCTGGTATTCCTGGTCTTCAGCCTGCTGCTGGCGTTTATCGGCGCGGTGATGGTGCCCATTGTCGGCCTTTTTTTTGCACTACCTTTTCTATTTTTCGCCGGGTTCCTGCTTTTCGCACCGGAAAGCAAAACCTGCAAACTGATCAGCGCTAAAACGTCAAGATAGCCGTTCATTAAACCAAAGAGACGCAAGGGTAGGCCTCCATGATTAAATTTGTTATGTGCATATGCCGCCATCCGGATATGTCCCGAAAACAGTTTCAAGATTATTGGCTTAATCAGCATGGTCCGCTTTTCCAAAAATTTGCAGACGATTACAAAGCAAAGCGATACGTGCAAGACCATACCGTTGATACGCCGCTCAACGAAAATATCCGCGCATCCAGAGGGATGGCACAGGCATACGATGGTGTCGCTGAAGTCTGGTTTGAGTCCGAAGAAGCGCTAATTGAGGCGATGAGCTCACCGGAGGGACAAAAACTGAGCGCAATTTTACTCGAAGATGAAGCCAAATTCATAGATCATGCCAAGTCAACAGCCTTCATTACTGTAGAGCATGTCTTTTAAAGGGCCCGCAATTGAAGGCTCCCGGCACATTGCCGCTCACACGCTGGCGGCGATGCGCCGGTGAACAGCATCTAATCTTTGAAGACGAGTTTGCCCCCAATCAATCCCGCCACAACCGCAGCTCCCAGAGCCAAGAGATTGGCCAGCATGAATATGGTCCGGCCGGATGATGGTACCTGGAGTACATCCGGGTTCACGGTCCACCAAACCACAACGATGAGTAACAGTACGGAGACGGCCACCGCACAGCCGATTTTAACCATAAATTGCCGACTGCGCAGCCCCATGTACCGTTTTTGCCACTCCACGTATCCGGAAAATAGAACCAGGGGCAAGGCCAGCACTACGAATACCAGGTTGCAGTAGGCCGCCGTCTCCAGGGCGCGGGATTCGAGCAGCACGGCGAGAATCGTAAAAATGAAGGCTACCGGCAGGACCCCGTTCGGGAAATGAACCGATATGGGGTGGGCGTGGTGTTTCAACATCTGTTCAAGGATAAAATTCAGCACCCGGCCCAACGGTGTGGTCGGTAAGGGTCCCAAATCCACGCCCCGGGATTCGGGTGGCGGTGCGGTCTCCTCGGGCTTGTCCTTTGCGGCGGCTTGATCGCCGGCCGGCGGTGTTTCAATGATCTCTTCAAACAGGTTCTTGTCTGCTCCGCAAACCGGGCACTTGTCCGGCGGTTCATCGCCTTCATATACATATCCGCAAACACCACATCGCCATTTTTTCATACCCAGGCCATCCTTTTTATGCATTCAGGTGATTGTAATTTGAAATGAAAATCCAGCGTGGCGCAATCAGCACCCACACGCGGCTTACTTTGCTGAAGTTTCAATTATTTTGCAAGGAAAAAAGGCCTTGGCAAGCCTGTCAGGCCGCTGGGGGCGGGGGGGCCGACTGAGCCTTGAAGTCGTATTCCGGGTAGAGCTTCTGCGAACACTCCGGGCAGATGCTGTGGCTGAACTCTGCTTTGGAATGTTCGGCAATATAGGCCTCGATCTGGTTCCAGTATCCTTTATCATCTCTGATTTTTTTGCAGCTGGCGCAAATGGGCAGCAAGCCGCTGAGGATTTTCAGCCGGGTCCGGGCGCGCCTTTTCTGAAGTTCGTAAGTAAAAGCCAGAAAGTAAACGATCATATAGGAAATAAAAAAGCGCAGCAGGAACTCCGGGGTATAGCTGGTCAGCATGAGGAGGTTAAACGGCGCCACAAGCAGGAGCATGGACACGCCGATCAAGGCTATGGATGCCAGCGAGCCCCACCGGGGGCCAACCAGGAGAAGCGCCACCATGGGATAACAATAGTGCCAGAGGGGACCGCAATTTTGAATGCCCCCGGTGATGAAATTGATCAGGAATACCGGCAGGGTAAAAACCGCGGCCACCTTGAACCCGCGCTGGTGGTCTTTGGTTATGCGGATATACTCACGAACGCCGATCAGCAGCGCACACCCGGCGAGCAGGATAAAGGCCATGAAATAGGCACCCCGGGCGGCATGGAATATGGCAAAGGAAATGGCGGTAATCAGGAAGACCAGCAGAAAAACGTTGTACATCAGGATGCGGACAAGCACCTCGTTGTCCGTCTCGAGCGAAAATTCACAGTAAAATATGTCTTGTAACCATTGTTTCATGAGTCAGCCTGACCGCAGTAGCCAACGTTCGGCTGTGTTCGGAACCCGGTTAGCCACCCGGACCCCTGCCTGTATCCGTCATTGAGAAGGATAACCGGGCAGTTAACAACCATTATAGGGCATAACAGGAATAACGCAAGCCGTGGAACCAGCACTCGAAATCTCAATCAGGAGCACCTACTTGCGCGTCCAGCGGCTTCCGGTGAACATCCAGCCCACGCAACCGCCGACGGGTAAACAGGCATAAGATTCCGAATCCGCAGATGAAGGCCCAGAGGAACCAGTTAAAGGTCGCCATGAAGGTGAGGTTTTCAATCTGATAAGCCGATTGATCCGAAAACCGTTCAACAATGCCTGGCCTTGTCCAGGCCACCAGCAGGGAATAGAGCAGGCCGATCAATCCGTAGGAAAGGTTGTAGGACAACCCCTTGAAACTCAAGACGGTGGCCCGCTGGGCCGAATCCGTGATGTGGTTTAGATAATGGCTGACGAAAAAACCCGTCATGTACATGCCGCTGAACAGGATGATGGCCGGAATCAATCCGGCCAGCGGTATAAAAAAGGCCATGCCGACCAGCCCGGTGAGATTGACACCGGCCAGAACCAGCAGATTGTAACGGGGAGTGTTGCGTTCCGTCATCCACAAGGCAATGCGCGGGATGATCAGGCCAAGGACCGCAATGCCCGATCCGATCAGGCCAAAGACGGCCTCCGGCACCTGGATTACCCGGTAATACTGGCTGGACAGGGTAATTACCATGCGGGCAATGCTGTCAAATAGAAATCCGGAACAGATGATGACCAGCGCAAAGGGCGTATCTAGGATCCACCGCCCGGCACGAAGCGTCATGGCAAAGGCTTCGCGGGCCGGTAAACCGTTTTTTCCATCGGGGTGATCAGCGCCGTTTTGCAGACCATTAGCGCTCTCTTCCATCCGCAGAGCGGCAGCCAGGGCCAGGACCGCCATCCCCAGGGTAAGGTAGAGCGGCAGGCGCAAGGTGGTATCCCGGGTAAAAATAATGTCAATCCTTAGCCAATCGGCCGCTTGCTGCATAAAAGCCGGATCATAGACGACGGCCCCCAGGGTCATGGCCACAATGAAGCCGATCGACTGCAGACGGATCGACATGGCCAGAACCCGGCCCCATTGGGCTTGCAGGCCGGCGGCTTTGAGCGCATCGTAAGCGATGGCTTCGTCCGCCCCGCTGGCGGAGGCTTCCGCCAATCCGCTTAAGATCCTGTTCAGAACAAACACGCCGAACAGCAGGCCCGCATTTCCCCGGGGCACCACACACAGCAGGAGAATCTCTATGACCATGACCGCACCGGCCCAGACCATCAGTTTGCGGCGCCCCACAATATCGGCCAAGGCTCCGGACGGGACCTCCGCTAGCACGATGGTAGCTGCCCAGATGGCATTCAAAAGGGCAAACTGGGCCATGGTCAATCCAAAGTCCAAAAACAAAATGGTAAATACCGGATAATAGAACCGGGCATTGAAAAAAAGCTTGAAAGCAATAAAGAGGCGTACATTTCTGATGGCGTACGGCGAGACTGGGGCTGCATCCTTATTCATAAGCAGCGGCGTTTCCTTTCAAAACGTTGCTGTGGGCTTTTTAATCCGCCTGGCCCGGCGGCCGGGTTTTAAGCTGTCCCCGGAATTTGGCGGCAGCCCAATGTGCCGCGAGGGACAGGTGGCTAAAATTTCGAAATGTGTACTGTCGCGGCGCTAATATTCTTAATCTAGGCGCCAAAAGCCTTAATTTCAGGTTACGTCAACATTAGTTCAATTTAGGCACTCGACACCAGTTGGCAAGTTCCGACCTGAAGATTCCCACCCAGCCACCCCAAACGGGAAATAAGACCCAATAAAACCCAAAGAGTCATTGCGGGAGAAACCGAGCGGTTGTATATTATAAAATCTATTCAATCAACCTCACGGGAGGACATATGAGCTCCGAGCAAATCTTCATTGATGCCCTGGAATACGAACACCGCATCCGGGACATGTATTTTGAAGCCGTTGACAAAGTGGACGACCAGCGCGGGAAGGACCTTTTCAAGGCCCTCGGGGAGGACGAGCAATCTCACGTGGATTTTCTCGAATACAGCTTGGCGTCACTTAAATCCGGGGACACGATCGACCTAAACCGTCTTCAATCAACCATTCCCGCCAAGGATCGGATAGCCAGCCATGTTTCCAGCATGACCGACCGCATACCCGAGCAAATGCTGGGCAATATCAAGCGATTGCTCAATAGCGCGCTCTCAATCGAGGTGGAAACCAGCGATTTTTATCGTGAGGCTGCAGCGCAGACCAGTGGCGACATTCAGGCTGTCTTCAAAAAGTTCCTGGAGATTGAGGAACGCCACGTGGAGGCCGTTCAAATAGAATTGGACTACGCCACCAAAAGCGGATTCTGGTTTAACTTCATGGAAGTCGACCTGGAAGATTAGAAGCCATCTCAACAAATTCTTCCAGGCCGGTCTCGGCGATGGACGCTCAGAATAAATTTTCAAAATACCTGATGTATTCCAGCACCTTACGACCACCTTTGAGGAATAAATCCAGCGGGAAGTCCCGCAACACGAGGCTCCTCACGGCCGCCGCACCTTGGGTCAAAATCTGATTTTTCAGTTAGCTTCCAGGCGTTATCGGCGCAGGATTCGAAACCACCGGTAAACGTTCAATAACCCCACCAGGGCATTGGCCACATAGGTCAAAGCACAGGCCAGCAGGATTCGGCGGGCTGCGGGCAAATCCTCCTCGGGAAGGTACTTCCCCGAAGCCAGCAGGGGCAGCGCCCGCTTAAAACTGGCATCGAACTCGGTCGGCAGGGTTAACAAGTGGACCAGTACCGGGATACACAGGGTGGCCAGGCCGCCCAGAAACATCAGCAGGCCCGCAGCCGGCACCCTGGTAATGACGGTGAGTACCGGCACCACCATGATGATGCCCGCGCCGATTTTTTCCATGCGGGCGGCCGATCTGATCATGCGGGTGCGTGCTTTGAGCGGTGTAAAGTCGGTATGATCCTGGATAGCGTGCCCGACTTCGTGGGCCGCCACCACTACCGCGGTAAGCGTCCGCCGGCCACAGTGACCCTTTGTCAGCCCGATCATTTTCTTTTCGGGATCATAGTGGTCCCCGGTAGGCGTCTCCTCAACCGCGACAGTCTCGATGCCGGAATCACCCAGGAGCAGACGCGCCAATTCGAAACCGTTACCCGAAAAATATTCATCGCGATTATGGCGCCGCAAAACCCTGGCCGCCCACAGACCGGGCCCGAATAAAACAGTAATGGTAAGTAAGGCGATGACAATAACCATATCTAATCCTGTTGAGGCTGGGTATTATATATTATAAACACTTAAAACAGTTGTATACCCGACGGAGGTAATTTGTTATACTCCGACTGTCGGGCATAAACGTAAGTCCTTATTCCAGCCGGAAGAAAGTGACTGTATTCCGGCTCATATCGCATCCACTCGAAATTCTTCCTGTAAAGGCCGTATCATCAAATCGTCTGAAGGCACTATTTGATTGAACCACGCCAGCTTTTACACTGTTAAGGAGTTATCCATTGGAACCAGTAGAGGGTCATCTTGAGATTCTAGACCGGGGTTTTGGTTTCCTGCGATCCATTGAGAAAAACTTTCAACCCAATCCCAGCGATACCTTCGTGCCCGCACCGCTAATTCAGAAATTCAATCTGCCCGAAGGCGGTTATATCGAGGGTGGCGGTGTGCCCGGCGATGGAAAAAACCGCAATCTCAAACTATCCCAGGTAGACACCATCTGCGGATTGATCCCGACCGCTTTTGACCGCCTTGAATCGCTGCACACCCAAACCAGTATCGACCCCCTGGAAAGGTTTCAGCTGATGAAAGATGCTCAGGATGTCACCGGCAAAGCCCTGGATATGCTCGTCCCCATGAGGCGCGGTCAGCGCGGGTTAATTATATCACCACCCAAATCGGGCAAAACCACCCTGCTGAAACACATTGCTTCCGCCGTCATGACCAACCACCCGGATGCGGCTGTTTTCATTCTCCTGGTGGATGAGCGCCCCGAAGAGGTTACTGATTTCCAGCGTGGCCTTAAAGAGGCCCGCGTCCTTTTTTCTTCTTCCGACCAGAGTGTCTCCCAGCATATGCGCATCACGCGCATCGCGATGAACACCGCCATCCGTGTGGCGGAAACCGGCCGGGACGCAGTCGTTCTTATAGATTCACTGACCCGGATGTCCCGGGCATTCAATGCCGAGACCAAGAGCCACGGCCGGACCATGAGCGGGGGCCTGGCAGCCAATGCCCTCGAAATTCCCCGGCGCATCTTCGGAGCTGCACGCAACATCGAGAACGGCGGTTCGCTGACGGTCGTTGCCACCATCCTGGTGGAAACGGGCAGTCGCATGGACGATATTATATACCAGGAATTCAAGGGAACGGGCAATTTGGACCTGGTGCTCAGCCGAAAATGCGCCGAGCAACGTTTATGGCCGGCCATTGACATCAACCAGTCCGGTACCCGCAAGGAGCACCTCCTGCTTGATAAGGCGGCGTTATCCGATGTTATCGATATTCGCCGAAAGCTGGCCGGGCAAGATGAAGTGGTCGCCCTGACGACCTTCCTGGAGAAACTCTAAGGCTGCCGCAGGACGGGAAGATTCTCTACGATTGTTAAGCTTCCTCCGGTTCCGCCCAAATAATGTGTTTCTTGTTGATAAAAAGCGTTTTGTCCTGCACATCCCTCGAAACGGCATTCACCATCACCAGAAATGGGGACTCACTTTTTGTAAATAGATCCGACATCCGACCGTCAGAGGGGATGTAGACCTTCCCCTGGATCGTAGCACCATCTACCGTCATGATGGTGATTGTCTGGTACTGTGTCTGGTCTTTTCCTGTCATCGTGCTCTCCCCCATGATGAAGTAGATAAAACACTCTAAAGCGTGTCCTGATTAGAATCAAGAATCAAATCACGCAGTGCTTTTTGCAATTTCCGGGTAATGGGCCCCGGCTCGCCGCCCCCCACGGTCAGGTCATCCACCTGTACAATGGGCATCACCTGGGTGGTGGTCCCCCAGAGCATGCACTCATCGGCGTCTTGCAGCCGGCCAACCTGAACCGGGTACGTTTCGACCGCAATTTTCAGCTTGGCACATAAATCGAGGACAACGCTCCGGGTGATACCCGGCAGAATGTAGTGACTGTCCGGATGGGTGACCACTCTGCCCGCAAACACCGCCCCAAAACTTGTATAAGACCCTTCTGTAACCGCCCCGTCTCTTACAAACAGAACGTCTTTGGCCCCGTTTTCACGCGCGGTCTGGCTGGCCAGGACATTGGGCAGCAGGTTTACCGATTTTATATCGCAACGCAGCCAGCGGTTGTCCGGGGTCAAGACAACCCGAACCCCCTGTTCCAACTCTTGAGCGGGTGACTCAAAGGGGGCGGCGTAAGCGTATACCGTGACAGGTGTCTGTGCATCCGGGAAGGGATGGCTGCGCGGTGCGGCCCCCCGGGTAACCTGGATGTAAATGACCGCCCAGCCCTGTTCAAGCCCGTTTTCGTGCAACAAGGTTTCCGGTACACGGCGCAACGCATCCATGTCCGGCGGTTGAATGCGCAGCTCCGTCATACTGCGCCCCAACCGTTGAAAATGCTCATCCGCCTTGAACTGGCGCCCCGCATAGGCGCAGATGACCTCGTAAACGCCATCGCCGAATAAAAACCCCCGATCGTCGGGAGATAGGTGGACCTCTTCCTTGGGTTTGTATTCACCATTGAAATAAACAGTCATGCACGCTCCTGAAGATGTTCCCGAGAATTACCCCTCGTCTGATAAAGATTTGATGATCAAGGCCACAATGGCCATCAGAATAATAATCCCGACGGTAATCAGGAAAAACCAGTGCTCTCCCCGGACAATTGCCGCCCGGCCTTTGAGCGTCTCACCATAGACGGTATACCTGTCGAGGTTGCGAATGATGTGGTCGGATATAAAAGGCAGCTTGAATTTCAAACTGCGGGTAAACAGCCCTGCAAAACCGGCCAGGGCTACCGGGGCGGCCAAAATCCAAAATGCGATGGTAACAAGGCTTGTTTTCTGTTTCATAACGATTTAGGCGGCCTCCGGGCAAACACCTGCCGGAACCGGTTTGCTAGGTAGGGGCGGAAGCGTCTATGATCTCTTCCAACGGCCGATTGATAGTTTTTTGGATCGTCTCGGGGTAGCCTTTTTCCATACTGAAATGGACATCCGTCCGGAAGATGGTCTCGAGAGCGACTTCTTCGCCCCGGCGATCACCCATAACGGCATCGAGCAACACCCCCCTGCTGATAAACAGGTGGCAGGGGGCCACACCTTCCGCCTCAACCGTAACCGTGCAATTTTGACCTTCCAAAATGACCATTTCCAGGAAATTGACCAGGGAAATGGGGGCTTTTTCCTTGTGGGGCATTTCGCTGGCCAGTACCGCCAGTACGTCGTTAACCAGGTCGGGAACGGTAAGCGGCTTGTGGTAGAATTTCACGAGGTCTTCAGGCAACTTGGATTTTAATCGCGACGTGCCATAGGCCGTCATCACAAAAGTAGGCAATGTCGGAAAGAAAACATTTAAATAGGCAATAACCATCAAACCATTGAGCCTGGGCATATTAATATCGGTAATAACCAATTGAATTTTTTCAGCTTCCAGAATATCAATCGCGACCTGACCATCTTCGGCCTCAAAAATGCGCAACTCGTCGCTGGCTTTTTCCAGGGCAACTGAAATCAACTTGCGTAGAACACGATCATCGTCGGCAATCAGCACGCTCTTCATAGACCCCCCGAGGTTGACGGTGGCGGTAAATTTGCCTGCTGAAGCGTATAACTACTAACTGATTGCTATCACTACATTAAGATCTTTTCAAGAGTTTGTTGAAAGTGCGGACAGATGACGGTTACGACTCGCCGTATTCCGGGCAAGGTGCTGCTATGCGATGCAGACCGGCAGTCCGGTACTCCGCACGACTTTCAGGGTCGGTTCCGGTCGCCGGCGCCAGCATCTGCAGTACCGGCGTCCGGGCAGATTATTGTCCGGGCGGTGTTTGCGGACTGCAATGGGGTGACCATTTCATGGCGGTCAGCCGCTTCAGCCGGTTCAACCACGTCGTGCGCTTTCTACTTTCCGAAAACCGGCTTTCGAAAGACAAATCGCCTGTCTCTATTTCCGTAAACAGTTCCCGTAAATCCCGGTACTCGAGGAATAGAAACAGCCGCCGTTCGTCATCGGCCAATTTATACGTTTCTAAAATTTGATCAGTGCTTGGCTGCATATCGGCCTCCTTTCAGACCACCTGGCGGGAATCATCACCGGCGAGGCATCGTTCCATGATATACGCCTGGACAAGTTCCACGATCTCAGGGTTGTATAATAAGCGTTTATGGCCCAGACCCGAGGTCGAGTGCAGGACCATTTGGTTGGATTGTTCCGAAACATGGCGGACGTCCGCATAGGGCGTGGTGCGGTCATCCCGGTCATGGATAATCAGCACCCGTGATGTAACGCGGCGGACCAGCAGGTGGGGACTTTGCCGCTGCAGGCTATAGCCGTATTGCCGCTCGAGATCCGCAATCAATTTTTCCGAGACCGGCCGGGGGATTCCATGCCGGCCAAACGCCTCGCGCAGTAATTTGCCCGGCTGCATGGCAGGCGCAAGCAACACCGCTTCGATGTCGGTCTCGCATTCGGCCAGATGGTTGATGACAGCGCCTGCGCCCAGTGAATGGGCCACAATCCCATTTATGTCGGGTGCCGCCGCTTGATTGAAAAAGGCCTTTACGGCATCCACTATTTCAAAAAAATTTGTCTGCCGCCCCTGGGATTTACCATGGGCCGGGGCATCGTAGGTGACGATGCGGTAGCCGTTATCCAGGAGGTTTCTAAAAAAGTGACCAAAATGAATCCCGCGGCTGTTCCATCCGTGCACAAAAAGAATCCCCGGCCCGCGGCCCCACTGCCAACCGTGAATCGTCTTACCGTGTACCTGAAATTGAAAGGGGCGGCCGTTGGCCAAATACTGCCTGCCGCGGGCGTCCACCCGTGGTTTGGTCGGTGCAAAAAAGGCCTTCTGGACGAGGCGCCCGGTCAGGCCGGGCGCCACCCGGCCCATCTGGGTGAAAAATTGGGGGCACCGACAAGTGCCATGTTCTTTGTTACGAACGTTCGTGCTTTTATAATGTGCTGGTAGTACGCGACTTGTCATTTTACCCTCCTATTCTTTAGCGTGGTTGGGGAAAGGCCGCCTGGTCAGCTAGATATAATCTTCCAGCAGACGGTTCAGTGCGGTTTCCTGGTGGTTTCTGGTTTCTTTGTTCTGCAGCAGCTTGTGGTATAGATGAAAGCCGAGCAGCAGTGAATACAGATCGAAGGCAAACTGATCACAATCGATGTCCCGCCGCAACTCGCCTGCCCGCATGGCGGATTGGCAGAACCGTTTAAGGCTGCCGAGCCACTCCTCCTGCTGGGCCAGCAGGGCATCACGGACCTTCCCGGGACGATTGCTGAAATCGGTGCTGGCGGTTACGAAGATACAGCCGCCCGTCAGCCGACCGGTCCACTGCACCCAGTTGTCAACCAGCTGCCGGATGCGGTCGACACCGGCCTTGGTTCGCAGCGCCGGAACGATGACCCCCTTTGAAAAAAGCTCACCGGCAAAATGCAAAATTTCGATCTGCAGATTTTCCTTGGATTTGAAGTGGGCAAACAGGCCGCTCTTGGACATACCGGTGGCTTTGGCCAGTTCACCAATTGTGACGCTCTCCAATCCCAGGCGGCTGGCCATTTCCAGACCGGCCTCGAGGATAGACTTTTTTGTGTCGGCACCTTTTGTCATGTCCAAAAAATAGTACGATCGTTCGTACTTGTCAAGCGTTTTTTCATCCGGCGTTCAATTCCATGCAGACGAATGAATATATATATCCGTCTTTATAAAGTTAAATTGGATTCACGGGGGGCTCCGGACTGCCGCATCATGCCTGTTCCAGGTAGGCAGAGAGCTGGATATGCAAGTCTTCCGATATAGTAATCGACCGGTTCTTCTGGTAATCGAAACAGACCTGGACAGACTCCCCGGTGGCAAATGTGAAGGCGGGATCGTCCGCATCTACGAGCTGGTAGTGGAATTTGAAACTCTTGCCGCCGATCTCCTTGACCCACATCTGGAGCTGCAGGGTGTCGTCCAGGGTAACCGGACGGATAAAGTCACAGCTCACATGCGCCAGGATAAAGGCAAAGCCGGGAAACTTATCCTTCTGGTCCGCGGAATAGAAAAATTTCAATCGCCCGTACTCGAAATAGGTGAAATAGACCGCGTTGTTGACGTGCCCCATGGCGTCCACATCCCGAAACCGCAGGTCTATATCCGTCGAGAATATCTCAAAATCAGCCATTTTTTTCCTCTTCAATCTAAATCGTGGTTACCACCCAGGCGTTCCTTTCAAGAACCTGGCCGGGGGCTTAACCGGACCATATCCTTAACGCCTTGATATCAAACATATTAATAAAGGTCAAACGGTTCGGCTTTAACCCATCCGGCAGCGGGGTGTAATTTTGATCCAGCTTGTAGGCCCGCCCTGGCATTTTATCCTTGCCAACACCTTCAAACTGTTATAATTGGTTTCCCTTGGTCATTTTTTTCCAAAAACCAAATAAGGAGATGAAAGACTGCATGAAAGCAGAGCAGAAAAAGAAACTCGAAGAGCAATTACGTAAACTGATGGCCCAGGCCGAACAGCCGCAAGAAGAACAGACCGCGCCCAAAAGAACCGGCAACATCCGGGTCATTCGCCGCCGACGCGGTGAACCAGATATGGTCATCGCCTAACCGCGCTATTGAATCGGCCGTCCTGGCCGCCCCAATAACTCTATCATGCCGGAGCTACCCGAAGTCCAAACCGTTGTTGATGATCTGATCGCCGCCGGTGTGCCGGGGGCCGGCATCGCCGACGCCAGGGTGTTCTGGCCGAAGACCATTGCCGACCCAAACCCCGCCGCCTTCAGCAGGCAACTTCGTAAACGGACTATCACCGCGATTTCCCGCCGGGGGAAATATATCATTTTCCATTTGCAGCCTGAACTGAAGCTCTTGTTTCACCTGCGCATGACCGGCCGATTTGTATTGGCCCGGGCCGGTACCCATCGCACCCGGCACGACCATCTGATTATCCGACTGGATGACGGCCGCCAACTCAGGTTTCACGATACCCGCAAATTCGGACGCGCCTACCTGGCGCCCACCCACCAGACCGTCACCGGACACCTGGGACCGGAGCCCTTGTCGGATGGGTTCACGGCCAAAAAGCTGGCCGCCCGGCTGGCGGCCCGTAAACGGCAGCTCAAACCGTTGTTGTTGGACCAGACCTTTATTGCCGGGCTGGGCAATATCTACGTGGACGAAGCCCTGTGGGAATCGCATCTGCATCCCTTGCGCAGCGCGCACACACTCACCAATCAGCAGGCCGCAAAATTGCACCGCGCCATTCGCAAGGTATTAAAACAGGGTCTGAAAAACGCGGGAACCACCCTGGGCAGCGGCCAAGCCAATTTTTATTCCCTCGAACGCAGAACCGGCCGCAACCACTCATTTCTCAAAGTGTTTCGCCGGACCGGCCAGCCCTGCCCAAGCTGTGCCAATCCTATCGAACGCCTGGTGGTCGGTCAACGCAGCACACATATCTGTCCCCACTGCCAACCGATTCCAAAGCAATAGGATCATCGCCTGGCGATCCTCTTCCCACAGGCTGCCCGACTGTGAGGTTTGACCTATCAATACCCCGTTCCCCCACCCTTATTGCCGATCCGGCGGGTGATTCATAGGTTTGTATTGTGAATACGAACTGGAATAGGTGCCGGTTCTCCATAGGATGAGCATGATGGGACTCAAAACACTCAAAGATGTATTAACCCGGAATCTCCAAAGCGGCCGCAGCCCCAGGGCAGTTTCGGCCAGCGTGGCGCTCGGTTCCGTTTTAGGACTTTTCCCGATACCCGGAGTCGCCACCTTCATGTGCCTGGGGGCCGCCGTGGTGTTACGGCTCAACCCCGTTGTTCTGCAGGCTGTAAACTTCGCCGTATATCCGCTACAGGTAGGCATGCTGGGTGTTTATTATGCCCTGGGGAACCTGTGGTTCGGCCCCATTGGCGCCCTGCAGGAGATGAGTCGGTTACCCGAATTGGCCGGCCAGGGCCTGCTAGCAGGACTACAGAGCGTTGGCCATATAGCATTGCCGGTTATCGGTGCCTGGCTGCTGACCGGCCCGCTGATCGGACTGATACTTTACAAGATGGTTCGACCGGCTGTCTTCAAGCTGATGCCGGAGACGGTCTCCGGAAATGCTATTTGCCGCCGACCAGGGCGCCACCAGAGGTGAAAAATATGAGAACAGCCTTCATCTGGATCGCTATCATAGCCGTTATGGCCGCGCCAGGATGCAAAACCCGGCCGGCAATTGAAACCGTAGCCGAGGTAGACCTCAACCGGTTCATGGGGGATTGGTATGTGATTGCGAGTATCCCCACTATATTTGAAAAGGATGTTTACAACGGGGTCGAATCCTATCGGCTGGCGGAAGACGGCACCATTTACACAACTTTCACCTTCAATAAAGGCGCCTTGGACGGTCCCGTAAAAACGTATCGGCCGCGAGCTTTCGTTCAGGATTCAACCTCCAATGCCGTCTGGGGCATGCAGTTTGTGTGGCCCTTCAAGGCGGAGTATCGGATTATCTACCTGGACAAAGATTATGCAACGACGGTTGTCGGCCGCACAAAACGTGATTACGTTTGGATCATGGCCCGGAAGCCTGCAATTTCCGAGGCCGAGTATGACCATATCCTCCATTTTATTGCTGAACAGGGCTATGACATCAGTAAAGTAAAGAAAGTACCCCAGTCCGGGGGGATTGCACCATCAGGGGTAACCAACAGTTCGTGACAGCTCGTTCACGGCGCGCACCTGATCTGTCACCGGGCTGGCGACAGCCCCAGCCGTTTCACGGGCATAACGATCTTTGCGTAACCAGTTAACAAGGTAGAGGCAATCTTCAATATCGTACCTGTGCATAAATTTCGCCCGGTTCAAAAACCGGGAAGCGATCCTGCTGATCGTGATTGGCGTTCTGCGCTCAGATCACGGACAAAAACAAGTTTCCATCCGGCGAAAAGCGTCCCGAATGGACTGTCCAGTTCTCTCGCGCGCTATTATAGCCCTACCGGTTTCGTCCGCCCCCTGGCCCCCGTCCGTAAAGGTGTCCTCGTGAATGTGTATGTGTAACATACACACAGGCGCACGACTTTTTCATCTGCTTCTCCAGCAACATATCTTTATACGCCATCCTAAAGAACACCGGCCACAGCCGTGCTCCGGTGAAAGCTCGGGCTTCCGGCTTGACAGCTCACTTAAGGTGCTGATTATAAAAGGTAGATTTCCAATCATTGACGAGGAGGTTCGCGATGTCCCTGAACGGTGGCGATGTGATCGCAGATGTTTTAAAACGCCAGGGCGTACCGCAGGTGTTCACCCTTTGCGGCGGCCATATCTCTCCGATCCTGGTCGGCTGTAAAAAGAAGGGCCTCCGGGTGGTGGATACCCGCAACGAAGCTGCCGCTGTTTTTGCCGCCGATGCGGCCGCCCGGCTGACCGGCATACCCGGGGTGGCCCTGGTGACGGCCGGCCCCGGGGTCACCAACACCATCACCGCCGTTAAAAATGCCCAGATGGCCCAGGTGCCCCTGGTGCTGATCGGCGGTGCTTCGGCGACCATCCTGAAAGGTCGCGGCTCCCTCCAGGATATCGATCAACTGCCCCTGCTGCTCTCCGTCGTCAAATTGGCGGATACCATAAGCAGAAATTGCGACATCGTACCAGTTCTGGAAACTGCTTTTGCCACGGCCCGCTCCGGCGTGCCCGGCCCCGTCTTCGTCGAGTGTCCCATCGATCTGCTGTACGATGAGGAACTGGTCCGCAGCTGGTACCTGGCCGGCAGCCAGGAGCAATCATCGCCGTCACTCGGTCAGCGGGTGAAGGAACTTTACCTGAAGCATCACGTGGACAATGTCTTTGCCTGCGATTTTGAGGCCATGGAGCCGAATTCACCGGGCCCGCAATCCCAGACGGCCAACCATCCCAAAATGCTCAAAGCCATTGACCTGCTTGAAAATACCGACCGACCGGTGCTGGTCCTGGGCAGCCAGGTCATGCACAACCCCGGTTATGCCCTTCGTCTGGCAAATGCGGTTGGCGAATTGGGGGTGCCGGTATACCTGGCCGGCATGGCCCGGGGTCTTTTGGGCGCCGATCACCCCTTACACATGCGGCACAAACGTCGTCAGGCCCTGAAAGCCGCCGATCTGGTAATCCTGGCCGGTATGCCCTGTGATTTCCGTCTCGACTACGGACGCGTCATCAATCGCGATGCCGCCCTGCTGGCCGTAAATTTAAGCAAGCCGGAGTTGAGCCTCAATCGCAAGCCCACGCTGCCTATCCATGGAGACCCACAGCTGTTTTTGATAGCCCTGGCGAAGCACCCGGCTTACCTGCCCCGCGATAGTTGGAAGGCGTGGCAAGCAACGCTGAGGGAAACCGACCACCAGCGCGAAGATGAGATCCAGGCCATGGTTCAAGAACAAACGGACAGAGTCAATCCGTTGGCATTCTTCAAAAAACTGGACCAGCACCTTCGGGAGAACAGTATCCTGGTGGCCGATGGCGGTGATTTTGTGGCAACCGCCGCCTATACCCTGCGTCCCCGCAAGCCCCTGCAATGGCTCGACCCGGGAGTTTTCGGAACCCTGGGTGTCGGTGGGGGATTTGCCCTCGGAGCGAAAACGGCCAATCCGGCCTCAGAAGTCTGGATTATTTACGGTGATGGTTCCGCCGGTTACAGCCTGGCCGAACTGGACACGTTTGTGCGGCACGGCCTCCCGGTGATTGCCGTGGTTGGCAACGACGCCGGCTGGACCCAGATTGCCCGGGACCAGGTGGCGGTTTTGAAAGACGACGTCGGAACGGTGCTGCGCCATACGGATTACCATGTGGTGGCGGAAGGCTTCGGCGCCGCCGGCATACTGGTCGAACGCGAAGAGCAGATCGATGCAGCCTTAGAGCAGGCCCGCACCCTGGCCGGCGAAGGGCGCCCGGTTTTATTAAACGTCATCATCTCTCCGACGGATTTCCGGAAAGGATCCATATCTGTCTAAAACCGTCCGGCGCCCCGGCATTGCTGCTCTCGTAAAACGCCCTTAAACCATCACTCTTTATATGATCATCATCTTGGTGGGCTTGCCGCCTCCTCTGGACTCGAGGCACCCGAAACAGATCCCGCGGGTACTTTAAAGCTCAGTCGGCCAACGGCCGTAGGGTCCTGGTAGGGTTTTACGATATCTTCGGCTTTTATGGCAGGCGCGTGTAGCAATGCGGGAAAAGCCGGTCGACTTCCCCCGCTTTATAAGACATCAGGCTGAACAGGCGCAGTCGCACGGCACCCGTATCAGGGCGCAGACCGACTCGTGTTCACCTTTGCCGATACAATCCAGATAGGCCTGGTTGCATTCAAAGGAACAGCTCAGCTCCCTGTTGCCGGAATACTCTTTTTTCATGGTAACTTCCAAAAGCATGCTTCTGTTTTTTGGTGTGGTTGGGCCGGTCGGATTGATAACCGGTAATTACCGGAACGCCCGCTTCCGGATTGTAACTGCAGACAATGCACCATCCGGCACACCACAAGCTTTTGACTCACCTGACTGCCAGCGAGGTAGAACTTAACGGAAACACAAACCCCGCCCCCTTGCAGGGACGGTTACTTCTTCAAGCCGTCCGGATCAAAATGCAGCGAAGCCATATCGAAATCTTCCAGAATGGCGGCAATCTCTTCTTCCGGAATTTCAGGCAGGGTTTTGCGGTCCGGCCGCAGGGCTTTGGCTTCCCGCAGATAGACATGGACAATTTCCGTCGCGCGGCGGGAGGTGTTCCAATGAATCAGCACCCGGATACACATGGGCAGCCCGTCGGGCACCTGCATTTCATGGCCACACAAAAGGGCGGCATCGTACCAGCCCAACTGGCGGGCCGCCAGGGCGGGGTAGGTTGCATCGAGATCGACCGTGGTGGTGAAGTAGGCACTGGCGACATCTTCCGGCTGCATATCGTTGGCCCGGATGATGATGTACATCATCTCGCGTGTCGCTTCTAGAATGGCTTCTTTCGTATTTGCGGTCACCGTCGTGGCCCCGCGCACGCCACGGCACCGGACCGGGCGTGCCGGTTTGTTCGCATCTGATTGAGAGGTCATAACAGCTCCTTCTAAATCCCAACGTTGCAAAAGTTGGAGGGCTTCAGAGTCATGGCGGAAAGGGTGAAGTTGTAGTGTACTACCGCGAACCTTTGACAACGCAGGATCTGGAGCCCTCCGGCTTTCCCGGAGGGTAAAAAGCATGACGAAATTGGCCCGATCCCTTGAATCCGCCGCCTGGCGACTCCAGGCAGCATCTGGATAGTCTCTATAATTGATCTAATTGCATACCCTTATCTCCACTTTGTCATGTTTTTATACAACCTTGAGGAAAACTCAGGTTGTCTTGGCTTCCATAACCCCGTTGCCAAAAGGTTTCACCAGGACCAGCAGCTGCGGCAGCAGGGTCAGGGCGGCTACCAGGGCGATAAACATGGCCAGGCCAGTGAAAAGACCGAAGTAGATGGTCGGCCAAAAATTTGAAAAGACCAGAATGGAAAAACCGATGATAATGGTAACCGAGGTGAAGTACATCGCGTGCCCAATGGTTCCGTGACAGCGATAGAGGGTCTGGTAGTAATCCCCATCTTTCCGGATCTCTTCCTGAAAGCGGTAGATGTAGTGAATGGTATCATCGACGGCAATGCCGATACTGATGGCGGCAATGGTAATGGTCATCATATCCAGGGGAATATTGAGCCAGCCCATCACCCCCAGGACCGCGCCGGATGCAAACAGGTTCGGGAACAGGGCAATCAAGGCCAGTTTCAGGGATCGGAACAACACCAGGAACATCACCAGCAGCGCCAGGGCCACGACCCCGATGGTTTTGATCTGCGAAGCAAACAGGCTCTTCAGCATATTGTTATACAGCACCATCGCGCCGGCAATCTTTACCCGGTCAGGATCCAGCTGCAGCTCGTGGATCAGGTCATACCGGATCTGCTTCAACAGGGCATCCCGTTTGAGGGTTTTCAGGGAATCCTTGATGCGCACTGAAAAGCGGGCCTCGTTGGCCTCGAAGGACACATAGGGCTTTACGATCAAGTCTTTGTACTTGTCCGGGAGCTTGGTGTAAAAAACATTCGTTTCAAAACTGTCCAGGGCGGCGCCTTTGCGCAGGTTGCGGGCCAGTTTGAGGAGCGTACCGAACGAGAGCACCTTGCCGGTTTCCGGCAGGCCATCGAGATAGTCGTGCACCTTTTCGATGGTCTCCAGGCGCTCATCGATAAACCAGTATTTGTCTTTCTGCTCCTCCATCTCCTCGTCGAGCAGCTCCATCAACTCGGCGTCTTCTTCGTCCTCCAGGTAAGACGCATCCGGGTCCTCCTCAGGTTCCGCGGCCAGATCCGCATCCTCAAACTGCACGATGATATCCAGCGGGGTGGTGCCGCCGAGCTTCTGGTCAATCACCTTCATGCCGCGGTATATTTCCGTGGATTCCTTGAAATAGTCGATGAAACTGTTCTCCACCACCAACCGGTAGAGGCCCGCGACTGTCAGCAAGGATAGAACCAGGGTGAGAACCAGCACCAGGTTGCCCCTTTTGCGGGTAAAATCGGCCAGCAGCGTGATGAACGCGAAATTGACCCGCCGGCTGCCGGCCGGCGGGTCTTCTTTGGGCAGCAGGACCACGCAGGCCGGAAACAGGAAGAAGGTCAGAATCAGGGAAACCAGGATGCCGGCACTCATCATCCAGCCGAAATGAATGACAGGCTTGATATCGCAAAACAGCAGCGAGCTGAATCCGGCAATCGTCGTCAGGGCCGCATACAGGCAGGGCGTAAACTTGGCGCGGACCGTGTCGGCCACCAGGGTGCGCTGGTCACCGTCCGGGTTTTCCCGCAGGTACTCGCGGTAGCGAACGATCAGGTGAACCACGATGGCCAGGGTTATGATCAGCTGCAGGGATATGAAATTCGAGGATATCACCGTCACTTCCCAGCCAAAAGTGCCCAGGATGCCCATCATGGCAATTACCGAGAGAAAGCAGCAGAGCATGGGCAGCACCACCCAGCGGATCCGTCTGAAGATGAACCCCAGCATAACCACCAGCAGAAAAAAAACCCCCAGTCCAAAGCCCTTGAGGTCCGACTTGATAAAGGAAATCATATCGTCGGCAATCATGCTGACCCCACCCAGGTAGAGTGCCGCGCCGTCGCGGTACTTAGCCATGATGGCTCGCACGGCGGCAATGTCCCGGTGCTGGATCACATTCATGCGGTCCAGGTGGGCCCGGATCAGTTTCACCGTCTTTTTCAATTCACCGGCTTCATCCGGCGAGAGCCCCTCACGATCGCGCTGCTGCAGGTATCCGTTGCGCTTTTCGATCAACTGCCGGTAAATATGATCCCGTTTGAGGTTGACGACCAGAGCAATGGTCTGCATGTCCCGGCTGACAAGCAGGTCGCGGTAAAAGGGACTGTCCCGGAACTCGACACGGGCCAACTTGCGGTCGGTTTTCGGTGAATCGAGCGTACGGGCGCCTTCGGAAAGCTCGGCGTATGTCAGGGGCGGGCTTTCGAACAGAGGTACATCAAGAATCGACAACACCGATGAAACCCGCTCCAGTTTTTGCAGTTCCGCTTTGAGGCTGCGCAGGTTCTGCAGGGTGGTTTTTGAAAAGAGATCCCCCTCTTTAGGGGCATAGGCCACAATGAGAAAGTCACTGGTGCCGTAGCGGGCGCTCACCTGGCGGGCATAGTGCAGGTCCTGGTCATTTTCAAGCAGGAGCGTTTCCGCCGAAGCGTCAACCTTGAAGTCCCGGGCTTTGTATCCCAGGATCGATATGACCACTATCAGGCCCAGGATGACCCGTAGCGGCCGATCGAGGACAGACTTCTGGTACCACTGTGCAAAGTGAGACATGGTGCATCGCTTTCGAGTTGGTAAGTCAAAGAAGATGTGATTCGGGGTTGGATACCAGACCGGCCGGCAAGAGTCAAATCGCGCTGTTTTTATTTGGCAAATGAATGCCGAACGGCAAGTGTAGTTTAGCTAATGAGAGGGTACCGTACGAATTGCTGGCGCTCGCCTGACACGGACGGCAACACCCTGGGTGTTGCCTGTCAGGCCGCTCGGCGGGTTCAACCTCATTTGCTGGCGAGTTCCGGCCCTTTCACCACCAGTCTCACGGGCAGCCATGCGGGCAGGGATTCAAGCAGGGTTAACTATGTACAGCCAACTCCCGGGGAGTGAACCTTTCAAGGAAACCGGTCCAGTTTGGCGGAATAGCATTTTCGTTCAATAAACCCATTGGTCCGGTGGTCGTAAACCGCGTCCTGCTCGTGAATCACCCGGGCACCGCCCTCCCAGGCACCACAAGCCCAGACCGCCGTATCTCCCAGGTTGAATTTATGGCCGCAGGCCGGACAGCCGTTGCTGTTAAGCCTGTTTACTTTTTCAAGGTCTATGATGAAAGTCTTTCCAGAATGTCTTTTGGGCATGTTGTTCACCTCCTGTCGTCGAAGCATGGTGCAGGCCGGGCAACTGCCTCAACTTTTGCTCGGCCCGGTGACTTCATCCAAGTCAGGATACCATGGCGTACCCGGCTGATTTCCAGGCCGCTACACCGCCGCCGAGCACCTTGGCGTTGGTGAAGCCTTCTTTGGTGTAATTTTCCGCCTGACCGGCGGCACTGGCTTCTCCATTTCAGGCACAGTAGAAGAAAATTTCCTGGTTTTTATCAAGACCGGATAGTTTTGTTTTAAATTCCGCCATGGAAACAGCCCCCTCGAGGTGTACGCCACGGAATTTGTCATCATCGTCATAGGCACATACCAAAAGGGCAGCGCCATCAGTTACTTTCCGGTAAACTTCATCTACCATAGCTCGTTCGGGGACACTCATTTTGAACCTCCTTTAATGTAAACGCGCAATCGCTTTATTTTCCAGATCGGATTCAGCAAGTGCGGCGTTCTTCACGGACCAGATGTGTTCGGGTGGCAACCCGGGTTTACGGGTTGCCGGCGGGACAGATCAACAAACCGCTTATTCCGGCCACACCATAATATTACAAACTATATCCGGCACCGAGGCCTGTCAATCCGGGCAAAAGGACCCCTGGCGGCGCACGGCCGGCCTGACCGCCGGCCACAACAGCCGCCTCGGTTAGGAATAGTTACAGATCATGCTGTCCTGGGGTACAAAGGTACTGTATTCTTTTCCAGCTTTCCGGGCCAGGTAACCCGGTACGGCAATGCCGGACTCATATTCAGCATAATCGACAAATGTTCTACCGTCGATGCGGACCTTCATCCCGGGTTCGGGTTCCCTCAGCGGAACTACCGCAAACGTTTTCCGATACGGGTCATCCAACTCAGGGTACCCGAGGTCGGCGGCCCGCTGACCAATGCTAACCTCAACGTAGTGACGGGATCCTCTTAGAATTTTCGATTTGTATTCGGTCCCGATATTTTCGATGACACCTTTCAATCTGTCGTTCATGTTGGCACTCCCCTTTGTTCACCGCACAACGTCGATGACATACGGTCTTCACATTTGTCACGCCGCTGCCGGTGAGGTTATATCAATCGTTTGAATTTAGATTGCTCGCATAGCGTTCAACGGTTGAGACTTCGACGCAGGAATCGACATCGACTTCAGGGTCGGCATCGGGCTGCAGGCCGACCGGGCAGTAGTAGTCTTCCCCGGAATCGTCGGTGATGCGTTTGATGGTTTCATTGGTTCTTGGCATGTTACCCTTCCCGTCAACCGAGGCTTTAAGGTATCCGGCCGCAACGGTCTCGGTCGCGTTTCCCTTGCGGCCTCTTAGAGTATTCCTTACATGCTGTAAATTTAGGAACGATGGCGGTCAGTGCAATACGAGATGACTAACAGCGGGATGAGGGGTAAAACCTATCAATCTGGGTGGCCGACCGTCAAAGGGTCAATTGCCGAACAAAGGGCCGTCAGGGCCCAGGTGGCAGGAATAGCAACCAAAGCCCCTGCGGGAAAGGATACTGAACGGTTTCACGCCCAGCGCATCCGAAATCTCAGGCACCAGTCGGTTCAGTTTCAGGCGGGTGGTCTGGGGGTGTTTCTGAAATTCCGGTCCCAGCAGGAAATCCCCGCTGAGTCTCGGCAAATGGGATGTGGGCATGGTAAAAATGCCGATCCGGGCGCCCTGGCCGTGGCACAGGCTGCAGTTGACCGCCGCATAGCGCTCCGGCCGCCAGCCCTTGAAAATCACGGCTGCCCGCGGCAGCACCTCATTTCCCATGTGCGCCTTGCGCTGCTCGAACGACATCTCCGGCCAGGTCAGGCGTTTGCCATTCGCACCCGGCGGCCCGATTCGCTTTGGGTAGCAGGCGGGACACATCACGGCCAGAATAAGGGCGGTAACAAGTAGTACCGATGCTTTCATTTTGGGACACCTTTTCAGGGTTGCAAGCCGGCGGATATACAGCCCGTTGGATCCGGCCGGGCGTTTATTCCGTTGGTAACTCGCAGGCCGGACTGATGCGCGGGGTAAACCGGACCGGGCCGTCTGTAAGGGGTCGTCCAATGCGGTCGGCAATGGCTTTTAGCATGCCGTAAAATACCCATTCATGAAATGGATAGAGCCCGTACCAGTATAAAATACCGAACAGACCGCGGGGTAAAAACCGTGAAAGCAGGCGCAATTCCGTTCGTCCCGTACCCAAAGAGTTTACCTGAATATCCAGCAGTGCTTCCCCGGGCGTCTTCATTTCAGCCAGCAGCGTGAGGCGCTGACCGGGGACGATTTCCAGAACCCGCCAGAAATCGAGCGCATCTCCGGCCGCCAGCTTTTCCGGGTTGCGCCGGCCGCGCCGTAAACCAACCCCACCTGCCAAACGATCGAGCAGGCCTCGCAGATGCCATAGATAATTGGCATGATACCATCCCGTGCGGCCGCCGATCCTTTGAATGGGCTGCCAGACCTGGTCCGGGGTGGCCTGCAGTTCTACCCGATAGCCGCATTGCATGATGGTGCCGCCGGCCCACTCCGCGTCACCGCAGCGGGCCCACTCCGGGGCCACCGCGGCACCGGCATCCATCCAGCAGGTGTCCACCTGCTCCAGAGACACGCTCTCCAGAGCCAGGCGGATGGCCTCACGGCAGGTCAGCAGTTTCTGGGGGACCAAGTCCCTGATGTGATTTTCCGTACAAATCGCCTCGCTGGTCAGCCCCTCGGCCAGAGGCCTGGCAATGGCCGCGGGAACCGGGGTCACAAAGTGAATCCAGTAAGAACTCAGCTTGGGGGTCAGGACCGGCACCGGAAAAATCAGGCGCCGCCGCAAGCCGGCTTCCCGGGCATACAGGTGCAGCAGGTCCTGGTAGGTCATGATTTCAGGACCGCCGATATCGAACGTTTTTCCGATGGTCGCCGGCTGTGCAAGACAGCCGACCAGGTATCCGAGTACATTACGAATGGCAATGGGCTGGTTGCGTGAACGCAGCCAGCGGGGGGTAATCATGACCGGCAGGCGATCGACCAGATAGCGTAAAATTTCAAATGAAGCACTGCCGGAGCCTAATATCACCGGGGTTCGCAGATGGGTGGTCGGCACCGGCCCTGATTGGAGGATGTGTCCAACTTCAAGGCGGGAACGCAGGTGCTTGCTGGCCGGCATCTCGCTTTCGGCCAGCCCGCCCAGGTAGATGATGCGTTCCAGACCAGCAGCCGCGGCCGCGGCCGTCATGTTCCGGGCAGCCTGCCGGTCGGCTTCTGCGAACTGCCCTTTACCGGACAGCATGGAATGCACGAGATAATACGCCGTGCGACAACCGTCGGTGGCCTGCGTCAGCACGGCCAGATCCATCACATCACCGGCGAATAGCTCGACACCGGGTTGCCCGGCCCAGCTGCGGCCGGCCAGCTTTTCGAGCGAACGGCCCATGGCCCGCACCCGGTAGCCGGCTTCCAGCAATTTAGGAATCAGGCGCCCACCGACATAGCCGGTGGCGCCGGCAACCAGGATCGGGTCTACCTTGTCTGGATTTCCAGTCTGGGTATTGATCGGCTTGGAAGGCATTTTAAAAACTGCTCCGTAGCTTTAGATCCAGTGGGTGGGGGTTTAAGTATGTTTGTTCTTTGAGGTACGGTTGATCATATTTTCGTACGTAGTGATTGACCAGGGTAATGGGGACAATCAGGGGGACCTGTTCGGACCGGTAGTTGTCAAAGACTTGCAGCATCTCTTGCTTTTCATCGGCTGACAGCTGTTTTTTAAAATAGCCCAAGAGATGCAAAAGGACATTACTGTGCTTTTTGATGGTGGTCTTCAGTCGCAGGCTCTCCAACAGCAGGTCTTCATAGCGGGCATACAGCTGGCCTAGCGGCAGGGATTTGCCCGCGGCTACCAGTTTACCCATTTCACGGTAGTGCTTCTGGCTGTGAGACATGATCAGCAGTTTTTGCCGGGTATGAAAGTAGACCAGGCGACCGACGGTTTTTCGTTTGGCCAGCACCTCCCGCCAGCGTCGCAGCGTAAATATTTGTTCTATGAAGTTGGCCCGCAGACCAGGATCGTGCAGCATCCCGTCATCGATCACCGGCAGGTTTGGATAACGGTCCATGACCATCCGGGCATAGATGCCGACCCCATTGTAAAAAATCTGCTCGCGGGTGGCGAACACCTTTAACTTGCGCATGCCGTTGCTGGGTGATTTCGTCTTGAAAATATACCCGCATAACGCTTCTTCGTCTAGTGCCTTCAGACGTTTTTTGGCCCAGCGCTGCATCTGTGCCGTCTTGTCTTCACCGGTCTTGGTCGTTACCAGGCGGGGGGCGGCCGGATCCCCGGCCAGGTGCATGGTGTCACGCGGGATCCCCAGGCCGCACTCGGATTCGGGACAGACCGGAACAAAATCGATGTGCTGGCCCAGGGTGTGGACAATGAAACGATCGAGCTTATGGCCGCCGTTCCAACGGACTGGGTTGCCCAGCAGGCAGCTGGCAATGCCTATTTTTATTGTTTCCATCCTACCCCCTTGTTAGCCGGTGGTCAGGATTCTATTAGAGTGGCTGTCTATGCGCAAAGCCTGAGAATCAACGCGCCAAGCTTTCCAATGTATATCACATTTTATGGTGATTTACCTTTTATTAGAAATTTTCTCTCGACGAACGCGCAAGGCCGGTGTAGTAAACGCTTTAATTTAAACCATTAACCGTGATGTAATCCGCGGAGAGCTCATGAAAACCCCACGCCACTTCCAGTCCGCTTTTTTGATAGTTCTCGTCTGCGTTCTGGCAGCCCATCCCATCCAGGCTGCGGAACAAGCCAAAGCATCCGGTCAACCGCCGGCCCGTACCCGCTACACCCTGTCCTACACCCCCCTCTACCAGGTGAGCGCCGATCTGGACAGCGGCGGCAGTTTCGATGTCCAGCGCCATTTTCTGCGCTTCAATACCAACCACATGATCAACCGGCATTGGATGGTGGGTCTGGGTCTGCGGTTCGATTATGAAAAATAGGATTTTTCAGAGGTGCAAAGACTAGCGGGCATTGACCTGTGGGACGAGATATACCGTCCGGGTTTAAGCGTTCCTGTTTTTTACATGCCCGGAAACCAGTGGCGTTTCGGGCTTATCCCGTCGGTTGAGATTGCCGGCGCCACCGGGGCTGAAGCCGGTGAATCCCTGTCCTATGGTACTGCGCTGATGGCGGCCTATGCCATTACACCCAGCCTGACACTGGGGCTCGGTGGCGGTGTATTCGAGCGCCTGGGGCAGACCGAAGGGTACCTGTTCCCGGTGGTCGACTGGAAAATCGGCGATCAACTGCAGCTTACCAATCCATTCGAAGCCGGACCGGTAGGCCCGGCTGGCCTGGAGTTGACCTACCGTCCCAATGAAAATTGGGTATTGGGGCTTGGTGGCGCCTACCGCTCGTATCGCTTCCGGTTGGACGACAGCAGCACGGTGGCCGACGGCATCGGCCAGGTGGATTTCTGGGCACCCTTTGCCCGGGTGGGTCGGCGGATCGGTAAACACCTGCTTCTGGAACTCAATGGCGGCGCCACCATTGATGGCAAGATCATCATTGAGGACCGCAATGCACGTCATATCGGCGAAACAGGCTATGATACGGCTCCGTTTTTCGGCCTGACCCTGCAGGCCAAATTCTGATCTCCGGCATCCATGACTTTATGGGGCCAGTCCATCATTTCCAGCGGGTCCAGCAGGGATACCTGATCGGGATCGCGCATGCAGTTCCAGACAAAGGGGTCGTACACCAGATTGGGAGCGGGCCGGCCCAACGAAAGGTGTAAATGGGGCCATATCTTTGCTTTGGATTTGCTGGTGTCGGCGATAGTGGCGATGATGTCGCCTTTGGCGACCACAACGCCGGGTGCAATATGTGCCCGGGGCCTGGTATGGGCATACACCGACATGAACGTCCCGTCTTGATCCAGTCCGTCTGCATGTTCGATAATCACCGCCTGCCCCAGATAATCGGTGAACAGGGCCCTTACGACCCCGGGGTGCATCACCGGGATGCGGGTCCCGGCACCTAACTGCACGATCTCTCCGGCCGCACTTTGATACAGGCAAAAGTCGAGACCTTCATGCGGGAAATCGCGCAGACCAAAATCCCCCCACCACTTGTCCGGTGAATTGAAGAGCATACCCGGTCAGAACGCCCAGCACTTAAAATCTTGCGTAAGGTGTCCGTTTGCCTCACAGAGCATTTCGGTAAATCGGGTCTGCATATAGCAGGGATTCATTTCGGGTTTAAAAAGTTAGTGTGTTGTCCCTTTATTATACAAAAACACATCGCGTATCAACTAGCGGCTATCTACCACTGCAAACATAAGCCCGAATATCCCGGAGATATCTTCACCACGCGGGTTGCCTTTGAAAATCGTATGTTTCAACTCCGGGGCATGCACATTCATTATATCCTTAAAACCGCGAAGCCGCATAAAACCTGCGGCATCGTTGACATTCAAACCGAACTTGAAGGGCTCGCCCCATTTGCGAACCGCTTTCATCATGGACCGGCCTTCACGCGCTTTGACCGTGCCGTCCACCATGGAAGGCGGCAGATAGTCAAAAGCCACCGCGCTTCCGGCGCCCGATTGTTCGCGAATAAAGCCCAGGATTTTATCTACGAAGGGCGGCGGCAGGTACATGACCAGGCCCTCCATGATAAAAAACGTCTTCTGGTTGGGATCGTATCCGGCCTTCTTCAGTTGTTCAGCAAGGTTGTCCCGCTCAAGTTCTACCGGTACATGGTGGACATGTCCGGGCACTGGATTGAAAATTTCCTTTAGCTTGGCCTTTTTAACCGCCTGGGTGGCCGGGTGATCCACTTCAAACACCTGCACCCGCTCGGCCAGGCCGTTGAGCCGGTAGGCCCTTGTATCGTACCCGGCCCCCAGAATCACAAGCTGCTCGAGACCCGCCGCCAGGCACGCTTGCACCCGGTCATCTAAAAAACGGACGCGGGCAATAATCGTATTGTAAACCCCCGGATACAGAAATCTGAATACCAAGCGGCGAATCGTACGCCGCAGCGGGCTGTTTAAATTCCGGCGGCCCTCGGTACTTATAAAATGGTGGGCATAAGAATCGTTACAAATGCGCTGACCGGCAGGCACCAGCAGGTGCTCGGCAGCCCGGTTGCGGGCCATCAGTTCTGCGGTAACACTCGCTTTGTTCGCTTCCATGAAGTCCTCCATTTTTCGTTTTCGTGAGAAAATGGCAGGGCACTCCGGTAAGAGATGGGTTTGGGTGCGACACACCGGTACATCTCGCTTCAGACTGCCATGAGTATAGATCCGAAACACTTCCGAAGCAAGACCGCCACTGGGCAACCATTCGCTTGGCCAGGCTGCCTTGGCTATCGCACCCAGACCAGATACCAAAAGACCGCTGTTTTGAAAACAGTAGCCGCTTCACGGGTTTGGCCTCTTGCCCCGGCGTCCAAGTTGACAATCCGGGTGGTATTCGTTATTTTAGTTCCTGTAGTCGGCGATGAGTACGGAGCGCCTTTCGATTCCGGCTTAATACAACCAGCGACCGCTCCTTTCGGCCGGCCGGCACCATCCCTAAAAACCAAACCCATCATTTCCAGCGACAGTACAGCTCGTTTATTTATAAATAAGAAAGGCCAAAACGGATGCGCAAGTTCGACAACGCCCGTGAGGAATGGTTCCAGGACCCGCCCTACAACCTGGTGGATCTTTACGAGGAGGGGCTTGCTAAATTCGCGGACCGCCCCTGCCTCGGGGTGAAAAACAGCCGCACCGGGGAATACGAGTGGGTGACCCACGGCCAGATTGCCACCCGGGTTGCGCGGCTACGCGGCGGATTGGCCCGGATTGGGGTCGGCAAAGACGACGTGGTCGGCATCATCATGAACAATTCGGTGGAATACCCCATGGTGGCCCATGCGACCTACAGCCGGGGGGCCTGGTTCGTGCCGATGTATGAAAAAGAACTCCTCTCCGCCTGGCAGTACATCATCCAAGACAGCGGCATGAAGGTCGTCTTTGTAGCCAGTCCCGATATACACGACCAGATTGCCTCCCTAAGGGACAGCTTGCCCGCCCTTGAAAAAATTGTGGTCATCCGGGGCGAAGGGGATTTCACGCTGGGTGCCCTGGAAGCCCTGGGCGCCGAAAACTCGGTCGCGGCCGTTAAACCCGATCGGGACGATATCGCCGGCTTGATATATACCTCCGGCACCACCGGCGATCCCAAGGGCGTGCTTTTGAGTCATGGCAATTACACCGCCATGCTAAAAATTCTGCGCGACAGTTTCGCCCCCCTTGACGAGCATACGGTTTCCTTTTCGATCTTACCGTGGGGACACATTTTCGGTCAGGTGGGCGAACTCTACCACGGCGCGGTCTGTGGCGGCAGTGCCGGCTTGATGGACAGCCTGGATACCCTGATAGAGGATATCCAGAAAGTGCGCCCAACCGCTCTGGTCGCCGTCCCGCGCATTTTCAACACTATTTATGCCGGCGTGCACGCAAAAATCGAGGCCAAAGGCGGCCTTGCGAGAATACTTTTCAATATGGCTAAAAAGGAGGCCGCCAAAAGGCGTGCTTCGGGCCGGAAGAGCCTCAAACTCAAAATCCTGGACAAACTGGTTTTCGAAAAAATTCGGGGCACCTTCGGCGGACGCTTGAAAATGGCCTTGACCGGCAGTGCCGTAATGAATGAGGAGATAAAACTCTTTTTCCAGGATGTCGGCATCGAAACCTACGACGGCTACGGCCTGACCGAATCTTCCCTGGCGCTGACTTTCAATGGCCCGGTTTACGGCAATCTTATGGGCTCGGTGGGCACCCCCGGCAAGCATATCCGTATCAAAATCGACAAGACCCTTACCGGCGAGAACAGCCGGGATGGAGAAATTGTCGCCTACGGGCCAAACATCATGCAGGGATACTATAACAAGCCGCAACAAACCGAAGCGGTAATGACGGCGGATGGCGGCTTCCGCACCGGCGACCGGGGCTGGCTGGACGAAAAGGGCTTTCTTCATATCACGGGCCGTTTCAAGGAAGCGTACAAACCCTCCAACGGTAAATATGTCCATCCGGCCGCCATCGAAGAAGATATGAAGCTAAACCGGTTCGTGGCCAGTGCCCTCCTTTACGGTGCCGGCAAAGATTTCACTGTGGCCCTGGTGGTACCGGACATGGCCTTTTTGGAACCGGTTGCCCGCGAAAAGGGCCTGGCGGCGGTGGATCACGCGGCCTTTCTTGAAGATGAAGATATCACCCGCTTTCTGGACGAAGAAATCACATCGCACTTAAAGCAAACCTATGGTGGCTATGAAATACCGCAGAAGATGCTCTATTCAGCAGAGGCCTTTACGGTCGAAAACGGCTTGCTTACCCAAACGCTCAAACTTAAAAGAAAAAAGATCCTGGACAAATACGGTGAGGCTATAGAGGCGCTATATGCTTAGTAAAAGCCATCACGCAGGTATAGGTTTTTCTTGACAGAGACGTCTATTTATTTTAACCATTTGAAATCACAAAATAAAACGAGGAGGCCGGTTATGATGAAGAAAATGGCAGCAGTAATGGCAATGTTATTAGTGGTTTCGCTGTTGATCCCTGGTGCAGCAACCGCCAAGGTGTTTAAAGTTGGCGTAACCACCATTGTTTCTCATCCAGCCCTGGAAGCAGATCAGAAAGGCTTCGAAAAGGCCCTGCAGGACGCGGGGGTCCAGGTGAAATATGATTACCAGAATGCCCAGGGTGAGATGTCCAATGCCCAGGCCATCGCTCAGAAATTTGCCGCCGACAAGGTCGACCTCGTGCACGCCATCGCCACCCCGACGGCCCAGGCCGCCTGCAAGGTGATTAAAGACATCCCCGTTGTCTATTCCTCGGTTACGGACCCGGTGGATGCCGGTTTGGTAAAAACCATGGATGCCGCCGGCGGCAATGTCACCGGGGTTTCCGATGCCTGGCCGATCGAGCGCCAGATTGATTTATACACCCAAATAGTCCCGGCAGCCAAAAAATGGGGCACTATCTATAACGCCGGCGACGCCAACTCGGTTCAGAGTATCAACTGGACGCGCGCCGCAGTCAAAAAGCACGGTATGGAGCTTATCGAAGTCACCATCTCCAACTCGGCCGAGGTCTACACCGCGGCCCAGTCTCTCGTCGGCCGGGTGGACGCGATTTACATTACCTCGGACAACATGGTCGCCTCGGCCCTGGGCTCCGTAACCAAGGTATGCAATGCCAACCGGATCCCGTTTTTCGTGGGCAACACCGACCAGGTGCCCCTGGGAGCCATCGCGGCGTTGGGCTTCAACTATTTCGAGGTAGGCTATGCGGCCGGTAAAAAGGCCGCCATGGTGCTGAAAGGTAAAAACCCCGGCGCCATCCCCTCCGGACTGGCGGAAAACCTGGTGTTGCATCTGAGCGTTAAAAACGCTAAAAAACAGGGTGTTACGATAAAACAGAGCATCATCAGCCGGGCCGACAAGCTTATTAAATAGCCGGAGCCTGGATAAATACAAAACAGGGCGGGCAGGATCGGATTCTACCCGCCCTGTTATATAGAATTAAGCTAGTGTTGCGTCCCATAAATTAGACCAATATCTATGGACCACTTGATATCGATTTTATGGGTTTAACGAATTCCGAAATACGAAGCACGAAATTCGAAACAAATTCAAATGATCAAATGATAAAAATTGAGGATTACCTGTTGTAATTACAGGTTTTGTCTGTTTCTTTTGTCATTGTGATTTGCCCTTTTGTTGCGGGTTTCGATATTCGGATTTCGGAATTTTCGTCACTCTTGAGCATTTTTATGGCAGCGCCCTTATACAAGGAGCTTAGGAGACACAACACTACAGGCAATTTAAAATCAGGAAGCCTCCAAAAAGACAGTTATGATTCTGAGTATTCTCCCAATCAGTTTGCAGCAGGGCCTGGCCTATGCCCTGGTAGCCCTGGGCATCGCCCTCGCTTTCCGGGTCCTCGCCTTTCCCGACCTGACTGTGGACGGCAGCTTTCCATTAGGCGGGGCGGTGGCCGCCCGACTGATTTTTGAGGGCGTCGATCCCTCTCTGGCCGTGGTTGCCGCCGTGATGGCCGGTTTTTTGGCAGGGGCGCTGACCGGCCTGCTCAACACGCGCCTGAAAATCAACAGCCTGCTGGCCGGCATCCTCATGATGACCATCTTGTATTCCGTCAACTTGCGTATCATGGGGCGGGCCAACATACAGCTGCTGGACCGACCAACCGTATTCACCTTTATGGAAAATATGGACGTGGTGCGCTATGTCCCGGTGATCACCTTTTTCCTGCTGGTGACCCTGGTGGTCAAAATCCTGCTGGATCTTTTCCTGCACACGGAATACGGAATGGCTCTGCGCGCCACCGGCAACAATGAAGACATGATCCGTTCGCTGGGTGTCAATACGGATAACGCCACCGTATTCGGCCTGGGGCTTTCCAACGCGCTGGTTGCGCTGTCCGGAGCCCTGATTGCTCAGGATCAGGGGTTTTCCGACGTGGGCATGGGCATCGGGATGATCGTGGCCGGCCTGGCCTCGATCATTATTGGCGAAGCCATGCTCAAACCCAAAACGGTATTTCGACTCACCCTGGCTGCCGTCATCGGGTCGCTGCTATACCGGTTTATCATATCCCTGGGTCTGCGTTTGGGATTGGCGCCGACAGACCTGAAAATGGCCACCGGGTTTATGGTCATCATCGCATTGGGCATCCCGGCCTTCAAAAAGAGCCGGGAGGGGAAAATCCACCTGAGAGGGGTATGACCGTGACCGCCAACATGCTGTCCTTAAAGGGCATCGTTAAAATCTTCAACGCGGGCACCCAGGACGAAAAGCACGCCCTGGATGGGGTCGATCTGGACGTGTCCGCCGGTGATTTTATCACGATCATCGGCTCCAACGGTGCGGGGAAATCCACGCTCCTGAACGTCATCGCCGGCACCTACACGCCCGACGAAGGCCAGGTGATCATCGATGGCGCCGACCTGACCCGGGCACCGGACTACAAGATGGCCAGCTATATCTCCCGTGTTTTCCAGAGCCCGACCATGGGCACCGCCGGTGACATGACCATCGAGGAAAACCTCTGCATGGCCGAACTGCGGGGCCGGGTCCGGAGTTTGAAATGGGGCGTTACCCACCAACGCCGCCGGCATTACCGTGAAATCCTGAAAGTGCTGGACCTCGGGCTTGAAGATCGGCTCAAACAATCCGTGGGCCTGCTTTCCGGAGGACAACGCCAATCCCTGACCCTGCTGATGGCCACGTTGACCCTTCCCAAACTGCTTTTACTGGACGAACATACCGCGGCCCTGGATCCCCGCACCGCTGAAAAAGTGATCACCCTGACCAACCAGATGGTTGCGGAGAATAACATCACCACCTTGATGGTAACCCATAACATGAGCCAGGCCCTGCAATACGGCAACCGGATGATCATGCTCCACCAGGGCGGAATCCAGCTGGATGTGCAGGGGGCCGAAAAGCAGGGCCTGACCATCCAGGAAGTCATCAACCAGTTCGGCACCACCTTGAAAGATGAAACGCTGCTGGCCTGTCGCCCGGAGATACCTTAGAAGCGGGTTCAAACCCTCTCCTCGAACGCAGTCTCTGTGTTGGGCGTGATCACCCAGCGAATTCTGTTACCTAAATTTTTCGACAATTCTGTCTCTGTTATGTTCTTTTTTTTCCCCTACCATAGGTGCACCAACTACCACAGAGAGGAAAACCCATGATCCCCTGCCAGCGACACCTGTTTGCATTCCCGGATGACGTGGCCTATTTCAACTGTGCCTATACGGCCCCGCTCATGCGCACGGCTGCGGCTGCCGGCCAGCGGGCCATCGAAGACAAGAACACCCCCTGGTGTATCGCCTCCGGCGACTTTTTTGAAACCGGCGAGGAAAACCGGACCCTCTTCAGTCAACTGGTGGACGGCACCCCGGACCAGGTGGCGATTATCCCGGCTGTTTCCTACGGTATTGCCCTGGCAGCCAAGAATATACCGATAGAACCGGGACAATCCATCCTGGTTCTGCAGGATCAGTTCCCCTCCAATGTCTACCCCTGGCACCGACTGGCCGCGGAAAAAGGGGCCGCCATTATCACCGTCTCCCGACCGGCTGACCAGGATTGGACCGCAGCTGTCCTGGCGGCGATCGATGACAAGGTCGCCATTACCGCCCTGCCCAACTGTCACTGGACCGACGGCACCGTGTTGGACCTGGTCCGCATCGGAGAAAAATGCCGGGCCCTTGGCAGCGCCCTGGTCATCGACGCGATTCAATCGCTGGGCGCGCTGCCTTTTTCCGTGCGGGACGTGCAACCTGATTTCCTGGCTACCGGCGCCCACAAGTGGCTGCTGGGCGCCTACGGATACGGGTTTTGCTATGTGGACGCAAAGTGGCTGGACGGACGGCCGCTGGAGGAAAACTGGCTGAACCGGGAAGCGTCCGAGGATTTTTCACGCCTGGTGGACTACCGCAATGGCTACCAGCCCGGTGCCCGACGATTTGATGTGGGCGGCGGCAGCAGCTTTTTCCTGGCGCCGGTAGTGAAAGCCGCCCTGACCCAGATCCTGGCCTGGGGCGTTACCGACATCGCCGCAACCCTGCGGACACTGACCGGCCAGATTGCCACCCGCGCGGCCGACCTGGGGTTTCAGGTTGCCCCGCAAAAGATGCGGGCGCCCCACATGCTGGGTCTGTATCTGCCCGCGGGACTGCCCGGCGACCTACCCGCCCGGTTTGCCGCCCAAAACGTATACGCCAGTGTCCGTGGGGATGCCATCCGGGTAGCCCCGCACCTGTACAACACACCTGCGGATATCGACCGGCTGTTTGCCGTACTTGAGGCCGCCATGGCATAACCGCCCCCCCCTTATCCGCGAAAATTTGCCCGCTGAAAAGTGGCGACCCGCTTTCTTTCAATGACCCGTTGACAAACCCTACAGCTTACCTTAATATCCATTTTCGATATTGTATTACGATATCGAAAATGGATATTAAGGTGGAGAAAATGAAAACGAAAGTTCTACAGCGTCTTTACCGTGGTTTCGTTCAGCTGCACATCCTGCACCACGCCAAAAAAGAGCCCGTTTACGGCGTTTGGATGATGGCGGAGCTGAAATCACACGGCTATGAGGTAAGCCCGGGGACACTCTACCCCCTGCTCGGCAGCATGACGGCCTCCGGCTTGCTTGAAAAAACAGAAAAGGTCGTCAACGGCAAGATCCGGAAATACTACGCCATTACACCGCTCGGAAACGAGGTTTTCAAAGCGGCTGGGAAAAAAGCAGCCGAACTTTTTCACGAGATCGAGGAAACCGACCCATGATCAGGTATGACGATATCCATCTGGATTATGCCGGAAAGAATATCTTCTCCGGATTCAGCCTGGAAGTATCCGAAAACGAAAAACTGCTCATTTCCGGCCCCTCGGGCTGCGGCAAGACCTCGCTGTTTAAAATCCTCCTGGGATTCACACGCATAAGCTCCGGCAGGGTTTTATACAATGATCGTGAAGTGAACGCGCGCACTATCAGGGCCGTTCGCCGCAACCTTTTCTATCTGAGCCAGGATATTGATTTCAGAAACGCACCGGTGAACGCTGTGCTGGATGAAGTCTTCAGCTATGAGCCCAACCGGGGTCTGGTCCCCATGCCCGCCCATCGGGAACATCTGATGAAGATGCTGGACCTGGGAGACGACATCCTGCGCCAGGACATGCAAAAGCTATCCGGGGGCGAGCGCCAGCGCCTGGGTCTGCTGGTCTGTTTTTTGCTCAATCGACCGGTCTGGCTCCTCGACGAGCCGACATCGTCACTGGATAAAAAGCTGCGCAGGAAAGTGGTAGACTATGTCATGGCCACGGGTAAAACCGTCCTGATTGTTTCGCACGATGACATCTGGCGCAAGGCTGACAACCTGAAAATAGTGAGGTGGTCTTGATGGGTGCCCACGATATAGAGCCGGTGTCACTTGCCCTGCTCTTTCTTTTTCTCATACCGGTTCTATGGGTGAGCGGCCGGTTCCGGCTGGCCTTGAACCGGACGATCCTCTGGTCGACCCTGCGCATGACGCTCCAGTTGAGCCTGGTCGGGTTATATTTGAAATATCTGTTCAAGTTCAATTTGGCCTGGGTTAACGGTCTCTATATCCTGATCATGATCGCGGTGGCATCTTACACGGTGCTGAAGAGCAGCCGTTTGAAGATCTCCAAACTCTTCGGCCCGGTATTCCTATCGATCCTGCTGCCCGTAGCCACCATCCTGTTGTTCATCAATGCGTTCGTCGTCCGAATCGACTACCTCTTCGATGCAAAATACATGATCCCGATTTGTGGGATGCTGCTGGGCAACAGCATGCGCAACAATATTATCGGCCTGAGTAACTTTTATTCCGGCTTGAAGGAGAGTGAAAAAACCTACCAGTACACAATCGCCCTGGGGGCCACCCGGATGCAGGCGCTGGCCCCGTATTTTCAGGCCAGCATCGTCGCCGCCATAAACCCGATTCTGGCCTCCATGGCAACCATCGGCATCGTTTCTCTGCCGGGCATGATGACCGGACAGATTTTAGGAGGGTCCATTCCCATGGTCGCCATCAAATATCAGATCGTGATCATGCTGGGAATTTTCTACACCCAGTTTTTCAGTGTCTGCCTATCGCTGCTGTTATCGATCAGGCAGGGTTTTGATAAATTTGATGTGCTGCGGAAGGAGTTGCTCGTATGAAATCTTTTTAGAACCCATCTCAAAAGTGGTTCTTGGTTCAAAATGACGCGAAGCGAATGCCTAACGTGGTGCAAGGCGGCCGTAACTGTCAAACCGGAGGCGCCAGCGAAGCCAATGCACAGTGTGGTGAATACAAGATGGTGTTTCGAGGATAGCGTGGGAGGTTGCGCCTGACGGCCTGAAAACCGGCACTTCGTGCTGGTGTTCGTGCCCAACGCCGAGTTGGGGACATCAGGCGTCGCCAAAAGACTATGCCCGACAAGAAGGCATTTTTGAGATGGATTCTAATAGGCGGGATTGACTTCCCCAGCCGGGCTTACCTGATACTCCACCCCGTTGATCTCTATGAAACGGTCATCATCAAGATCTACCGGCCGCAGGTTCAGGATGATTTCGTCGATGTCCCACTCAGTGCAGTGGATCATGACGGTTGATTTGGTAATGGCGATGAAGGGCTGCGGAAACGCTTCGATCATGCTGTCATAAGGGCCGCTGAAACCAAAATCGTCTTCCCACCAGAACCAGTGCTTGAATTTGTAAATCATATCCGATCCGACCCCAAATTCACCACTGTCCCAATCCTGGCGGTAAATATTTTCACCGTCTTCACGCACGACGTCTTTGAATATCTCGATACAAGCTTCGTGGTCTAGCTCACCCATAGAACCCTCCGTCGGAAGCGTCTGCAAATCGATTGCGGGCTGCCCGGCAAAAAATGGCATTGCTTCTGATTTGAGTATACCTGGGTTACGAATTTGTCAATATTTTTAGGTTATTTAGGTGTTCAGGCCAACCTGACCAGAGAACCGGGTGAAGCCGGTATCGGGGATTTACATGCCTGTAATCGACCCGGTAAACCGCGCCAGACGAATCAAACCGTACCGGTTTTTATCAGTGTCTTCCACCAGCACATGGGCGTGGCAGCGCAGGCGTGGGCCAGTATATGTTCTCATCGGCAGCGAGGGGCGCCGCAGGCGGGACTTTGAATCCGCGTATATTTAGCCATGCGGGGCTGCTATGGGGCCGGTAGCCTTGGTGTGGTTCGCGGCCCACTTATCTTCCTTCTGGGGACTGCTTCTCTGCCGGGAAAGGCCACCACCCCGGGAACCAAGGGGGTCCAATCTGCTTTGGCTGGATAATTCCCGTCACTTACCAGGCGCATCTAAAAAGGATCCGGAAGCCCATTCAGAATCCTGATGACAGAGCGCCGGGGCAGCCGGCGTTGAGGACATCGAAGGTGCGGCTGTGAATGAAACCCAGCCGTCCGCGAGAGGTGCGATCCCCAAGGGTGGTGGCCAGTTTTTATCAGTGAAAAAGCAGGCTGAAGGAAAACCTGAAGGACTTCAGCCTATAGCCTAGAAGCCATCTTAAAAACGGATTTTGGTTCAAGGTCAAGGCGTCCGCGAAGTCCAACCCGGAGGAATACTATAGCATTTTGAGGACTTGAACCGAGTGGTCAACGCCGAGATTGGGCCAAAAGACTGTTTTGAGATAGCTTCTAAAAAACCGGCTTTTATTTCTCCGGTACAACCGCGTACATGATCCGAAACGAACTCGTGCTCTGGCCGATCAGCTTCCCGTTGCTCATCATCAGGTAGCGCTCTTCAAGGGCTTCCCGATCCAGGTCCGAGATCACCTTCAAACCGCGTTCTTCGACCCACTCTATCTCTTCCTCTTCCGGGATTCCAAAAACAAAAGGTTCACCCCGGTACTTCACCCAGAAAGATAGTCGGCGGGTGTCCGGGTATTTTTTCCAGTTGCCCTGAATAGCCCCGCGAGACATGTAATCAAAGACCACCGAACTGCCCGGTGCGGACTGGTCGCGGATGAATTCCAAGGTGGCCTCCACCGCTTCTTCTGAAATGTAATAGGTTACACCTTCCCAAATAAACAAGGTCTTGAGGCTCGGATCATACCCGGCTTTGGCCAATTCATCCGGTATGTTCTGGGTATTGAAGTCAATCGGCACATAAGTTACATAGTCCGGTACTTCTCCGAGAATGTCCTTAACACGCCGCTTTTTTTCAATGACCATCCAGGGCAGTTCGATTTCGAAAAAACGAACAGCGGGCATGGTTTTATGATACCGGTAGGCCCGGCTGTCGTATCCTGCGCCCAGATTCACCATCTGCTTTTTATCCCATTCTTGCCGGCTGCTTCCAGAATTTCGTCCATGTGTTTCGTGCGGGCGTTCACGTAATAGCAGATGGTCTGGCGGAAAGTTCTGATCACCTCCATAGCCAATGCAAAATCCTTGGAATAGAGCGAGTAATGCCAGTAATCCGGGTGGACCATCTGTTTGGCAATGTAGTCGCCGTTGCGAATCTTTTCGTCCGGGTGCATGTGGAAAACCGCCCGCGATGCCGTTACCCCTTCGGCAGTCACCGAAAGCTTGCCTTCTTCCACGGCCAGTGCGGTCACGGCAAATAAGCTCAGTACCATCAGCAGGGTGGCCAGCCCGGAGCAAATACGGGCCGTGTTTCTATAATTATTGAATAGCTGCATTGAAAATTCCTCCGTATAAGCTACTTGTACTCCGGGAACATGATTAGAATGGTCCCTGGCAGTTAGCGAGATACCCCGGCATAGGCGATGCGCACATAGGGGGTGGGCTTGCCGTCCAGCTCCCCATCACTGCCGAGCAGGTACTGACCGGCCAGCTCTTTGGCTCCGAGATCGGCAATCACCGCAAAGCCCCGTCTGTCAAAGAACTCACCGGTCTTCTTGTGGGGAATGCCGAATCTCCAGGGCTCGCCGACTGAGCGAACCCGCAGTTCCCGGAACCGGACCCAACCCATTTTGCCGTACTCGCCCCGCACGAATTCGGCGGGAATATAGCTGAAGAGCACTTTGTTATTTGGGTTCGTACGCTGGGCGATGTAGCGCAGGGTAACATCCACGATCTTTTCATCCATGAATTGGGAGATCCCTTCCCAGATAAACAGGGTCTTGCGTTTTTCATCGAACCCGGATTTTTTCAGCGTGTTGACAAATTGTCGGGACCGATAGTCAATTGGAATGTAGGTAACATTGTCAGGAAGCGTGCCTAACACGGTTTTCATGGCAGCCTGTTTGGTGGCCGAGGTGGCCGGCATGTCGATTTCAAAAAAGTGTACGCCGGGCATTTGCGCCCCCAGGCGATAAGGACGGCTGTCAAACCCGGCCCCGATATTAACCACTTGCTCCAGGCCGTTTTGGCTGAATTTCTGCAAGAGACCATCAATGTGCTTCGTGAAGGCGTTCACCGTATAGTAACCGGCAGCCCGGAAAAATTTGATCCCTTGCCTGGACCGGACGTAATCCTTGTGCAGGAAACCGAACACCCAGAAATTCGGGGGGACCAGTTTAATGGCCAAATGGTCGGGGTTGCGGATCTTTTCATCCGGATCCTGGGCGACTATCGCCCTGAAACCGGCAGCCACTTCAGCAGAATAGGACACCTCGCCGGGTTCCAGCGCCCAGGCTGCCGGCACGGGGGCCGAAACAAGCACCGCCACCAGGCCCAATGTTAGGGTGAACAAAAAAACGGGTCGGAAACAGGGGGTCACTAGCATGGACAGGCCTCCTTTGCTTGCGGGTCATCGTCATATACTGCAAGTGATAGGTAACACGCTTATACGGGCAAGGACTGCCGGCGGTCACGACAGGGCAAATCAATTATCAGCTACGGTTAAAAGTGAGGTCAGTACCGGCAGCTGCCTGGAACGATCTAAAGCCTTAAGATAACAACTAACCTTTAGGGGACCATATATACTCATTTGGTTATTTTGTCAAGCGCCTAAAGGTCTCATATGGGGACAAAAAGAGAATGCAGGGGTTCATGCCGAAGCTGCCCAATGTGCATCTATCACCGGCGGGTTCTATCTATCAGATTAAAAAACGGTAGGTTAGAGGCTGTTTCTAATTTAGGATTTTGACTCAAGGTCAAGGCGGCAGCGAGGTTCCAACCGGAGGAATACTCCCGTATTTTGAGGATTGGAGCTGAGCGGCCAACGCCGAGACTGAGCCAAAAGATAAATTAGAAGCAGTCTCTATAGGCTGTCCAGGTTCTTCGATACCCGAATCGAATTACCACCGCGAGTCTTGATAATCACCGTAATCTCCTTGCCTTCCTGGACAACTTTAAAAGAGGTGGCGGTTTTCTGGTAGCGCTTGACCGCCCCGGCCAGCCCCTTAAAGAGTTTGGTCCCGATCTTACAATACTGACCGGCCAGTTCAATGGCGCCGCCGCCGGAAAGACGGGGCGGTTCATTCAACAGGGCCATTTTGAAGGCCCCGAAATCTTCAAACCGGTCGAGGGGATCTTTTTCAACCGCACGCATGATGGCGCCACTGATTTCACGCGGCAGATCGACAATCTCATCCGGTGGCGTCGGCACCGTGTTGACATGGGCCACGATCATCTCTGTGGGGCTGTCGGTTTGGAACGGATGCGTACCGGTGAACATCTCGTAGAAGACCAATCCCAGGGAATAAATGTCGGAGCGGTGGTCTACCGCCTCGGTGTCGCTGGCATCGAACCTTTCAGGCGCGGTATACCGCGGTGAAATCATGAACAATGATGTCTGTTGGGATTCGGAGGTGGAGAGCTTGGCAATCCCGAAGTCCATGACCTTGGCCGTGCCCTCCTCGTCCACGCTGATATTTTCAGGTTTGATGTCCCGGTGCAGGACGTCCTTCATGTGGGCATAATGGAAAGCATCCAGGGCCTGGCCGGCAATCAGCCGGGCCTGCTCCATGGGCAGGGGACCCTCGTTCTCCTCGAGAATACTCTTCAACTCCACGCCTTTGACGAAATCCATGACGATGGCGTAATTGCCCTCGTAGGGGAAAAAGTCGATAAACCGGCAGATGTTGGGGTGATCCATTTTAGACAGAATGATGGCCTCATGAAAGAATTTGCGCACGGCCCGTTCGTTCTCGATGACATCCGGGTTGAGTACTTTAATCGCCACGGGCTCCCCATCAGGGGTCATGCCCTTCCAGACAGACCCGAACCCGCCCTTGCCCAGCAAGTTGCTGACATAATAGTTTCCGATCTTGGTTCTCTCTGCGGTGGCGGCCGGCCCCTGGCGAACAAAAGTGGCCTGTACGTCATAAACCGGATCGCTGTCGTCCAGAAAAACGGTCTCATCGTCATCCTCGTCGTCCTCAGCCACCGCATCCGCAGTGCCCTCCACCTCGGCCAGCATGGCTTCGCTGTCAAAAAAGACCGTCTCGTCATCATCGCTATCAGCATCGTGCGGCTCAGATTCCCCGGCCTCGGCCAGCATGTCCTCACTGTCGAAAAAGACGGTCTCGTCATCGTCGCTTTCGTCCCTGCCTGCGGCCGCCTCCGCGCCCACTTCGCGCGCCTCGGTATCATCGAGAAAAATGGTCTCGTCATCATCGTCGCCGGCATCACGTGAGGGTCCGTTTCCGCGAAAGACAGTCTCTTCGGCGTCAGCCGGCGCATCATCATCCATGAGCAAGGTGGCGTCCTCGTCGTCATCGGGCACGGGTACCGGGGCTGGTTTTGGAGGAGGAGGCTGAATTTCTTCCAGCTCGAAGATAAAATTGTATGCATCGAAACTGATCTGGTCCCCATTATTTAACCGGTACGGTTTTTGGGGCTCGAGTTCGGTACCGTTGAGCCAGGTTTTATTGGTACTGTTCTGGTCTATGAGGACATACTGGTCCTGTTGGAACTCGATAGCGGCATGCCGTCCGGATACTGTCGCTTCGGTGAGCACCAGGTTGCTGGCCGGGTGCCGGCCGATTCTAAAAACGGATTCGCCCAATGGAAAATCCTGACTGTCGGTAATATTTTCAGAATCAATAATCCGGGCTTTCAGACGGATGGCTGGGGACATGGTTCTCTTCCTGGCTTCGGGTTTGAAATCGCTTATAATTTTTTTGTAAACACTACGGGGAGGGGGCCGCGGGACCTGGTGGGCACGACCTGTGTACCGGGGGAATAAGGTGCCGCCCCTGTCGCCCGATTGACAGTGTGGAGATAAACGGATCGTAACAAAATCGCCTCAAAATGCAAGCACAAAGGCGGGCCCTAAAACACGATTTTCAGGCTTGGAAACGACCTTTTAGAGGTATCTTGACTCAGACGCCCAAGCCAACTATGATAGCAAATCCGTGCCGGCCGCAGTGCGGCACGGGTTTTACTGACTTTAACTCAAGGTGACGTTTCTATAATGCCCGGCCCAACCCAGATACCGGCCAAGCTGGCCGCTATCCTCGTCTACGGTCGCCCCGTGCTCGTATTCGGGGGCATGCTCTGCGCCCTGGCGGTGATGTGGAGCCGCAATCCGGCGTTCTATACCCTTGGCGCGTCTCTCCTGTTTATCTCCATGTCTTTTGATGTTGTGGATGGCTGGTTCTCGGCCCGTTATCGGCCCAACGCACCGTTGGCGCATCTGGCGGATCGGTTGATGGACAAGCTGGTCTATTCGATAATTTTTCCGGTGATCGCCGCCGGTATGATGTGGCGCCTGGTAGTATTGGCCGCCGACCCGACCCGCGGCCGGCTTCTCCATGCCATCTTTGTCCTGTTGCTCTGCGTGACGGTACTTATACGCGACAATTTTGCGGCGTTCATGCGGGGCTTTGCCATCCGCCAGGGGGTCGAGCCGGAAAAAAGCGAATACAATCGAATGCGTACAATCGTGGCTGCGCCGGTAAGCGCCCTGTTGTATGCGCACGCTTTTTATGTGCCGGAAGGCCCGCCCTCTCAGATTTATTTCTGGATATCCTGGCTGGGCAATATCCCCCTGCGCGTTCTTCTGTTCGTCGAAATTCTCTTTCTGGTGATCAATCTGGGATCGATTGCCGGCTATTGCCGGAAATATGGTACGGCCTGCCTCGATGAGCTTTGTTTTGGAGACCAGGTCCTAAGGCGCAAGATCCTCTCTATATTTCCGAACGCCCTGACCGTCATGAATGCCATGATGGGACTGATCGCGGTTTTCTTTGCCTACCAGGGACGCTTTCGCGAATCATACCTGATGATGATCGGTGCGGCCACCTTCGACAAGCTGGATGGTGCCCTGGCACGCCGGCTGGGGTTGACCGAGCCCCTGCCGGATGAACCGCCGCAACGCAAAATCAACATAGGCAGTCTGATGGATGATCTCGCCGATGCGATCAGTTTCTGTATCGTGCCGGCCTGGATTTTCTACATTGCCCTGAGTGAGTATGGCAGCGGGAGATTCGAAGGGCTGCCGCTGGGCTGGATCGCGATACTGTACGCAGGGCTGGGTATGCTGCGCCTGGTGTATTTCACACTGGATAAGACCCCGATCCCTGGTTTTTTCAAAGGTATGCCCACACCGGCCGCGGCCATGCTGGTGCTAGCCCCGCTGGTGATCTTCGACCACGCCCTGGAAATTTCATCGGCGTCCTTTGTATTTTGGGGCTATTTCACCGCGGCCGTCATGGTCTTCGCGGCCCTCATCATGAACGCCTATCCCATCCGCTACCTGCACCTGGGCCGTTCCATGAGCCGCAATCCCTGGTTCGGTCGGGGAAACCTCATTTTGCTCATACTGGTTGTCTTCACGCCCTTTTTCGGGCATGTCTGCCTGGCCTATATGATCCTGTATGTCTTTTCACCCCTGGTGACCTGGCGTATCAACCCCGAGGTTGCCGCCCGTGAAACCCGTCCCGACCCGGTCGAGGAAAGTTAACCTTTGCACCAACCGATCTGCCCCGCAGCATAGCCTCAAGCGCAACACCGCCTCCCCAGCTGTTTTGAAAATACCTTTCGACGATGAAATGTTTTCACCCCTGCCGGAACCAACCGGACGTCCGGTTGCAAACCCCGACCAGGGCCAGCATCAGCGGCACCTCGATCAACACCCCCACCACGGTGGCCAGGGCCGCACCGGAAGAGAGCCCGAACAGCATGACCGCCGTGGCAATGGCCACCTCAAAGTGATTGGAAGCGCCGATCAGGGCCGCGGGTGCGGCATTTTCATAGGAAAGTTTCAATACTTTGGCCAGTACATACCCCAGGCCGAAAATCAACAGGGTCTGGATCGTGAGCGGGATGGCAATCCAAAGAATGGTCAGGGGATTGCCTAAAATCACCTCGCCTTTGAAAGAGAACAGGAGCACCAGGGTTGCCAGCAGGGCCGTTATGGTAACCGGCGTCAGGACATGTAGAAACTTTTCCTTGAACCAGGTTTCACCCTTGGCCTGCAGAATCCAGCGCCGTGAGAAGTACCCTGCGACCAGGGGCAGTGCCACGTAAATCGATATGGAGAGCAGCAGGGCCTGCCAGGGCACCGGCAACCGGCCCACCCCCAGCAGAAAGCCGCCCAGGACGCCATAGAGCACCAACATGGTCAACGAATTGATGGCCACCATGACCAGGGTCAGGCCGTCGTTGCCCCGGGACAGGTAGCCCCACACCAGGACCATGGCAGTGCAAGGGGCGATTCCCAACAGGATACAGCCGGCCAGGTAGCTGCGCCAGAGGGGGACCGACAGCATTTTGATGCCATCCTGCAGCACCACGGTACCGGCGCCGTGCTGGGCGCCCACAGGAAGGTCCAGCCCGAAGGGCATCTTGACCAGGTCGACGGCGTCGGCCCCAATCAGGCTTTTCAACACAACGCCGAGGAAAAACACACAGATGGCATACATGGTGAAAGGCTTGATACACCAGTTCAAAAAGAGGGTCAACATCACCGGCTTGCCGCTTTTTCCGGCCTGGACAACGCTGGCAAAGTCAATCTTGACCATGATGGGGTACATCATGAAAAACAGGCAGACCGCGATGGGGATGGAAACGACCGGGGCCCCCTTGACGCTGATGGCCATGCCGTCCAGGGTCCGGGCCAGGCCCGGGGCGATTTTCCCCAGCAGAATACCGCCGATAATGCACAATCCCACCCAAACGGTCAGATAACGTTCAAACATACTGGTCATTTTTCGTTCGTCAGTGGCGTTGACTGTGTCGCTCACGGGTTGCGCTCCTTGTTTCGAAAGTTGGTATCTTGGGTTGCGTCCGGCTGCTGTGGGCAGCAGGCTTCACCCCGCTGGCGGCGGCAAAGGTCCACTTTGTCCTCGGAGAGAATCCGGGACAAGGCCTGGCGGTCTGCTTCAAGGTCAGGACTCTCCCGCAGGCCCTGCTGCAGCCAGCTCATCACCCGGGTATCCACATCCGGGGTTTTTAGTTGATAGAAGGTCCAGCGGCCCTGCTTGCGGCTTTCCACCAGCCCGGCCTGCACCAGGATCCCCATATGCCTTGATACGGTAGCGCCGCTGACCTGCAGTAACTCCGTTATCTGGCAGGCGCACAGTTCGGCATGGGCCTGCAGGGCGGCCATAACCCTCAAACGGTTGCGGTCAGCTAAGGCCTTGGTTACATCTAACAGGGTCTGCAAAATCGACTCCCGAAATTTTAGTTAGCCAAACAGCTAAATGGTAAATAGAAGCCCCGGCCGGGTATGTCAAGCGGCAAATTGTTTGTTCCTTGTTAGCGCCGGGTATGCTCGCCGTCATTGGACCAGGACCTGCAGTCCGGCAACAACCGGCGGTGATTACACTTTTAAGAACAGGATGGTTCTGGTATAGTTCAGCGCAACGCCTGACACAAAGATCAGGCTACCGACATAGACGTATCATCGGGGAGAAATTTTAGGAGGCAGTCATCATGCGGTTTCGCAATTTCACACTGGTCTGTTTTATCACCCTGGCATTGACCGGCCTGTCCACCCCGACCCTGGCCGACAATTATACGGAGACAATTGAACTATTTAAAAAATCTCCGGAAGTACAGCCGTTCTTTGCTGACGCTTACGGTTATGCGGTGTTTCCGATGGTCGGCAAAGGCGGGATTGGTCTTGGAGGCGCCTACGGCAAAGGCCGGGTCTTTCGTGATGGAGCGGCTACCGGAACAGTCTCCCTGATAAAACTGAGCGCCGGGTTTCAATTCGGGGGCCAGGCGTTCAGCGAAATTATCTTCTTCAAGGATAAACGCGCCTATGCTGAGTTTACCAGCGGCACTTTTGAATTTGATGCCACCGCATCAGCGGTCGCCATTACCGCTGGGGCGCAGGCCCAGATCGGCACGGGAGGCAATACCGCCGGTGTAAGCCTGGGACCGGCCACCGGTCATCAGCGGGCTACGCGGTATGTGCGGGGCATGGCGGTGTTTGTGCACACCATCGGCGGGTTGATGTACGAAGCTGCCCTGGCCGGCCAGAAATTCCTTTACAAACCCAATCAGTAACAGGCCCGTGTCAACCGGGGGGCGTTTTACAAGCCGGGTATTCCCGGGCCCCCGGTGGCAGGGTCGTACCGCATTGGCCGCATTCAGCGGCCGCCATCTGTATGTCGAGCTTCATTTTGGTTTCCGTGAGGATGGTCTCGACCTGCTGCTCGGTCACGTGAATCTTTTCCACAAAGCCCTGAATCTCCTCCCGCTCCGCTTCCGAGAAGGAACCGTCGATCAGGGCTACAAACAACATATCTTCCAGGTTCATCACTTTATCTGAAAACCGCCCGACCGGCATGAGGACATAGCCATCCCGGGCGACTGTGCCGGCGGCTTCCTTCAGGATCTTTTTATCCACGGCCATACGCTTGCATACCTCTTTGAGGGACGCCTGGGCCTTGGCATTCATCTTGCCGTCCGTCTGGGCCACCTTGATAACGTTGGCCAGGTAGTAAACCAGCAGGTCCGGTGTTAGCATGTGTCACTCCTGTTTATAGTGGTGCCGGCTTCCTGGGCCGGGCTACGCATGGCGACCGTTTTCAGGGGCCTGTTCCCGAATCTTCAACCGGACCCAAAGCTGCCAGCACATCCTGAACACCGGCCGGCATCCAGGTATAGCGGACCTGGACAACCATGGGGCCGTTGTCTCTGTGGTTCTCTTCCGTTTCGACCACCTTGGCATAAACCTCCACGGGATTGTCCGCCGCCAGCTGGAACCGGATGAGCAGATTGGTATGTACCGGCACCTCGTCAGCCAGCGCAATGCGGCCACCGTTCAATCCCGTGGCCATCAGTTCCCCCGTCATGGTTGCGGCACTAATTTCTTTGCCCTCCACCAGATGACACGCAACCGAAATCGGTTGGTCCAGTTCAACCTCGGCAGCGTCCTGCTGTTCGTCCACGCGCAGCTCCCGGTCTCCGATACCGGAGATATAGTAAAGCCGCATGGGTGCCTGCATCCCCTTAAAGCGGATATCCAGGGTGCGACCGGTTCGGACCGTATCACCCGCGGCCGCAAAGGTGGCCGCGCTTGCCAGAATCTGACCGGCCACCGTATGAGACTCGATACGGAAGGCGGTATTGATGGCACTGCCCACCGCGCCGTACTTGGCCCGTTTTTCAGAGCCGATATTACCCACAACCACGGGGCCGGTATGAATCCCTATCCCCATACCCAGTTCGGGCTGGCCCTGCTGGCGGCTCTGCGCATTCAAGTCATTCAGGGCATTTTGCATATCGACGGCACAGGTGATGGCGCGGGCCTCTTCCCCACCGCGGGCCAGCGGTGCCCCGAAAAACACCAGCATACCGTCACCCTGGATCTCGTCGACCGTCCCCTGGTGGTGGCTCACGATGTCAACCATGCGCCCCAGAAAACGATTCAGGATCTCGATCACGACCGCGGGCGCCAGGGTTGCCGAAAGGGCCGTAAGCCCTCTTAAATCCACAACGAGAAAGGTCACCTGGCGGGTCTCGCCGCCCATATGGAGCCCTTCCGGTGTCGCCAGCAACTCTTCGACCACCTCACTGCTCAGATACCGGCCGAAGGTTGTACGGATTTCATCCCGCTGGCGCAGACCCTCCATTTTTTCCCGCTCGGCCTCCACGTAGCGATATACCAGGACCCCCATAATGGCGAAAAAAAGCATCAGTATCGGGCGCACCATATTCAATAGCAGCCCGTCGTATAGGAAGCAGGCCGTGCCCCCACTGACGTACGCCAGGCCCAGAATTGTCGCCAAAATACTGAAGAAAAGCGAGGATAGTCGCAGGGAGAGATACCAGACCGTCAGCATCAACAGCGCTTCAATGCAGAGCATCAGTCCCGGCGAAATTTCGCGGAGAAACGCACCGGTCAGAATGCTGTTGATGATATTGGCGTGCACGCCGCCAAGGGGAAAGGCCGCATCGCCCGGAATGGTACCGATATCCGCAGAGCCGGTGGAAAGATCGGAAACGACCAGGATTTTGCCCCGCATCTCCTCGCCCCACATTTCCAGCTCATCCAGGTCGCTGGAGGCCAACAGGACATCCGCAATATTGTAGTGATCCATGCGCTCCCAGGGCCCGGAGAAGTTTACCCGCATGTTCCCGTGTTCATCGATGGGTATGCGGATGTCAGCCTGACCATCGTGGCCTGGAAAACGGGCATCTCTCAGCAGCAGGTGTTTACCGGGAGCCAGCTCAATCCGGTCCGGGGTAACCCCCAGGTAGTCGCAGGCCACCTGCAGGGAAAGGACCGGGATAAACCCATTGCCCCGGCGAATCAACAGGGGTACCCGCCTGAGGACCCCATCCGGATCAAACCGAATACTCAAAGAGGCCACACCGCGGGCTCCCGCGGCCAACGCGGGAAAGGTTGCAAAGGGTTCCAGCCCCACGGGCATCCGGCTCACATCACCTGTCGTTGCAAGCTGCCAGCTGCGGACACCGGCCAAGGGTACGGCGTCCTGGGTAACATCCGGCTGCAAACGCAATTTCAGCGCCACCCCGTAATAGACATGACCGGCTGCGCGGGTAGCCGCAACCATGGCCGCATCATGACCGGCTTTGTCTGGGGCGGCAAAGATGAAATCCCATAGTTGGGCCGAAACATGCATGGCCGCCAGATTATCAATAACCCGGGCAAAGTCGCCGCGGTTCAGATAAGGGCGCCCCAGTTGCCGAATGGTACTGTTGGTAAGATCGACGTGGGCAACCACCGGGTTATAAACCGGCTTGAACCGCGACCAGGAATTGCGCAGGACAAACAACTGATCCGTCGTGTGCGCGTTCCAGGTCTTGAAAATGCCGGGCAACAGAATAAAATGCAGGTGGGCGACCACGAATGCACCGGCAACCAGGATCAGTGTGATCCAGCGCCTAGAGAGCCTACTGGTGATCAATGGTAAAGGTCCGGCTGAAAAAATTATTGGCTTCTATCGATGTCGCCAGCTTGCTTACCGCCGCGGCATCCGGCAAAGTGGCCTTTTTGATTCCCCGGGTCTGCCCCATAATGGCCACCGGCCGCTCGGCCTTTTTTTTGAACTTGCGATGTTTCCAGCGCAGCCTTTTGATTTCTTTTAGAACGCCATCTCTAAAAGCGGTCTTCTGGGCCCCCTGGGCGGCTTGATAAACCTTTAGCAGCGATTCCAGTTCGAGCAGCCGTTCCGTGGAAACCAGCAGATAGAAGCGCTCCTGGCCCTTTTGATCATCCAGCTGAAACCAATTCACGCCGGCCGGGATGTAAAAGGAGCCGGCCGGCGGCGGCGGGGTATTGTACTGCCCCAGGTTCTGGGGAAACAGCAGATAGAGCTCAGCCTGACTGCTTTGGGTAAGCAAGTAGACATACCCGCTTTGCTTCGTCTCGAAAAAGAATTTGAACTTGTCACCCGATTTTAATTGGATATCCTTTTCAATGCTGACCAATTCACCGCCGGTGTCTCCTGTGCTGTAACCGACAAAAGCCCAGTTGAACTTCAGGGGCCCCGTATTCGCATCCGCCCAAGCATCCGTTACGGTTGGCCCAACTGAATACAGACCTGCTGCGAGCAATAGGCACACCGGCAGCCATCGTCTCAGTTTCATGCGTTCCTCCTGTCAGGTATGTCCAGAAAAACGGGTATACTAAATTATGGCTAAGATCCGTCGGTCTGTCAACTTGGCAGTAAAAGGACGGGCAACAATCTGCTCATCGGGTCAAAATTCAACCATCATGTCGAACTTACCGGTTGCGGACGCGTGAACAGGATCAGGACTGCCGAGATAAAGAAAAAACTGGCCAGGCTAAGGAAAACCAGTTGAAAATTACCTGGATAAAGATCGAGTAAAACCCCGGCGAACCAGGGGCCGGCTACCCCGGCCAAAAACCCGTAGCCGGTAAATAACAGTCCGAAAATATCGGCAAAATAACGCATCCCAAAACATTCGCTGATCAGCGGAGCTGCTACGGCAAACTGGGTGCCAAAACCGAAACCGACCAACGCGGCCAGACCCGACCAGGCTGCGACGCCTTGCAAGCGGGGCATGAGCAGGTAAGCTGCCCCCGCCATGACAAAAGCTAGGCAGATCGTCCGGGTTCTTCCCAAAAAATCTGATAGGTATCCGCTTACCAGACGGCCGAGCCCGTTGGTAAGGTTGAAGGCGGTCAAAAGCAAAACCGCCTGGGCCGGGGGCAATCCGCGGTACAAGCCGAAGGGGACCGCCAGGGTCACCATGGCGATTCCAGCGCCACCGGCCAGGACCCAGACCAGCCATATAAACCAGAAATTACGGGTCCGCACCGCCTGATGGGTGGACAGATAGGTTGCCGGCGGAACTTCCGGGCTGTCCTGGACCGGTGGCAACTCGGGTGACTCTGCAGGCAACTTCATGAAGGGGGCGGCTGCCAGCCCGGCCACCAGGGCTGTCAGACCCGCCGCGATTGCAGTCACCCGGTATCCGTACAGTTCCAAGCCGCTACTGAAAACCGGCGCCATGATCGCCGCGGACAGCGCGAAGACCATGTTCACAAGGCCGGCAACCAGGCCACGCCGACTGCTAAACCAGGCCTGCACGACGGTTAGGGCCGGCAGATAGATAAATGCCGATGACGCCCCCACCAGAAAAGCCCAGGCATAAACGGTAGTGATTCCCGGAGCGTTGGCAACCAGCAGGGCACTCAAACCACAGAGCAGGCCGCTGACCGCGGTCAGCCGGGCAGGTCCGAATTTTCTCATCAGGCGCCCGGTCAGAAACATGGCGATGCCGGCTGCAGCCAGCACGAAAAACAGGGTGCCGCCGATCGCGGCCCGGTCCACCTGGAGCAGCTGCTGCCAATGGCGTGCCATAACACCTGGAAAACCAAAGATGAAAGCACCGGGCCAGAAAATGGCCAGGCAGGAAGCCGCCAAAACCGGTAGACCGCCCTTGGCCGGTTGCCCGGCTAAATGCGTTCCTTCGTCTGTCTGCATACCGCTACTTGCCATAGAAACAGGCCCGGCGTAAAGCTTAAACATCCCGTTGGGTTATATGGATACGATCCAATAAATCAGGTGCGTTTTCCGGCGCTTTCGATTGGCGCACACGCACCCGAAGACGCTTGATAGCTGCAATACCGAGCATTTGAATGTTCCCAGGTTTAGATGAAAAAACCTCCCGGAACTCCACCGCGGGCAGTAATTTTGCGATTGACAAGCTAAATAGGAATCGGTATTATTAAGCCTCACTAAATGCCACGGTGTGGTATTGAAGTGACAATTCTACCGCAATCTCATTTCCGAGATACCCAGCAATACCCGTTGTACGGCTGGATCCCGGTATCTCCGGTTTGTATAAGCACCACCTTGATATTTCCGCACCTGTTTGACTTGGATGAATTTCGGTAGGAAAACTGTACCCAGGCAGTCCAGGCCGTATTGGATCACAGGAGAAGCAGGAAAACCGCATGAAAAAATATATCGTTGCCGCAGTACTTGTCGGTGTGGGTATTGTCATCGCCTTTCCCCTGTTCAGCATGTCCTACTATACCATGGTGCGCACCTCTACCCCTGATTTCTGTGCGTCCTGCCACGAGATTAAACCCGCCGTGGTTGCCTGGCGCTCTTCCACACATACCAATAATGCTTCCGGCGTGGTGGCCGATTGCATGGATTGCCACCTGCCGGCACCCGAGAACACCTTTGAATTTTTCTTTGCCAAGAGTTATCACGGCCTTAAAGACGTCGCCATTCATTTCACGATGGGCGAATATGACCAGGAAAAAGCACGCAACAATGCCTATGCCGCGTTTGAAAATAGTCAGTGCCAGAAATGCCACCGCAACTTGCTGAACATGCCCTACAAGCGTGGGGCCATGCTGGCCCACCGTTCGGTTTTATATGCCAGACCGGGATACGAGAAAAAATGCGTAGATTGTCATTATGACCTGGTGCATTCCGAAAGGGGCCTGGTAATGTTCCGCCAGACTCGCAAGGTGCCGTACCAGGCCAAGGGGCTCAGACAGCTCTAAATTAGGAAATATCCTTTTCTATATAATAATAACTGAAAGGAGCAGGACCCATGAGGCGAACAACGTTGTTATTAAGCATCGGTTTGCTGGTGGTAACGGTGGGCCTTACTGCCGCTGTGGCCCAGCAGCCCAACTATGCCAAGGTCAAGGAATACCGAATCGAACGCAGTGTCCCGCCGGAAGCCCAGGCCTGCATCGAATGCCACCGTGTCACGACACCCGGTGTTTTTGCCGATTGGGCCAAAAGTCGGCATGCCAACGCCAACATTACCTGCCTGGACTGCCACCTGGTACAACCCGGTGATCAGGACATCGCCCAGGACCATGAGAAGTACTACAACCGGCAGGATATGCCGTGGGGTGAGGCCAAGTATAAGATGCCCATTGCCTCCATTGTGACCCCCAAAGATTGCTCCCGCTGTCATCCGGATGAAGCCAAGCAGTACAGCAAAAGTAAACACGCCAATACGATTGAAATCATGTGGAAGTTGGATCCCTGGCTGAATAAGGGCATGAACTCTGACAACGAACGCAAAACCGGCTGTTTCAACTGCCACGGCACGGTCATCAAAATCGATGAAAACGGTAAGATCGATCCGGGTACCTGGCCCAATGCCGGTGTTGGACGCTTGAACCTGGACGGCAGCAAAGGTGCCTGTACTTCCTGCCACACGCGGCATCGCTTCTCGGTAGCTGAAGCCCGCATGCCGGAAGCGTGCGATCAGTGCCATTTAGGCCCGGATCACCCCCAGATCGAAATCTATGAGGAGTCCAAACACGGCACCATTTATCACGCATACAAAGACGAGTATAATTTCAACGCCGCCGGCGGCACCTGGACACCCGGCGTGGATTACCGCGCGCCCACCTGTGCGGCCTGTCATATGTCCGGCTCAGGAAAAGAACCCACCAGCCACGATGTGACCCAGCGGCTTTCCTGGGAAACCCAGGCACCCCTGACGGTACGCCCCGAAAACTTCAAGCCGTTTCCGTCCGGAACCAAATGGCAGGACGAACGCCAGAAAATGAAGAATATCTGCAGCGCCTGCCATGGCGATGCCTGGATCAACGACTTCTACGATGGGTTTGACAAGGCGGTTGAAGAATACAACGAAATCTACTTCAAACCGGCCAAGGCCAAATTGACTGAACTGTATGACAAAGGCCTGCTGGACAAGACCAAGTTCTTCGATGAACGCCTGGAGGTCGAATATTACGAACTTTGGCACCATGAAGGCCGCCGGGCGCGCATGGGCGTGATGATGATGGCCCCGGATTATGCCTGGTGGCACGGCTTCTATGAGTGCAAGCTGCGCTTTGCCAACTACATGGAAGAGGCCAACCATTTGATTGAAACCGGCAAAAAAGCCTATGTGGCCAAAGACTTCCCGGCTGCCACCGGTGACACTACTAGACCGGAGAAAATCTTCGGAAAGAAAAAGTAACCAATCAACAGGAATTCCTGCGGCCCCTGTCCCGGATTGCACCGGATGGGGGCCGTAGTCTTTTTAGCGCATCCCATTTAAAGACCGCCAAGCAATGAATGCCAGTGCAGATGCGCCGTGACGATCGCCAATTACAGATCTTGACGGAAGCCGGGGAAGTGTTGATTCCTGCTCCTCGTCAGTGTACTAAATGCAAATGGGCTCTGCATCACACACCATGAATGTATGTAGTGAATTCGGCACCTGGTTGATGTGAGCCCGAGCAACCATCGCACACAGGGACGTTCAAAGGAGGAACTATGAGCACGCAACGCTGGGATGAACTGCTCGTCAATGAACACGAGATGATCGAAAGGGCCATGGATATCATGCGCCGGGAACTGGAAAAGCTGCCCCAGGGTGAGGTGGACCAGTTTGTTATGAAACGCGCCCTGGACTTTCTGCTTGAATTCGGTGATCGCATCCATAACCAGAAGGAGGAAAAGTGGCTCTTTCCGCTGCTGGTCGAGCGCGGAATCCCCGAAGACGGTCCCATTCGGGTTATGCTCATGGAACATGACAGCGAGCGCACCCTCCTGGCCGGCATGGTTCAGAAGGCGCCCCAATTACCTGACCTGGCTCCCGCGGACAGAGAGCAGTATAAACAGGAAGGGTTGGAGTATCTGGAAATCCGCGCCAATCACATCTGGAAGGAAAACGATGTGCTCTATGCCATGGGGCGCCGGGATTTTGGCGATCAGGACAATGATGACCTGGTGGCGGCCTTCGACCAATACAGTACCAGTATCTACGGGCCCGATTTTGCTGCCATCATCAAGCAGATGCTGGCCGAAGTCGAAGCGGGCGGCGCGGCCCGCAAAAGTCTGATCGAGAACCTGTCTTTCGAACAGCTGGATGCCATCATGGAAGCCCTGCCGTTCGAGCTTACCTTTGTAGACGCGGATGATGCGGTGGCCTATTTCAACCGCCTGGATAAGGAAAAGATCTTTGTCCGCAGCCGCTCGGTCATCGGCCGCAAGGTCCTCATGTGCCACCCGGCCAAGAGTGTCGACCAGGTCAAGCAGATCGTAGAGGGGTTCAAGGACGGCTCCCTGGACAATGCGGAATTCTGGATCGATATGGGCGTCGACAAGATTTACATTCGCTATTTTCCGGTACGCAACGACCAGGGGAAATACATGGGTGTGCTCGAAGTCACCCAGGAAATCGGGGCTATCCAGAAGATAACAGGTCAAAAACGACTCTTGTAGGTCCGGCTATAGAAGGTTTTTGGTTCATAACCAGTGCCGGTCCATGAATTAGGCTGTTAGCAATATTGGCGGTTGTCGCCTGGGCCTGGGGAGTAAGGCATGCCGACACTCCGGGAAAAGATAAGGACACTATTGGAAGAATATGCGCAGGATGCCCGTGCGCTGTCCAGGGCCCTGGGCATCCGTGAGAAAGAGATTTACCCACATCTGGAACATATCCGCTTGTCCCTGAAAGTCCGTGGACAGCAACTGCGCATAACCCCCTATCAATGCCGCCTGTGCGGATTCGAGTTCAAAAACCGCGCGAAACTGCATCCTCCCGGTCGTTGTCCGCACTGCAAACAGGGCAGCATCGAACCAGCGTTGTTTGAAATCAGGACTTCAAGGGGTCGCGGCGCTAAGGCTTCGAGTGATTAAGGTTAGATCTTAACCTAAAATTGCTGGTGTACATGTAAAGAAAATGATTTACCCCTGATTGTATTCCTGCATTAGCAAATTGACCTTCAGTCTCTCCAGGGAAAGATTGATCACGTCTTTGGTCTGCGGTTGCTTTTCCATGTACGCCGTAAAAAATCTTTCAATTTTTTCCGGTTTATTCAAACCGGCCGCACTGATAACGGAAGCAATTATGCGTTCGTAAATCATGGGATGGGTCTGTTCCAGCGCTTCCAGATTTTCCTGGTACCACCGCCATAGAAAATCAGACGCCGCCGGGTTTTCAGCCATGGCCATGACCGGGACAAACTTGTTCCGCGGCGGCACACTTTGCAGAATATACCGCCCCACCCGGGCTAACAAGTGCTCTCCGGCACCCCCCCCCAGAGCGGCCAGGATGTTCACCTTTTCATGTTCAACGGCCGAGGCCTCGAAGCGCTGCTCGAACCAGTCAAAGGTGGCTGCATCACCGGCCCGCGCGCCGGCCTGCATGACACTTTTCAGTATATCCGGATGGATCGCCCCCCCGCTGGCGAGTTCCGCAAATTGATCGCCTGCGAATTCGGTGGCCTCCTGGTAACCATAGCGAACCGCATCCCAGATCAGCTGATCCCGCAAAATCGCGGTGGTCTGCTCTTCACCGGCAACCGGCAGATAACCGATTCTTTTTAAAATCGAATCAAACCACGGGCGGGCCAGCGCCCTGATTTTTGCCCGCCATTGCTCCGGCAGGATGTGGTGGGCAAGCGAAAGATTCCCGGCAATCGAAGTCAGCACCAGGTAGGCGGTTTCTGCTTTGTAAGCCGCCAGAAAATCAAAGTAGGCTTCAAAATCAACTTTACCGGCCCGCACGAGGTTGAAAAGGTCATCCTGCAGTCCCCAGCGATCGGTGGGGTCCAGGACCTGGTCCTTGACCAGAGCCGCCAGGTTTTCCAGGTTCTGCGATTCGAGATACCATGTCCGGTAAAAACCGTTCTGGCCGCTGTTGAGCTTGTAAGCCGTGGTCCCGGCCGGTAGCTCGAGAACTTTTTCCCGGGCATCCATTAGCAATGATCGGGAGTCCAGTTCGCCGGCCGGGGAGAAAAACGTGATGTTTATGGGAATCAGCCACTGTTGATCAAACTCGCCCGGAAGATAGGTGAACCGCTGCTGGGTCAAATGAATGGCGTCACCGCGGCGTGCGACCGTCACCAGAGGAAAGCCCGGCTGTCCGACCCAGTTCTCCATGAGGGCCGTTACCGGCATGTCCGCCGCGGCTTCGAATGCTTCCCACAGGTGGTGACTGGCCGCACAGGCATATGCATGGGTTTGCAAATAATGGCGCAAGCCTTTTTGAAAATTGTCAGTTCCAATGTAGCCTTGGACCTGCCTGAGGATGCTGCCGCCCTTGTTGTATATGATCGGAGCGGTGCTCGAATTTATGACCACGTGCTCCCCACCGGGGATCTCAATGGGAAAGGTTTCATGCAGGGCATCCCGGGCCATGGCCGTGGCTGTCTGGCCGTGCAGGAATTTGTCCCAAATAGCCCAGTCCGGGTAAAATTCCGCCACCACGCCAAACCCAAAATAGGTGGCGAAACTTTCATTGAGCCAGAGGTACTTCCAGTCCGATGGTGTCACCAGGTTGCCGAACCACTGGTGGGCAATTTCGTGGGCAGTCACCTCGCAGATACGCTCCTCCCCTGCTTTTGAGGTGGTGTCCGGGTAGTGCAGCAGCAGATTCTCCCGAAAGGTAATGGCGCCCCAGTTCTCCATAGCCCCAAAGGCAAAATCGGGAATGGCAATCAGGTCCATTTTGGTCAGCGGGTAGTCGATGCCGTAATAGGCCTCACTGAATGCCAGGGCCCGGCGGCCGAATTCCAGGCCGTATACTGCGTGGGCCTGCTGTCCGGGTAACGTTACGGCCCGTACACGCGGATCCTGGGAATCCACCTGGATGTCAAATTCACCGACCCCGAAAAACACCAGGTAGGTCGACATCTCCGGGGTCTGTTTGAATATCACCCGTTTTTTGCCGTTTTCAAGGTCGATGACCTGCTGCTCGATTTCATTGGAAATGGCCGTGAGGTGACTCGGTACATCCAGCGTAATATCAAAAGTGGCTTTGTAGCCAGGTGCGTCCAGACAGGGAAACGCCCGCCGGGCATCGCTTTCCTGGAACTGTGTCACAGCGATATAGCGGTCTTCACCAGCAACTGTGTAGCGACTGCGGTAAAAACCGGCCATCAAATCGTTGATGTTTCCCCTATATTCGATCTGTAGAACCAATTCCCCCTGACGGGCATTCGGTAGGTCAATGTGCAGCTCCTCTTTTTCCGCCAGTATGGTGAACGAGCAGTCGAGGGTCCCCTGGGCACCCTCCAGGCGACATTGGTCAATGGTCAGATCCAGGGCATTCAGATCTATTGCGGCAACGGGCTCTTCGGCATTTAGGGTGATTACGGCCTGCCCCTTGAAAGTAAACGTTTCCAGGTCCGGTTCCAGGTACAGGCGGTAATTGACGGCGGTTACAGTCTGCATAACAGCTCCTCGTCTGATCATTTATTGAGGCAATGAATTGTTCGGCGTTGCAACAATTATAAACACCACACGGGCGGGTCGCAAGGCGGGAATATTGATAGCCTGGTAGGGCCCAATGTGATCAGGGGCAGTGTTTCCGGGCAGCGGGAACGTATAATAAGATGTGTATTAAGCTTTGCGGAAGCGGCCCGATGCCGCTCCCACTGGTAAATAAAAAAAATTCATAAAATGCCCGCTATGCCTGCCAAACAATCGGCTTTTTTTTCCGCGTACCAGGAATCGGCCATTTCGTTATAGGTGTTTTCCAGCCGGGAACGCTTCAATTTCATGGTCGGCGTTAAAAAACCATTTTCCGGTAACCATTCGTCTTGTGCAACCGCCAGAAATGCCAACCGTTCATGATGGGGCAGCGCTCCGTTTGTACGCTCTAAAAATTCGGTCAGTTCACCTTCGATAGCCTCTCTCCCACCAGCCTGGGTAAGTGCCTCGCGAGCTTCCTCCGAAAGCATAACCACCGCATAGGGCTGCGGTTGGCCAGACCCGGTGACGCAGCAGGCCTCTACCCGCGGGTGGTTGTTGATCTGGTTTTCGATCGGCACCGGGGCAACATATTTACCCTTGGAAGTCTTAAACAGTTCCTTCACCCGGCCGGTAATTTTGAGGCGGCCCATTTCGTCGATTTCGCCCTGGTCACCGGTTTTGAAAAAACCGTCTTCGGTAAACTCTTCGGCCGTTTTCTCGGGCATTTTGTAATACCCGGTCATGTTACCGGGACTTTTGACCAAGACCTCCCCATCTTCACTGATGCGATGCTCCACGCCGGGCCATGGCGCGCCCACGTATCCGGGACGTACCTGCCCCGGCTTGTTGCAGTGGGAATAGGCCATATTTTCAGTCATCCCATACGCTTCAAGCAGCTCAAGACCCAGGTTGCGATACCACTCGATAACTTCTTTGGGAATCGGTGCGGAACCGGAACCGGCGAACCGGACATGGTTGAGGCCCAGTTGGGTGAGGATCTTCTTTTTTACGATCCCGCTGAGAATCGGTATCTTAAGCAGGCGGTCGAGTTTTTTAGGCGGTAGTTTTTGGAAAACGCCCAGCTGAAATTTCAACCACAGCCGGGGGACCGAAATAAACAGGGTCGGCCGCGCCCGCTGCAGATCCTGTAAAAAGGTGTCGAGACTCTCGGCAAAAAAGAGATGAAATCCGGCATACAGCGAATGCGCCCCAACAACCCAGCGCTCCATAGAATGCGACAGCGGCAGGTAAGACAGAATTCTTTCATCCGTGTGTGTTTTGAGACTCTCACAAATACCCTGTGCACTCTTGTGCATGGCCTCGAAACTCATCATAGCACCTTTGGGTTTACCGGTACTGCCTGACGTGTAGATGATCGTGGCCGTCTCCTCCGGGGTACGCTCCACTGGCTCCATGAGCGGCTCATGCTTGGCAATAATATCGTCCCACTGGGTGTGGTCATTTTCCGGAGCCAGGGGAAATGCGATTTGGGGCATATCGGTAGGAACGCCCTTTTTCATCTCATCCCAGACCGGATCAAGCTTGCCAACAAACAGCAGACGCGAATCCGAATGCTCCAGCGTATATTGGACAATATCGGCAGTTAAAATTGGGAAAATCGGGATGCTGACGTGCCCCGCCATCCAGATCGCCAGGTCGGCAATGATCCAATACGCACAATTTTTCGAACACAAGGCGATGTGGCTGCGATCCGGTAAATCGAGACTTTTCAGGTAGGCCGCCATACGACGCGCCTCATCCATGGCCTCTTTCCAGGTCCAGGTTTTGATATTGGCATCCCCCCCGCCCATCGGTTGGGTGAAGTAAACCTTGTCCGGCGCATTCTTCTCCCAGTGGTAGACGCATTCCAACAAATTTTTACTGTCTGTCTTGGGCCCCATAGTTTCCCTCCCGTTGGTAGTGATTGATAAAGGCATTGCGGGCAATTCCCCAGTGCCCGTCTTGGCTACGATATTCTCAGGTTATCCGACCGAAGAACCGCCGGCCGGCCTTTTTTCAGCAACTTTTGCCATAATAGCGGCTGCAATCTCCCGGGTCAACTCGGTTAGGGCCGCGCTCATCCCGGCCACCTGCTCGGCATGACTGCCCCCCGGTGCGGGCCGGGTGATGGCGGATCGCCGGGTCAACCAGACCTGTTTGCCCCTATCTCCGAGCAGGCTCCACTGCGCCTTCAGGATAACGTTGCCGCCCGGCGCCACATCGAACTGCATCACGTTTACGATGACCTGCACATCGATCGGGATAGCCGACCGCCATGGAAAGGCAAAGGCATGCGCCGCGCCGGTCAGCAACAGCAAATCGGAACTCATCACCCGGGTGATATTTTCGGGCAGCGGTTCGGCCCACTGGTGAAATTCGTCGGACTGCATTTCATGGGGTCCGGTCCGGGTCACCAGCATGGGCAAACTCAGGTAGCGCGGAACGCGAACCGGGCCAACGCCGATCGAAAATCCGGCCGGCAGGGTGACCTTTGCCGGGGCCGCCTGTTCGGGCAACTCCGTGGCGAGCATATAGAATTTGGTCGCCGGGGACCAACCGGTACCCAGGTTGATACAGGCGGAAAGGGTACCGGTAATGGCGATGATACAAGATGCCAGCAGGATGCGTTTTATCATTGAGGTTCCCCTTGGTTTTCCTGGGCGGCCTTGCCCTGGAGGAGTGCTTCCGGGTGCTTGGCCAGGTAGTTGGCCAACAGGTTCATGGAACGGGCGGCGGCACTCAATTCCGTCAGCGTGGACTGGGCCTGATACACCAGGCTCGAGTTCTCATCGGACAAGGTGGCCATATTGGTCAACATTTCATCCGCCCGGTTCAGCGCCGATCGTGCTGCCGCAGCGGTTGCCCGCAAATCACTCAGCAGCGGCTCGGTCTGGCGGTCGATTTTCTGCAGCACGGCCCGCAGATCATCGGTCGTGCCGGTTATGCCCACTGCCACGGGGTCTACCTGCTGATCGAGCTTCTTTACCAGGCTGCGGGTATCCACCAGCGTATCGGCCAATCCGTCAGTCAGTGTAGCGATGCGGTTATCAAGATTGTCGGCCAGCCGGCGGTAGCTTTGCAGGGTCTCGTTGAGGGCGCCGGGGACTGCCTGCAGGTCGGGCGAACTGGCCAGGTTGTCGATACTTTCGATGGCGTTTTTAGCGGACTGGACCATGTCCTTGAGATTGAGTTTGTCAAAAGTCTTGGCCAGCGTCTCGAAGTCCGTCAGCAAGGTCGGCAGCTCTTGGAGATCTTGGTCATACCGTTTCAGATCGACGGGGGTGCCCGGGTGGTAGTCCAGCGCCACCAGCAGCTTGCCGGTCACAAAACTTTCCAGCTGCAGTTTGGCCCGTAACCCGTTGGAGATCATGAAATCGATATTCTCCATGTTCACTTCCTTGCGGCCGAGACCGTCCGGTTTCCGGGAATCGACGACCTTGACCACTTCACCGGTGGTTTCAACAAGCACCCGGGTATAGAATTCCTGTTTGTCCGGTGCGTAAATCAGATTGATCTTGGTCACCTTGCCGACCGGCACGCCTTTAAACTGGACCCCTGCTCCAAGTCCCAGGCCCTTAACCGATCCGCTGAAATAGAGGACGAGCTCTTCTCTTTCCTTCAAGAAGTTGCCCGATCCGAACAGGAGGATACCCGTCACCGCCAGGGCAATTGCCCCGACGATAAACCCGCCGATCATGGTCCGGTTGATGTCGTTGCGCATGAAAACCTATTCCTTTGTTTGCCCGGTATCCCGTTCACCGCGCGTCAGAAACTTGATAACGGCCGGGTTTTCCGAGGTCTCCAACAGATGCTGCGGGTTGCCGGTGGCACCCGCCCGGCGGGTCTGGTTGTCCAGAAAAACCGAGTTGCTGGCAATGGTGAAAATGCTCGGCAGTTCATGGGTCACGAGCACCACTGTCGTCCCAATGCCGGCATTGATCTCCAGGATGAGGTCATCGAGCATTTTCGCACTGACCGGGTCCAGCCCGGCCGAAGGTTCATCCAAAAACAGGATGTCCGGATCCAGCGCCATGGCCCGGGCAATACCGGCCCGCTTGCGCATACCGCCGGAAATTTCCGATGGGTAATAATCTTCAAATCCCGCCAGGCCGACAAGGGCCAGCTTGAGTGATACCAATTCGGCAACCGCCTTTTCCCCCAGGGTCGTGTACAACTCCAGGGGCAAGGCGACATTCTCGGCCAGCGTCATGGAACTCCACAGAGCCCCGCTCTGGTAGAGGACCCCGAAGCTGTGCATCATCTCTTCCCGTTGTAGCGGCCCGATCTCCCAGAAGTTGGCATCTTGATAGTGTACGGTACCCGCCGCCGGGGCTTTCAATCCTACCAGGATCCGCATCAGGGTGCTTTTACCGCAGCCGCTGCCGCCCATAATCGCGAAAACATCCCCCCGGTCCACGGTAAAGGTCAGGTCCCGCATAAGCACAAAACTGCCGTAAGCCATTGTCAGGTTGCGCACGCCGATGTGCGGCTCCGGTCGGCTTTGGTCGGGTGCGGTCATGGCGTATTTTTTAGAGGCTTTCTCAAAAACAGGATTTTGGCTCAAGGTCAAGGCGGCCAACACCGAGATTTATCCGCCTTGGGCGGATTGGGCCAAAAGTCATTCTTGAGATAGCCTCTTTAGACTCCCAGTATATTTGTTAGTACGGCGAACAGGCCGTCAGCCACTACAATGCCGACAATGGCGATGACCACGGCCGAGGTGGTCGCCTGCCCGACCGCCGCGGCGCTGCGCCCACAACGCATGCCCTGCATGCAGCCGGCCAGGGCCACGATCAGGCCAAAAACAACACTCTTTACCAGGCCTACTGAAAAATGGGTCAGGGTCAAGGCGTTCCGGGTTTGCTCGAAATACTGGATCAACGCGATATCCATGACGCCCACCCCGACCAGCAAACCGCCCAGAATCCCCAGAAGATCGGCATAAACGCAAAGCAGGGGCATCATGACGACCAGGGCCAGGACCCGCGGCAGTACCAGAAAATCCATGGGCGCCACCCCGAGGGTCTGCAGTGCATCTACTTCCTCGTTGACCTGCATGGTGCCGATATTGGCAGCAAAGGCAGCGCCCGTGCGCCCGGCCATAATAACGCCCGTCATGAGGGCGCCCATCTCGCGGGCGACCCCAATACCCACCAGGTCGGCAATATAGATCTGGGCCCCAAAAAGACTGAGCTGTACCGCTCCGACGAAAGCCAGGATCAAACCGACCAGGACACTGATCAGCGAGACGATCGGCAGGGCCTGCCATCCGCACTCCTGGATCACCACCAGGATATCCGCCCGGCGGAAGCGGGCCCGGCCCCGCAACAGGCGAAGGAAGGAAAGCGCCAATTCCCCTAAAAATTCGAGGGTATCTACCGTGGCCTGGTAGCCGGCCAGTCCGGCATTGCCGATTTTTTCCAGGGTGGACGGTCGTCTCTGGTCTTTTTCAGCATCAACCTTGGGCGGTATCGCCGCCGCGAGCCGGGCAAGCCGGCGGGCGCCCCCGGGAAGACCGTTTAAATTCACTTCGATATCGGCTGCGGCACACCGGCGGCCCAGTTGATGGACAAAGCCGATCAAACTGCTGTCCCAGACTGCGAGTCCGCTGCTGTCAAATTGGATTTGGCGAACACGGGAGCCGGCCAACCAGTTTTCAAACGTATGCGCCACAGAAGGCACCGGCCGATCGATCTGCCAGGTTCCCGAAAGAACAAGCAGCAACGTATCTTCCGCAGTCAGACGGGTATCCAGCTGGGATTCGGGCATTGTTCCACGTGTTGAAAAGCTGTTAGAGGCTATCTCAAAAATGTCTTTTGGCCCAATCCGCCCGAGGCCGATAAATCTCGGTGTTGGCCGCCTTGCCTGTCCGGCGTAGCCTGAAAGACGCAGACAGGACCGATAACCAAAATTCTATTTTTGAGATAGCCTCTAGTTGACAGGTGATGGGACGATAGCCAACCATAGAATAAAATTCGAAAAAAGTAAAACTATCGACTGGATGCCCAGGAAATGAAAGGACGTTTCAGCCGCCGGCTATTTTTACCTGATACCCCTGGTCCCGAATCGTGGCCGCCAGTGTATCCCGGTGATCTCCCTGGATGACAATAACACCGTCTTTTATCGTGCCGCCGGTACCGCAGCATTGCTTTAAGGTTTTGGCAAAGCGCTTCAGATCCGGACCCTCCAGGGGAACCCCAAACACAGTGGAAACGGTTTTTCCCCCGCGCCCCTTCACCTCCCGCCGAATCCTGATGATGCCATCCTGCGGATAACCTGCCTTCGCCGGGTGCGCCTTTCGTGTTCTTTTTTTACACCGGCATTTTTTCCGCGGTTGGCTGCACCGCGGGCAGATCCGGCCGCTTTCCGTGGAGTATACCAAGCGGGAATTTTGCATCAGGGCGCTCCCGGGGTTGATAGATTCATTGTGCTAAGCGTAATCATGGCAAGGCCCGAACGGAAAAGGGGAGGAGCGGCGAAAATCTAAAACCCGGTTTTAGCATGTGGTTTGGTACCCTGCGCGGATTTTTCAGGCTTAATTAAGGCCTCGAGGGCCGCGGTGAAATAGATGGCAATGCGGTATTCCACCTTATTACCCCGGCGGGGTATGACCGCGTAGAACAGATAGTCGCCTTCTTTTTCCCAGACGCGCGAACTGGCCATCTCCCGGCCCCATTCGAAATGGCGGGGCGGACCGTACTTATCCTCGAGTGTTTTCAGGGTGTCCGGGTTTTCGGTCTTAAAATGGATTCGGATCAAAATTGGCCGTTTCGAATTCTCGGCAAAGAGAATCTCGACCAGTTCGTAGGGCAACCCCTTCTGGCGGGCATATCGGTACATGAGACGGGTAACCGGGTGCATGACTTTCAGGCCGATTTCGGAATTGAGTTCGCGGTTCATCCGGTCTAGGGTTGGGTAATTCTCCTGCAGGAAAGTGTCACGATGAATCATCAGGTTGACTATTGCGCGGCGCTCAACCGCGGCATGGCCCAGGATATCCTCAAGTTCACCTCTGACGCTGCTGGAAACAAGCGTGTTCTTCCCAATTTTGAAAAATGTGAAGCTCTCGGCCCGGCTCTTTGCAGATCGAGGCCCGGTGCTATCAGTCTCGCTGCCGCAGCCTGCCAGCAACAATAGGCAGGCCAGGACCGACAAGCCGTAAAATGATTTTCTTCTGTTTCGCTGCATAAAGATTTTTTACACCAATCATCAGGTTTAGGCAAGCTTCCAACCGGTAAGACCTGTAAGGCCGGAGACTATAGCTGCGAGAATTTATCCCTGTATTCCCGGGGTGCCAGGCCGGTAAATTTTTTAAAAAGGCGGCGAAATGAACTGCTGTCTTCATAACCGATCTGCCAGGTAATCTCGTTCATGGTATCCCGGGTGGTCTCCAGCCGCCGCTTGGCCTGTTCGATTCGGATCCGCTGCAGGTACCCCAGGGGGGCCTCTCCCGTGGCCTGCTTGAAACGCCGTTTGAAATGCCGGGGGCTGAGCCCGGCGGCACCTGCCAGGGTATCGATTTGGAGATTTTCGGAAAAACGGGTTTCCATCTGTACCTGGACCTTTAAAACCGCTTCATCGCCGTGGTTTTTATTGAAATCTGAGATCATATAGGGCGTCTGGCTCTGTCGGCTGGGATCCACGAGAAGCACCTTGGAGCAAACCGCGGCCAGTTCGGGCGAACCAAACAGCTCGATCATATAGAGCGCCAGATTGAACATGGCGGTCGTGGCGCCGGTGCAGATCAGGCCGTCATCCTCGCTCATAATCAATTCCGGCCGCAACTTGACCCTCGGATAACGCTGCTTGAACATCCGGGCAAAATGCCAGTTCACCGTGGCTACCTTGCCATCCAGCAGACCCGTTTCCGCCAGCAGGAAAGTTCCCGAACACATGGTCCCCACCGGTTTGCGGCCGGCGTGATGGTCCCGGATCCAGTCGTACAAGGGGTCGTCCTTGGGCGGCAGTGGTGCAACGTGCGGGAGGTAGGGCGGCACTATAATGAAATCGCTGGATTTGGTATCCTCGAGGGACCCAGCCGGCTTGAATTCAACCCCGCCATAGACGCGCACCGGCTTTCCACCGGAAGTGACCAACCGGCATTCGAACAAGGGGTCCTTGTCCTCGGGGACCATGGCCCGCTGCCACAAATTGGCAATGGAAAAGGCGTCCATCAGTCCCGAAATACCTGAAAACAGGCAGTTATCTCCCGCCCAAAACGTAATTTTCGCCATTGCCCCTCCCCTTTTTGCAATCTTTGAAGTGGTTTAAAAGCTTCAATTAGGTTCAAGATCAAGGCGGAGCAAGAAGTTCAACCACAGGAATATATGGAATATTTCGAGGATTGAACTTCTTGCGCCAACACAGAAATTAAATCCAGGGGAAGCTTTTAAACTGCTTCAATGGCACATTTCGCACGCTCTAAGTCATTTGTGACACTTTTCATTCAGCTCGGCAAGTACTAAATTGCGGCCCAACATCACTATAAACAGGGAGACCATTGAAAAATGCCCGATCTATATCAGCAACTGGCCCAACACCTCGACAAGCTGCCCGCCGGCTACCCCGCCACGGAAAGTGGGGTGGAGCTGCGCATCCTGAAAAGATTGTTTACCGATGAGGAGGCCCGCATCGCCATGGGCCTTACCATGCTGCCTGAAGCGCCTGAAGCGATAGCCGCTCGATTGCAGGTCGACGCCGGCGACCTGGCTGCCGCCTTGGCCGACATGGCGCACAAGGGGCTGATATTCAGGATTTCCAAAGGCGGTAGCCACCTCTACTCGGCTGCCCAGTTCGTCATCGGAATCTGGGAATATCATCTTAACGACCTGGATGAAGAACTGATCCGGGACGTCAACGAATACCTGCCCCAGGTGATGCACAAACAATGGATGCAAACCGACACCAAGCAGTTGCGGGTCATCCCCATTTCCCAGAGGGTCAATGCCGAAATGAACATTACCTCCTATGAAATGGCGGAGGAGATCATCCGCAGCCAATCCAAGATCGTGGCCTCGCCCTGTATCTGCCGCAAGGAGCACCAGATGGCCGGCAAGGGCTGTGACAACCCCATGGAGGTTTGCCTGTCTTTCGGCACCGGGGCTTACTACTATGAACAGAACGGTTTAGGACGCGCGGTCGACCAGGCCGAGGCGTTGGAGATTCTTGAAGAGGGTCGGGCCGCCGGGCTGGTATTACAACCGGGGAATTCCAAGAAGCCCACAAACATTTGTATGTGCTGCGGCTGCTGCTGCCAGGTTTTGAAGAATCTCAAAAACTTCCCGGAACCCGCCGCTGCAGTCCACACCAATTACTACGCCCGGGTGGATGTTGAAGAATGTGTGGCCTGCGGGGATTGCGTCGAACGCTGTCACATGGACGCCATCGAGATAGACGAAACGGCCCGGGTCCTGGAAACCCGCTGCATCGGCTGCGGTGTATGCATCGACGCATGTCCCACCGGCGCCCTGCAATTTCACCAGAAAGAAAAAGATGCCCTCTACGAGCCACCCCAGAACGTCTTCGAAACCTATATGAATATGGCCCAGGAAAGAGGACTGGTGTAATCCGAATCGCTGGGTTTAAGTTACAAGAGCAGCCAGCAACCGGCCCTGCTCAAACCAGCCCCGTCTATTCATGAATCCCGCGCCTCAAAAAAAACTCCCCTCCCTTGATGGGAGGGGCTGGCGGAGGGTGACTTGCCCGCCTGGCAAGATAGTCGCCACAGTGGTCGTGAAACTGCTCCCCCACCCGACCGCCCCCGTCAAGGGTGAGGAGAACGAGGCTTGCCGACGGTGAGAGACTGCGTTTACTTCAGTTCTTTCAATGCCGCCACGGTTTCATCCGGTTCCGGTCGTTGGGTATAATCGGCATTCACCCGTGCGTAGCAGACATTACCACCCTGGTCGATGATATACCGGGCCGGCATGGGCAGGGTCCAGGAATCATCGCCGTTGAACTCGGGCAGATTGATACCGAATTGGGTATACAGGGGTGTCAGATAATCCGGTAACGTATGCCGGATCCCAAATTTATCGGCCACCTCGTTTCCAGGGTCGCTGAGAATTTCAATGCCCAGTTTCTTGTCTTTCTTGATCTCCGCGTTCAAGGCCGCCGACTGGGGCGCAATGGCCACCAGGGTGGCCCCGGCCGCTTCGATCTCACCGGTAACTTTTGCCAGAGCTTCCAGCTCCATATTGCAATACGGTCACCACTTGCCGCGGTAAAACGTTAGCACCACCGGCCCTTTGAGCAGCATACCGGCCAGGCCCACCTGCTCGCCGGCAGTGTTTTCTAAAGTAAAGTCCGGAGCACAATCGCCGGTCTTGACCGCTTTTTCAGCCTGGCCGGATTCGGCCAATTCCCGGGTGGCGCGCTGCATGACTTCCACGGCGTCAGCCGGCGCTTTTTCTAGAAAACTTTTTTTATATTGATCCAATTTATCTTGTAGCTTCATTGGAATACTCCTTGTTGATTTAGATCATCTATCGTTGTCACCTAAAGAGGTTGCTAAAACACCATAAGCATCCCCGTATTGTTTACAAGGCGGGGGGCGGCCGGTGTTGCTCAGGGTCTCTTCTTGAGGGGCCGATACACATGCGTCGCCTGCCCGAAAAACACCTCGGCCGCTTCCATGATGGTTTCCGACAGGGTTGGATGGGGATGAATGGTCAACTTGAGGTCGCTGGCCAGGGCCGCCATCTCGATGGCCAGGACCCCCTCGGCGATCAATTCGCCGGCGCCGGTCCCTACCAGACCAATCCCCAGAATTCGCTCGGAGTCCGGATCGACGATAAGCTTGGTCATGCCGTCCCCACTGTTCTGGCTCAAGGCACGGCCGGAGGCCGCCCACGGGAAACGAACCGTTTTATGGGTTATCTTGCGGCTTTTGGCCTCGCTTTCCGTCAAACCGCACCAGGCAATCTCGGGATCGGTGTAGACCACTGCTGGAATCGCCGCTGGATCAAACGCGACCTTGTGGCCCGCGATGACCTCCACTGCCACCCGTCCCTCGTGGGATGCCTTGTGGGCCAGCATGGGCTGCCCGGCCACATCTCCGATGGCAAAGATAGTGGGCTCAGCGGTCTGCTGGCGGGCATCGGTTTTGATAAATCCCTGCTCGTCGATTTTCACACGCGTGTTTTCCAGCCCGAGTGATTCGGTGTTGGGTTGCCGGCCGACCGAAACGAGCACCCGGTCGAACCGATATTCGGACGTTTCCCCAGCCTTGTTTTCCAGGACTACCACCACGCCATCGTCTGCATCCTCAACAGAAACAACCCGGGTGTCGGTCCAGATCTCGGCAAACTGTTCATCCAGACGCTTTTTTAAAACCCGGACCAGGTCTTTGTCCGCTCCGGTCAGCAGGCCGGGCAGCATTTCAACCACGGAAACGTCGCTGCCCAGGGCGGCGTAGACACTCCCCAATTCCAGCCCGATGTACCCACCGCCTATCACGAGCAGGCTTTCAGGGAGGATGTCCAGCTGCAAGGCGCCGGTGGAATCCAGTACACGAGCACTGGGCTCACCCAGGCCCGGCACGGCCACCGGCCGTGACCCCGAAGCGATAATGGCTTTCTCAAAACGAAGTTCCAGAACCTGTTCGTCCGGAGTGCTAATCGTCACGGTATCGGCCCCCTTGAAGCGGGCCAGGCCGCGAATATGCTCGATCTTGCGGCGGGCACACAACTGCCCGAGACCACCGGTCAACTGGTCCACGACCTTTTCTTTCCAGCCGCGCAAGCGGTCGAGGTCGATGGTCGGGGGAGCGAAATCGATACCATACGCCTCGGCACGCCTGGCTTCGTGGAGCAGGTGGGCCACATGCAGGAGCGATTTGGAAGGGATGCATCCGCGGTACAGGCAGACACCGCCGGGATTTTCCTCCGGATCCACCAGGGTTACCTGCAGGCCCAGGTCGGCCGCGAGAAAAGCCGCGGCATAGCCACCCGGGCCGGCACCGATTACCACTAATTGTGTGTTTTTTTGTTCGGTCATATGATGTCCTTAACGTGTAAACAATAACGCCTATACGATTTACCTGCCATCTGGTCCGCCTCTTGATTTTCAAAGGGATCCCTAATGTTTTCGGCGGGGGTATCCCACAGAGCTTCAATTCGGGCCAAATTGATCTTTGGATTTGAAGTTCCCCTTTAAGACGCGCCGAGCATCGCAGGAAAGGGCGAAGGAGCGAAGTGCTTGTCTGAGCGCAGCGAGTTGTGCTGAGCGCGCCCTTTCCGAGAAGCGCAGGGCAGCCCGCAGGGCCGCGTCTTATGGGCGTTTTCTTTTGGTTCGTTTTCTTTCACGTGAAAGAAAATGAACATATGGGATTCCACGGCGACTATGTTTAGACTTTCAATCTAAAGAGCATTTTTAATCCCGTAACGATGAAATTTTTCCAACTCATCATCAAGAGTAGATCAAATGCAAGGCTAAAGTGACAATAACAATGGCTGCTCCAACGCCTCCACAACCCAACGGGTGAAACGGGCCGCATCGGCACCGTCGATGAGGCGGTGGTCATAGGAAAGCGACAGGGGCAGCATCAGGCGAGGTTCGAACTGACCGTTCCGGTAGCGCATTTCCCGCTGACTGCGGGCCACCCCGAGAATAGCCGCTTCCGGGTAGTGGATAATCGGTGTAAAGGCGGTCCCGCCGATGCCTCCCAGGTTGGATATGGTAAAATTGCCGCCCTGCATTTTCTCGAGAGGCAGCTTTTTCGTCCGGGCCAGTTCCGCCAGTTCGTTCAATTCCACGGCCAGTTCGAGCAGGCTCTTTTTGTCCGCATCGTGGATAACCGGCACCAGCAGTCCCCGGTCGGTATCCACGGCCACGCCCACGTTGTAATACTGCTTGTAGACAATTTCATTCGTCTGCATATCCACGGAAGCATTGAAGCGGGGAAAGATCTTCAAGGCCGCCGTAACGGTTTTTAATAAGATCGCGGTCACCGTCAGTTTGCCGCCGGCCGCTTCCACCTTGCGGGCATGCGTTTTGCGAAACTCTTCCAGATGGGTCATGTCGGCTTTGTCGAAATGGGTAACATGCGGAATGGCCGTCCAGGCGTTGGACAGATGTTCGGCGGTCCTCCGCCGGACCGTGCTCATGGGCTTGTGCTGGACATTGCCCCAGCGGCTGAAATCCGGCAATGCCTCGGTCACTGCCTGAACCGCGGCCGGGGCGGTCAGCGACCGCTGCGTATTAAACTGCTTTGCATAGGCCTTCACATCGTCCCTGGCAATTCGCCCACCCGGACCGCTCCCGGGAACCGCATTAATGTCGATCCCGATCTCCCGGGCAAAACGTCGTACCGAAGGAGCGGCCGGGGCGGCCTTGTCAGGCGGAAGTGCCGGTTGCGGCTGTTCTACGGGCTTATCTGCCGCCGCGGCTGGCATACTAGCGGGGAGCGCCGCCCGGGTGGTCTGCTCTTGGGCAACAGCAACCTCCGGTTCGGCGTGCTCTTTTGGTTGCGCCTCTCCTGGTGCGGGCTGCTCGGTGGTCCCGGCCGGTTCAAGCGAGAGGATCCTGGCTCCCACTTTGATTTCCTGCCCTTCCGCGACATAAATGGCGGCAACCCGTCCGGCCGCATCGGATGGTACTTCGGCCACGGCCTTGTCGGTTTCAATCTCGATAACCGGCTGTTCAACTTCAACAACCTCGCCGACCTCTACCAAAATGGCCACCACGGTGCCAGTGGTCACGTTTTCTCCCAGCTCAGGCAGGATCAGGTCATGACTCATACGCCTTGTTCTCCTTTATGATTGGATGGATCAATGCTTTAGAGGATTGTCTTTATCCGGATCCAGTCCTAATTCCGTGATCGCCTGAACCACGACCTTTTGCTCAATTCGGCCTTCCCCTGCCAAAGCGTAAAGCGCTGCCAAAACGATGTGGGCTTCGTCGACTTCAAAAAAGTCACGCAGGTGCCGCCGACCGTCGCTGCGCCCGAACCCATCGGTGCCCAATGAGACCATGGGCCCCGGCAGCCAGCGGCTGATGCTTTCAGGCAGGGCTTTGACGTAGTCCGAAGCGGCCACGAAAACGCCGTCCATTCCGTCCAAGGTTTTTTCCAGGTACGTACGCCGCGGCGCTTCATCCGGATGACGCATGTTCCAGCGCTCGCAGTCGAGGGCATCTTGATGCAGCGCCTTATAGGACGTCGCGCTCCAGACATTCACAACCAGATGATATTTTTCGACCAGCAGGGCGGCGGCCGCCAGAACCTGGTTCAAGATGGCCCCGCTGCCCAAAAGCTGTACGGTAGCCTCTGTGCGGCTGCCCCCCACTGTACTGAAAAGGTACAGTCCGCGGGTGATGCCCTCTCTGGCCCCCTCAGGCATAACCGGCTGGGGATAGTTTTCGTTGGTCACCGTAATATAGTAGAACAGGTCTTCCTGGTTCACATACATCCGGGTGAGTCCCTCCTGGATGATGACGGCCAGCTCATAGGCAAAGGCCGGGTCGTAAGCCTGCAAGGTGGGATAGGGATAGGCCAGGAGGTGACTGTTGCCGTCCTGATGCTGCAGTCCCTCCCCAGCCAGGGTTGTCCGGCCGGCCGTAGCCCCGATGAGAAACCCCTTGGCGCGCATATCGGCCGCCGCCCAGATCAGGTCGCCCACCCGCTGCAAACCGAACATCGAGTAGTAAATATAGAACGGAATGGTGCTGATACCGTGGGTGGCATAGGCCGTCCCGGCGGCAATAAACGAAGCCATCGAACCCGCCTCTGTAATCCCCTCTTCCAGGATCTGGCCGTTCTGGGCTTCCTTATAGTAAAGCAGGTTCTGTCTGTCCACCGGCTCATAGAGCTGACCGCCGCTGGCGTAAATCCCCACCTGCCGAAACAGGGCTTCCATGCCGAATGTCCGCGATTCGTCCGGTACGATGGGAACCACCAGTCGGCCCATGGCTTTGTCTCGCAGCAGCTTGGAGATCAGGCGTACGACTACCATCGTCGTTGTCACCTCCCGCTCGGCGGTCCCCGCGAGGAATTCGGCGAACAGGGTTTCGTCAGGTGCAGCCAACGGCTCGGCTTGTACCTGCCGGGCCGGCAGGAAGCCGCCCAGTTTCTGGCGCCGGCTCAGGAGATATTCCATTTCCGGGCTGTCGTCCGCCGGGCGATAAAAGGGCACCGTGTCGATCTCTTCATCTGAAATCGGGATGCCGAACCGGGTACGAAACTCTTTCAGCTCGGCTTCATTCAGTTTCTTCTGCTGGTGGGTGATATTTTTGCCTTCGCCGGCCTCGCCCAGGCCGTACCCTTTGATGGTGCGGGCCAGGATCACGGTCGGTGACCCGGTATGATTGACTGCGGCCTGGTAAGCCGCGTATACTTTTTCGGGATCGTGACCGCCCAGGCGCAGCCGCCAGAGCTGGTCGTCGGAAAGATGGGATACCCTCTCCAAAAGTTGGGGGTAGCGGCCAAAGAAATGTTCCCTTACATACTTGCCGCCCCGCACGACGTAATTCTGCCGCTCGCCGTCCACGTCTTCCCCCATGCGCTTGACCAGCAGGCCGTCGTGATCCCGTTCCAACAGGGCATCCCACTCGCTGCCCCAGATGACTTTGATCACATTCCAGCCGGCCCCGCGAAAAACCGTTTCCAACTCCTGGATAATACTACCGTTGCCCCGCACGGGGCCGTCCAGGCGCTGCAGGTTACAGTTGATGACAAAGATCAGGTTGTCCAGTTTCTCGCGGGCAGCCAGAGAAATAGCACCCAGCGATTCAGGTTCATCCGATTCGCCGTCACCCATGAAGAACCAGACCTTCGCATCGGAAGGTGTTCTGAGCCCCCGGTTTTCGAGGTAGCGATTGAAGCGCGCCTGGTAGATCGCCATGATCGGCCCCAACCCCATAGACACCGTGGCAAATTGCCAGAATTCCGGCATCAGCCAGGGATGTGGGTAGGAGGACAGCCCGCCGCCGGGATGCACTTCGTGCCGGAAGTTTTTGAGATCTTCTACGGACAATCGTCCTTCCAGGAACGCCCGGGCATAGTTCCCCGGTGCCGCGTGCCCCTGGAAATAGATCTGGTCGCCGCCATTGGGTGCCCCCGGGCCTTTGAAAAAGTGATTGAATCCGACCTCATACAGGGTGGCAATGGACGCATAGGTGGAGATGTGTCCCCCGATACCGCTCTCGACCCGGTTGGCCCGGACTACCATAGCCATGGCATTCCAGCGGATGATGCTTTTAATGCGTCTTTCTATTTCGCGCCTGCCGCCGTAAACCGGCTGTTCGTGTGTCGGAATGGTATTGATAAAGGGCGTCTGGGCACTGAAGGGCAGCTTGATACCACGGGTATGGGCATGTTCCTGCAGTTCCTGCAGCAACCGGATAACCCGCTGAGGATCTTCCTGCCCGATAACGTAATCTAATGATTCAAGCCATTCCCGTAATTCCAACTCGGTGAGGGCTGCATCCTGTGGTGGGTCTGGAAGGGTAGAAGCCATTTGTCACTCCTTTGCAAAGTGGAGGAACCAACAAGGCAATGACAGGACTATAATACCGAATGGTGATATTGTCCACGCAGGTTATATACACTGCCAACGCAGCACATCGCCGGGATCGATTGAGGACCACCTTAAAAACTCCTTGCTTGCGGTCTGCCGGCAGTTGTATTCTACAGACCTGTGATTTGAACCCGGTAAAGGGGAGTACGCTGTGAAATTTGTCATCACCAACGACGATGGTTACGGTGAACCCGGGCTGGAGTCTCTGCTGGAAGCCGCCCAAACCCTGGGCCCGTCCATCGTGGCCGCCCCCAAAGAGCCCCACTCTTTCATCAGTCACCGGGTGACGGTAAAAGAACCGCTCCGCGTCGACCAGCCGGAAACAGACCGCTATATTGTCTACGGTTCTCCGGCCGACTGCACCCGCCTGGCCCTAAAAAACCTGGCCCCGGATGCGGATTGGGTTCTGGCCGGTATCAATCCCGGTGCCAACCTGGGGAACGATGTGTACCAGTCCGGTACCGTAGCCGCCGCCCGGGAGGCCGCTATTCTGGGCAAGCGTTCCCTGGCGGTATCCCAGTACGTGGCCCCGGGACAAACCATTGACTGGGACGCTGCCCGGCACCATGCCGCCCAAGTGCTGGCCGCCCTCACCGAACAAGACCTGGCGCCGGGGCAGTTCTGGAACGTGAACCTGCCCAGCCCGTTGCCGAAAGCGGGTGACGTACCCTGGCGGATTTGTCCGCGGGACCGCCACGCGCACACCTATCGCTTTGTAAAAAAAGGGGATTGGTACCACTATGACGGCACTATCCATGACCGCCCGCACAATAGGGGCAGTGATGTCGATGTCTGCTTCAACGGTCAGATAGCTGTGACCCGCATGGAAATTTGAGAATTAGAATATGAATTACTGTTCGCACTGCGCAACCCCGGTAGAACGTATCATCCCGCCGGACGATGACCGGCCGCGCTACGTCTGCCCCAGCTGCAATCGGATCCACTACCAGAATCCCCGGTTGGTAGTGGGCTGCATCCCCACCTGGCAGGATCAGATTCTCCTGTGCCTGCGGGACATCGAGCCGCGCAGGGGCAAGTGGACCCTGCCGGCCGGGTACCTGGAGAATGGGGAGGGTGTCGCCGAAGGCGCCCATCGCGAAACCAGGGAGGAAACCGGGGCCCGGATCGAGGCGCTCAGGCCTTATTTGCTCTTCGATATCATGCATATCAATCAGATCTACCTGATGTTCCGGTCGAAGCTGGCAGACCTCTCGTTCCACCCCACCCGTGAGAGTGCGGATGTCCGGCTGTTTACAGCCGAAAACATCCCCTGGGGTGACATCGCCTTTCCCGTTATCGAAAAAACCCTGCGATGCTTTCTGGCCGACCGTGAAAGGAGGGCATTTCCCTTCCAGATCCACCCGATCCACACGCGACTGCAACGCGGCTAACCGTGAATGTTTTGCGATGATAGGCTGGACTCCCAATTGACACCTCCAGTCCGGATTTGATACACAGTAAGTTCTCAGACACCGGTTGAACTGGTTTTCTGACTCCTGGGTGCGATGGGTACGTTTCGATCGGAACCACCCCTCATTTTCCTGCCGCAGATCTCCCGCGACGACTCCTCGCCCCGTAACATCCAAAGGCACGATGAGTGAGGTACCTTGATGAGTAGTAAAACGAGCGGATCGGTTATGGTGGTTGGGGCTGGGATTGCCGGCATGCAAAGCGCGCTGGACCTGGCCGAATCGGGTTATTATGTCTATCTGGTGGAACAGGAGCCCGCCATCGGCGGCCTGATGTCCCAACTGGACAAAACATTTCCCACCAACGATTGTGCCATGTGAGTGATCTCGCCGAAACTGGTCGAGGTCGGCCGGCACCTGAATATCGAACTGCTTACCAACACGGACCTACTCGCCCTGGAAGGTGAGCCCGGACAGTTTACCGCCAAAATTCGCGAAAATCCGCGCTTTGTGGACATGGACAAGTGCACCAGCTGCGGAGACTGTGAAAAAGTGTGTCCCATCGCGATTCCCAATGAATACAACCAGAATCTGGATGAGCGCAAAGCTATTTTCAAAAAGTACCCCCAGGCCATTCCCGGCGCGTACGGCATTACCAAACGCAGCGTGTCCCCCTGTAAAGCCACCTGCCCGGCCCATGTCAGCGTCCAGGGGTATATTGCCTTGATTAATGAAGGAAAATATGCCGAGGCCCTCAAGCTGTTCCGGGATGACCACCCTTTTCCAGCGGTCTGCGGACGCGTGTGCCACCACCCCTGTGAGGAGGTCTGCACCCGCGGTGAGGTGGAGCAGCCGATCGCCATCCGGGAATTACACCGTTTCCTCGCCGATTGGGAACTGGCCCAGGGAGAACTGGTCGTTCCGGAGGTTGCCGAAACAAGAGACGAAAAAGTGGCCATCGTGGGCTCCGGTCCCGCCGGGTTGACCACGGCCGGCTTTCTGGCCCGTCAGGGCTACCGGGTAACCGTTTTTGAAAAAATGCCCGTGGCCGGTGGCATGATGGCCTTCGGCATTCCCGAATACCGGCTGCCCCGGGACATCCTGGCCCGGGAAATCAGCGTTATCGAGGAGATGGGCGTAACCATCAAAACCAATGTGGCCTTTGGTGTTGATATTACGCTGGACAGCCTCAAGGAAGATGGTTTCAGCGCCGTCTTCCTGGGTATCGGCCTGCACGGCGGCCGCAAACTGGGCGTTGAAAATGAAGATGTTGACGGCGTCCTCCAGGGCGTGGATTTTCTGCGTGATGCGGCCATGGGCAAAAAGGTCGAAATGGGGGATGACGTACTGGTCATCGGCGGCGGCAACGTGGCCATCGACGTGGCCCTGACCGCCAAACGCCAGGGTGCCGAAAATGTCACCCTGGTGTGCCTGGAAGCCCGGGACGAAATGCCGGCCTGGGAGCACGAAATCGAAGAAGCCCTGGAAGGCGAGATCAAAATCGTAAACAGTTTCGGCCCCAAGGCGTTCTTCATCGACAAGAGTAAAAAGTTCTCCGGCCTCGAGTTCAAGACCTGTACGGCCGTATTCGACGACGACGGCCGTTTCAATCCCCAGTATGACGAGGGCCAGTGCGAAGCCATGTTCGGGGATACGGTGATCGTCTCCATCGGACAGAGTGCCCAGCTGGGTTTTGCCAAAGGCCAGGGGCTGGCCGTCACGCCCCCCGGTGGCCTGCAGGCGGACCCGGTGACCCTGCAGACCAACGTGGATTGGGTCTTTGCCGGCGGTGATGCCGTCTATGGCCCCAAATCAGTCGTGGATGCGGTGGCCTGCGGAAAAACCGCTGCGGAGAGCATTCACCGCTTCATCAACGGTACGGATCTGACAGAGGGCCAGGAGGAAGAGTGGCTGTTCGAAAAGCCGGACATCTCGGGCGAAACCCACCAGCCCCGGGTTCCGGTGCGCTGTCTCGATCCGGAAGCCCGGGAGTGCAACTTTTTGGAAGTATCCTTCGGATACGACGAGGACGAAGCCAAACAGGAGGCCGATCGCTGCCTTAGCTGCGGGATCTGCTCCGAGTGCTACCAGTGCGTGGAAGTCTGCCTGGCCGAAGCCGTCGACCACGATCAGCAGCCCGTGGAACGGGACCTGACCGTCGGGTCCGTCATTCTGGCAACCGGCAGCGAGCCGTATGACCCCACGCCGTTGGCCGAACACTACCAGTACAAGGCCAATCCCAATGTGGTCAGCAGCCTCGAATTCGAGCGGATCCTCAGTGCCTCCGGGCCGACCATGGGACACCTGGTGCGCCCCACCGATGAGAAGGAACCGCAAAAGATTGCCTGGCTCCAGTGCATCGGCTCCCGGGATACCAACCGCTGCGGCAACGGCTACTGCTCTTCGGTCTGCTGCATGTATGCCATCAAGGATGCCATGATTGCCAAAGAGCACGCCGCGGGCGACCTGGATTGTGCCATCTTCAATATGGACATCCGGACGTTTGGCAAGGATTACGAAAGCTACTACCTGCGCGCCAAAGAGCGTGAGGGTGTCCGTTTCGTCAAAGCCCGGGTGCATACCATCGACCCTGCACCGGACAACGATGACCTGATTGTCCGGTTTGCCGACGACAGCGGCCAGATGCATGATGAGATCTTCAACATGGTGGTCCTGTCCGTGGGCCTGCAGGTTCCGGAATCCTCCGGTGAACTTGCCAGGGCCCTGGGAGTCGAAGTCGATAAATACCGCTTCCTCGACAGCCAGCCGTTCGCCCCCGTGGAAACTTCGCGTCCGGGTGTATACGCCTGCGGTGTTTTCCAGGGCCCCAAGGATATCCCGGAATCGGTTACCCAGGCGAGTGCGGCCGCCGGTACCGCCGGTGCCCTGCTTGCCGATGGTCGCGACAGCGACACCAAGGAAATCGTCATCCCTGCTGAACGCGATGTGATGGCCGAGGATCTGCGTATCGGTGTTTTCGTGTGCAACTGCGGCATCAACATCGGCGGTGTGGTGGATGTCCCGGCCGTAAAAGATTATGCCGCCGGCTTACCGGGCGTGGCCTATGCCGGCGAAAACCTGTTTACCTGCAGCCAGGACAGCCAGGACAAAATCAAGGAGGTGATGGAGGAACATCAACTCAACCGGGTAGTGGTGGCGGCGTGCACGCCCAAAACCCATGAGCCCATCTTCATGGATACCCTGGTGGCGGTGGGCCTGAACAAGTACCTGTTTGAAATGGCCAATATCCGCAACCAGAACTCCTGGATCCATTCGAACGAACCGGAGGCGGCTACCAAAAAGGCCAAAGAGCTGGTGGCCATGGCCGTCGCCCGGGCCTCTACCCTGAAACCATTGGGGGAACGTGCAATCCCGGTCAACAAGCGCGCCCTGGTCATTGGCGGCGGTGTGGCCGGTATGAATGCAGCCCTCACCATCGCCCGCCAGGGTTTCCCGGTATCGCTGGTTGAAAAGGAGGCTGTCCTGGGCGGCTATGCCCGCAACCTGCACCACACCATCGAAGGCGCCGACGTCCCGGCCTACTTGAACGATCTGGTCGGTGCGGTGGAAGCTCACCCGGGCATCGATATCATCACCCACGGCTTGATCGACGGCTTCTCCGGCTACAAGGGCAACTTTAAAACGGAGGTTGCGGTGGGCCCCGATCAAACCCGCCGGGAGATCGACCATGGCGTGATCGTGGTCTCCACCGGAGCGGGGGAATACCAGCCCACAGAGTATTTGTATCCCGAAGACGACCGTGTGGTAACCCAGGTTGAATTCGGCGATCGGCTGGAGAAAGAAGGTGTCGACGATCTTTCGACGGTGGCCATGATCCAGTGCGTGGGTTCGCGCAATGAAGATTTTGAAAATTGTTCGCGCATCTGCTGCCAGAATGCAATTAAAAATGCCCTGGCGATCAAAAACCGCAACCCGCATACCCAGGTATTTATTCTCTACCGAGATATCCGCACCTACGGACTGCTGGAAGACTACTACACCGAAGCCCGCGAAAAAGGCGTCATCTTCATCCGGTACGACCAGGCCCAACCGCCGGAGGTCCGGACAAACGACGATAGCGTCATTGTCCGGGTAGAGGATCACGTCCTCAAACAGGATATTGAGATCCATACGGACATGCTGGTCCTCAGCGCCGGCATGCGCGCCGCGGACACGACGGCCGTGTCCCATATCATGAAACTCAATCGCAATCCGGACGACTTCTTCATCGAGGCCCATGTCAAACTGCGGCCGGTGGACATGCCTTCGGACGGAATTTTCCTGTGTGGGACGGCTCACGGCCCCAAGCTGATTTCGGAAACCATCTCCCAGGCCCAGGCGGCTGCCTCCCGGGCGGTCACCTTCCTTTCCAAACCGGAGATCAAGCTGTCGGCCATCACAGCCAAGGTGGGCACGGATGAGTGCGTAAAATGCCTGACCTGTGTCCGGGCCTGTCCTTTCGAGGTGCCCCAGTGGGATGAGGAGCGCCATGAAATCATGATCGACGAAGCCCTGTGCCAGGGCTGCGGTATCTGCACGGCGGCCTGTCCGCGCCAGACCATCGACCTGAGCAATTACGAGGATGATCAGATCATGTGCAAAATTGATTGTCTGCTGGAAGGTTGATGCCTAAACCTCTATAGAGTAGTGAGAACACAAATTCCCCCTGGAGTACCAGGGGGAATTTTTATTTGTTTAATATATGATTACCGCCGTACCGGAGGCTTGAGCGCTTCTCCGCCCCCTTGACGGGGGAGGCCGGGTGGGGGTGCTGTCGGCGATACCGCGCTACAGATGACAACTCGGTTCAACAACGATCACCCTCCCCCAGCCCCTCCCGTCAAGGGAGGGGAGCCTTACTCGCAACCTTCATCGAATACAGAACCAACAATTGTTCAAGGTTCGATTTTGGCTTTGGTCCCTTCCGCCATCCGCCAGACTATCTTGCCGGTATCAGCTTTATCAGCCAGAGTGTCCAGTAAAACACTCACTTTTTCTACCCGGTCTTCATAATCCAAGCCGGGAAACAGGCTGGCCGACTGGGCCGGGATAGAGAAGAAATCGTTGAGAAACTCGAGATCCAGGGGTTGTTCCCACCAGTAATGGGTTATGTTGCCGCAGACACCCTCCAGGGACTGACCGGCCCGGTCGTAATCCGTGACCACTTTAAACCGTGGCATGGGTTCGTCCAACCGTTCGAAAGCAACCGCCAGCAGGTCCGAACTTCCCGACCCGATGAGCTCGGGATAGAACGTGTAGGCGATCTTGCCGCCGGGCCGCAGGCAGGCACGGGCCTCCTGAAGCGTCCGGTCCACATCGGGGAAAATAAATAGCGCCATATTATAGAGCACATAATCGAACTGTTGACCGGCAGCCAGATCGACGAGGCGTTCACCGTCACCGACCACCAGGCGGATATCCGGACTGCCAATCCGGGCCTGACCGGCAGCTACCATCTTGGCAGACAGATCAACACCCAGGACCCGGCAGGCATATTTATCGTTAAGGGCCCGGGCAGAGATCCCGCTGCCGCAACCGACATCCAGCACAACTGAATTGGGCTGTAGTTGGATGTGCTCAGCCAACTCCAAGGCCAGGGTATAAAAGAACCGGTGCCGCTGTTCAAACGCCTCGTATTTGAGATAACTGCGATTAAAGTTGTCGGCCACGTTGCGCTTTACCCGGACCTTGAAATCTGCGGGTACGGTTTTGGGTCGTTTTTGCATAATGGGCACTGCCTTTTTCAAGATGTAAGGTAACCGTAGTGTCCCAGGATCTCATTGAGTTTTCGGTGGGCCATAAATACCAACCCGCCGCAAATCTGCTTTACATCCGGGGTTCCGGCCAACTCCTTGGTAATATCGATGCACCGGGTGCCGCCGTATGGCTTCCCGATTTCTTGCTCGAACCAGTCGCCGTATTCTTCGACCATGAGCAGCAGGTTATCCGCATCTTCTTCACTGTCTTCACCTTTGGCTCCGTAGAGGGCCAGGATACTGGTCCCCCCGGTCATTATTCCGCAGGTTTCCTTGAAAAATCCGCAGCCGTCACCCAGCCCGGACATGGCGCGCACCAGGTCCGGGTTTTCCCGACCAGCCTGCTCTAATGCAAGGAGCATCAAGATCTGGCTGCAGTTGTAGCGGCCTTCGGCCAGTTCCATCATGCGCTGGATAAGTTCTTCGTCTGTCCTGACGTTTGGCATCGACACACTCCTTTAGGTAAACGTCGCTGCGGGTTTACGGGCTTCAATACTTGCCGGGGCCACATATTCACCCACGTTGCTGCCGGGCAGCCATTCATCCACGATTTCCTGACTCACCCTGGTGGGCGTGACCCGAATGTGCTCGAACCCGGCTCGTTTTAACATATTTTCTATATCAGCAACAGTGGCCGCACCGCCGATGCAGGCTGATACCATTTCCAGATCGCTTTTGATCTCATCCGGAAGTGGCCGCAGCGCTACGATATCGGATATCGCCAGCCGGCCGTTCGATTTTAAGACCCGAAAGGCCTCATGATAGACTTTTTGTTTTTCAGGTGAGAGGTTGATGACACAATTGGACATGATCAAGTCAGCCTGTTCATCGGCCACGGGTAGATGCTCGATCTCTCCCAGGCGGAATTTCACATTATCCGCCTGAATTTTTGCAGCGTTCAGCCGGGCCCGGGAGATCATATCCGGGGTCATATCCACCCCGATCACCCGACCGTCGGAACCAACCTGCCGTGCGGCCAGGAAGCAGTCGAAGCCGCCGCCGGATCCCAGGTCTACCACTGTTTCACCCGGCTGCAGCGCCGCAATGGTCTGGGGGTTCCCACAACCCAGCCCGAGGTTGGCGCCTTCCGGAACGCCCTCCTGTTCCTCCTGAGAATAACCGATCAGGGCCGACATCTGTTCGGCCCGGACGTGGCCACCCCCGCAGCCGCAGGCCTTTGCAGACGGGTCCGGCGCGGGACTATCCCCACAACAGGATGGCGTTGTGGTGTTTCCCAGCGGGGCTCTTTCGGTCCGCGCGATATACCCATAGTTCTCTCTTACGGATTGACGTATGTTCTCGTTCGCAGTGGTGCTCATTCAGAACTCCTTCCATTTTTTATTACAAGTTTACATGCACATATTTGCACATATGTAGTTAAAAAAATATGCTTACCCGCAACAGTCGGGCCCGCATTCCTCCAGGCACTGTTTGGTCAATTCGGTTATGATCATAAACCGCTCCAGAAACATGCGCGCATTAATGCTGTAAAACACGTGGCGGCTCTCCTTCTCACTGTCCAGGATGCCCACCGCCTGCATCAAGTTCAAATGCCTGGATATTACCGAACGGTCCTGGGGCATGTTTTCCGCAATGGTGCCGATATCGGCCCGGCCGTTCAATAAAATATAGCGCAGGATCTGAACCCGCACCGGCTCACTCAATGTCTTGAAAAATTTCGAATCGAGCACATCTACCAGTCGATTGGCGATCTCGAGTTGCTTCTGAGTGTAAATCATCTCCATGCAATATTCATTAATGCGCACAAATGCACATGTCAAGTAAAAATTTTTTCTCCCCGGCGCCGGGCAACTATGGGAACCAGCACCGGGAAGAGATCAACCTGTTTCCGGTCGTATCAGGCTGAAGGAGCAATGAGCGGCCGAACGTCGGTCACCTTGAAGCGAATGGCCGCCTTGATGGCGTTGGCGGATTTATCCCCGGCCACCTTGCGGATGTTGGCCCGAAAAGAATCCAGGACCTCACCATACCCTTCAAAAGCTTCCACCTCAAGATAGAGGCGGGCGCCTTTCCAGGTGGCCGGTGCATCGCCCGGTTCGACCACGATAAAACTGGCCTTGGGATTCTCTTTCAGGTAATGAGCGGTTCGATTATCGCCGATGGCCATAATGACCGTATCCTCGTCTATCATTTTGGGAGAGCCAAAAACAGCAGCGTTCACATCCTTATCATTGTTCGCGGTAGCCAGAATACCGATCCGGGCTTCCTTGTTAAACATCTTCATGACTTGCTTTCTATCCATGTTGTCCCCCTTTTCCCATTTTCATTGATGTTTTTGGGTAACGGCCATACTGCAACCATGAATGTCAATAAGTTAATGACGTTCCGCCGTTTATCAAGACAGCCGGACAACTTAAAATTGCCACCGCACTTCGGATCCGAAGCTGACCTTCTCCAGAAAAGTGGTTACGATCGAAGTCCCTTCCAAATCGGCAACGGCTTTGTCGTCGGCCTGGTCGAAACAAAATGTGAACGCCACCATGAGGCCGCTTTTGGCAATGGATCCGAGCGTAAAAAGGATTTTTCCACCCGCATCGCTTTTAAAGCGCGTCCCTATATAATCCCGCCCATCGTATTGGACCCTATCGACCGTCTCAACTTCACGGCCGTTGGCTTGCTCCAGTCCGGAAATAAAAGCACGTCGGGCCACGGTATCCTCCATAAGCGATATGAATTCAGCGTTGTCTGAAAAAGGCAGGTAGGTACACGGGGTTGCCGTCATTTGAACCAAAACCGGCTTGCGGGTGTTGCGGGTGCTTTTGAACCAGTTGGTTTCAACATCGATCGGGATGTAGACCGCCTCCCAGTTATCAAGTTCCACCGAGACCGTTCCAGGTATGGAAACCCGGTTACCGTCTTTCTGGAATACCAGGTAGTGATTTCTGGAATCCGTCTCGCTGCAGGCCTGAAACACAGCCTCTCCAGTCCTGCTGAATTTGCTGTATGAAAATTTCTGATTGTCCGCATAGCCCATCCCGGGCGTTGCCGTGGTGACCAACAGGGCCGCTATAACTAAAAATCTGCCGTTCATTCTTTATTTCCTCCACATTGCTATTCGATATTGCCAGAATTCAGACCTCATCATGAATTGCATCCCAATGTAATACCTGCCGGCCAGCCTTTCTTGACCTTGCCCGCCAATCAACCGGCTCATCGCGCCAGGCAGCTTTTCCTGATTTTGCGGCCCGGGAATACCGCATTTGACAAACAACCTACTCGTAGCAATTTTAAAATTATCCACCCATCCGGGCACACTGGCCCGGATATTGGCCAAGGGAGACTGCGGCATCACAGATGTTCTGATCTAGTCCCACCCGTTCGAGAAAACACTATCTCAAAAGTCGCCAGTGGAGATTCTGTCATGCAAGAGATAATTGAGTGGTTGATCGGTATCGAGGATTTGGCTGGAGAGATTTACACGGACCTGGCAACAATATTCAGTACCGATGAGAGCCTTCACAATTTTGTGAGTCGGTTGGCAAATGACGAAACCATGCATTTTCACTTTATGAGCAGTGCCCTGGCTTGCCTGCACGACAGTCCGGGCCTGGCCGCCGAAATTCTGCTTGACCAACAGACTATCGCCAATGTGGAGACGCCACTTAAAAGAATTCAAACCGCCATCAATACCGGAAAAATCGACCGGCAGCTGATCCTGGAATCAATTTATGAAAGTGAGCATTCCGAATGGAATGAAATCTTTCTCTACGTCATCAACGCTTTGAAAGCCAATTGCCCGCGTTTCAATTTGATTGGGCCCAGTATTCAGAATCATCTGCGAACCATCGCCGATTTTCTGGAAAATCGTCCGGAGGCAAAAGAGTTCCTGGCCAAACTCGAAGATCTGTCACCAGTCTGGGAAGAAAAGGTCCTGGTCATGGATGACTACCCGCCGATATTGGAACTGGTCAGTTCCCTGCTCAGCAAAGACGGCGCGGTAGACACCGCCAAACATGGAAAGGAAGCCCTTGAAAAGACTTTGCGCCAATACTACTCGGTCATCATTTCAGATATCGATATGCCGATCATGGACGGCCTGGAGTTTTATGAAAAACTGAAAAATGACCATGGGGATGTGGGCAGACGGTTCATTTTCATTTCGGGGTCTTTAAATCAGGAGACCTTGGCCTATTTGAAAAAGGAGAAACTCAACTACATGGCCAAACCATTTCAACTGAAAGATCTGCGTCAGGCCGTCCACAGGATCATCGACCGGAACACACTTTGAGTGATGTCGTCAATCCAGCCTTGCGCTCCGACCGACGGGCGCACGTTCAAGTGACTGTTTGATCCGACGCAAAGCCAGCTGCAGAACTCGGGCGGCCAGAAGTAGGCCGCCGGCAAGACTGATGACCAAACTATATTGTAAAGCGGTCGGTTCAGCCATTTGAAAAATGGCCCCGGTAGCAAAAAAGGCGGCCAGCATTAATCCCATGACCCAAAACAGGAAAGAGATAAAACACCAGAGAGCGACTCGCCGGTAATAGTCGTTGCGCTCGGCCCTGGTCATATAGGCCCACTCTTTACGGCCGGTAGTATACGCCCGTCCGCAATCGGGACAGGTTTCGGTTTCCGGACCGATGGTATTTCGCGTAAACAGGCCGGTACGCCATTCCACTTCCGTGCCACAGTGGGGACAGTATTCTGAGATAAAATTGCTCATGGAATTCCTCTGGCCGGGTAGACATCACCCGATTTGAACCACCTATCGTATTTATACCCAATGATGGCTGATTTATCAACAAAACCGGCGTGTTTGACTATCTCCACTTTACATGACAGGCTTTTCGGCCCGCCGGGCAATATCGAAAACCGCAGGAGAATTTGACAAACACCGGGTGAAGGTAATATGGTTTGGCAGATGCAGGCCCCAGCTCTCGCCTACCTGAACACCCCGCCGCATCCAGTCATCGGGCCGGTTTGACCAGTTTCCAGGGGGGATTTCTGTGCCCCCGGATGCGTGGTGCCAACGGAGCCTCATATGCATACGAAAGACATCGTCAGACACCTCGCGCTTCGAATCGGTAAAACCCAGGTTGAAACCCGGAAATTACTGGCGGCGTGTATTGCTGAGTTGAAGCAGGTCCTGGACGATGGCCGCGCCTTTACCATTCCCGGTCTGGGTACGTTTCGGCTGCGCCTGCGCAACGCTCGGGTCGTCTACAGTCCCCGCTACAAACAAAAAATGCTGCTGCCGCCCAAAAAGGTGGTAACCTTCAGCCCCGGTGCTGCCCTCAAGCGCCGGGTAAACAAGCCTGGGGGGCCGCATGAAAGCTAAAATCACCTACGCCCGTCTGCAGGCAAAAGTGGCCGCCGCAACCGGGATCAGCCGCAGAGAAGCCGACCGGCTGCTCAAGGAAATATCGTCCACGGTGGGAACCGGCCTGGTAGCGGACGGCAAGGTCAACCTGGCCGGTTTGGGTCGCTTCAGTCTTAAGGTTCAAAGTGCCCGGCGAGGACGCAATCCCCGGACTGGCGAGTCGATACAGATACCGGAAAAAAAGAAGGTCCATTTTCTCCCGGATGCCCCCTGGCGCCGGCATGTAAATCGTGAATTTGAGAAGATGGAAGCTGTGCCGGTGCCGGAAGCGACCACACCCGCGGTGTCAAACGCCGGTAAAACGCTGCGAACGCCTGAAACCGGGGTAGCGCCGTTACCGGCAACCGATCGGAAACCACAGCCACCGCAGGTGGAGAATCACAGGCCGTCATTCCCGCCAAAAACTCCGGTGGAAGCGTTATCTACACCCCCCACCGCCCCCGATTCTGAATCCCCAAAGACACAGGCAGCCGATATCCAGGAAGGGTCCCCGCCGGCAACGAGCGCCCGGAAACGCAAATCACCGGTGCTGGCGGCTATTGTGATCTTGCTGGTGGCGGCCGCCCTATTCCTGTTCTGGCCACACGCCCAAACCCCGGTTCCGCCCGAACCGGAACCCATCCGGGTTGTAAAACACGACCGGCCCACACCGGCCGAAACCCTGCCCGTTGAAAAGCCGGTACCAGATACAGCAGCTCAACCGGAACCAGTGGAATCAGACCCGATTTCCAACCCGATAATCGCGGTACCGGCGGCCATTGCTGCCCAGCCGGAAAACACAACCACCAGACAGGTTGAGGAACAACCGATCCCGGTGACGTCTTACACAGTTGCCGCCGGCGACAGTCTCTGGAAAATTTCTGATGATATCTACCAATACGCGTATTTCTGGCCGCTGATCTTCCAGGAAAACCAGCCCCTACTCAAACACCCCGACACCCTGCTGATCGGGATGCGATTGACCATCGCGAGCTTCGCCGGCCGGGTGGGCCAGCTATCTGATAACGAATTCCAACAGCTGGCGGACGGGTATCTCAGGGTTTACCAGGTTTACCAGCGCAATCGACACCCCCGGGCGCCCTACTGCCTCTGGGTGGCTTATCGCCTGCGGGCGCACTGGATTCCGGACAATGATCTTATGCTGGGAGAACCCGAGGATTACGAATTCATTCGACAAATCAGGGGCAATGGTCTCATTCATTAAATAACAAAAGCTGTTTCAAGAAATGCATTTTGGTTCAAGATCAAGGCGGAAGCGCCAGTGAAGCCAGTGCCTTGCGGGGTAAATACTCGTTCGTATTTCGAGGCTTTGAATTGCGTAGCCAACGCCGCTATTGGATCAAAAGGCTTTTCTTGAGACAGCTTTTAGTTCAGGCAGCACTTCTTATACTTCTTCCCACTTCCACACGGGCACGGTTCATTCCGACCCACCTTTTCCGATACAGTCGTTGCTGACTCTCCCGCGGCTTGCTGCCGGTCGAGTCCAAATCCGCCGGTTTCGATAAATAGGGCGGGCAACAGGTGCCAGGCTTTGGCCGGTTTCATTGGCAGCACGCGATCCGGCATGGCGGCTGCGTCGCCCTTTTCATCGGAATAGTGCAACGTCAGGCAGGCCATGATGGTGGCGTTGAACACCAGTTTTTCGCGATCCTCGTCGCCAACGTCCTGCAGGGCCAGGTCCCAGGCCCGTTGCAGCCAGCGAAAACCGCTTAAATACCCCTTGCAAAAATCGCGGACCGCTTGCGACGGCCCTTGGCCGCTGACAAGCCGGCAGCCGTCCGGCAATTCAAGCAGGGCATCCTGCGGGGGCCGGGCGGCTATCTGTGCCGTCCAGTGGTCGGTCAGGTGAATCAGCAACCCGATCGCCTCTTCCCGGTCTGTTTCACTGGGGAAATCCGGCAAGCGATCCTCATGAAACAGGCAGGGCAGCCATTCCAGCGGAGTGATGATTTCCGGAGCACCGGCGATCGCCAAGGTGAAACCGCATGCCTGATACAAACCGATACTGGACGTGGCCATGACCTCCGAATGGAAGCACTGTTCCAAAGATTAATATTCAAATTTCATAGTCATTCCTCAAGCCATGCCTGCACTTATCGATCGGGGCCGCCGGCGGCAGGTAATAAAGCGCCCCGGCGAGCGGCACCATCTCTCGTCGGGGCGTTGTTCTCAATGCTTAAATATAGACTCAGGTAGCCGCTTCAAAGCTGGCGTTGGCCGCCTCCCAATTAATCACCTGGAAAAAGGCTTCAACATAATCCGGCCGACGATTCTGGTATTTCAAATAGTAGGCATGCTCCCAGACGTCAATACCCACGATGGGTGTCTTGCCCAGACTGAGCGGACTATCCTGGTTAGCGGTGGTGACGATTTCCAGGTTGCCGTCATCGACGGTCAACCAGGTCCACCCGCTGCCGAAAAGCAGGGCCGCCACGGATGAAAAGTCCGCCTTGAACTTGTCAAAGCTCCCAAACGTATTGACGATCGCATCTACGGCCGGGCCGGCAGGGGCCACGCCCTTTTTTAACATCGGCCAGAAAAAGCTGTGGTTTGTATGGCCGCCGGCATGGTTTCGCACGGCTGTTTGGATATCTGTGGGAACCTCTCCCAGGTTCCGCACCAATTGATCGGCCGCCATTTCATGTAGCTGCTCATGGGGCTTAATGGCCGCGTTTAGTTTATCTATGTAGGTCTGGTGGTGCTTGGTATGATGTATCTCCATGGTACGGGCATCGATGTATGGTTCGAGGGCGTCGTACGCATAGGGTATTTCCGGTAGTATATGGTTCATGGGAATCCTCCCGATTATTCTCAAAGTTATCTGCCCGCTACGAACGGGCTGTATATCTGAAAAGTATGTGATTTTCAGCCAATATCGTTATTAAAGGCCCTCTGCAGCAGCCTTTAATCAAAGCTTGTGAATCAAAGGTGCCTTTGTCAAGTATCCCATTGACCTCTAGCTGTACAGCGATGGCACCCGATCTGGCCGGTTTGGTCCTGGATCCCAGGGAGGTGGCCCCACCGGCCCCATCAAAGGCGCCGACCCCACCCCCCGCAAAGCGAACGTCACCGAAGCCCGCCGCCTGATTCCCCTGGAGGCAGATGATTTTCAGAACGTTTAGAACCGGTCAGAAAAAACGGGCCATCCCTAAGCAAGGATGGCCCGCATACTAAAATAGCCCTTATAATCAGCTCTTACGCCGCTTTTTCTCACGGGACATCTGCTTCACTTCCTGCCGGAATGCACGGACTTTGCGCATCATGGCCTTTATGTTTTGCACGGCGTTGCGGACACTGGCCCTTAACTGTTCGCGCGTCTGTTTGATGGCCGCCAGGTCGGATTGGATGGTCCCGATTTTATCAGCTGGCAGCTGCGCCAGGTTGCGCTGTACAAACGTTTCCAGCCGGACAGAGTGTTTCCCCGCCACCCGGAGCCGGTTGAGTCCCTTGCGAAATCGGGCGGAGTTCTGCCGAAAACGCTTTTCGATGGTATTGATTTTCTTGATGGACCGCCGGGCCTGCCGCCGGTCGCGCCTGGCAATAGCGGCCCGGGCGGTTTCGATCTCAACATCCAGCACGCTTGCCACCTCGTTTACCTTTTTGTTGAACTGCCCAAACCGTTCCGCCGCTGTTTCAAACCGGCGCCGCATGTGCGGCAGCCGCTGCGGAAGGGTTTTGAGAAGTTTTCGCTGCCGTTGCGCCCGCCATTTGGCCCAGTCGCGTTTCTCCCGCGGGGTAGCTGTAAAAGGCGGGGCCACTTTGTCGTCCACTTCCACTTCAGTGGCCTTGCCGGCACCTACGACCACGCTCTTCTTTTCGGTCTCTACGGCTACCGCACCTTCGTCGACCGTAACGGTCGAGGCGGCGTCCATGGATACCACGGTTTCGAACTCGGTCCCCCGGATGCCCAAAACAGCCGTGGGCGTGTGAAAGGAAGGGCGAAAGGATTCCGTAAGGGACACCTTGATCCGTGTCCACAGGAAACCGAGCGTCAGCCGCAAGGCCGGCTGGTCGTCCGCTTCGCGCCCGGACAGTTCATCGATGGTTATCTGGGAATCCTCATACAGCTTGAAAAGATCGCCCCGGCTGAAAGTGAATTCCACCCGGCCGTCTTTGCCGGTGACCAGGGTGTCGCCAGGGTAAAGCGGCACCAGGTCCATCAAGAGGCGCTCGCTTTCGTCCGCTTTCACCAGGGTCACGGTCCCGGTGAAATCGGTCACCCTGGCTATCTCAACTTCCCCGGCTCCAAGAAAAGAGGCATTCAGGGTGAACCCCAGAAAAAGAATGAAGGCTGACATTCTGGCTACCGGCCGCATAAGGTCTCCATAGAGGCTATGTATTAATTTCCGCAAGACGGGTTCTATTTTTAACCGTTTCCAATGGCCTGTCAATTGTTAGCGCCGACAGGCGACATTCGCCTTGTTCACAGGCCCTGGTAACCGCAGAAAAATTAAATCTTGAGTCTGATACAAAATGGCGTTACCATATCGGTACTTGCCTGTAACCGTTCACATATATTGCCTAAAAACCTGAAGGAGAATAACATGCGCGCTATACCCAACCTGTATAAGTTCTTAGCGTTTTTGCTCGTTTTTTCCTTTTTGCCGGCTTGTGCCGTCACCAAATTCCATTCGGTCTCGGTGGATGACACCTATACCGGCGGCCCCATTAAAAAGGTCCTGATTGTCGGCGTGGCCAATGAGCGCAGATCCCGGTTGCTGTTCGAAAGGATGTTCGCCGAGGAGTTCGGCAAGCGCGGGGTGGAAGCGGTTGCCAGCCACAAGGTGATAATCCTGCCGAAAGACCTTACGAAGGAGAGAATCGTACGCGAAGCCGAAAAACTGGGTGCGGATGCAGTCCTGGTGACATTCGTCGTCGGGGTGAAGGACCAATATCTTACCTATGATCCGGCCAATGTGCAGCGGGCCACCCGAACCAAGCTGAGTTGGAACTGGGTCAACACCTACGCCTCCGAACCGGTCACCTACACCAAAATGGAAAGTGTGCGCCTATCCACGAATATCTTCGAACGTAAAACCGAAAAGCTGGTCTGGAACGGTATATCGGAAACTGTCGACATGGAGTCGGTCGAGGAAGTCATCGACTCTTTGTGCAAGGCCGTTTTGAAGGACATTCGTAAAAATGGCCTAATGGAATAAGCAAGATGCCATTCGGTTTCCCCCCCCCAATTCACCCTTATGGGGAGGAAATTTTTTTGACGCCCGATTCCTGACACCTGGCTCCTGATTTTATTTTATCCAAACGCCCCCTTAAGCAAGTCGTTGATCTCCTCCGGGTAAGCCATGCAGAGGGTCTCATTGAACAAGTTGCGCAACGCCCCGATATCAGGCGTTCCCAGGGCCTGGTTAAAGAACGTCCGTGGTGAAAAAAGCAGGTGAAACCGGGTGTGGTCATCACCTTGGGCGCCGGTAAAGAAGTTCATGTTGAAACTGTACACCCCCATCCGATCATATGCCCCCATTACCTTTTGCAGGCCGGCGGCAATATCCAGAAAATCCTGCTCGGTCAACTCCAGGGTGCTGCACGCCCCTTCAACAACGGCCAGCACATCTCCGGCCACCCCCATAGGCGCAAACGCGGTCAACCATTCCGTACGACCGATCCTACCCAGGTAGCGCTCTCCCGTCTGTTTTTCGGCTGCTACCAGGTCCTCCCAGAAATTGGTGCCCTCACTTTCCTGGTAGTAGCGCGCCGCCTCCAGTTCCGCCCACATGAGGTTGGGAGCGGACGAGGTTGAAAATACCTGCAGATGGGGGTGGATGAGAGAACTACCGGCCGGCGGCATGTAATTCCAGTTGACAATATGGTAGACCGCTTCCGGGTGGCCGCTGGCATCCACGCGCTGGAAAAAATCCTGGGCAAACCCGAAAGCTGCGGCCATGTGGGCGGGTTCGAACTCGGTCATGGGAATGTAATGCCGGGCCCCAAAAGTCGCACAGGCCCCGATGCTGTCATAAGGCGCGATATTCGGAAAGATCACCATATCGTCTTTCTGCATCCGGCCTTCGGGGACCAGATCAGTCGGAAAGCAGGGCGTGATGTCTAAAACCTTCTCAGGACAAAAGGGGCACCATGCATCGGTACCGGCCACCATGGCATCAAAGTCGGGTTTTTCCCATTGCAGTTTCATGAAATGGCAAATCCGGGCGGTGCGGCCCGTGAGCGGATCGATTCGGATTTCACTGGGAATCCGCTGTTCGGCCATGTTCTCTTGGGGGTTGAGCATCATCGTCTCTTTCCGGATGGCCTCAAATTCCATGATTCCTCCTTGGTTGGTGTCTATGTTCGGAAAAACGTGGGCTTGGCACAGTAAATCAGCGCTATTAAGTTTATTTCCTTATTTTTCGAAATGTCAATTTGATTCTGGCCTGATGTCCCGGCGTGAGCCTCCCTGGCCGGCCGCACTTGGGACATCAAAATTTGACCACCTGCAGGTATGTACCTATATTGATTTTAAGCCCGCTTACGGCCAGCCGCCAATGTCCGGCTATCATGAAATGACAAAATCACCTCATGAAAGGTGTTATGACTATAGGCATTCCGGCGCCCTGTCGACTAAACCACTGCGCCGGAATACCTCCCGACAATCATTGAATGGGAGGCGCTGCCATGGAAAAAAACACTACCCAAAAAATCGGCAGCCTCATTATTTTTTTGTTTGTGGGATTTGCCACCGTAACAGGATTCTACTATATCGGCTTGAAATTGACGGGACAGGCATCCAGCTTTGAACACTTCCTGAAAACTGCAGCTACCGGAAAATTCTTCACTGAAACCCTACCCTCGGACCCGGCCAGCCACCTGTATGTTTTCCACCGGGGCGTTGCCCAATCAGTTGCCAGGGCCCGCTTCAACTACCGCGGCCTGGAAGGTCAAACCCTCCGAATGGATGTCGTCATACCGGAACTGGACCCCGATTCGGTTTATCACTATCAGCTGGATATCGACCAGGCATACGATGGCTTCCGGATGGGGGGCATCCGGTTCAGACTGATCTCGGCAAGCCGCGCATCGCTTCGCCTCAAGCGGGAGGCTGCTTGACTTGTCGGCCGGTTCCCGTTAAGGAGTAGGCATGCCCGTGATCGATTACCAGTGCCGGGAGTGTGAAAAAGCGTTTAGCCGAGTGGTATTGCGCGGCGAAGAGAACCGTCTTGCCGTTTGCCCGCGTTGTCGCCGCAAAACTGCACGGCCGGTTGATCCGAACCGTGGGTTGTTCAAAGGCATTTCCAACTTCAGCAACTTATCGAGGGATACCAACTGAACCCGGTAGGCGCGACAGGTTCTGTCCCACTAAAAAGTCTAAACGATGAAATAATACCTGAACCTCAAAACCGCATGGCGATCACAACCCATATAGCCGAATCAAATGAGCTAACCACCTTCACCGCCACCGGCGTACTCACGTTTGAGATGGTGATGCCCCTGGTAGAGGCATTTTATGCCGGCGAGACCACGAGGTGTGTCCTCTGGGATTTTCTCGATGTCACAAAAAATCGCATCACCCCGGCGCAGGCGGAAAAGATAGTACACCTCAAGCAGCGGTATGCCGGCCAGAAAGGGTCCGGTAAAACCGCCATTGTTGCCCACGATAATTTCTTTTATGGCATTTCAAGGTCTCTGGCTGCACAGAGCAATTTGCAGGAGGCAACCTATACCGTCATGATCTTCAATGACCTGGACATCGCTTATAAATGGTTCGATGAAGTATAAATGTTATTGAATGGCCTGATTGTCCGATTGTACCGCGAAAAAAAAGTTCCCCTATAATAACAAAAGCCTACCGCGTAAGCAGTAGGCTTTTTCCAGCTTATTGGAGATGTAGGGGCTTTCTGAAACAATTCACCTACGAATGCTTGAAAAAAACCGCAGTAGCATGAAATCAATCAAAAAAAGGTGACTTCAATGGCTCTTGATCCTGCGTTACTCGGCGAGTGGAAGCGAAAAAACAAGAACGAGTACCATCGATTTGAAGCTGATGGTACTCATTTCTATGGAACACACAACACCCCTTACTGGATCGAAAACGCCGGCTCGACCCTGAACATCAACAACAAAACTTACTACCAGAGGCAATCCCCAGAGGATGACGGTATTGTTGGTCATTGGCGCGATGACCCTAATGGTGAAGATGTGTACTATAGAGCAGACGGACGCTCGGTTCACATTTTTGACAATGAGAAGGGAATCCACACTGGCACCTTTAGCTACACGACGTCCCACTTAACCACATATTCATTCAGATCTGTCATGGAAACACAAAGCGGATCAATGACCTACCATTTGCCCTTTCAGCTACCCGTATCTGCTTCATATTCCATCTTCGGAAACGAGCTTACTATGGGTGGTCAGGTTTATACGAGGGTTACAAAAAAATGAGCCAACAGCTACGCACCTGACATGCGAATAACGGGTTTTAACAGTGCTTTGCACAAATTTCATTTGACATCAGCCCGCACTTACCATACCAAGTTAAGAGTTTTCATCTCAAACACGCATCCATTCACAAACAAATTACCTTACTCAGACGAGCCACACCTGCATCTGCATCTCTGACTGTTTTCCTGCTGTTCAGTCCTATAGCTTTTTTTGGAAGGAAGGTCAGCATCGAAGGGAACCATCTTAAACTGCCGCTGTGATGCCTCCAGTGAGACGCGGTCTCTCTATGGAGGCTTCCGAAGATAAGTCCGTTCTTTTACCTCAACAACCATCCACTCGGAAAAAGGGAGATCACAATGGTTATTTTCACTACTGTTTCATATCCCTCTGAGTCTGCAAAAGAGTTAGCCACCAAGTTTCTGGAAGCACCTCAAATTCCGGACTATATGACCAAGCATGGCCCGTATGTTAGTGCAAACAGAACTGATGGCGTTATGGTCACTTCCTTGTACGAGCTTGATAACGCAAAACTGGCTGAGGGTCTGGATTTTCTTGGCAACTATATGGCTACCTATTTCGGAGTTCCGGGTTTCATGTATGAGGTCACGCCATATTTTGAAATTGAGGAAGCCATGAAAATGATTGGTATGTGATATAGCTTTTAAGAACACGGCAGTTTCAACCTTGAACGTTATTCAAGAGCGGTTTTCTCCACTGGAACCGCTCTTTTTGTTAGATCCCTGACCAGACGAATTCAACTCTGGTTGGGATTGGTCACCGTGATGCGAAGCCTGCCGAACTCACGCGCCGTTAAACATACATCTCGGTGGCCGAATTGGTGGCGTTTCTCTAAAAAACAAAAGCCTACCGCAGAGCAGCAGGCTTTGTTTCAAGCTTGGTGGAGATGAAGGGGATCGAACCCTCGACCTCAGCGTTGCGAACGCTGCGCTCTCCCATCTGAGCTACATCCCCAATTAGAATCGCAATCCTGTGATATCCGTGTGCGCAGACTGAATGAAAATTCGTACACCAAACCGACCAAGGTGGCAAGGGTAAAAAACCGCTGGTACCATCCGCCACGATAACCCTTTGCAGCATGCGGCTCGACCTCGCGTATGCCGGCAATCCTCCACGCACCGCAGCTTGGCCGGAAGTGGATTGGTTTTTAGATTGACAATTCTCAGACCGTGCGATATTTTTATAATCTATTGTTTTTACATCGTTTTCAATTTTTTTGAATTACTTCGGTATGTCGGCTGCACACACCCGGATGGGTAAATGCGCCTGAATTGGTTACGCGGTGCGCACCCCCCAGAGGTTTCATCTCTTTTAATTCAACTTGCCGACACCGGTCGACGCCCGTATGAGCAATAATTTCGAAAACGGTAAAATACCACCCCATTGAAAAGGAGGTCCACGTTGAGTGCCAAAAAAAAGAAAGCCGCACATGCCGGCGGCGTTGAGGTTTCGACCAATAAAAAGGGGGCGCCCGGCGATCTGTCTGGCGCCGGGAATGTCGATAAAATCAGAGATATCCTGTTCGGAAACCAAATGCGCGATTACGAACGCCAGTTCAGTCGCCTGGAGAGCCGGATCTTGAAAGAGGTCTCGGTTCTGCGAGAGGAAACGCTGCAACGCTTCGATGCCCTTGAGACCTATCTCAAGAAGGAGGTGGAGTCACTAAACGATTCCCTAAAAACCGAAGGGTCAGACCGCAAGGTGTCGTTCAAGGAGCTTTCCGCCGAGTTGAACAAATTTTCCAAGGCCACCGAGAGAAAAACGACCAAACTGGAGAGCCGGCTGGCGGAGAAAACCCGCGATCTTCGTCGGCAGCTCCTCGAGCAGTCCAAAACCTTAACCGAAGATGTTCGAAAGAAATATACCGAAATAAATGAGGCCGTGGACCGTGCCTCGGAGGAGCTTCGCGAAGACAAAGTGGACCGTACAACTCTGGCGGCGCTTCTGACCGAGATCGCTATGCGAATTTCGAATGATCCAGCCCTGAACATCGAACTGGATCCGGAGAATATGTAAATTGAGTATTCGCGGCGATGATAACGAAATGCCTCCCGCAAGACCCCAGGAGCGGCAAAAGGAGAGCCGGCTGCAAGAACTGCGGCGTTTGATTTTAGAGCCGGAACAGGACCGGCTCGAATCGCTGCAACAGCGGCTGGACAACCCGGAAGTCCACGCCCGTGAACTTAGTCGGGTACTCCCCCGGGCCGTGCTGCTCAGCGCCCAGAAAGACAGCCACTTAGAGTCGGCCCTGATGCCCACCGTTGAAAAGATCGTCAAAGCCTCCGTGAAGAGAGACCTGAACACATTTGTCGATGCCCTCTTTCCAGTCATGGGACCGGCAATCCGCAAAGCGATATCCGAAGCCTTTAAGCAGATGATGCAGTCGCTGAATACCGCCCTGGAACAAAGCTTTTCATGGCAGGGCTTAAAGTGGCGGCTCGAATCGATGCGCACAGGCAAACCCTTTGCCGAAGTCGTTATGCTGCACATGCTGCTTTACCGGGTGGAACAGGTATTCCTAATTCACAAGGAAACCGGCTTGTTGCTCCAGCACGTCGCTGCCGCTGATATGGACATTCAAGACGCAGATTTAGTTTCGGGCATGCTCACTGCCATACAAGATTTCGTGCGTGATTCTTTCGGTACGGAGCACTACCAATCCCTTGAGACCGCTCAGGTAGGAGAGGTCACCCTGTGGATCGAACAGGGGCCCCAGGTGATACTCGCCGTTACCATAAGGGGCAACGCTCCGCACGACCTGCGGGATAAATTCAAGGCGATTCTCGAAACGATTCACTTGGAAATGCAGGCGGAAATGGAAGCCTTCGAAGGTGACAACAAACCTTTCGAGCTGGCAAGGCCTAAGTTAGAAGCTTGCATTGAACTGCAACTGCGCGAAAAAGAAAAAAGGGTATCCCCCCTGCTGATCCTTCTGATCACGGGATTGATGGCAGGATTGGGGGCCTGGGCGGTAGTAGCTTACCGGCAAAACGTTCATCGGAATGACTACCTGGACCTACTGAAAAGTCAAACAGGGATCGTGATCACCGCCTCCGAAATAAAGAACGGCCAGCTCCACATCGCCGGCTTACGTGATCCCCGGGCGGTCGATCCAGCAAAACTCTTATTACAGTCCCAGCTGAATCCCGAAAAGGTAATACACCGGTTCAAGCCCTACCAGGCCCTGCATCCGGATCTAGTCCTCGCCAGATCCGCGAGATTACTCGACCCACCGGACTCGGTGACACTGAAATTAGATGCCGGTATTTTATCAGCCCGCGGATCGGCTCCTTACCGCTGGATTCTGCGCACGCGCAGATTGGTGCCGGCCATTTCCGGGGTTCAGGGTTTCGATGAGACCGCACTGGTTAATGGCGACTTAGACGCCCTGGCGCCGCCGCCGACCATCCGTTTCACCTTGCACGATGGTTATCTTTCCGCCCGGGGAAAAGCTGATCTGGCGTGGATCAAACAGACGCGCAAGAGGGCGATGAAGATTACCGGGATCGTTCAATACACCGACGATGAAGTGGATAGCCATGAAGCCGACGAGCTGGCGTCTTTGCAGGCAAGACTCGAAAACGTGATTTTTCCTTTCCAGGTAAACACCGCTGGTCATACGCAGGACCAACTGAACGACTTGCAGCGCATTCAACGCGATGTCGGGCGTTTTATCATGCTGGGGCTTGAACTGGGGAAAAAGCCATACATCGAAATAGTCGGCCATACCGATCGCTCGGGCACGGATCAGCGCAACATGGCCTTGAGCCTGGATCGAGCAAATCGAGTCAAGGCGGTGTTTGTTGCGAAGGGCACCCAATCCAAGTACCTCGTCACCCGGGGTGCCGGTTGGCACGAACCGGTGCGCGACGAGTTGACCGCTGCCGACAAGGCGTTGAACCGCAGCATCACGCTGCAACCATATCTAAACGGCCCGCCAGGGGAAGGACGCTAGCGAATGCTCCAAAAAAAGACCTGCATGCTTGGCTCGTTTGCAGTTGGCAAAACATCGCTGGTTCAACGTTTCGTGACCAGCATCTTCTCTGAAAAATACCTTACCACCGTGGGCGTCAAAATCGATAAAAAGACAATTACTGCAAACGGCCAGACAGTCAACCGGATTCTTTGGGACCTGGCCGGGGAAGACGCGTTTTATAAACTGCAAATGTCCTATCTGAGGGGCGCCGCCGGATACCTGGTCGTGGTGGATGGCACTCGGGCGGATACTTTGGAGACAGCGCTCAGCTTGATTCAAAAAGCAGAAACCGAATTTGGAAAAGTGCCTTACGTACTCTTGTTCAACAAAGTGGACCTTTCCGACCTGTGGGAATTTGACCCGGATTTGATTTTGACCCTGAGAGAAAAAGGCGACACTGTTTTCGAAACCAGCGCAAAAAGCGGCCAAAATGTGGAGGCTGCTTTTCTATCACTCGCCGTCAACCTGCTTGACACTCAAAAAGAGAGCCCGGATTGAAAGAAATTGGCTTAAAGAAAATTGCCGCGGCATTTGAGCTGGCAGTGTTCGGAAGTAGCGCGAACGGCGAATTAAGACCTCTGGCACCCTACCCCGACTGGTTCTCTCGATTATGGGAACCAGGTTCAGACATGGAGGCGCCATCGAAACTCCAGGCGAGATTCCCCTTTTTGGATAATTTTCTTCCGGATGCCATACAGTTTTGGCAAACCCATGCGAAAGGCCGCCTAAATTCTGGACCCTGGATTGAAATGGATATCGATGCTACTGAAATCGCGCTTGAAGCTGCCGCCCTCGCACTGGGCAAAACGCGTATTTTGATCATTGAAAAGGCCCGCATCCCCTATAGTGAAAACCGTCAAAATTTACAGAAAGGCAGAGAACTGCGCTTGGCTCACGATCGCCTGACAAAGCTTGAGCGGCAGCTGCGGGAGGCCAAAAACGAAACGGATGCGGTAAACCTGCAGTTAGAAAAGGCCATTGAAAAAGCCAATACCATGGCTGCAGGGGCAGAGCGGGCAAACCGGATAAAAAGTGAATTCCTGGCTAATATGAGCCATGAAATCCGCACGCCCATGAACGCAGTTATCGGTATGGGGCAGCTTCTTTTGGATACCCGCCTCGATGCCGAACAGGCCGATTATGTACGGACCATCACCGAGGGCGCTGAGGCCCTGGTACAAATTATCAATGACATATTGGATATTTCCAAAATCGAAGCCGGTAAGCTGGAATATGAACAGATCGATTTTCCCCTGGTTGCGTTGATCGAAAACGTTCTCGATATGATGGCGCAAAAAGCCCATGAGGTCGGATTGGAACTGGCCTTTGTTTGCGATTCTCGGGTTCCATCTGGAGTTGTCGGAGACCCTGGACGCGTTAGGCAGATTTTGCTGAACCTGGTCAGCAACGCTATCAAGTTCACCGAATCCGGTGAGGTGATTGTGCGCGTGAAAATCGCTGATGAAGAGGACCGCAGTTTGACGGTGCGGTTTTCAGTGACAGATACGGGGATCGGTATCCCGCCTGAGCGAAGAACGCGCCTGTTTAAAACCTTTTCCCAAGTCGACAGTTCGACAACCAGAAAGTACGGCGGTACTGGCCTGGGACTTGCAATTTCTAAACAACTTGCGGAGGGCATGGGCGGTAGCATTGGGGTTCACAGCGAAGAGGGCCAGGGTACAACGTTCTGGTTCACCGTGGTGTTGGCCAAACAGCCCCCCGATAAGACCCGACCAGAAAAAATTTCAGCTGACATTCTTGAAAAGAACGTTTTAATTATCTCCACGCGACCCTGTATTCTGGAATCTGTCAGTGCCTGCATATCCGCACTGGGTGTTCGCCCTTATACAGCCTCAGATGCAGAGGCGTTTATTTCACGTCTGAATCCTGGCGCCCCACCCCAGGATCAAGTGGATCTTCTGATCTTCGATGCAGATTTGGACTGGAGTGCGTTTCCATTGTCGCATGCGTTCCTCGCCGATGTTAAAGCTGCCCAAAGTCGCCCACCAATTCTACTATCACGCACCTTTGGTCCTTCCCGGGAAGTACCTAAATGGGTGTCGCAAGGCGCCGTACCACTGGCCAAACCTGTGAAACGAGACCAGTTGTCCGCGTGTCTGCGCGGTATTTTCAGTCCGGCTGAAGAAATGCCCGCAATCGGCAAGGAAAGTGTTGTGGACGCTCACGCACACCAACAGGGTGGTCGTTTAAACACTCTGAAAGTCTTGCTCGTAGAGGATATGCTCGTCAATCAGAAAGTTGCCGGTCGCATGCTGGAAAAATTGGGTATAACATACGTCATCGCACCCCATGGAAAACGGGCCTTGGATATCCTTGGCAAAGAACGGTATGATTTAGTCCTTATGGACATCCAAATGCCGGAAATGGACGGGCTTCAGGCTACCCGCATCGTTCGCGATGCGGCATCAGACGTTTTGGACCACCATGTGCCGATCATCGCATTGACCGGGAACGCATTGAAGCGGGATATCGCCCAGTGCATAGAGGCCGGCATGAACGATGTGCTAGCGAAACCTCTGCAGTTAAACAAATTGAAAGCCGCTATAGAGAGATTTAGCGAAGCATCAAAATTGTACGGGAGGCCGCTTGCTGAGAATGGTCGCACTGAAAAAATCATGGTTTTCAATCGTGAAGACCTGCTCGAGAGACTAGGCGGTGATGAAACATTTTTAAACGAGCTTTGGCCGATTTTTCTTGAAGACGCGGAGATTAGTTTTCGGCGGCTGAAGGCTGCAATAGAACAAGGCGATTTAGAAAAAATCTTTTACTATGCCCACACGATCAAAGGGTCTGCTGCCAATGTTGGCGCGACGGTCCTCCGCAAGGCAGCCCTTGAAATGGAAATGGCCGGTCAAAACGAGGACCTCGTCCTGGCCAAGGTACTGTATTCAAATTTGCAGAAGGCATTTCAATCTTTGCAAGAATCCTTCTCCGCCTTCCATCCGGATAGCGGTGTAACATCTACCCACTGAAAAATAGCTGGATTTGCACCAAATCCGACAATGATCACAGAGAGATCTTTGGCTCTTTGTCCGGCCGGCACCATTGACTGCTAAATCCCGATGCTTACTCTACGATATAACCTAACCTTATGCCCGGCCAATTAAATCTGCCGGTTTAAAAGGAATATGATTATGAAAGTAAAAGTGAAATGCTTTCCGCCCCTTGACGATGGCGATAGCTGTAATTTTCTAGATGCCACGCCCTACGAGGTCAATCCCGGTGACAAGGTCAGTGACCTGATCGACCGGCTCGATTTCCCAGCCGAAAAAGTATCACGCGTCTTCATCAATGGCCACAAGACTATCCCGGCCGCGCACCTTTCAGATGGTGACCGGGTAGGATTCTTCCCGCGTTTGAAGGATGCGCGGATGGAGGTATCCTAGAAGATCATCTTAAAAATGGTCAGGATGAAAACAAAAACCGCTGCGGATTGACCCTGGCGATGGTATCAAATTCGGAACCCAGGCGGTCTGCGAAAAAGGACCAGTAGTTTTTGTCTTTCAGACGCACGCGGTTCATGAAAAAATCGGTCCCGAACAGGATGCGTTCCTTGATGACATCTGTTTGCAAAAGGTTTTGCAGATTATCAAAATAGCGGGTTTCGTCCTGACCGCCCTGCATGGGGTCGTCATGATAAGAAATATCCGCGAAAACGCCCGGGTATTCGGTCATCAACTGCAATATCTGGCCGGTCCAGGATGTCTGGTCCGGGAGACGCGTTCCGGTCAGGCCTTCCCCGCCTCCAAAATGCCCGTAACAGATCTTCAGCTGAGGAAATGTTTTCAAGATAGCCTTCCAAAGCCGCGGAGATGAGTGCTCGATGTATCTGCGGGCATAATAATAGCCACCCGGGTTGCAGTGCATGAGCAGGGGCACCTGGTTTCCTTCGCAGTAAGCATACACTTCGTGCATGGCTTGTGAATCAATCGCGAATCCCAGTGACGGATAGAGCTTAACCCCGGTAAAGTTTAATGTATTCAAAGCTTTGAGCATAAGGGCGTAATGATTCGAGCGGTTTGGATTAACGGCCACAAAAGGAAATATCCGGCCGGAATAGCGTGCGGCCGCGGCAGCCGTATCCTCCAACTGCTTTATAAACTGCCGTTCGAACAGGTCGCTGCGGGTAATATCCATGGTCAAGGCCACAATGCCGGCGCCATCCGGGGTTTGCGCCATGATCTCATCGGCGACATCCTGGATGGACGGCAGAAAACCGATCCGGATGAAATCGATAAAATCGGCCACACTCTTTGTGCCGGCATCGGTGCCATCATCCTCGGCAAACAATCTATCCAGCATCCGACCGTTTTCCATGAGGTTCTCCCTGTCCGCCAGGGCTGCCAGGCGCGCTTTGGCGCGCTCGAGTTTAGACCCGGTGTCCGCTTTGGCACGCTGGAAAAAAGCTGCAAGGGTATCCGACTCCTGGAATTCAATCAGCCAGCTGGCTAGCGTTCCTTCCGGCTTTGTATGGGATGCCCGGGCCGCCATAAGGTCCTCGACCAGGCGCCGGATATAGTCATCCGCCAGGACCGGCGGAGACATTTCCAATATCCGGTTTATCAGGGTCTGGACGGATTGCTGGGTGAAGACGGACTGAAAATTGAAAATATGGGCATGGCAGTTGATATACATGGTCACCCCCCCTTTACTTGAAGCACGGTATTGTTCAAAATGAATATCACGGACAAATTGCCCGGTCAATTTGACAAATAGTAAAGAGGTGCAATCATTTTAACTTGTAATACCGCAAAACGGGCTGTGACTCAGGTCAGCCCATAAATCTGAAAACCCAGGCCGCCGGCCTGCTGAAATATAAGGAATAATTTTCGATGAGTGTTGCCAATCCACAGGTCAAACTATCGCGCAAACTGAACATTGCGCTTACCCCGAAAGCCTCAAAATATATGGACCGCCGGCCTTACCCGCCGGGCGAGCACGGTCCTCGGAAGATCCGGCGCGGCAAGGAGTCGGATTTCAAGCAACAGCTGCTCGAAAAGCAGCGGCTGCGCCTGCAGTATAATATCCGTGAGAAACAGATGCGCAATTATGCCCGCAAGGCCGTCCGCCAATCGGGCAATGCGGCTGACAACCTGGTCCAGGTCCTTGAACGACGTCTGGATGCGCTGGTTTTCAGAAGCGGTTTTGCCCGCACCATGCCGGCCGCCCGGCAGTTCGTCAGCCATGGGCATATCCTGGTCAATGACCGCAAAGTCGACATACCGTCCTGCCCCGTGACACCCGGCGATGTCGTGTCGGTCAAGCCGGCCAGCCGTAAAATACCGACATTCGTATCAGCCGCGGAAGAACTCGTGGCCCGGCCGACACCGCCTTACCTCGAGCGGCTGGAAGACGGGTTGAGCGCGCGCCTGACGCGGGAGCCTACCCGAGAAGAAGTGAAGGTCCATTGTGAATTTAGCAAGGTGATCGAGTATTACGCCCGCTAAGCGGGGTGATGGCCGATTAAGAGATAGAGGCATGCCCATGGCGTTTGATCCGTCTGAAATTCGGATACTGCGGTTGTTGGCCAAAGAGTGGGATTTTAGCGGACCGCCCGGCATCCTTGATATCAGCCGGATCGTAGCCGCCCTGGACCAGGCTCCCAGCGATACCTTCGATGCCTTGCAGCGTCTTTTTAAAAACGGGCTGGTCGATATGAACGAGCTGGAAAACGCGGCGTTTCTGACGCCTGCGGGATATGCCGCCGCTGAATAAGTGCCTTCGGCAGTTGAGCCTAGGGCGCCTATCGGCAACATTCAGTTTAAAGGTGTCGGCCGTCCCCTTTTCGCAAAAGATGCCAAAATCTCCTGCTGCCACGTTTCACTGTAGCCATCGGCTTCGGGGGCCCGCCTGTTTTTCAGGGCGTGGGCAAAGTTGACGCGTACAAAATCTCGAAACCGCTTGGCCACAATCTCCCTCACGGGCTGTCCCAGGCGGCGGTACATTTCATCATCAATCTCGTTGAAGTCAAAGAAAATCGCCAGGTGATTGACCAGGCTGCTTTCGGTGTGCACCGGTGGTTCCAGTGCAAGGGCGGCCGTCAAAAGCTGGTTGGCCAGGTCCACCATGCCCAACCGAATCGTACGCTTGATGTTCTGCAGTTGCTTGCCTGTCCAGAAGATGCGGTTGCGATCCATGCTCAGTTCGCACTTGTCCTTGCCGGTGAGATTGATCCGACCCACCACGTTTTGCCGGGCACCTTCCGGCAGCAGGGCATCGGTCTGGGTGACGAAAATCCCATCCTGGAAAATCGACACGCCGCCGCTGGCAGCTTCCAGGGCATGGATATGCTCTGAATTCCGTTTGGCTTTAAGAAACAGGTAGCCTTTGGAATCGGGAAAATCCAGGTTGGCCACAAAATCACACCCATACCTTTCATCCATATTGTAGGCCAACTGGTTCTGCCCGAGAATCGTGGTCCGGCCCTCGTGGTCCTGCAGTGTTACGGGAATATTGAGGTAGCGGATATTGATCTTGAGATAGCCGATGTATTCCAGGCTGCGGCAATAGTTGATCTTGGACTGTTTCAGAAAAAGTTTGACTTCCGTGCCGGGGGCGCAGTCTTCGGGTGCAAAACGGACATCGAAATAGTCCTGAAGGTTTGTAATTGTAATCAACAAGCCGGGGCTGCTGTTCTTGCGGGTCTTGATGACGATCTTATCCGAAACGAGAAAAGCGGATAGAAACCCGATACCGAACTGGCTGATGAAATTGAAATCGATCCGGTTACGATTGATGGCCTTGATGTCGCCGGACTGGTAGAAGGAGATGCCTATTTTAAGAAAGTACTTCTCGATCCACTGGCGATCCATGCCGATGCCGTTGTCCCGAAAAATAATTTCGTCGATGTTGTCATCGAACTCGATCGAAATGTCGGGGGTGTAATCCGCATCAAAGAGTTTCTTCAGATTACAGGCGTCGACCGCGTTCTGAATCAGCTCGCGCAGAAAAACGCGTTTGTCGGCATAGAGCCGGTTGCCCATGAAAAGCTGAAGCGCGGCAGTGGAATCCACGGAAAATTTCATGTCCAGGGGCGTATACCCGTCGGGATCGATCTCGTAGGTGACTTCGGAAAACAGAAACCGCGGGCTCACCTGACCGTTGGCCTGATGCAGCAGCTTCTGCACCCGACTTTCGTGGTGCTTCAGCGCACGATGGACTTCCGGGTGTGTGCAATGGAGTTTGACCTGGATCGTTCCGGGTGCGTATGCATGCGGGCCCACATACAGAACGTTATAATGTTTGCAAAATTGGTCGAACGGCATCCGGCCTTCAGACGGCAGTGTGCTCGCAATGCCCCGCGCCGTGTCAGGATGGGATGGATCAAGGGTAGCCGCCAGTTGAATCGCGGTGGCCAGCAGAGCAATGTTGACCGGTGCCCCGGCATAATCCTGTTTCTCGGCCCCGTTTAAGTCGGCGGCATCCCCATCGCCGCCGGCCGCCAGAAAACAGATTCGGATCAGGATGCCGGCCAGGGCCTCATCGTCCAGAATTGATGTAGGCCCCTGTTGCAGGCGCGCTGCAACCGAACCCGCATCAGGCGCATAAAGATGAGCGGCGGCCTGGAGCAAATAGATATTCCAGGGATTCAATCCCAGAACCTCGCGCTGTTCATCATCCAATAGCCAATTTTCCAGCAGGCCGAGAATGCGTTCACCCCGTCCCGCTGAGGTGGCGGCGTTAATTTCCAAGATCAGTTCTTCAAGGGAGGCTTGCTGCTTGGCGGGCAATTTTTCAAGAAGTCTGTGCAATGAATTCGGACCTTTCGCGCTATTTGAAGGGCTTGGGTTGAAGAACATACCAACGCCTATTACACCGCGGCAGCTATCAACGCATTGATTTTTTCAGTGTGGTTCATCTGGTCCAGCCAGACCGGAGACAGGGCATCGGCCCCCAACCAAGCCCCCGGCAGCATGCCGACCACCATCCCGCGTGCCGCTGAATCCCCGCCGGCCATGACGTTTTCCACCAGGGCGGTTTCCAGATCATTTTCATAGCGGGCCACCAAATGGATGGTCGCGGGAAATGCCATACCTATGGCGCAGGCCTGTCCGAAGTCAGCAATGACGTCCAGGGTCTCTTCACCGGTACTATCCAGACCCTGCGCTACCCAGCCGGCAATCGTCGGGTTGTCCATTTCATCGTTTACCACCTGCGAGATGGCCGCTGTCGGCGCCTGTCCCTGCAGGACGTGCCAGAGCACCCGTGCCAGAAACTCGGCGGCTGCCACCACATCTTGCTGGTTATGGGTCATGGCGGTCTGAGCCCGGCAGGCCGCCACCAGGGTTTCCCGGTCCACATGATGAATGAAAACCACGGGTGCGATGCGGGCCGCGCCGGCAAAATCAGTGGATTCAGACCCCGATTTTTCCGGTCCTTTACCGTTTTTGAAGTTGATGATCGTGTCTTTGGTAGCATGGTCATAGTAACCGTCATAACCGTCGAAAAGGGCTTGCCAGTCTCGCGCGAACGCCGCCAGGTCAAACCGCCCGTCGCGGATCACGGACTCCAGCAAGACCAGGGCCTGGTCGCCGTAGTGCGTAAAATCACCCGCCTTTTTGGTAGGATGGTAGGTTTTGCCCAATGGATCCTGCATGCTGTCAAGGCGTCCGAATTTCTTAGCAATAACACCGGCATTGTATACCCAGTGTCCGCCCAGGGCCAGGGCATCGGCTACAAAAGAAGCCCGCACCATCGTCGTCGCGTTTAATCCCATATTGACTCTCCTGTTGATAGGGTCGAATTGTTCAATGGTTCACCGGCTATTCTGCACATAGCCAACCCCAGTATTCTTAAATCATAAGGCAATTCAGGGGGGTTGGCAACCGAGGCGAGTCCGGTATTATCTCAAAACCAGAAGACGGAAATGGGGTGCGGGACCGTCCCGAACCGCTTCAGACGGCAGCCAGGGAGTTGAAAATGAGTTGCCGGGCCCCCTGGGACCTCATCCGGGCTTCCGAGGATCGTATCGGCCAGAAGCTGCTGATCCGCGACAACAAAGGTCCCTCCTGCCCCCCTGGCCCAGCCGCTGGTCAAACGATTCCACCGCCTGCAGACCCTCGTGGAATAAAAATCCGACGAAGTTTACGAAAGTCTCATGGCTGAACCGTTGGTGGGTTAACCGGCCGGCCCCCTGATTTGACCGTTAATCGACGGTAACAATCCCCAGATATCCATCTACGGTGATCAGGTCGCCGGTGTTGATCATGACCGCGGCGTGGGGAACGCCGGTGACACAGGGCAGTCCATATTCACGCGCAATGATGGCACCATGAATCAACATGCCGCCGCGGCGCTCCACAATGCCGGCCGCCAGGGGAATAACGAAGGTCATATTGGGGTCCACGGCATCGCACACCAGAATTTCCCCCGATTTAAAGTTCAACAATTGACCGGCCTCACGCACCACCCGGGCCCGGCCCTTGACGAGACCGGGGCCGGCCGGCTGGCCGACCAGCTGGCGCTGCCGGAAGCTCATGGGCCGCTCATCCGCAATCGTTTTAATGGAACTCGGATTCTCACCGGCACTGACCTGTTCCAGAATTTCTTTCAATGCCTTCTTGCTGGCATCCTGCGATGTTGCCAGACGCTGCTGCCCTGCATCTACGGCGGCCAGAAACTGCGCCTCAATCCGCCCCAGATGTATATTGTCGTCATCTCTGAGTTGATAGCTGTTGCGAGCCAGGTCTAACAGGGCCTCGGCCTGTCGGCGCTCATCAGTATCGAAGCGGTCTAAAAAGTCCGCCTTCAAGCGGACTGGGTCTTTGGGACCGGTACCGTTGCCGACCGGGGGCGCATGCCGGGCCAGCTCCAAAATGAACCCGGTCAGGGCAGTGAGATCACCGGTCGCCGCACGCCCGCCGGTAACCCCGGTGGAAAGGTCTCCATAGTGTTCCAGAAACGTTTTCAGTTTGCGCTCAAACGCGTTCTTGTCCAGCCCTGCGGAAAGATGCTGCAAGAGGCGGGCGTCTGCCCTGACCGTTTCAGCCAACTCTGCGAGCAGATCGTTGCGGGCAAGGCTCTCCATCCCGGTCTGGGTGAGCAGGTCAATAAACTCGTATGGATCTTCGGGGTTCACCCTATCGTTATAATATTGGCCGAACAGCCGCACACCGTGGGCATAGGGTATGAAATCGGCCCAGTATACAGCCGACCAATGCTGGTTGAGCTCCCAGCGCCGCTGGATTTCATTCGCCAGCGCTTCGCCGGAGAGAGCCGCCAGATCAACAGCCGCCAGCTCACGGGCGATCTCAATCATTTTGGGAATGTGTTCGTTTTCAATTTTAGCACGCAGTTCCACCAGCTGGTCAAAACTCTTGTGCAGACTCAGGTACCAACCGCGCTGATCGTCTCCGCTCCCGGGCTGGGTAGTAATCGGCCGGGCCTGTAAAAGAGCAAGACCGCCCTTGGTGATGGTCCACTCGATATCCTGGGGCTGATCGAAGGCGGCCTCGACTTTACGGGCCTGCCGATAGACCTCATGGACCTGATCAGGGGACAGGGGCGGCCGGCCCACCAGGTCAGCGGGCAATTTGACTTTCCGGATATCTGCCGGCCCGGGAACCATGTAATCCTTGCGGCGTGCCGGCGTATGCGTACTGATCTGCTCACTGTCACGCCGCAGGGTCCAACGATCGGGTTCGATGGTGCCGTCCACCAGTCCCTGGTTGAGACCATGCACCGCTTCAATGACGGCCTGGTGCACATCAGTTGGATCGACGGTAAAGGTCACTCCGGAACTTTGCCCCACCTCCAACACCTGGACGAGCACGGCCATGGCACTGCGACTGATATCCAGCCCGATCTCATGCCGATACAAGAGCGCCGCATCGGACCACAGGGAGGCCCAGACCAATCGCACATGGCGGAGAATGGCAGCCACGCCCCGGATATTGACATAGGAATCATGGAGCCCGGCAAAGGAGGCCTGCCCGGTGTCTTCATCGATAGCCGATGAGCGCACGACAGCGGCCCGATCGCCGATATGGGTTTCGATGGAGGTTTCCAGGTCGGTGCTTAGCTCTGCGGGAATAGGTGTCTGGAGAAACAGGTTGCGGATGCGGGTCGCGCAGTCCCAGAGCTCCTCTCAGCGCATGGCTTCAAAGGCCTTGCGGTGGACTTCCAGGGCGATGCGCTCCCTGAGACCGGTGGCATCCAGATAGGCAGAATAGGCCTTGGTAGTAAGACACACCCAGGGGGGGGGTCGTAAAGCCCTGCTGGTCCAACCGGGCGAGCCGAAAGGCTTTGCCCCCCACCAGGCGGCGCTCATCCGGCGCCAGGGTTTCAGGGGTCCGTATCCAGTCCATGGCCAGGTGACAACTCCGAGACACTTTGAAATTTTTGCACCATGGTAATCCCGGTGATTTCGATGGCAAACATCGCGCACGAAGGGGATGTGGCGAATTGCTTTAAGTAGGCGTGTTTCTCCAGATATAGGGAAAGCGCCTTTTCACGTTGGTCCCCTTCCAACAGCCGGGCTTGCCCCAAAATGGTAGCCGCCACCGCCTCATGGAAATCAACCGGTTGGTTGATGCTGTTGTTGACCAGCAGGGCCACACGGTTGTCATGCATCAGGTTGGCGAATTTGCGGGTGGCCCGGGGGGTAACGAAATAGAGGGTCGTATGGTCCGCATTAGCCGCTATGGCAATCAGGCTGGCATAGGGATGTCCATCCGGATCCGCAGTGGCCAGCACCCCGAGACCCTGTCCGGAGAGCAGGGCCCGGACTTTCTGCCGTATTTCCGTTCCGACTTTTTCCGGCTGCATCGACGCCATATGAAGATACCTCGGTAGTTGTGGTTTTTTCGATTCAGCTTAGTATTAATTCGGCCTGGATAGTAAGTGTACCGGCCCACCTCAATAGCCGAGAGGATCGGGAACACGCTCACCCTGTTTCAGGCGGGCAATGCCAAAAAGGATCTTTTCATGTTTGGCCTGTGAAATTGGGTAGGCCAGGGCAATGGCAAATGCCGCCGCATTGCACAGGCTGGGGACCAGGGCGTAAAGAACCTTCAAAGCCTGGATGACCTCCGGCGGCTGGGCTTCGCCGGGCTGATACCCCATAGCACCCAAAATGGTCAGACCGGCCCCGACACCGGCAGCGGCGGTGAGTTTTTTAACCACCGACCAGACACCGATATACCACCCTTCCTGGCGGCGGCCGGTCAGGTATTCATCGTAATCGATCACATCGGCCTGGATGGCCGACGGCAGGGCCAGGGTCGCACCAAACCCCAGTCCGGAAAGGATCACCAAAACAGCATAGAGCCCCTCATCGCCGGCCCCCAGAAAAAAGACGCCACTGAAGGCACAGGTATTGAGGGCCATGGACCCGAGCCAGGCGGCTTTTTTACCGAAACGACCGGCCAACTTTATCCAGGCCGGCAGCATGAGAATGCCGGATGCAAAGTAGAGCAGCAGGAATAGATTGGCGTGACTCGATTCCAACACATATTGGACATAGAAAAGAATAAGGGTCGCCGGCAGATTGCTGCCCAGGGCGCTGATGGTATATGAAATCAGCAGGATTCGAAAAGGCCGGTTTTGGAAAATGCCTTTGAGATCTTTCGGGCGCGGCAGTTCACTTGCCGAGGTTCCGGTTTTCCGCTCCCGAATCCGGTAGGTGCACCAGAGGGTCGTGCCCACCAGCAGGGGGGCATAGGCCAAGGCAATCCACATGAATTTCTGCCGCTCGCCCCCTCCGGTGGCCAGGGCATTTTGCAGTCCTTCCACGACCGCCGGGGCCGCCGCAGCCGCCAGGGTCCCGAATATCAGCAGACCATCCCGCACCACAAACAATGAGGTCCGTTCGGTATAGTCACTGGTCAATTCCGGCCCCAAAGCTTCGTAGGGGACCGTTACCAAAGTCCAGAAAAGAAACAGTGCAAACAGTGATATTGTAAACCAGACCGGCGCCCGGGCTGCCGACAGCTCCGGGGGGATGAATAAAAACAGAATGGCCGCGGCCAGGGCCAGCCCCCCCCAGAGGATGTACGGCCGGCGGCGCCCCATACGGGTTTGGGTGCGGTCGGAAAGGATCCCGAGAAGAGGATCGGTAAAGGCATCGAACATTCGGATGAAGAGCAGGATGCTGCCGACCAGGGCGATGTTGACACCCACCACGTCCGTATAGAACTTGGGAATATGAACGTATACGGGAATCCCGACAACGACCAGGGCAAAGGCCGGCAGACCGTAGGCCAGCTTCTGGCCGCGATCCAGATTCACGGCGCGGGTGGAAGCGTTCATCGGGCTCCCAGCAAGACATCCCGGAAATCGTCATCGATCGGGTTGGCGCCCAACCAGACCCCGAAGAGGGCACGGGCAAAATCCTTTCCGGGTATCGTTCCCAGGGCTTTACCATTCAGGGCCAACTCCGTCCCCTGGCCCGGCACGAATGTGAGACTGTAACGATCCCCCGGCTGCACGTCCTGGTAGATGGCCCCCAGCTGTTTCATGCGGGATTGCAACTGTTCCAATTGAAACGGCGTCACGTTATCGGCAATCTTGACCCGCGTGGCCTGGTCAAAGTCTTCTTTGGCGATGGCGTGAAAGTATTCCAGCTCCAGGCGCTTGGCCACCGGTTCCAATACATCACCGGGTGCCACGGATGGGGGCAGGTAAAGAGCGCCCACATAGGCCTTGATAAAGATCATGTAACGCAGCAGTCCGTAACCCTGCAACTCCAGCGATTCTCCCCGGGCCGTAAGATCGCGTTCGAAGGCCACCCCTTCAACCTCGACTTTGGTCATGCCAAAGGCCGGCTGTACTGTCATCATTGCAATCAGGAAGGCTACCATCATGTTTTTTAGCGGTTTCATTTTTCGATCTCCCGAAAAGTGCGATTCATAAGATTCCAGACACTCATACTTATTAACTTAAGTCCCCGGTGCCATTTGACAACCGTCTGAAAGGCCCTAATATTGTGTGAAAAACAGGGTCCGAATGGTAGGCATTTCCACCCACCAAAATCAGCGATTGAAACCTGACGATGTGGCGCATAGAAAGAAAAATCGACATCCCGCAAGCTGCGGACAGAGTGTTTGACTACCTTGCTCAATTCGACCATATCCGGGAATGGGACCCCAGCGTTCTGGCCGCGCAACCGCTAACAGCGGGCAAGCCGGCCGCGGGAAGCCGTTTTCGGTTGACCCTGAATTTCGGCCTGGCCCGGGTGCCCATGATTTATGAAATTACGTCCCTGGTACCGGACCGCGAACTTATACTGGCGGGCCGCGCGTCATCCTTTACGGCCGTGGACCGCCTCCGGTTCGAGGCTATCGCCGGCGGGACCCGCCTGATCTACCAGGCCGACGTGAATTTTCCGAAACCGCCCGGCCCCCTCTTGTCCAGCCTGGGCCAGCGTCTCTTCCGGTTTAATGCCGAGCGGGCCGTCAAGCGCCTCCAGGTCGTGCTTTCCGGCAGCCGCCCGGTTCCAAAGCTCGGCTTTCTTACCCGCGTGGCCGACCAGGCGATTCTGCCCGGTGCGCTGGGCTTTACCCGCTTCGGCTATCGGCAGGCCCAACACCGCCGGCCGGTTGCCTCCGCCCTCTACAAAGATCGGACCATGGTGTTGACCGGAGGAACATCCGGCATCGGCCGGGCGACAGCGCATGCGCTTTACAAACGGGGAGCCCGGCTGGTGGTGGTGGGACGAAGTGGGGACAAACTTGAAGCGCTGCGCGCAGAATTTCGTCAGACACCCGGTGGGTCTGTTGAAACCGAGCGGGCCGACCTCAGTCTGACGACCGAGGTGCGCGACCTGGCTCAGCGCCTGAAAGTGCAACATCCCCGCATCGATGTGCTCATCAACAATGCCGGGGCCCTGTTCAACCAGCGCGTGGAAACCCGGGAGGGCTTTGAAATGACCCTGGCAACCGACCTGTTGAGCCCCTATCTGCTCACCCGCCTACTACTCCCGGCCCTGGGTGCATCTAAAGGGGGGCGGGTCATACAGGTGGCCTCGGGCGGCATGTACACCCAGGGCATCCGGGTTGACAATCTGCAATTTCGGGCCGCGCCCTATGATGGTCCTACGGCCTACGCACGGGCCAAACGCGCCCTGGTGATCTTGACCGAAATCTGGGCCCGGCAGATGGCACCACTGGGCATCAACGTTCACGCCATGCACCCGGGCTGGGTCGACACCCCCGGACTCGCCCGGGCCCTGCCGGCCTTCCATCAGCAGCTCTCGCGCTGGCTGCGCACACCCGCTGAAGGTGCCGACACAATCGTCTGGCTGGCGGCAGCGCCCGATGCAGCACGGGCGTCCGGACATTTCTGGCTCGACCGCAAAATTCGTGCGACGCATATCTTTCCCGGCACGCGCGAATCCGCCGCCGACCGCCGGGCACTTGTCAAAGCCCTGAACAACTTGGCAGGGCTGTAAAAAGACCACTCCAGAACCTGTTCATCCCACAGAGGCGCAGAGACGTCCTCCTTAAAGTTAAAATCAACGCACAGTCCAGCGAAGTCGGGAAATCAAATCCAAAATTAGGGCGAACCCTCGTTCGCAAAACCGAATTAAGCCTTTGTTTCCAGGAACCTTTCGGTTTTGAACGGCGAAGCCGGAAATAATTTGTGTCCTTCTCTGCCCTTTACACCTCTGGCCGGCGAGCGGCATTCCCCGCTTATAGAATTGTTGAATGTGGGTCACGCGAGGATAAGGTAGTTGGGGTTAGTCGTCTGAAAAGATTTCCCTGGCCTGGGCAGGATTAGGACAACGAACGGTTTCCTTCGCGCGTCAAAACCAGCTGCAGATTGCCCAACACGCGTTCCCGAAAGCCGGCTTCGCAGCTGCCCAGGTAGTAGGCCCATTTGCGTTGGAACACCCGATCGAACCCTAATTCAGCCACCCGGTCCCGGTTGGCCTTAAATCGGCGATGCCAGTGTGCCAGGGTGGTGGCATAGTGATTCCCATTGTTTTCCACGTGATCGACCATCAGGCGCGTGTGCCGGGTCATGGTCCGGGTCAGGATGGTCAACGACGGCAGCAGACCGCCGGGGAAGATATGCTTCTGGATCCAGTCGTGACTCTTGCGATACGCATCGTAACGCTGATCCGGAATGGTAATGGTCTGAAGAACGGCAATGCCTTCGGGTTTGAGCAACCTGTCGAGCTGTTCAAAGAAAGAGCGGTAGTAGCTGTGTCCCACGGCTTCCAGCATTTCGATGGAGACAATCTTGTCAAACTGCCCCGCCATTTTCCGGTAGTCGCGGAACAGGATCTCGATGCGGTCTTCCAGGCCGGCCTCGCGAACACGTTGAGACGCCAGCTGGTATTACTCTTCGGAAATGGTAATGCCGGTAACGCGGCAGCCGGTTTGCCGCACCGCCTCGATGGCAAAGCCACCCCACCCGCAGCCGATTTCCAAAAGATGATCTTCCGGTTGCAGCCTCAGTTTGTCGATAATTCGCTTGAACTTGTTCAACTGGGCCGTGTGCAGGTCTTCTCCAGGCTGTTCGAAGACCGCACAGGAATATGCCATGGTATCGTCCAGGAACGTCTGGAAGAAGTCATTGGAAAGATCGTAGTGTTCGCGGATGTTGCGTCGGCTGCCGATCAGTGTGTTGGCCCGGGCCAGGAAACGCATGTATTCCAGAAACCGCTGCAGCAGGGCGCCTTTAAGGTTTCCATCGTCCAGCGCGGGCCGGTTCTTGATAAAAAAGCCCAGCACCCCGGGATGTCATCGGTGTCCCACTCGTCGTACATGAACGCTTCACCCAGCCCGATGTCCGCGCCCAGGGCCACCCGCGAAAAAAAACGGTAATCATTGACCCGCAAATGGACCTGGGGCGCGTCTTCACTTTTGCCGTATACTACTGTTTGGCCGTCCGGCAGGGTTACCCTTAGACTGCCCTGGTCAGCCTTGGCCAGGCGTTTTTGAATCAATCCCTGGAAGTATTTCTGGATGCGGGTCGCCGGCAACCGCCGGATGGTCATGGGGCTGGAGGGCACCGGTTTGTCGTGAAACGTCAACTTGCGCTTGAAGCGCAGTTTGAGGGCCTCCCAGTATATCCGTGGAATGGTCAAAAGCGGCATGAAGGGATTCTTGACCATGGTTTTCAGGTGGCTCCAGGGCGTCAGGGATCGGGCGTTGCCCTGCAGGTGTGCTTTGAGGATATGCTCACCATCACGGTGCAGATCGAGGCAAATGTCCAGCTCCCGGCGGATATCCCCAAAAGTAAAATCATAGTGTCCCCCCATGGTGTTGTAAGGAGAGACATGGAAGGCTTTCTCCGCCTGAAATTGGGCTGGAAAGCCATGCCCGTTGCCGTTGGTCGCCGGCAGGGTATACACGTGTTTTTCACCGTACGTGTTGTTGACCTCAGCCACAGTGGCAAGCAGGCCGCCGGACCGATCAAAGCAGTAGTAGAAAGTGACCGGATTGAAAACATAGCCCAGCAGCCGGGGCGAGGTGACCATCACAATCCGCTCGATGGCCTCGATGTCCACCTGTTTTACCAAACGGGCAGTCAATTTCTCGCGGATCGTCCCAGGACCGTCGTCCAGATAGTCGCCATCGTGCAGGGATACCGGTCGGCTTCTGTTATAACCGAACAGGGGCAGGTGCTGGTCCAGTTGCTCCAGCTCATCCAGGTCCAGGGCATAAACGTACAGATTATAACGTAAGCGATGGTTCTTGGGAAAGAATCGTTCGTGATCGACGAATCCTTTGTAGAGCATTGAGTTCATCTTTAACCCCCAATGCGGCAGCGGCCTGGACGCCGGAGCGGGCGGCATCCTCATGAAAACCGTACCCAAAATAGCTACCGCAAAAATAGGTATTGTGCAAGCCATTCAGGCCCGGCAACTGCTGCTGGGTCTCCAGACTTGCAAAAGTAAACGTTTGATGGGTGTATGTCATGTGAGCAATGATCTTCTCTTCGGCGATGGGCTTGAAGGGGTTCAGGGTCACCAGGTACTCGTTTTGGGTGTCCAGGCTCTGGAGCCGGTTCATGTGATAGGTCAGCGTCACGGGAGCGGCGGCCCCCGCCCCGGCTTCGCGGATAAAATTCCAGGAGGCCCAGGCCCGCCGATTGGTAGGCATCCAGCTTGTGTCCGTATGGAGGTAGGTTTCATTGACACTGTATTGCCAGGGCCCCAGCAGCCGCTTTTCATCTTCAGTTGGATTTTCCAGCAAAGCAAGCGCCTGGTCGGCGTGGGTGGCGATGAACACCCGGTCGAAGCGGCGGCCATGACCACTGGTATCCTTTAGGACGATGCTGTCCGGGTGGCGGCGAATCGATGCGATATCTGCACGGGTCTGCACCTCGCCGTTGAATTGCTTAAGGAATGCGCGCACGTAAGACTGGCTGCCGCCGGCCACATAGTACCATTGGGGCTGGTCAGATACGCTCAGCAGTCCGTGGTTATGGAAAAACCGGGCAAAGGTCAACATGGGAAACGCTTCTACCCGGGCATCCGGTGCCGACCAGATCGCCGCCACCATGGGATAGACATAGTGCCGTTGAAAACGATGGGAGTACCCGCTGCGCTGCAGGAATTAACCGAGTGTGAGACCATGCAGTTCATCATTTTGGAGCCCTTCTTCTACGCTCCGATTAAAGCGCAGGATCTCTGTCAGCATTTTCCAATGGCGCGGATCGAAAAAATTTTGGCGCTGGGCAAACAGGCTATTGAAGGATTGGCTGGCGTACTGGAAACCGGTGCGTTCACTGAAATAGCTAAAGGACATGTCGCTCTTGCGAATTTCCACGCCCAGGTCCTTAAGAAAATGATTCAGAACCGGATAGGTGCGGTCGTTGAGGACAATAAACCCCGTATCAACCGGTGTTCCGGCATCCGGCCCGGTCGGGATACTCAAGGTATTTGTATGGCCCCCAACGTAATCGTTGGCTTCGAAAAGCGTCACCCGATGCTTTTCTTGAAGCTGTTTAGCGGCCGAAATACCCGCAATGCCTCCACCCACTACAGCTATGTTCAATCGATTGCTCATTTTAAGACCCATCATGTTATCGGTTACTGGTGATAGCCATGGAAGTTAAAAATCAATTGTTTCCTGGCATGGGGTAACTATTGGTTTAAAAAAGGTATTTTTCAATACGAGCCGATTAACAGCTTGATGAGGGGGAAAAACTATCATATTGCGCGACTAAGGGTTAGCTCCAGCCTACCCTGTTGTGACCAGGTTCAGGCTCCCATGGGATGTCCGAGACGTTCAACTTTTTCTACATAAGCCCGGATGTCGCATTTGCGCTCCAGTCCCGCAGCCGACATGTAGCGGACCTTGCCGAAGATATCACGCTCGAACCAGGCCCGGTCGTGAAGCCCGAAGATCCAACCCACGCCGGCATATGAGTTGGGGTCGCGGCCGTCAAGAAAATAGCGACTGTTTAAAGCAAGGATCGTCTCATAAGCCTCTTGCGGCGAAGTGGACCATTCCAGGATTTTCTTGCCCCAGTACATACGCATGTAGTTGTGCATGAAACCGGTCACCCGCATCTCATTCATGGCTGCATTCCAATATGGATCATGGGTCGCGGCGGCCTCCAGGGTGTCCCGGTCGTAGTGGTAAGCCCGCTGGTCACCCGAATGCTCCGCCAGTGTTTTACGCGCCCACCCTGGCAAACAGCTGAATCGGTCGTAGTCCGGCGTATAGAAGACGAAATTAGCGGATAGTTCTCGGCGGACAATCAATTCCTCCAGGAAGGCATCTTTATCGGTAGACGCAATGCCTTCGGCCTTCTCGATTTCCAGGGCCACAAACAGAGGCGATATCTGGCCGAAATGCAGATAGGGGCTCATCTGCGATACATCATCGGTCTGGGGCTGGTTGCTATGGGCCGCATATTGGTGCAAACGATTTTGAATGAAGCGACGCAGCCTTCTTTTGGCAACACCTGGACCGCCTTTAAAAAAACGGGATACGCCGGTCACACTGTGGTCGCTGGTCAAGCCCGCTAGGATCGCCGCGCTTTCATCCAGTTTCAGGCTCTTCACGGCCAAATCCAATGAAGACCTTACCGGCCGGTAGCGGGGGCAGATAGAGAGATAGCGATGCAGATGTTTGTTTATCTTGGGACGGATGGTACGGGCCGCATATTCGGCCTTGGGCGACACCACGCCCACGGGTACCACTACATCTCCCTCCACCATAACGGTTTGACAGCCGGCCGAACGGGCCACGGCCCGACGCCAGGCCTGCTGATGTCGCAGATAGCCCCTGTCACATACCAGCAGCGCCGCCCGGCGCCCCAGAGAAACCAACACCTTTAGGGGATCCCCCTGGCGAACAATCATGCCAATTCTACGCCGGGCCAGCTTCTGCCGGGTCTCGGCAAGTCCTTCGAGCATGAAACGAATGTGCCGCCGGTTGGCTTCGGGATAGTCATCCATCAAAACGAAAAGGACGAGGACCGGCAGATCGAGCTGGTTGGCCCTTAAGATGGCGTACTCCAGCGCCGGGTTGTCGTGGGGGCGCTGGGATTGCTGCATCCAGTAAAGAACCCACTCACCGGCCTGAACAGGCTTCCGGTTCAAAACGGTAATCCGTTCCGACTCAATGGGCATGTTCGAATTCCTTTTCGGGGGGCTTCGGCAAAGTATGCCAAGCCAGCCTTTTTGTGTCAATGGTTCCATTAAAACAGCAATTTGCATGCTATGGTTGCATTTGATACACTTAACAACTATCTTAGAGAGTAATTATGACCAGCCGGCATCGATAGAGGCCAGGGAGCAGCTTATGAGCAAGCGAGACAATACGTCCGAAAACGAACAGACTCCGCTATTTTACTCCATTGAAGACGCCCGCACGGTATTGGATTCACTTTCAGCGCATATTGCTATTGTTAACGAAGACGGCGTCATTCTCGACACGAACCGTGCCTGGCGTAATTTCGCGGTAAAAAGCGGCATGCCCGTCGACTATACCTCCATCGGCGATAATTATCTGGAGATCTGCGACGCCTCCACGGGTGAAGACGGCGAGAACGCCCGGGCAGTCGCTGCCGGCATCCGCGATGTCATCGCCGGAAGGACCGATGAGTTTCTGTTGGACTACCCGTGCCACAGCACGGACGGCCCCCACTGGTATTATGCCCGCGTGTTACGGATGTCCGGCGAAGGACCTGTGCGGTTGGTGGTCAGCCACGAGGAAATCACGGCCCTCAAACTGACAGAAGAAGCCCTGCGCGAAAGCGAAGCGCGCTTGACCGCACAGAAGGTCGAGGTGGAAGAGGCCAACATTGCTTTGAAAGTGCTGCTCAAACAGCGTGAAGGCGACAAGTCCGACCTGGAGCAGAAAGTCATTACCAATGTAAAAGAGATGGTCCTGCCGTATGTGGAAAAGCTCAAGCGGGTCAACCTGAAAGCCAAAGACAAGCGCGTGGTGGAAATCATCGAGTCGCACCTGCAGGACATTATATCTCCCATGATGCAGAAACTGGCCAATGCCAATATCATTTTAACCCCCCAGGAAATCCAGGTGGCCTCCCTGGTGAAAGACGGCAAATCAAGCAAGTAAATTGCGGATATTCTGAACGTTGCCGAAACAACGGTCCATTTTCACCGCAAGAACCTGCGCAAGAAATTCGGCCTCAGCAACAGCCAAACCAACCTGCGCAGTTATCTCATCTCTATCGCCTAGCTGCGTTTGGAAAACGCGTCATATGTGTTGATAGGTTTATCCTCCCACTCACCCACCCAACCTTTCACATTGTCCCTGCCCGCCCCTGTGGTTAGATTTCCTCCAGAAATCACTTTTGAAAACACTATTGCGGGGAGATGTGAACATGAATACAATAGATAAAGACAGTGTCGTAGATATCGCCTTTCAACTTAGATGGGAGAGTGAGCACGCAGCCCATACAGAAGGCTATTCAGCCAAGGGGGTAAATCTCTGGCGCGACTGGTTGCCGGACAGTGTCCGGCAGACCTTAGTAGGCAAACGCTCCTGGGAGAACGCTGCGGTGTATTTCACGCCCGGCCAACTCTTCGGACAAAATGGCCGGCCCCTGCAGATTGACAGGCGGCAGTTTTCACGTACTCCCAGGACTGGTCGATTTTACCCGAAAGGCCGCCTGAGCGGGCTGGCCGGTGTCTTTCCTCAAAACATACAGCCGTTTCGGATCGTGGGTGTGAACAACGGCCATATGTCCATTGATATGAATCATCCCCTGGCTGAAAGACGTTTGGGACTATCGATGACAATCGGCGAGATTTCGTCCAAGGAAGGTGAGCGCGGCGGAACCAGCGTGGACTGGGTTGGGCTGCTCACCGAAGGTCCGGGCATGCAGGCTCGCTGGCAGGACACACCAACGGATTTTTTTAGCGACACCCCCTTTATCCGCCAGGACGAACGGACGGATGGGATTTTTTATGAAAAGCCGCGCTTGGTGCACCACCTGGATTTGACTGCCCGCGATATGGTGGCCGACGTTTACCGTCGGTTCGTAAAAAACGGAATGCGGGTGTTAGACCTCATGAGCAGCTGGACCTCCCACCTGCCGGAAGATTCAAGACCTGCGAGCGTCAGTGGCGTGGGTATGAACGAAGCTGAACTGGAGCAGAACCCGCGTCTGTCTGATTATCAGGTTCACGACCTGAATGCCGACCCGCGCCTACCCTATGCGGCGGAATCATTTGACGTAGCCCTCTGCACGGTGTCGATCGAATACCTGACGCGCCCACTGGAAGTACTCCAGGATGTGGCCCGGGTATTGAAACCCGGCGGTATCTTCGTGGTGACGTTTTCGAACCGGTGGTTCCCGCCCAAGGTGGTACGGATCTGGCAAGAGCTGCACGAGTTCGAACGGGTCGGCCTGGTAATGGAATACTTCCTCCAGAGCGGCACCTTCGAAAACCTGGGGACCTATTCCATGCGTGGGCTGCCGCGACCGGACGGTGACAAATATGCCCGTGATCTGGCGTTGTCGGATCCGATATATGCGGTGTGGGGGAACAGGACGAGTTAAGAGTTTCAAGTGCGCTAAAGTTCAGGAGTCACCGGGCTCCCCTGAATAACTAATTAAAGGAAAACCAATGGACCTGAAACAATACTTCGAAAAAACACGTGGCATGGGCGTACTTTCAACGGCAGGCGAAGATGGCAAGGTCAATGCGGCCGTCTATGCCCGTCCGCACGTATTGGAAGACGGCAGCCTGGCGTTTATCATGCGCGATCGCCTGACCCATCACAACCTGCAGTCCAACTCGCGGGCCGCCTACCTGTTTCGGGAAGATGGCGGCGGATACAAGGGTCTGCGCCTGCATCTGACCAAAACGCTCGAGGAGAGTGGTACCGACCGGGTTAAGGATCTCTGTCGCCGCTGCAAGATTGACAACAAACCGGACGCAGTGCGCTTTCTCGTGGTTTTCAAGATCGACCAGGAACTGCCCCTGATCGGCGCCGGCAATTCACCGGATTACCCGGTCGAGACAGGCTGATCTAAAAGGGGTCGGGTTCAAAGTCGGACCATGGTAGGTTTTCACTGCCACTATACCCCAAGACGGTTCGCATTGACCCCGAGACCATAGAGACTTAACTTATAGTTAAAGAAAGCGATAAGGCTTTCGCAAACCAAACCAAAACGACTAAATGGAGGCAGATATGAATTCACAAGACTACTTTGAAACGGATGAGGAAAGAGAAGAAGGACACGTTGATACACGCTCTGCAAATTTCGAATGTGAAAACCCTGATGAACGCCTCGGCTGTAATATGGGAATTGATGTGGCCGGCTGATCAGGCTGCAAAAGTTAAAAGGCAGAGTCTTGGAAAAATTGGGCAAATAATTTAAACAGCTTAACAAACTTAAAGAGGTGAATCATGACGGAACATAAAGAAGACAGCTATGTGGAAAATGACGATGAAAGAGAAGACGGACACGTTGATACCCGTTCGGCTAACTTTGAGTGTGAGGACAAGGACGAGAATCTGGGATGCGACCCCGGTATTGATGTAGCCGGCTAAGTCCAGATACTGAACGTAAGCAGGCGGAGCCCCCCGGGGCTCTGCCTTTTTTTTGCCTTCATAAAACCTGGCCCATAGAGGCTGTGTCACAATGTTCAATTTGGCTTCAGGTCAAGGAAGATCAAAATTTCAACCGCAGGAATACATAGAGTATTTTAAGGGTTGTAATTTTGATCTGACGCCGAGATGGGGCCAAAGGAAACATCGTGACACCGCCTCACAGGACCAGGTCTGTTACGCTTAGAAGTGATCTATAGTCTTTGGCTAGGCAGTAAGGGCAATATGCTCGCGCAGAGACGCGGAGGCGCAGAGACGTCCTCCTTAATCTAAATATCGATGCACAGTCCAGCGAAGTCGGAAAAGCAAAAGCAGGATCCTGTCGCACTATCGTGCGAAAAACCCCTTCAAACCTGCAGCGGCAAGGGCCTTTTGGGTTTATCCGGCGAAGCCGGCAAATATCATGATTTTTCTCTGCGCCTCTGCGTCTCTGCGCGATGCTAAGGGTTTTCTATGTATTTTAGCACTGAACTACTTTTCCGATTGGAGAGACGGGACTCACGGCAGGGCAACTAAAAGCTTTTTAAGGCGGGTCTTTATACCTTTTACTTAAAAATAAGAATATCGAAAAGGAGCCGTAAAATGACAAGCGAAACCATCGCACTGGTAACTGGTGCCAACAAGGGTCTAGGAATGGAAACCAGCCGGAGATTGGCGCAGCAAGGCATGATCGTGCTGCTGGGCGTGCGTGATCTCGAAAAGGGGGCCCAGGCCGTAGACGCTCTGCCAGATCTGGACGTGACCCCGGTGGAGCTGGATGTGACCCGGGAAGATCACATCTCGGCCGCCAAGGACTATATTGAAAACCGGTTCGGACGGCTGGATGTTTTGGTCAACAACGCCGGGATGATCCATCCGGAAGAGCCGCTGTTTGCCAACAGCGCCGAAACGGTGTCACCAGTCGCTCTCAAGGAAACCTTCGGGGTCAATTTCTTCGGCCAGGTGGCCCTGACCCAGGCCCTGCTGCCGCTGATTAAGAAAAGCACCGCCGGCCGGATCGTCAATGTCTCCAGTATCCTGGGCTCGCTAACCCTGCACAGCGATAAAAACTCGGATGCCACCGGCGTAAAACCCCTGGCTTACGATGCCTCCAAAACTGCCCTGAACCAGTTCACAGTCCACCTGGCAGCCGCATTGGCGGACACCTCGGTTAAGGTCAACTCCGCCCATCCCGGCTGGGTAAAGACCGACCTGGGCGGCCACCTGGCCCCCATGGACGTCACCGATGGTGCCAAAACCGCCATACACCTGACCACTTTGGGACCTGACGCCCCTTCCGGAAAATTTTTTCACTTTGATGAAGAAATCCCCTGGTAATAAGTAGAAGCTAACGGCACAATTCTGCCTGAACCGCCACCCCGCTCTTCGCCAGGGTTACGGGCTTTTTAACGTACTGCCCGGCGCAGAGCTTCCGGGCCTCGCGCACCTCGCTGGTTTTATTTTATTCTGAGGGATAATGCGTATTGTTAAACTGTTTGAAGAAATTCCAGATGATTTCGGCAGCATCGAAATTGTAAAGCGGATCGTCAACCGGCAGATCGGCGGTGAAATAGGGCCCGGGCCAGACATGTCCCCATTTTTCGATGGTATATAGCGTTACGATGGATTGATCGCGGCAGGGTTCCCGGGTCCGGATCGATACCGCGCCGCGAATATGGCTTGTTTCGGCGGGTGATCCGGTGCAGCCATTGTGTTTGGCCCAGAAGCGAACCGATTCGTCTACCGACCAGTAGGTGCGTTCCCCACCACGGTGTTTCGAATGGCCGCCGTCAAAAGGAATATCATCATCCGACCGTCCGTGCATCATGAACAGGGGCAGGGGCTTTACCGGATCGGGAATCCGCCACTCCGGGGCATCGTTGGCAGGCCGCCCCCCGATGCTGGCGGCCAGCGGAGCCGCAGCGGCCAGCCGCCTGGCAACATTCTCGATGGCCGCTTCCAGGTAGCCGACATCGTCAATATTGTCAGCAGCTGCTTTGCCGCAGCAATGCCCGGCGTTCCAATGCTGCAAATAACCGAGAATACCGATACCGTTGGGATACAGGACGATAAAATTCTCTTGGTCCGCCAAACGGCTGAAACCGGCAAAACGCTCCATGCCAACAGCTGTGTCGAAGGCACCGTGGATCACTACCACCAGCGGCAACGATTGCTCACCGTTGTACCCGCGCGGGATATGTACCCGGTAAGAGCGCTGGAACCCCCCCGTGGTATAGTCCATGTCCAGATCGTAGGTCGCCGGGCCTGTAACGGGACCCGTCAACGGGCGCGAAGCACATGCGGCCAGACCGAAAATAGCAACCGCCACGAGAAGCCAACGAAACTGGAAAATGTAGTTCATGTTCCGCCTTATTTACTTAAAATCGAAATGTTTCTTAACCGGTACGCTGATATCCCAAACACAGTCCAGGCCCTGGGGGAACCGCACGAAATCACCGGCTCCGAATTTCACTTTTTCACCTTCCGGGGTCTCGACTGTTACCTGACCTTCCAACAGGTAACACTCTTCCACACTGTCGTAGTGCCAGTCAAAACGTGACACCTCTTTCTCCCAGATGGGCCAGGCCGTAATACCTTCTTTTTCCGCTTCTTCCCTGGCAAGTTTTTTAATCTCAATCTGCATGCCTACCTCTCAATGGATGAATTTGTTTACGCCGGCATGGAATTTATACTTTAAAACCATTTGTTATAGAGCCGGCGGTATTCGCCGCTTTTTTGCATTTCCAGAATAGCGATATTGAATATTTCCTTAAACGGGCTCCCTTCCTGGGGAAACGCCACCCCGTATTTCTGCTCATCAAAGATTTTACCCACCACTTTTATAGCCGGATCGTTTTTGACGGCATACATCAGGGCCGGGGCATCGTAAACAACCGCCTCCACGGACTGGGCTTTCAGACTGGCTATCAGGTCATCGAACGATTCAACCAGCATGAGGGTCACATCGTGATAGCGCAGGAAGTTTTCGCTGGTGGTGCTTTTTATGACGGCCACCCGTTTATTGCCGAGATCGCCGATCCCCCTGATATCATCGTGTCCGATCCGATTGAGGGTTAAAGCCGAGGTAAGCGTTGCGGTGAAGGCGGCGAACCAGATTATACCGATGATCATCCAGACCGAGGCAATAATGCGCCCTATAAATTTCCGTGGACATTTATCCCCATACCCGACGGTGGTCATGGTTACAATGGCCCACCAGTAGGCATCCAGAATCCCCTTTTTGTATTCAGTGGGAAAACTCTTTGGGTCCTGATCGTTTTTTTCCAGAAACCAGATGGCGTGGGCCACGATCGTCAGGCCTACCAGGAATACCAGCAGCGAGTACCAGATGACTTTCAGGATTTGCAGGCCCAGGTCAAAAAAGCGGTTTTCGGGATCCGCCCGGACAGCTACAATCAGTCCCGAATCAAAAAAGGGATGCGAAAAATCGACCAGTTTTTCCCGCTTGGCCGTAATCGTCGTCCCGGAAAAATTTATATCGCAGGCCCCTGTTTGGACGGCGTTCAAGACTTGCGGCACCGTTTCATAATAGACAAATTCCGGTTTGAGTCCATGGCGCTCGCAGATAATCTTGGCCATGTCGATGCTGAACCCCCGCAGATCCTTGAAGACAAAAGGTGGAAATTCTTTAACGGCAATACGGATAGGGTGCCCCGTATCCTGGGCAAAGGCAGACGTCGCGAGCTGAAACAAAATGCAGATGGCTATCGCTAAAGTTTTCATAAAGCCATCTCCCTGTGATAGGTGGCATTACAGTGCTGCGCTTTAGGTTAAATCAACAATAACTTTTTCCCGGGACCTTGGCGGGTCGCCTCCCATATCGTCGGATTTTCAACGGAGGTCGACCGTCGCGCAAATGCGGAAATTGCCAGGAGCACAAAAGACACCATCCAGAGATAGTTTTTAGTAACCGGCGCATAATGAATGTACACATAGTGAATCAAGCCCTCGGCCGAATGCCGGGCGGGAAATCTCAGGTGAAGCTATAACGATCAGGATAGGCTGGAAAAGGTCTGTATTCAAGGAAAATCTGGCAGGCTCAAAAGGTGGCCGGCCGGGGCTTGTTCAGCCCCGACCGGCACTGGAGGGCGCAGACAAGTCTGCTTACATCATCCCTTAGTGTGAAGCACGCCCCATATAAAGGGCGCATCTGTATATCCAACGGTTACCGGCGGGCCATGGCAAACGCCGCGCCGATGCGGCCGATCCAAGAGTTGCCGGTCGGCAGCTCGGTCGGCGCTTTGGTCCACATGGAGATCAGGGCACTGGCCATCAGCAGGATGCTGCAGAGGATATAGGCGCTGTTCATCGTACCGGTCTGGGCGACGATCATCTGGGAAACCCGCGGAAAGATGAAGCCACCCACGCCCCAGGCGGAAAATACCAGTCCATAGTTGATACCAAAATTCTTCAGGCCGAAGTAATCCTTGGTGGCCGACGGAAACAGTGACAGGTTGGTGCCGTAATTGAAACCTACCAGCGTGGCCGCAGTCACCAGCAGCACGGCCTGGCTTTCAGCGATGAAGAGCAGGGAAAAGATAACCGCGGCCTGGGCGGTCATCATAATCAGCAGGGTCTGGGTCCGGCCGATCTTGTCGGACATGACCCCGGCTACGATACGACCGCTGGCGTTGCCCACGGCCATGAGGGCCACCACGATCCAGGCCAGGCCGCCCATACTTTGCTTGGCCATTCCGGCCACCCCGCCGATGATGATCAGCGCGGCCCCGGCACCTACAAAGTACATGAACCACAGTTTGTAAAAGGCCCCGGTCTGCAACATATCCAAGGGTGAGAAATCGATCAGCTTGGCCGGTTTGGCGGCCGGTGTTCCAGTTTTGGGTTCCGTCTCGGCGGGTACAAAACCGGCTGGTGGATTGACCAGCAACATTGCCAGTACACACACAACAACCAGAAAGGCCGTTCCGAAGATCAGCATCGACTGGCTGAGACCGAACTGGGCAATCAGATAATTGGCCAGGGGCGCAATATAGACGGAGGCCAATCCAAACCCGGCCACGACGATACCGGCAATCATCCCGGTTTTCGATCCCGGGAACCACTTAATGGCCGGCGGAGTGGCCGAAGCATATCCGAATCCCAGACCCAGGCCGGTGAGGACACCAAAACCGAGTATCCAGGCACTCAGGGCATTGGACTGGGAGATCACCATCAGCCCGACCCCGGTGAGGATACCGCCGATGATAGCAGTCACACGCGGACTGAGCTTGTCCTGGAGTCGGCCGGCGAAGATCATCGCCACCGTGAACATCAGGCAGCAGACGGCGAAGGGATCGTTTAATGCCGCGATATCCCAATTGAATCGGCCATCCCCGGCCAGGACGGACTCTTTGATGGACTGTTTGAAGATACTCCAGGTGTATAGAATACCCAGCGCCAGATTGATTCCCAATCCGGCCATGGTGACGCTCCAACCTTTGTTTTTAATATCCTGCATGACGGGTCTCCTTATGGGGGCATAATTTTTTCGGGGTGCCGGTGAGGCCAGCACTTCGTTAATCGATCGAATAATCTTCTGTGGTTCCGGTACGCTGAAGCTCATCAGGGTATCTCCTCCATCTTCAGGTCGATGTGGGCAGTTGCGGCAGTTCTGCCACCTGGTCAACCAGGTCAACCATGCGCTTCGTTTCGGTAAGCAGGATATCGATGAAACGCCGCTTCTGATGGCTGTCGATGCCGGGGTGGTCCCGCAGGATTTCCGAAATAGAGTGTACCGATGCCAGGGAGTTGAGGAATTCATTGGTAAGGTCAGGAAAATCAGTTGCAATGGCTGGAGCGCTTTCCGGCATGGGTCTATCCTCCTGTTAAATACTGATCAAAAATGAATCTCGAACTTTGGTTTTTCGCAATTTAATGAATGGTATTCAGGTATACATTTCTGCAAAGGCTATACCACTCAGCGGAAATCGTTGTAACTTGCCGAATTATTTTATAATTTAACTTTTAAGCCAGTCGGGTGGCAGATTCGAAGGCCCCACAACAAAAGTTGTGAGGTTTGGTGTTTCAGGATGATTTGCAGGAATTATCCGGGTATATGTCCAGATTTAGGCGTTAAAAGAGGGTTTACAACAAAAGTTGTGAGTACAACCAAATTTGTAGGGGTTGCCGGCAGCCTATTTCAACTTCTTCAATCGCTTGCTCAGCGCCTGCTGGGATATCCCCAACATCCCGGCGGCAATGGACTGGTTGCCGCCGCTGCGCTTAAGGGCCTCTTCCACAAGCTGTTGGGTGGCCTCTTTAATGGTCGGCAGCTGATCAGGGAAGATTGTGGCCGGACCTTTGGGGGGCTCTTCGGGGGGGGCAATCGCTGCTGCGGTCCCGTTGCGACCCAAATGGGTTTTAAAGGCTTCCAGGGAAAGAACCCCGGATTTATGCTGGCTGATCGCATCGAAAATCATTGACTGTAGTTCACGGATATTCCCGGGATACGCATAGGTTTTCAGCAGGGTGAAAAGCTCCCGGGGCATCGTGGGCTTGTTCTTTTTCAGCTGGCGGGCGGCCCGGGCTATGAAATGATTTACTAACAGGGGGATATCATCAAGGCGTCGCCGCAGGGGGGGAATATAGATTCGATGGGTGCGCAGACGATAGTTTAAATCCTTACGAAAGCGCCCTTCTTCCTGGAGACTGGTCAGGTTCTGGTTGGTCGCCGCCACCAGGCGGGCATCGCTGATCCGGGGCGTATCCGATCCCAAAGGAAAATACTCTCCCTCCTGAAGCAAGCGCAGCAGCTTGACCTGGGATGCGTGGCTCAGATCGCCGATCTCATCGAGAAACAGGGTGCCGCCGGCAGCCTGTTCGATCAATCCGCTGCGGATTTGGTCTGCACCGGTAAAAGCGCCGCGCACATGCCCGAACAGTGTGTCGGAGAACACGTTGTCCTCGAGGCCGGCGGCGTTGACAGCAACAAAGTTACCTTTAAGACCACTCAATTCGTGGAGCGTCCGGGCAATCAACTCCTTGCCCACCCCGGTTTCACCCCGAATCAAAACCGGCTGCGAGGTCCGGGCGATGGATTCGATATACTGGAAAATCAGCAGCATTTTCTTGTTGCTGGTGATAATCTGCTCGAACGCCTCGGGCTGCTCCAGAGTATCGTCCAGGATGTGCTGCCGGAGGGCGATATTTTCCTGTTTGATCTCCTGGAAGGCCAGGGCCCGATTGACGGCCGTGACCAACCGTTCCTCTTCCACCGGTTTGAGAATATAGTCAAAAGCACCGGCTTTGATGCAGCGTACCGCCGTCTCCACATCCACCGCCCCGGTAACGATAATCACGGGGATATCCGGATGCTCCCGGCTGACCGTATCCAAAAGGCGGTGACCGTCCACATGGGGCATATTGAGATCCAGCAACATGACGTCAACGGACTGGCCGGCCAACCGGTCCATCACCTGCCGGCTGTCCTGGCAGGTCATCGTATTTGCAAAACCGGCCATCTGGAGGGCGGTTTCAATAGCCATCAGGATGGAGGCTTCATCATCCACGATCAAGATAGGTTGATCCTGCTGCAAGGGATTACTCATGTCTCGCAACCTCCGCCGCCTTGGTTGCCGAGTCCGGCTGACAGGGAAATACAGCTCGTACCGTGGTGCCCGTGCCCGGCTCGGATTCAAATTCCAGGGTCCCGCCATGATCCTGCACTATTTTGTCTGATATGGCCAGCCCCAGCCCCGTGCCGCCGTCGTCGCGCTTGGTGGTAAAAAAAGGATCCCGGATGCGCTGTACCACCTCGTCCGGAATGCCGGCGCCTGCGTCGCGAACCGTGACCACCACCTGGCCGGCCCCGGCGTCCCAACTGGTGGCAACTTCTATCAGTTGGTCATCGCCGGTAAGTGCCTGGCAGGCATTGACCACCAGGTTGATCACCACCTGTTCAATGCGCTGGGCATTGCCGGTGAAGACCGGCCCCTGGGGGGCATACGTCGTCGAGAAGTGCTTGGTGGATTTATGGATCAGGTTGGAGGCCAGCCCGATGGCTTTTTCCACCACCTCGTTGATATCCACCTGGTCGCGCATTTCAGGCGGCTTCTCCCGGGCGAAATCTTTTAAGTCGGCTACGATATCCCGCACCCGCCGGGCATCGTCGTCGATACTCTGCAGTATCTGGGGAACCCGATCACGCAATTTTATATAGCTGCTGCCGGCGACCGGGAAGTCACCCGCCGCCGCGACATGCCCATCTAATACAGGCGTGGCCGCATCCCAGACTTTATTCAGGTTGGGGGCGTTAAGCATGATGGAGGTGATAGGGTTGTTGATTTCATGGGCGACGCCGGACACCAGGGTGCCCAGGGAAACCATTTTGGCGGCCTGGAACAGCTGCTCCCGCCGCAGGTGGGCTTTTTCCATGGCCTGCTGCTTTTCCCGAGTGACTTGCGCCCCGTGCAAGACCGCATAGGCCGACAACCCGACTATCAGTGCCAGAATACCCAGGCAGATCAAGGCCAGGGTGCCTGTAATGGCGGCGATCTCCGCGCGGACGTCTTCCACGTAGATACCGGTGCCGATAATCCAGCCCCACGGCCTGAAACCCTTGACGTATGATATTTTAGGCACAATGCGACTGGGATCATCCTGCCACTGCCAGCGGTAATCTACAAAGCCCGCCCCGGCCGTATCCACGGTTTTGACGCACTCGACGAAAATGAGTTTTCCACTGGGATCGGCAAACGCAGACACGTCCTGGCCTTCCAGATCAGTTCGGTAAGGGTGCATGATCATCCGCGGCCCCATGTCGTTGATCCAGAAATAGTCCTTTGAATCCGGACCGAAGCGCGATCGCCGGATGTGATCGATGGCCAGCGACTGGGCCTGCGTCCGGGTCAACTCACCGGATGCCACCCGGGTGGCATAACCCTCCAGACTGCTCCAGGCCGATTCCACCAGTTCCCGGATGACTTCACGTTTGCCGTCCATCAGCCGTTCGCTGACCCGGGGCAGGATCACCAAAAAAATTGTCACCCAGAAAAGCATTATGGTAAGAACCACCGGCAGGAAGATGCGCAGGGGGAGGATCCTGGAAAGTTGGGTGAAACGATTCAAGGGCATGGTTCACCATAGCCAAGTTGGGCGGGACCGTCAATCCGGCGGGGGATAGGCGGTCGCCTGCCCAGATGACAGGTCACCGGGGGGCAGGCGAGTTTGAGAAAAAGTTGACTGCTGCAGGTTGTCTATTCAAGCGGGTTGTGTTTGTTGACGGCCTTCAGGCATTTGCGGATCATCTTCTCACATCTGTCTTCACATGAATCGACCTCACTGACATCCTCTTCATCATCCGTGCAGCTCAGCTGGCAGTTTTTGCCGTTCTTTACGCATGCCTTATAGTACGCTTCCCGATTTTCCAGGCTGTCTTTGTTCTCTCGATAATAAGCTCTAAAACCTTTGACAACATTGTTGCACTTGTCAAATTTAGCCCAGGCATCTTTCCAGGCGTTATTGATTTTCTTATTTATGCCTCTTTGAAAAATTTTCCAGGTTCTGGCTTTTTTCGCTTCCAGTTCGGCAATGTTGTCGGTGGCATCTAATAATTGATCGATGCACTTATTTTCCATTCGCTGGATTTTCTTCCTGACAGCATCCATATCATCATCTGCATAAATGACCGCCACCCCCCCAGACACATAACAGCAATGTGGCAAATGAAACCAACAATAGTTTTTTCGTGGTCTCTCCCTCGTTTAAGTGGATAAATGGTGGCGCGCTCCGCAGGACCGGCGCAGGCAAGCACGTAGATGACAGGCGGAGGGTCTCCAATGCCTCCAACAATCACTGCCACTACCTGCGCACGATGTGCTTTAGATGAATAAGATACTCGATTCCCAGAAGACCGTCAACCTGACCAGCATACAGAATCATGTCTTGTCGGTGATTAAGATGGATCGTTCAGTTGCGCAGCCCTTCCAGCAGGGTCGCCAGAGTATTCTGAGCCTGGGTGAGCGCCTGGGAAGGGTCCTCTGCTTGGGCAATCCACACCGCCGCTTCGTCCATGGCACCGGATAATAAATGTGCCAGGGCGTCCACAGCTATCGGTTTGATCATCTTCTGGTCCACGAGGTCCTGCAAACACTCTTTCAAAAGGGACAACCCGCTGCCCGGCAGGTTTTCGTCCACGGAGCGGTAGGTGTTCCAGTCGAGCACGGCCGGGGCGTCGATCACCACGATCTGCTGCAGGGCCGGGTCCGAGCAGGCCTTTAAAAAGGCATTGCACCCGGAGACCAGTCCGCCCCAGGGATCATCGGCCGCGTCGGCATCGGCCTCGATACGGTTGCCGATTTCCAGCTGGGCCTCTTTGAACACCGCGTAAAACAGGTCTTTTTTGCCCTTAAAGTGATGATAGAGGGCGCCGCGCGTGACCTGGGCTTCCTTTACGATGGCCTCCGTGGAGGCACCGGCATAGCCTTTCCGGCTGAATTCCTGCATCGCCACCGACAGCAGGCGTTTGATGGTGGCCGCCGATTGCGCTTTCTTACTGAGGCTTGCTTTTTTTTCCAAATTTTCCTCCTACGCTGTTGACATACATACTGTATGTATTAATTTTAACTTATACAGACAGTATGTATGTATAGCACGAAGTCAATCCACGATCAAATCCATGTAGGAGGAAATCCCATGAAACTCACGTCCAGCTACCCGGTGATATGCACCGATAAGATTCAGGAATCACATGATTTTTACAAAGAGAACTTCGATTTCGAAACCACTTTCGAAGCCGATTGGTATGTGAGCCTGCGCTCGCGGCAGAATGCCAATTTCGAGCTGGCCCTGCTTGATTACCACCACTCCAGTGTGCCGGAGGGCTTCCGGGAACGGACGCGGGGCGTATTGATCAATTTTGAAGTGGAAGATGTAGATAGGGAGTATGCAAAACTGAAAAGCAGAGACTTGCCCATGGCCCTGGATATCCGCTCCGAGGAGTGGGGCCAGCGTCATTTCATCACCCATGACCCCAACGGCATTCTCATCGATATCATCCAGAATATAGAACCGGCGGCGGATTTTGCCGGGCAGTATCAAGCGTGACCACTGTCACTCACTATCAGGGGTGCACCACTTAGGCCGCACCCTGATAGTTGCAACTATGCAGGCAACAATGGCTGCGCAGGCCGGGCTAGAAAAGTGCCAGGGCTTTCTCGCTCAATTCTTTGGTAAACTCGATATGCATTTCGCAGCCGCCGAAGGCCATAAAATTGATGGCCACGACGCGGGCGGTCATTTTCACGGGTTTTTCAACTCCGCCGACCTGAAGCTTGAAGCTGATTTTTAAAACCTCTCCCAAAAGCGCTTCAGCCTCAACCTGCTTGTTGAGTTTCAGCTCCAGGCAGGCACCACCCGGCGACACTTCGGTGAAGCGCACACTCCGAGACCAATCATCGGCAGCCTTGTCGGTGTCGATCACCTCGATAGTTGCCACCACCTTGGATGACCGGCTGTCGCCCCCGCGTCTCTCAACATTCTGCTGGACAATGAGGTCGCTGGTCTTGGCTCGGGTGTTGCAGAAGGATTGCAGCGTATGCTCCAGCTTGGGCTGCTCCTCCATCCAGTTAAAACGATAGGTCTTCTCCAGACACTTCAGCCTGCAATCCGTTGCGACGACTACCGTATAGGTACACTCGGAGAAAGAGAAAAAATGATCGGCACCGAAAATATCGCCGGCCTGCACTTCCTGAACCGTGATATCCTCTTCGCCCTCTGGATCCGGACACACCATTTTCAGTTCACCTTCTTCCACCAGGAACAGCCGTCCGTCTAAATCGCCCTGTTTAAAAACAATTGCCTCAGCGGGATATGAAACATCTTTCAGGGCGAAACACAGAATGGTGGTCTCTTCCTGGTCCAACTCCGCGTATATTGCGTCCCAGCGTTCGAGGTGCTCCGGATCGATCGAACAACTTTTCAACTCTTCAATGGCTTCCCCCGCTGCGATAATGGTATTCAGCGCCATGGGGGTTTCATCGTACATGCGGGCATGGAGCTGCTCGGCCCCTTCAAAATCCCCACTCTGGGCGCAGGCTTTTATCATCGCGAGGAACAGATCTGCAGCGCCATCCTGGTCATCAGCGGCTATCAGCTCAACCAACCGTGCTTCCTGCGAGGCAAGATCTGCTCCGTCAACTGCCACACGCTCCGGGGGCTGCACCGGGGCGGCCGCGGCACCTTGTTCTTTTCCGGCTATCCCCTTCCTGGTAATAGACATCGGTGCGCCGCACTGCTTGCAAGCGACCTGAATGCCTGCTTCCGGTATTTTGGCAGCATCCACATTAAACGCTGTCTGACATGCCTGGCATTGAATTTTCATGACTAATTCTCCTGGCTATAAAAATACGGACCAACGTTTTCATCAGGTGTCCGCTAGTTAGACCTCCAATATGGACGCCCGGAGGCATTGTTGCGCGGTTTCTATCTATTAAATCGGCAATCTGATGCTGAGCGTAAGCAAGAATTTCGGCAAGGAATGGAAAAAGCGCGTTCCGGGTAACACTACTCTCAAGAACTGTATCTATATACGGCCGTTATTACAATAGAAAACAGAAATGGTGGTGTTTGCTGAATACCGATAAAAATTCAGCAACTTATTTGTTAATTAGTGGCAATTCGATGTGGGCGTAACTACCGGAGGGAGCCTTTGCGATAATCGTCGCGTAATAAATCATGGCCCGCGCCTCGGAGTAAAATCGAGAGCCAGCACGGGAAAAATCCCGACAGAGCAAGGCCGCAGAAAGCCACCTCATACCCCCCCCTTGAAACTTTAGCCCATGCAGCGTTGGATCGGATAGTGAATCAAATCTATTTTCTTCCGCTCGGCTTCATGACGCCGCCGGTTAGGACGCCAGCAGCCCCTTCAACAGGTAGGTCACGGCCAGGCGAAAGCTGTCGGCAAAATCGAGCTGGAAATGCTGGAACTCGGGCATTTCCAATACCTGCCGCTGGGTCGCCGACAGATCGGTCATGGTGTAAAGCCCGATGGAGGCCGCCAACTGCTGCTGTAGAAATGTCAGGGCCTGTTCTTCGGGCAGATCCGGGAACAGCCGGCACAGGACGACAGACACCTGTCTGAATTCTTGGTTGGCCATCTGCTTGAACCCGACCAGGCTTTCCCGGGAAGCCTTCTTCTCCAGGTGGGCATACAGTACGGAGACGAGTCGCAGCAGCCGCTTGTGCCGTATGAGCACCTTTACCCAGCCATCCGCAAAGGTATCCACCGAACAGGAAAAGATGTCCGCATAGTTTTTTACCAGGTCGCGACGCCACAGGCGGACATCGTGTTTTAGAAACTCGAAAAAGATCTCCTCTTTGGAGCGGAAGTATTTGTAAAGGTTCGACCGGGTGAAATTCGCTTCCCGGGCAATGGCCGCCAGGGTGATCTTCTCGAAACTCGAAGATTCATACAGCCGTGCCGTCGCCTCTAAAATCGCGTCAACCCGCTGCTCTTTCTGTTCATCCGTCCGTGCTCTTTGCCAGTTCATGTGTCTATTTCACCATTCGCTTTTCTAATTGCCATGACAACCGGATTCACCATCCATGCCCGCGGGCGGAAGGAATCTCTTGTCCGCCCCCTTGAGGGGGAGGCCGGGTGGGGGTGCCTTCGACAATACCTCTCTTTTGATTGAACAACACATATTCCGGGCAGGCCACCCTCCCCCAGCCCCTCCCGTCAAGGGAGGGGAGGATTCTGTTTTCACCAGGGAGAAAGGACCTGCGGGCATCAGCCTCCTGAACCCGGATCCCTTTGACAAGATCACTTCGCGGGTGGAACCAGCCCACTTTGTGTCATCTGCTCAAAAAAATCCACGATCGACTCCGCCAGCGGCCGGTAAGTCATCCCCAGTTCCTTGACGCTTTTGGAATTATCCGCCCGCCAGGTGTGATTGACATTCAGGCTGACCATCTTGCGGGTCATACCCTTGTCCATAATCGGTCCCACCAGCCAAACCAGCCATTTGGGCAGGGCTTTTTTCGGAAACGGATAAGCATCCCCGTAGTGTTCCCGGAGGGCTTTGGCGAGTTCGGGAAAACTGGAGTTGTGACCGGAGGTGATGTGCCGACCCTTGGCCCCAGGTGTGATGGCAGCCCGATAGTGGGCCTCGGCCAGGTCGCGGACATCCACGACGCCCATCCCCCAGTCCGGCACCCCGGCCTTCATGGTGCCATCACCAAACTGCCGGATCAGGTTGAAGCTTTCCGAGGTCCCCCGGGGGTTGATGCCCGGGCCGATCACCAGGGATGGATTGATGACGACCAGGTCCCAGCAGTCCTGCGCTTTGGCATTTTTCCAGGCTTCTTTTTCGGCCACGGTTTTGGAATAGGAATAGGGCTGGTGCGCCAGGGAAGAGGTCTGGTTCCAGTCTTCTTCGGTAAAGACGCCGTTGGCGGTCAGGGCCAGGTCGGCATTGTCGCCGTAGATGGCCGCACAGCTGCTGGTCAAAACCACCCGTTTAACGGACGGGGTCCGATTGGCTGGTTCCAAAACGTTCCGGGTACCCAGCTGGGCCGGCTCGATCAGCTCTTTTTGGGGATCGTTTACCGCCATTACAAAAGGCGAGGCGGTATGAAAGACCACGTCACACCCCTGCATGGCCTCGTCATAGGAGCCCTCCTCCAGCAAATCAGCCTTGAAGTAGTGCATCGTGCCCGGCGCCTGATCAGCCAGGGCATTCAGATATTTCAGCTTATCGGGATTTTCCGGGTCGCGCACAGGTGCGTGCGCCGTAAACCCCTCTTCCAGAAGCTTTTTTACAATCCAACCGGCCACATAACCGGTGGCACCAGTGATCATGGCTGTCTTGAAATCATTTCTATTTTCCATTGGCTTTCCTTTCAAAAATTGTATTAGAGACGCTATGTCACCAAATTAAGAGTCGCTACGTCTCTTGTCAAACAAAAGATGGCAATATTTGCGATCAAGCTTAATGATGCTGGCATCCACGATGAAATTGCTATAATGACAGGTTGTTGTAGTACCGATAGTCGGCCGTCTGCTTGACGATGTCGTTCGTCTGTGTCAACTTGAATTGATAGTCTTGCGGCTGATGTGTTAGCCGCCGGCCGGTATTCTTTATTGGCAATTACAAATGAACCCCGGGAGGCTCCTATATCATACGATTTCAATGCCGACGAAGTGTTCAAATTGGCCATTCGCATCGAAGAAAATGGCGCCCGCTTTTATCGCAAGGCCGCTGAATTTCAGTCAGATGACGAAAACCGGACAGCGCTCGAAAAACTAGCGGCCATGGAAGATGTCCATCAACGCACATTTGAGAAAATGCAGACCGGCCTGACCGCCACCGAAAAAGCGCCCACTGTGTTCGACCCCCAGGGGGATTCCGCCCAGTATTTGATGGCCATGGCCGACATGCACGGGGGTGAAGGCAGTCCCTCCGCGGCCGATGCCCTCACTGGCCAAGAGACAATTCTCGAAATCATTGAGATCGCCATCGGCCTGGAAAAGGAATCCATCCTGTTTTACCTTGGCCTGAAGGACCTGGTGCCGCCCAATCTGGGCCAGGACAAAGTAGTTGAGATCATCGACCAGGAACGTCAACACATCGTACAACTCAATGGTTTTCGTAAGAAATTACAGGGGTAGCCGTTCGGGTTGCCGGTCTTGACACAATGGCGCGGATTTCAAAACAGCGGGTAACGGTCGCCCTTTCCCAACATCGCCCCGAAGTTGTCCGCGTGGCAGCCGACCTGATGGCTGACCACGAGGCGATATTCCTGGAGGAGCCGCCTTCGCAGGCGTTGAACGGAATGCTGCGGGGGAAGATTCCTACAATGGACTATGTGGCGACCCTGGATACGGAGTATCCCGAGTTCAGCTTCCGTATGGCGGCCGTCTTAAAGCAACTCTACTCAAACGGCAAAAAGATTTTGGCCGTTGAGCCATATCTGGCCCACTTAATAGACATCCACGAATTCTTTGCCGACGGGGGTTCTCCCGCCGACCTGAAACCGGACACCTCCCGCCATCGTGTCTATCTGGCGGAACATGCAGCCACAGGGGCCTTACTGGCTTTTTATGAAGCCGCGACCCGTGGTTCGTTTACCCAGGTGGTTAAAACCGTCAAAAAATTTGCCCGCCAGGATGCGTTTCGTTTTGTACTCCGCGACCGTTTGCGGTGTGCAGAATTGGCCAAGATGATCTCAGACCACCCCTCAGCCTATATAGAAGCCGGCCAGATGCACTACGCTCTCTGGCGTTACCTGCGCGAGGAACTGGGTGCCGGTTTTGATGTTCGGCTGAAATTTCTGCTGGAACTGACGAAAACCCCAGCCGGGGTCAATAGGCGCCTGTATGGACCCGGCGATATTCTCACATTGATATATATATTCCATCCCGGCTCTCATGATTCCCGGGAGGACCTGCTGGCCGCCCGAAGCCTGGTCTACCACAAACTTGATTCCCAAGAAGAAATACCTTCATCCGGAGATGATCAGCCCCATGCTCTCCTTGAAATGTCGGTTTTAGCGCGGGTCGGGCAACTATCCCTGGCGGATTGTCGCCGTGTGTACGGCCTCATCCGGGAAGCAAAACCACCGCGGGCGCTGGACATCGTTGACCGCTACCTGGATAGCAAGTAAGGCGGCGGATCTACAAGTCCCCGGATCCACCGTGGCGGAAATGCGGCCATACCGCCGGCTGCACCTGCCAGAGCACCCAGGAGTGCACCGCGACCGGCATTGTCGCCCCCCAGCATGGTGTTAACTATCAGCATCTCTTCCGGGTCGGCATGGTATTTCAATGCCAGGTAAATGACCGCCGGGACAGCGTGTTCCACGTAACAGGCGGTACTCAAAAAACGACCGACAACCGCATCATCGTTCAGCTCCTCCCACTTTCTGAAAGGGTGTCCCATCAGTGGATTCCGCTGGGAATCTATTGCGGTCATGATGGCCTTGCGCAGTGAGCCGCCGCCCAATACCTGGAGAAACAGATCGTTGAACAGATCGGCCGCGATTCTCATCCGGTCGCCGGGGTGGGTCAAGGCCAGATGCTCGCGGGCCGCCTCCCGGGCACGGTTAGGACGCCCCCGGTAGTAAACCAGAATAGGCACAATCCCCGCGAGGCCGCCAATGTGCTTCTCCTCGCGGCCGCATTTTTGCGGTGACCGCCCCAGAGCGTAGTTTTCGAAAAAATTGCGGTGACACGCTTCAATGTAAGTATCCCGGTGCATACCGGGTGTGGTCATAAAGTGGATGTATCGCTGCAGGTAATCCTCGGCCCGGTAGGCCCCCAGGTGGCCGATTGATTCCATCAGCAAGCGGGCGAGTTTTATATTGAGTGTGTTTTCACCCGATTTGAGAAATTGATGATAGTGGACATTCGGCCGGCCCCAGTAATGGGCCTGGTCGTGTAGAATTTCTCCTTTGGGGTTGGGCGCTCTGTAATTCGACCGCCAGAGGATGCTGTCCGGATGTTCAGCCTTGGGGGTCAGAAAATTCGATACCCGCCCATAATCCCGGTACAGCGCTTGCCGATCATAGTACCAGTGGACCGGCATGGCCAAAGCGTCGCCGATGAACAATCCGTAAAGAGCGGCTTGCACTTTGGAGGCGTCCTGAGACTCTTTTTGCGTCTGCATTTTCGTCAGATAGCCTTTACTTGAGGTATGTGGACAGGATTTCGGCCAGTTCGTCGGCACACGCCTGTTGATCTTGATAGGTATAACCGGCCAGCAAATGGCCGTCGTCATAAACATCGATCCCCGGTTGTAACGGGGGAAAGGCAAAGAGCGCGTTTACGATTGTCTGCAACGACCCACAGCGTTGCGCGACAACAGCGCCGGCATCCGGGGCAACCCCATAAAGACCGGATTTACCCGTCGCAACGGAATCGATAGAATCGGACCACATCGCCGCCTGTACGACACTCGGTGGAATAAACACCGCACACACTGATCCCGGGACCCGGACAGAGCCGATCAGCATCTGAAAAAAGTCGCTCTCCTCTGGCGTGATCTGTTGAAACGTCACCACGCGACCGGATACCAGAAAAGGCTGGAGTTTAAGCAACTGCCCCTTAAGGTTCCGGTACCAGGCTCCTATCCTTGGATCAGGGGTTTCCTTGGTTCGCACTCCGGTCAGCGGGGCGTGCTCAGGCTTTTTCATACGCACACCTATCCTTGTCATCGGCTACTCGATTTTTGGAGCCGACAACCAAATAAAAAGGCAGGGCGTACTTATCAGCCCTGCCTGATCAGGTTTTAAAAAATGTATCGATAAGAACGAACGGCACGCCGGTCTCAATATCCTTATCCTAAATCCGGCAGCTTCCTTTCGATCTGTTTAAACAGCCGTTGATAAAATAACCGATCGTAACGATCGCAAGCAAGGTTCCTATCATAACAGACCTCCTTCCCCATCAACCCATCACATCGATCCCCAGGTCACATCCCAGGTGCGGATCAGGGTTTTCGCACTTAAAATTTGCTTCGCGGGTATCCACGTGTCCTTCGTCATTTTCTTCCCAGTATTCTTCTGTTCTATTCTCGGCCATTTTGGCACCTCCCTGTTGGGGTTGTTGTTTTGTTTGACCATAAGATATGACTACCGCTGTCAAGCGCAATGAGGCCTGTTTTGGGGTAATCTGGTAGGGTCACCCCCCCAATACAATGCTATCGATTGAAAACCTTTGATCTGGGGCTGTAATAGGGCAGGCTCATCAAGATGGGGCGACGTCAATCTACGTAATAGCCATACTCTTTGGCATTGACATTGTTGCGTTTTTCCCATCCGAGGGTGGATGAGGGGGTCGGACCGTAATCATGGCCTGGCCAGACAACGGTATCGTCGGGCAACGCCATCAGGCGTCGAATCGAAGCGCCCAGGGCGGGCCGATCGCCGCCCATGAGATCGGTTCGACCGCTGTCGCCCACAAACAGGGTGTCGCCTGTAAACAGATTGCCTTGAGCATAAAGACAGACACCGCCGGGCGTATGGCCGGGAGTTTGGATGACGTCGAAGGTGATTTCACCAAGTGCAAGGGTGGCTTCATCGGTAAGAAAGTGATCGGCCTGGGGATAACCGCGTTCATCTGCTTCGTGAATAATGATGCGGGCACCGGTTAATTCCTTGAGGCGCCCGTTACCGGCAGTGTGGTCCCCATGCGCATGGGTATTGAAAATGATATCGATCGTGAGGCCGGCTTTATCCGCCTCCTCAATGATGTAATCCACATTGGGGCCTGGATCGATAACCATGCCCTGGTGTGTTTGCTCGCAGCCGACCAGATAGGAGAAATTGTCGTAAGGATCCATTTCCAGTTGTTTGATTATCATGCCTCACCTCTGGTTGACCATCCACGGTTGCGTGGTTTGTAATGCCGCTTAATTACCGGCGGTTTGTCCGGCCAAGCGCATGACGGGTTTCTCTTCGATGGGCCAATGGACGATGGCGGCCATCACGCCGAAGGCAACCCCCAACCACCAGACACCATCGTAGCTGCCGGTCCGGTCATATAGCCAGCCGCCCAGCCAGACACCACTGAAGCTGCCGATCTGGTGACCCAGAAAGACAATGCCGTAGAGCAGGGCCATGTAGCGGGTCCCGAACATCACGGCCACCAGCCCGGACGTCGGCGGTACCGTGGCCAGCCACAAAAATCCCATCACGGCGCTGAAAATCAAGACCGATGGCAGGGTCAGCGGCACGAGTAAAAACAGGGTGATGGCAACGGCCCGCCCGAGATAGATCCCCACCAGCAGGTTTCGTTTGAAGACCCGCCCGGACCACACACCGGAAAGAAAAGCGCCGACCACATTGCAGAGTCCAATCAGGGAAATGCTCCAGGCCCCCAGCCGGGCATCGAACCCGTTGTCGGTTAGAAAGGCCGGCATGTGGGCGGTGATAAACGCCACATGAAAACCGCAAACAAAGAAGCCGGCCACCAGCAGCAGAAAGGAGCGGTGGCCCAGGGCTTCATGTAGGGCTTCGACTACGGACTGGTCCCTTTTAGCCGTCTCGGTTTCGGCCTTCCCGGAATACGGCGCCAGGGGAATAGCCAGCAAGACCATGGCCAGGGCTGACACTGCCAGGATGTTCAAAGCCGCAATCCAACCGTAACTGTTGATCAACTGCTGGGCGATCGGTACGACCGCAAACTGGCCCAGAGAGCCGGCCGCGGTGCCCAGCCCCAACGCCAGCTGACGTCGGGATTCACCCACCGCGCGAGCCATGGCCGGAAGCACAATACCGAAGGAGGTGCCGGCAATGCCGGCCCCGACCAGCAGCCCGGCCGAACTGTGCAGCAGCCAGATGTTCTCGACCCCGGCCATGAGTGCCATGCCGCCGGCATATAGCAGGGTGCCGGCAACTATGACCCGGACATTGCCGTAACGATCTGCCAGACCGCCGGCAAACACAGCCACGATCCCCCAAAAGAGGTTCTGAATGGCCAGGGCCATGGATATGGCCTCGCGCCCCCAGCCGTTGGCATCCGTCAGCGGTTTGATAAACAACCCGAAACTCGATCGATAGCCAAACGATAGCATTAACAACAGGCAGGCGGTGGCCAGCAGGAAATAGGTAGATCCATTTGCTTTATAGTCGGCGGGTTTCTGCATGAACAGCAATCTCCCGGCAATTTGGCCTCACCAAACATGGTCCTAAAGGCCAAATAAGAAATAATGGGACAGGCTTTATAAGAATTTAAGCGTCAGCCATACTAATAGGCTGAAGGTTGAAGACCGAAGGTAAGATGATGCGCTCGCCATTGATCTGAAGAGCAGGTGCCAGCCATTGCAACACTTGTTCTGAATATATTTTTATCCGCAAGCGCGGTTTGCATGATTTTCCTTCAGCCTGAACACCCGTATCCGGCCCGCAGGAACAGAGCGAGTTGTTTGCACGTCCCTGCAGGGTGCAATTCCAATGTCGGCTACTCCGGCCAGGATTCTTAATTCTAAAACCGTATTTTAAGAAATAAGGGCCTCCCCGTAGATGTCAAGCACGTGCGAGGGAAACAGGCGGCGCTGCCGGAGGCATCTGGGATTCGGTACACACTTGAATTTTTAATTCAGGCCATATGGTTGTAATGATGCGCTAACATCTTATGGTTAAAGGGTATACCCGCAATGCTCTCGCGGCACATTAGCGTAACCTATCCCAATGGGGCTGATACCATGTTCCGAAGAACGAAAATAATGGCCACCCTCGGTCCAGCCACTGACCCGGCCAAAATCCGCGAAGAGATGATAGCCGCCGGACTTGACTTGGTCCGCATCAATTTCTCCCACGGCGATCTGGCCGAACATCAAAGCCGCATTGAAGAAATGCGCGCCTGCGCCCAGGTGCATGGCCGCCATATCGGGGTCCTGGCGGATCTCCAGGGTCCGAAAATCCGGATCGGCCGGTTTGCAGATGGCCCGGTGACACTTGAAAACGGGACCGCTTTTGCCCTCGACACCACCCTTTCTGCGGTGGGCGGCCACCCGCAAGCAGTCGGCGTTGATTACAAACAACTGGCCACGGATGTCAGCCCCGGGGATATACTGCTGCTGGACGATGGTCGCATAGAACTCGAAGTTGCCGGGATCGTAGATGGACGGGTGGAATGCCTGGTAATCACCGGGGGCATGCTGTCTGACAACAAGGGTATCAATCGCAAAGGCGGCGGCCTTTCCGCCGATGCCCTGACGGACAAGGACCGTACCGACATTCGCGCCGCGGCCGGGATGTCCGTGGACTTCATCGCAATTTCCTTCGTACGCTCAGCCGCGGACATTCACGAGGCCCGCCGGGTCCTGGCCGCAGCGGGCGGAACCGCCGGTATTATTGCCAAAATCGAACGGGCTGAAGCGGTGGCAGCTATCGAGGAGATTATCCAGGCCGCCGACGGGGTCATGGTTGCCCGCGGGGACCTGGGCGTCGAAATCGGAGACGCCGAAGTGCCGGCCATCCAGAAACACATCATCAAACGGGCCATCTGGCTGGACAAACCAGTCGTCACGGCCACCCAGATGATGGAGTCGATGATCGAAAACCCCATTCCCACCCGGGCCGAAGTTTCCGACGTGGCCAATGCGGTCCTTGACGGTACCGATGCAATCATGCTTTCCGGGGAAACTGCGGTGGGGAACTACCCGGATAAGGTGCTGGCGGCCGCCACCCGCGCATGCCTGGCCGCTGAAAAGCAGCCCGCCACCTAAACATCCGGCCACCGGGTCGAGCGGCGCTTCAGACGCGCGGATGAAGCGATCTCCATGTCTGCCATGTATGCGGCCAATCACCTTGACATCAAGGCCATCGTAGCCCTGACCGAGTCGGGTTCGACCCCCCTGCTGATGTCCCGCATCAACACGGCCATACCCATCTTCGGGTTAAGTCGCCATGAAACCTCACTGGGAAAGATGACCTTGTACCGCAATGTACACCCGCTCTTTTTCGACGTTACGGAATACGCACCGGAAGCAATCAAGCGCGCTGCCATCCAGACCCTTGAAAAACAGGCACTGCTGGAAATCGGTGACCTGGTCATCATCACCAAGGGCGACCATGATGGCGTCGTCGGGGTTACGAATTCTATGAAGATTGTTGAGGTGGGTCATGTGGCCTGAAAGCGTTTTCAAAACGTCTTCATGGCGGGTATAACCTCGCGGCGACGACCGCCTGGCACAATCACAATGTTGGCCCATTTTTTCGATCCTCGAAATACACGCAGTCTTTACCGCGGTGAAAATTGGTTTCGCTGGCCTCTCCGGCTTCGATCCGGCATAAGGCAACAATCAAACGGGAAGTCCCGACTGGGGGGCATTTCACGTCCGCCTTACTTACGAAATGACCACAGCTGCTTGCTGATAAATGCTATTTCCTTGACCTGAATAGAGATTTTCAGCATATTGGTTCTTCGGGAATACAAGCCGGTGTTGAATTGCGGTTATAAAGATGAGAGCAAAAAGGTCAATCGTAAATGGGGACTTCCGAACAACAAGCAAACCCCCTGAGCGCGACTGCTTCTGCGCAGAAAAAAACGCCCTCAACGCTAATGCGCCGGCTGACTATCGTCTTTCTGGGAATATCCCTGCTTATATGCGCCTGGATTCTGACTGCGCTCTACACAGAGGTACTTCAGGGTCCCCGCGGGCTGGCTTACATGGTACTCTTGTTGCCGGCGGCGACTGCTTTCTATTGCACCTTGGCCATCGTTCAATGGTTCGCTTCCGGCAAATGGCTCCGCACCGGGATAGGGGTAGTAAAGTGGATTGGAACGCTGGCTTTTCCGGTGGTTCTGGTAATCACGGTCGAATCGATGGTACCGCAGCGGATGACCCATATCCTCCAGTCAGAACTGGCGCCCATTATTGAACATATCGAAAAATCTCGGTTACGGACAGGTATCGCCCCTGAAAGCCTTAATGGCCGGCTTCCCTATAACTCGCGCATGCAGATCACGAACCTGGCCTATGCTGCTAAAGCCGGCCGCTATCTATTGAAGATAAAAGTCCCTTCCATCGACCTGGACGGAGCAGTCATGTTTTACGACCCTGATGCAAAAACTTGGCTGCTGTTTCACAACGACAGCTATGCTCGCTACCAGGAACTCGCCGGGCAAGACAATCCCGGGTTGACGCCCGGCACGTTTATCAATATTCGCCGGTATCTTGAAATAGAAGCTGCTGCCGGAACGGTTGCCAGCTATCGTCGCAGTCGCAAAACTCCCCACTGGGAAAAAAGACAATAGGATCGCCTGGCCCCGCAAGTGTAGCCGGGGCTTTCCAACCACCAAGACAACCCGATCCAATGATTAGCTATACCCCGGGCCAGATGATCTCGATCCAGCGGGCACCGTTGAAGATACCGTCACCCCAGGTTGCCTCCAGATCTTCCAGCGGAGCGGCGGCCGCGGCCTCCTGGGCAGTTTTTCCTTCCGCCTTCAGTTTGCGCAGGCGCTCGTAGGCCGTGGCGAGCATGGCCCGATATTCAGCCAGTTGCTTTTTATCTGCCAATGGCCCGTGGCCCAGGATAATTTTGGTTTGCTCGTCGGACATCCGCAGAATTTTGTCCACCGCCCGGATCATGCCTTTCAACGAGCCGCCGTGCTGCACGTCGATAAAAGGATAGAAACCATTGAATAAAAAATCCCCGGCGTGGATGACATTGGCCTTTTCAAAAAAGATGAAACTATCCCCATCGGTGTGGGCATGGGGGACATGCTTGACATGGACTGTATCCCCGTTGATATGAAATTTGACTTTCTTGGAAAAGGTCACCACCGGCAGACCGTCCTTGGCCACCGCGGGCCGCTTCATTTTGAAGGGTGCGATATACGAACCGTTTTCGAGGCGCTCGCGAACGTTGTGATGTGAAAAAATAAGGGTGCCCTTTTTGCCGAGCTTCTCGTTCCCGCCGGTATGATCGCCGTGGTAATGGGTGTTGATCAGGAACCTGGGATGCTCCCCACCGACCGATTTGATGATTGCCAAAATTTTATCCGTCAACGGCGCAAATTGGTCATCAATTAAAAAGGTTCCGTCTTCTCCAATAAACAGGCCGATATTCCCGCCCTTGCCGGTCACCATATAGATGCCGTCGGCCACGCGATTGGCGTTAATCTTCACCTCTTCGTGGTGCGCGGCAGTTGCAACCGGTGCCAGTCCGGCAACCAGAACAAGTGCTATGGATAATATTCTCAATATCATTTTAACCTCCAGGTGGAGTACGTAAGTTGTTTGATTATTGTGTATTACGATGGCAGGTATGCCATGTAATCAAAGGTGAATCCTTTTTCCGCAATGTCAACTTGCCGCTTGCAGATCCGCCAGCAGCCTGAGGACCGCCAATTCCTTGGCCTTGGCTTCAACATCGACGGTAATGTCCAGATCCCGCCATGCGATCGGCATATCCGCCGGGTTGATGTAATCGCTGTGCCGGCCGGGTTTGGGGCCCGACCAGCCTTCCAGGGGGCTTGAAAGGTGGAACAACGGCTCGCGATCCCAGGTAGCCGCCGCTCGCGCGGTAACTTGCGACTCGCTCAATCCGTCCGGAAGACAGCGGTGGTGGTGTATATCGTACACCATGGGGATTTCGATCCGTTCACACAAAGGCAGAAGATCCCGGGGTGTATAAGTGCGGTCATCGTTTTCCAGCGTCAACCTGGATCGAATCGCCGGTGGCAATTGTTCGATAACCGCTTCGAGCCGCCCCAGGGCAACCGCTTTGTCGCCATAGGCCCCCCCGGCATGAATGTTGATCACATCGGCGCTCACCCAATCGGCAACCTCCGCCTGGTATGCCAGGTCCGCAATCGAGCGCCGCACGACCTCCGGCCGCGGAGAAGAAAGGACGATAAACTGGTCAGGGTGAAAACTGGTGCGTATATCGTGACTGCGGCTGAAACGTCCGCAGGCCCTGAAAGCAGCAACGATATCCCGGTTCCCAGGCAAGTCGGTGACGTCGTAGCCAACCTCGGGGTGGGTTTTGAGGGGCAGGATCTGGCTGTTGATGCGAAACGCACCAATCTCGTTGTCCCGGCAGTAGCGGAGTGCAGCGTCGAGGGCAGATGCATTATCCTTTGCGATCTCGGAGAGGTGACGCAAACGCTCATCCGGCATCAGCCGCTTCAAGTAGGCGGCCGTGGTTTTCCGAAATTTTATCGGCTCTTCCCTGAAGATGCAGCACAAACCTAGACGTAACATCCAAAGCCCCCGCGTATTATGTTAAAGTGAGTCTATTACCGAAATACCATCTAAATCTATGACAAGCGGCAGAATTGGCAATGAGCAATCATTAAGTTTAGTATGATGGGACAAGTCTATCATGCCGCGCATGCCGGTCTGAAACCTTCTTACCATTGACAGGCGCGGGGTGGGCTTTACCTTGCAATAGGGTTTTGAAGTTCGCACGAGTCTAATCAAATATATTGAAAAGAGAGGCTAAATTGAAAACAAGCAGACTATTGGGGCTTATTGCGGGCGTGTTGCTGGTCGTTAACACCTCCTCAGCGACAGGAGAGAACCGCAGTGCTGATATGCCGACGAGAGGACATGTCCTCATGATCCGGCATGCCGTGGCCCCGGGTTCGGGTGACCCGGAACATTTCCGGATTGGCGATTGCACCACCCAGCGCAACCTTAACGACTACGGTCGGACCCAGGCCAGGGCGATCGGGCTCTGGCTGCGCACCAAAGGCGTCCAATCAGCCCGGGTCTATTCCAGTCAGTGGTGCCGCTGTATAGAGACTGCCGAGCAGATGAATCTTGGCCCTGTCGAGGAGTTGCCGGCTCTGAATTCATTCTACGAAAGGCCCCAGGATCGAGAACCGAATATAACCGCATTGCGGGGCTTTCTGGCGCGACAATCGGTTGAAGGCAGCCTTATTGTCTTGGTGACCCATTTTGTGACTATAGCCGAAGTGACCGGTTTCGGGGTTTCTTCTGGTGAGGGTGTACTGCTGAAATTAGAAGAAAATGGGGAATTGGCCACCATCCAGCGGCTGGATTTTCGACCCTGAGCCCTATACGCTTTTTTCAACGGAGATGCCGGCTGCAACCAGGCGGTCAAAGACTTCCGTGAGTCTGGCCTCGGAACAATCATCGACGTGATACACCCTTTCGCCACCATCCGTAAAGTAAAGCCTGAAGGTTCCGTCTTTGGTCAAGTATCCCTTCCGTATGTAGTCACGGTCCAACCAGGGTTCCAGTACTGCCAGAAAATCAACGAAGGTGCAGGCTTCCATGTTAAGATCTCCTTTTCAAACTGAATACGGCTTGTCGCCGGTTAACGGTTTCCAAGTGTTTCGGTCTGCTCCAGGCCCTTGTACCACGTCGCCACGGCGGCACCGATATCGTGCGGGTTGTCTTCTTGAATAAAATGGATGCCCCGGCCGACATCGACGGCAACCAGATTGTTGAGGTTTTGTCGGCACCAGGAAACCTCCTGTTCATCAATGATGGCCCCCGGCCGGGCATAGAGCAGCAGTTTCGGCAAGTCGCTTTTCTGGAGTTTGCGGTTGTATTCGCGAACCGCCTGATCCACATCCGCTGGTTGCCCATCGATCGGAATTTCACAAGGCCATACCCGCAGCGGTTTGCGGCTGCCGATCGTCTGATAGGGGGCCGCATAAACCGCCATTTCTTCCGGGGTCAGCTTTCTGACAATCGTCTTGGGCAGCATCCCTTTGATAAAGCCGTTCATGACACTGACCATGAACCATCCGATAACCGGCGTGCGCATCAATTTGAAACCCAGCCTGTACTCTTTAGAAAAGCCTTCCCAGGAAAACGGCTTTATGATTGCTTCCATGAAGGCGATGCCCTTGATGTTGTCAGGATGCCGCATCGCATAATGAAACCCCAGCGCCGACCCCCAGTCATGGATCACCAGGGTGATGTTTTTCAGATCGAGCGCAGCGATAAAACCTTCGATGTATTTAGCGTGATCGAAAAAGCGGTACGGCAGCTTTGGTTTTTCCGAGCGGCCCATGCCGATCAGGTCGGCAGCGATACAGCGCCCCAGGGGTGTCAGATGCGGCACTATGTTCCGCCACAGGTAAGATGACGTGGGGTTACCGTGGAGAAACAAAATAGGCTCTCCCCGACCTTCGTCTATGTAGTGCATCTGCGATCCGTGCACGTTGAGAAACCTGGATTCATAGGGAAAGTCGGCTGATATCGCTTGCGTTGGCATATTTACCTCCCGGGTGTCGGCGCCCTCTGCGCAGGCCGGCTAATCCGGTCGCGCTGTATGTTGAAAGGTAAAGTGACGGTCGCTGGTTGTCAATGGTGCCCCCACCGGTGAGATCATTTTGACGGCGGCGCAATACCGGGCGCTCTTGGCCGTAGGCCCGGCGGCGGGACCGGCATCTCACAAATCTTATGTCTGGCTGAACTCTTACGAACACGGCCGCTATTTCGATAACGCTCTCGGGCACTTCGGTCATCCCGCCCAATATTCTACGGTAACTGCTGCCGCCGAAAACTTAACTATTGCCGCTCGAAGCCTTCGGCCTTTGAAACTTACGCTGGCCCCGGGTCGCTATGCTTGACATCAGCGGTGCTCGCTTTAGCTTAAGACACTGTTATTGAACCTGCATATGGAGATGGTGAAGATATGAAAAAAACAGCGCTGTTGACCGCCCTGGCCCTGCTGGTGTTGCTGGCCGCCTGTGCCGGGAAAACTTCCTACCACAAAACACCCATGCCCGATCCAAAAACCTTCAAAGCCCACTTTGGCGATATGGATGCCAATGGCGATGACCTGGTGAACTGGGATGAATTTAAAGCCTTTTTTCCCCATGCCGAAACCAAGGTTTTCAAGGCCATCGACGGTAACGGGGACAATCAGATCGATCACGACGAGTGGCATGCCTTCAAGGAAGCTCATGGCCTGAAGGACCACGATTGATTGTAACAGGCTTCTGATTGGTAGCCGTGCTGGGTGCCCCGCTCAACTCGGGGCAAAAGCCCGGATGCGCCAAAGGCAACCAACTTTGTGCAGAACATAGTCTGAGCTGTGTAGCGACCCACTCCTGCAAGGACCGCTATCAGACCTGACGTATATGCAATTACTGCTGCGATTGGGTCCGCACAAACCGCATGGGTTCCGGAAACAAGGCGTGGCTGTCGCCGGCTTCTATGAATTTGAGCAAGCTCATAGATTCTTCCGTGATAGTGACACAATCGACGTTCTTTTTGGCCGGGAGCGTTTTAAGCTGCGCCGCTGGGGAGGTCTTTTGGGCTTTATAGGTAATCTGGCCCTTCAATTTCCCCGTCTTGATGGCATTGATGACAGCTTTGCGATCGAGCTGATACACCAGCAGGGTGTCGTCATCTGGGAAGGTGTATTTCATAAAGAAGAACCCGGCATAGCCTTTGGCCAGATTGTCCTCGACATCTTCGTAACGGATATTCCAGTAATCATTTTTCTTCGCGCGGGTTAAAAAGAAAGGCATGCGGGCCGTATCGAGCCGGCCAGCGTCCAGGTGTTCAACACTCAGGGCCACCATGATGGTGTCGGATTCCTTGCCGACATGCAGGTAGACCCGTTCGCCCTCCGGGGACACCGGCCGCCAGACGCCGAAAAGCCGATCATCCAAACCATCCGGTTCGGAGAGCGGATGGACGGACACCATGGGGCAGCAGGCCGGCAGAAAAATCGCGATAGCCGCAACAAGCAGCAAATATTTCTTCATTTTGATCTCCAGGGGATCCGGCTCTCAAGGTTTCCCGTCTGAAACACACGGGGAGTCAGTCGTCATCGAGGACCTGCAAGGTAATGGTGGTATCGCCGGCGTAGCGCTCCACCCGGATTTGGCTGACCTCCTTCAGGCGCACCGAGCTGAAGGTGATCATGTCGACCCCGTTGGGCTGAACGTTCGGGATGACGATTCCCGGTTTTAAAAAATCAAGCAGAACGCCTTCTGTCCTGGGTACGATGCAGTTAATCCGTACCCGGCTTTGAAAGTTGACATCCAGGACAACCTCTTTTTTCTCCCGGCGGCCGGCTTCGTAGGTAATGACGATCGAAAGGAAATCCTCCGGCCCGGTGTCCATTTCCTCCAGCGCCTGGCTCTCTTCCATGATGATGGGAACCGGGAGTTTTTGTTTGAAGCCCTTTTTTTCGAGGGCGGCCTGGAGAAAGGCCCGCACCGAATCCAGAGCCGGGCCGGGAAAACTGTCGTCCTTGAACCACGCCAGGTAATCGTTGACTGCGGCCTGGTATTGCCGGGCCCCGAGGTGGCATCGCATGATGCTCTTTGCGGCCTCAACCCGGTGGGTGTCATCACCGAGCAGTTCCCGCAGCGCTTCCAAGGCCGGGGCCCACTGTCCAAACACCAACAATGCCGTGGCGGTTTCGAAGGCGGTCTTGGCACCGCCCTTTTTGCCGGACGTGAACAACTTCTTTACAACTGTCTGCTCGCGGGATGACATCTCGACGTTTGAGGAAAAGTCATCGAATGTCTTCAGCTCAGCGTCGATTTTTTTGACCTTGTTCACCAGTTGCCCCATTAATTTTTCTTTGTTGGGAATATCAGGGGACTTTTTGATGAAGGCTGCCAATTCCTGACAGCGGACGCGGGCTTCCTTGTACAGCGAGTGGGCCCGGTAAGCCTCGATTTCCTGCAGCCGCTTCTGGATCTCCTGGCGAATTTTGGCGGGTACGGTCATGATGGAACTGCCTTGGGTCGTCTAGTGAATCGCTTGGCCGGGATACAGGATGTCTGCTTAAATTATGGAACACCTGGTGCGCTTCACCCCTAAATAAAACCAGAAACGGTCTGCCGGCCGGAAAGCATGCTTTCCGGCTCAACGCTCCTCAATGACCTCCATGGTGATAGTGGTGCTCCCGGCCTGTTGTCCTTCAGTAATTTTACTCACTTCCGCCAGCCGGATGGAAGCATTGATCGCGCTATTGGTACCATTGATCCGGACGTTATGAAAAATCGATCCCGGCCTGAAAAAGCCAACGAGGTTTTGCTTGGATTTGGGAAGGATACAATTGATCATGCTCCCGCTCTGGAAATTGACGTCCAGGAGGACCTTGTTCTTGCGAAAACGCTTGTCCACATACGGCAGCTGAATCGAGATCAGATCCCCCTCGCCTTCTTCTGGTCCCGGCTCCGCCTCGATTTCTTCGATAATCATCGGTTCGGGCAGCTGCTGGCGGTAGCCTTTTTTGGTCAGAACGGCCTGCAGAAAAACGCGTACGGAATCCAATTCCTTGGGGGGCAACCCATCGGTCTTCAACCACGCCAGGTACTCGTTGACGGCCGCCTGAACCTGACCGTCTCCCAAGAGGCAGCGAACGATGCTCTTGGCCGCTGCGATCCGGTGGGTGGCGTCTGTGAGCAGGGCCTGGTATGCTTTTATGGCCTCGGCCCGCTGGCCGAAGACCAGCAGCGCCGTGGCCTCCTCGAACGCGTCCGATGCTTTTGTGCCCTTGCCGGTGGTGAACAACTTTCGGACCAGTTCCCGTTCTTTCGGGGTCATCTTCGCTGTTTTGGAATATTCAGAGAAGGCTTTCAATTCATCGTCGATCTGCTCGAGCTTCTTGGTAAGTTTCACCAGAAAGGCCTGCTTGCGGGTAACCGCCGGGGTTCTCTCGATAAATCCCAGCAATTCTCGACAGCGAGTGTGCGCCTCCTTGTACAGTTGGTGGGAGCGGTAAGTCTCAATTTCCAGCAACCGCTTCTGAATTTCCTGGATGATTTCCAGCGGCATGGTCATGGTATCGCTGCCTCAGGTCATTTTGCATCACCGGTGGGGGCACCCTCTACCCTGCCCCGGATGGTTTATTGTGAAATTGTAAGCTGTCTGCCCGTCATCCGCACCAGGTATCACCTTTCGCCGGAGTGCAGCCGTTCATGATTCCTGGAAGAAAAAATATACTGCCGGATTCGGGTATACTCCAATTCCCTTTTAGATACAATACTTTAGCAAAAAAAACAGTTTGTCAAGAAAAGGCTGCAAACTGATCGGTCTTCCCAAAAGCACAACTCAGTTAGTCTGGTGGTTTCCCGTTGCAACTATATACACAGAGAACAACTGCCACACTAAAGGCATTGCCCCTATCCTTGTTTGCAGACACTGCAACGGTGCAAAGCAATGATCTCAGAACGAAGTAATTTTACCAATGCTCAAAAAGATCGTCTGTCCCAACGATAGACGTGTGCAAAGGTATAGATAACGCCGGCAGGCACTACAAGAATTTAAGAATAGTCAGCACCCGCCGGCCGCGGTCATTGCTTCAGGTAGCGGCTGAACTCCCGGTAGGCCCGTTCGATGGGAATGGCAAATCCCAGGCCCTCGTATTTGCGCGTGAGTTGTTTAAAGGTATTGATGCCCACCACTCGCCCGGCCTGGGTAACCAGGGGGCCACCGCTGTTGCCCGGATAGATCTGGGCGTTCGTCTGAACAAAGCCCTTTTCATATCCGGAAAAAATACCCGCTGTGACCGAGTTGTTCAGCCGGGCCGGGCTACCGACGGCGTATAGCGGCCCGCCGGGAACCAGCGCACGCGAATTAAACGTTTGCAGGGCCGGTGTTTTGTAACCGTCCAGTTTCAACAGGGCCAGGTCATGGGTTGGACTGGTCGCCACCAGGCGGACATTCAATTCGGTCTTGTCCGCCAGGATGATGGCAAAGCTCTTGGAAAGATTGGCCACGGATTTTTTATATCTGTAATCCGCTCGCTTGAAGTGGTACTCCCGTTCCTGGGCATCGAATTTTTTACGCCGCCGATTGTAGTCTGTTTTCCAGGTTTCATATTTTTTGAGCCGGTAGGCATATTCCGCTTTGTAAGACCGCTTCCGCGCACTGTCCCGCTCACGATCCGCCAGGCTTTTCAGCTGCTTTAAATCGGCCGCGTAACTGTCCAGCTTGGCTTTCTCTGCGGTGAACTGCCGCTGCAGGGTTACGATGCGGTCATCCACCATGTTGAACACCTGGCTTTCCTGCTTTTCCTGGCTTTTAGTGGTTCGAATAACATGCTTGTTCGTGAGTATATAGCCATCCGTTGAAACGAAAAAACCGCTGCCGTAACCCAAGCCCCCTTTCACGGCCACGGTGGCCGCCGTGGCCGCTTCAACCGGCGACCGCCGGGGGTAGTCCTTAAGCAGCAGGGTGCGGCCGGATTTTGTGCGCGGGACCGGCCGGCCGCTCTCTTCCATGGTTTCACTTTGCCCAACCTCATCCTTGGGGGGTGAGTCCGTAAAAACCCAGACCCCGTTTTTTTTATATTTATAGATCTTAGCCTGGCAAGGCAGAGCGATGAAAACCAGAATAAGTACGATCAGGGAGAGTCTAATCATTGGCATTGGATCTCCTGGCGTTAATGGATTTTAACCCATCATATCTTTTTCAACACCGCGCATCAATCGAGGGTCATGGCCTTGTCGGGACAAATCTCCTGGCAGCAAAAGCAGGTGATGCAGGTTTCGGCATCCGCCACGGGCAGATCTGCCTCCATGGTGATGGCCTCTACCGGGCAGTGCTCCACGCAGAGGCCGCAGGCCGTACACAGGTCTGGATCAGCAGCCGGCCGGACCCGGGTTCGGCCCTTGATAATCTCCTGAACGGCTTCATTACAGGCAATGGCCTCGCCCCCCAAAGGCGGCACTTTGAAATCCGGGATAATCCGCAACTCACCGTCCAGGCTGATTTTTTGTTCGTCAAAATCCCCCAGCCCCAGCTCCCTGGCCTTTTGCAGAAAGCGTAGGCGGCCCGGTTCTAAGCCCATCATGCGCGCCACGACGCCGTCCAGGGCCACGGCATTGTCGGCGGCCAGGACCAGCCCGATCTCCCTCAAATCCGGTGAGGCCGGTCCGTTGCCCTCCATCCCCACCACCGCATCCAGGATAAACAAGTCCGGAATGCGCAGGCGAAACACGTCTACGATCAACTCGTGAAAGCGCTCCGGAGTGCCGGCCATACGGTGCAGCCGGGCTTTCTGGGCACCGGGCAGGATACCATAGCTGTTTTTGATGGCCCCGGTCATTACTGTGAGACCGTGGGATTTGAACTTGGGTAAGCTGATGAGGATATCCGTGTCCAATATTTCCCGGGAGACGCCTACTTCGGGAATGAGCTCAGGCAGGAAGGCTATCGGTCGGGGCGAGTCGCCCAGATTGCGATAATATTTCCCGGCCGCGGCCATCAGTCCGGTCTTCTCGAAGGTGCTTTCGTTGTCACCGTAACTGAATAGCCCCGGATTGTCACCCACCACGATCTCCTGGGGGGCTCTCTGCTCGACAGCCGCCACCACCGCCCGCAGGACCGCCGGGTGGGTCACGATGTGTTCATCGGCGGTGGACGCCCGCAGGACATTGGGCTTGATGACCACCTTTTTTCCGGTCAGGTCCTGCGGAAAAAGTTCGAAGGCCCGCTCCACGGCGGCCCGGCAATTATCATAGGTCGCCGGGTGTATCATTACGAGATGCATATTGCCTCCAGGCTGAGAGCGCTACGGGGGTCAAAAGAAGCTATGAACCTGTAATATCACATATTTGATTTCGAAAGATAGTCCCAAAAATCATTAAGGGCGGTTCCCTGGCAGGAACCACCCCGTGAACAAGAGAAATTCAGAGCATAAAGGAGGTGGGATGGATCTGAACTCCTCTCCACTTAAGACTAGGTATCGATTTCAGCCTGTCAAGGCTTCCCATGCAGATACGCAGCGATCCTTCTTTAACGCCCTGATTCTTATTATTTTTTGGAGCCAACTGTCTACGTAGGTCTGGTTGTTTCAGCTTATGGGGTCCGGGCCGGGTCTCCTGAACCTCATTTAACGGATACGACCGGGCAAGGCGCTTTCAAGATAACATATTGCGCGTTGGAGCCGAACATCAATTTGCCGACTTTCGACCTTCTCTTTACCCCGATGATAATTTCATCCATTGCATTCTCAACGGCGTACTTGACCAGATCTTCCCCGGCACCCAGGTAACTTACCGACACTTTGGTTTCGCAGGCAATACCATCGGCCTTGTAGAGGGCCATGGCTCTATCCAGCCTGCTTTCGGCCCGTTGGACGTCCTCATTTTTCAGGGTTGAACCCTGCTCCAATGAAGTCATCAAGCAGATTTCGGCTTTAAATGCCAGGGCATGTTCACGGGCCAGGTTTAAAAGTGCTTCGGAGACGCCGGAATGGTCGTAGCCCACCAGAATTTTCATGATGCTCTCCTTGTGTTTGTTTGCCAACGATCATCAACTGTAAAGATCAGGCCGACAACGGCGGTCGTTTATCAAACCACGGCTTTGCCTTTTCAAGCTGGGCGGCCAGCTGGAGCAAGGTTGTTTCATCTCCGAATGGACCGATAAACTGGCTACCGCAGGGCAGACCATCCAGGGTCCAATGCAGCGGCACGGACATGGCCGGCAGGCCGCTTAAATTGGCCAGCTGGGTAAACGGGGTTCTCTCTAAACTGCGCTCCGCCAGCTGGTCAACCATTCCGGACGCTTTCAGCAGCCACCCCGCCCGTAGGGTGTTGACGATTTTCATCAGCAGCGCCTCGGCCGGTTTGGGCGCCAACTCGCCGATGCGGGCCGGCGGAAAAGCTGTAGTCGGGGTCAGATACAGATCATAAGATTGGAAAAACGTTCCCATACGGCGGCCGGCCAGGGCCCATTCGCGCATGGCAGTCACGAAATACCCTGAAGAATAAGCGCGCCCCAGCAACCCGAGTGTCCAGGTCAAAGGTTCCACATCATCCGGACCGGCCTTGCGGCCCAGAACGGTCTCCAGGCTATCGATGTCCGCCGCCATCTCGGCAAAGTATAAGGCCAAATAGCTTTTGGCCAGGGCCAGCCCATCGATGTCCGGCCGCGCTTCCTCCACGTTATGGCCCAGTTCTTCCAGTAGTTTAGCCGTTTTTTCAACGGCCTGGACACATTCGGGATCTACAGCGGTACCGATAGGGGACTGGGTATTGAAAGCAATCTTGAGCGACCCGGGATCTTGATTCAGGGCTTCCAGATAACCTCCTTCCGGCGGATCGATGATGAACGGAGCACCCGGGTCCGGCCCCTGGGTGTTATCGAGCATGGCGGCGCTGTCCCGGACCGATCGCGTGATAACGTGGTCCTGGACTGCGCCCTGCCAGGGAATGCCGTGGTCCGGTCCGGAGGGATTGCGGCCCCGCGCAGGTTTGAGGCCAAAGAGTCCGCAGCAGGCCGACGGAATGCGAATAGAGCCGCCGCCGTCACCGCCGGCGGCAAAGGGCACGATTCCGGCGGCCACCGCCGACGCCGAGCCGCCGCTGGAACCCCCGGGTGTGTGATCGGTATGCCAGGGATTGCGGCAGGGCCCGAAAACCTCGGGTTCGGTGACGCCCATCAAGCCGAACTCCGGGGTGTTGGTTTTACCCACGATGACGACCCCGGCCCGCTTGAAACGGGCCACCATTTCACTGTCATGGTCGACAACCACATTTTTAAACGATTTACAGCCTTTGGAAGTCGGCACGCCGGCATAGTCGAAAACGAGATCTTTAAGGAGGAAAGGCACGCCGTTAAAGGGTTCGCTGCCCGTAGCCTTGGCCGCCGTTTCGCGCCCCTGGTCGTACATGGTTGTCACGACCGCATTGAGCTGCGGATTCAATTTTTCGATTCTTGCAATGGCCTCCTCGCAAAGATCGGATGGTGTCACCGCTTTCTTTTGGATCAGTTCGGCCAGCCCGAGTGCATCGTAGCTTTCATACTCGGTAAACCCGCTCATGGCGCTCTCCTTGTGGTATGGCTGCTTTGTCTTTGTAGTAATTTGGTTGGGTGAGTATTTACGAGCTTAAACCGAATTCAGCCTGCAGGTCAAACGCAGAATGGATCCCGGCTGAAAAGCATCCACCGGGATCCACTCATTTTGGCATTCTTAAACAAACAGATTCGCGAGGCTCTCCAGCGAATCGGTCCAGCCCATGAAGTGGCCGTCCCGGGATTCTTCGGTGGGCAGGAAATCGTGGGTCAAGACGAGCCGGGTGGCACCGTCCCGGTCCTGGAAATCGAGGGTCACCACAGTCTCGGCGTGCAGGCCGGCGCTGCCTTCGCAGGCCTGGCCGTCTAGGATCCAGGTAAAGACCAGCTTGTGCGGCGGATCGATCTCACGGTACTCACCGTGGAGGACGGCCACGCTGCCGTCCGGTTCTTTTAAAGTCAGGCGGTACTCGCCGCCGACGTTCAGGTCAATTTCCGCGGATTGCATATCGGCACCATCCGGGCCGAACCAGCGGGCCACAATTTCCGGATCGGTCCAGGCCTGGTATACCTCGGCGGGTGGAGCGTTCAAGTCACGGTTGAGCGACAGGGTATAGTCTTGAATTTGAGTTGCGGGCATATTCATAGCATCACCTTTTAGATGAATCTTTTTGGTTGAGGTAGGCGTCAAGGGCATCCAGCCGATCCTCCCAGAATTCACGGTACCTGGCAATCCAGCGGGAGGCCGCCTCCAGGGCGTCGAACTGCAGCTGGAAGCGATGCCACTGGGCATCTTTCTTGCGCACGATTAAATCGGCGTTTTCCAACACTTTCAAATGCTTGCTTATGGCCGGCTTGGAAATCCCGAACGGCTCGGCCAGCTCGCCGGCCGAGGCTTCACCGGTCGAAAGCCGCGCGATGATTGCCCGGCGGGTGGGGTCCGATAAGGCGCCGAATATAGAGGTTAGTTTTCGCTCGCTCATTATTTAACCACACGGTTATTTAACAGCATGGTTAAACTATAAATCGTCTTACCGATTTGTCAAACAAATCATTAAAAATGTGGATAGTAACTTCTTACACAAATTGTAATGGTTTATGGTTGAATCAGAATTTCTCTAGGGTTTCAAATTGGGGGATCGATGTTACCGGCAGCGGGTTTATCTTTTTTGCATATCAAAGCAGTCACAAGCAATCCGGAGTAAGCTTTTTAAAGGTGTTTTAATGGTTCGCTTGAGGCCATCAGGAACACCGAACTGTATCGAATACTCCGGCATATCCCAGGACATTGCTGAGATGGCGACTGATTCGCCCTGGTCATTTTGCGAAACGGCATGGATTAGGGCTCCATCTATGAGGAAAAGCTTGCATGGGTTGTGCTCAGGGTGCCTGACGGTGATGGTGGCCGTCACGCCGTCAGCAGCCGCCATATTAACAAAATTCTGGAGGTGGATACCTTTGCAATATCCGCCCCCCCTCTTTCTACTCAAGGCCGCACTGGCAGCCATCGCCAAAGTCTCAATATCAAATGGTTTGTCATAATAATGAAGCAAGTCTTCTGGTAATTTGCCCTTGAGGCGCGAAGTACCGTAGGCTGTGATTACAAAACACGGTACTTCCGGTAAAAAGGCATTTAAATATGCGATCACCATCAAACCACCGCCTTTGGGCATTCGAATGTCGGTAATGACAAGCGCGACGGTCTTTGCGGCAATAACCTCTATAGCCGCCTCAGCATCATGCACCTCCTGGACCGCAACCGCTGAATTAATGCGCAGAATTGCTTTCTTTATTCTTTTACACAAAACCCGATCATCTTCTGCAATTAATATGGTTTGCATAACACTTCCCGGCAGGTCATTGTTTAAGGCAGTATTCGCCGCATAGAACCAATTCTATTGGTTTTGCTGCTGTCGATCAATAAGAAAGCTAAAAACCCCGATAATCAGTCATCGCGACTATGTGACCGTCAAACAATTTCATATTGCAGACCTGAGTGCCAGCCAGCAGAACATATCCTCAACGGGATACGTCTCCTGGGCTCATAATTAGAAATAGTTTGAAATATGAAGAATGTTTTCAATACCATAAGTATATATCAAAAACCTTGCATTAAGAGACAAATATTGTAATTTTTTGCCATCCGCGTTAGATGTTATCCAACCTTTTCAAGTGAACATTCGCATGGCCAAAATTGACACATACGACCGTAAAATCATTGCGGCCCTGCAGTCCAACGGGCGACTGTCCAATATCGATGTGGCCAGTCGGGTGAACCTGTCCCATTCGGCTTGTTCCCGGCGCATCGCCCGCCTGGAACGCGATGGTATCATCACCGGGTACCGGGTGCTGACAGACCGCCAGAAACTCGGACTGTCGGTGCGGGCGTATTGCGGGGTGGTACGTGACACGGATACCGGCTGGGAAGAACTGGCCCAGGCCCTGGCGGATATAGGCGGGGTTGTCAGCGTTTTCGCGGTGTCGGGGGACGTGGATATCATGCTGGAAATCGTGGCCCGGGACATGCAGCACTACTCGAACGTTGTTCTGCAGGATATCTTCAACACCAAGGGAGTCAAAGCGACCCGCAGTTCGTTCGTGATGGCGGAGGTTAAATCCCTTTACTAGATCACATAGACTGGAGAACGAATGGCGGGAATAAACGGCGAACAATTGTACGGTTTGAAACGGCTCTGGGCAACCTTGAAAATGGGGATGAACCCGGCCCTAAAAGGCTTGCCGCTGAAAAAGAAGCTGGCGCTCAATTATGTCTCCAAAGAAAGCAAGCTAACGAAACTGGGTGACCGGATTTTCACCAACACGTTTACGCCTTACTACCCCTCCCGGGCGTACGACCGCTTCCTTAAAGGTGTCGTCGCTGTCGGTGCCGGCCAGCCTTATCCCGTGGTCACCAATTTCGCCATCACCCCCCAGTGCCCCTGCAATTGCTGGCACTGCTCATTTTCCGACCGATCCAAGAGCGATGTGATGAGCCTAACCCAGCTCCAAAAGGCCATCGCCGAAGTGCAGGCCATGGGAACCAGCGTCATCGGCTTCACCGGCGGCGAACCGCTTCTGCGTAATGATCTGGAGGAGATAATCGCCACAGTGGACGAGCGCTCCATGCCGATCATGTTCACGACCGGGTATAATCTGACCATCGAACGGGTACGCCGCCTCAAAGAAGCCGGCCTGGTCATCCCGGTGCTCAGCCTGGACCACTACACGGCCGAAAAGCACGATGCCGGCCGGCGTACCAAAGGCATTTTCAAACAGATCCTGAATGCCATCCGGATGTTCCAGGAGGAGGGGTTTTACGTAGCGGTCTCATTCGTGCCGGACAAGCAGCTGGTAGATGACCGGCCGGAACTGTTCAAGGTCATCGAATTTTTCCGCGAGCTGGGCATCAACGACATGCGCCTGACGTCCCCCATCCTGAGTGGCCATCTCACCTCTCGGCCGGAAGAGAAGCTGACGCCTGAAAACGTGGCCACCATTTTCGAAATCCAGAAACTCTGCACCCGCACCCCGGGTTATCCCGGCGTTTTTGCCTATGACTATTTCGAGAGTGCCCTCTTCTACGGCTGCGGAGCCGGCTACAATTACATGTTCATCGACTCCCAGGGCAATCTGTGCCCCTGCGATTTCACAATGATGTCGTTCGGTAACATCCTCGAACGCCCTGTGCAAGAAGTCTGGGAAGAGACCAGTCGGCATTTCTGCGTCCCGGGCTGCTCCTGTTACGCCAACAAAAGCAACGATGTCATTGCCGCCCAGAAGCCGGAATTCTGGCCCCTGTCCAAAGCAGCCACCCAGGCTGTTCTCAATGAGTGCCCCTCCTACAAAAGAGACAAGTTGCCCGAATTTTACCGCCGTATGGGGATGAAGGTTTGAAAAGGGTGGGATCTACCCCAGGATGATCTCCCGCGTTTTCGGCCCGCAGTTGAACAACAGGTCCAGAACCGATAGGTTCTCGATAAAATCACCCCACAGCTGGGGGTAGATGTATCGCGGTTTGCTGAAGTAAATCAGCTCCAGTCCTTCTGCTGAAAACGCGGACGAATCATAATAGGCGCGGGCCGACGACTGCACCAGAAACCGGTCGGCTCCCAGGGCCTTGCAGATATCGATGATTAACGCGGTTCCTTTGCCAGCCGACCCCAATTCGGACATCAACACGACCCGGGTATCGATCGCCAGGTAATCCAACAAGGCCTGCAGGATCTCAAGGTTCAAGTCTAGAAGCCACACGGGCCGCGCTGACAGGACCGTTTCCATCACGCCCACAAAATCATACAGGTACGGCGCCCGGGCGTAGGCATGCTCGAACGTGCGCTGTAATCTCTGTGGCCAGTTTTCTGCATAGCAGATGCGGACGTCGCGAATCTTCTGGAATCCCAGCCCTTTCTTCAGCACCGGAATGGTCACCCACAGCGTACCCTGGTCGTTCTTGAACCGGTTGCGGGTGATCCAGGTCGTTCGGCGCGGAAACTGGACTGCATCCAGAATGACGAAACAGTCCGCCAGGTGCGCCTTGAGAAAAAAACCGGGATAGGGAGCGAAATAAGGTTGGTTGGTTGCAACGATCATGGGCCGCACCCCATGGTGATGGTTTGTACCAGCCACTATAACATAGCTGGCATGAACCTATGAATCATTTACCGTCACACTTGATCCGGCGACACAGGCAGGTGCCCTTGTAGACCGGGGGAACGTAACCATGGAAAGTCACGGACTGCTTTCACCGGCCGGCCTTGATTCACCGTTGCCGTTCCGGTTCTTTATCGGGAAGTCGGATACCATTTTTGTCAACGACGATCAGCCTTCTTTTGTAGAGGGCCCCGACTGCCTTTTTGTATCTTTTCTTGCTGACCCCGAACCGGGCATAAATCTCTTCCGCCGGGCTTTTGTCGGAAACGGACAGTCGTCCGCCATCGGCCTGCAGGGTGTCTAAAATGGTATTGGAGAGGAGGTCTATCCCTCTGTGCCCGGTCTGCCGCAGGCTGAGGTCAATCTTGAGGTCGGTGCGAATCGCTTTGATATAACCGTTCAGTCTCTGGCCCGGCTCAAGCGGCTGGAGGACCTCATTGTGGTAGATAAGGCCCCAGTGGGCATGATCCACCACAGCTTTGTAACCCAGATCGGTCGCTTCGCAGATCACCAACTCCACGGCCTCACCCTCGTTGTAATCCGGGGGGCTTTGGCCAAGATACCTGTTCAGGTTTGACGTTGCAGTGACGCGGCCGGTTCTTTGGTCCAGGTAAACATACACGATATACGCGCGGCCTTTCTCCATGGTCTCGCGTTGTTCCCGGCTGGGTACAAACAGGTCATTTTCCAGGCCCCATGCCAGATAGGCGCCGAATTTTGTCTTGGCCACAGCCCGCAATCTGGCTACCTGGCCGACAGTGGCGTACGGTTTCCGGGTCGTGGCCTGCAGGCGCTTGTCCCGGTCCACATACACAAAAACCTCAACCCGGTCTCCCGGCCGGCAGGACCGGGGCATGTCCCGACGCGGGAGCAGAATGTTCCCGGAAGAACCACCGTCCAGGTGGGCACCCTCGCCCGACGCTCGTTTGACGACCAGTGTATTCATCTTGCCGATGTCTGCCATACCCTCCCTTATACGCCCTTAAACCACAATTTACCAATCTATTTAACCGTTCGCGCATCTGTTCAGGGTAATATGGTCAACGACCGTTATCGTTTCCAGCATCAGCCGTTGCGGCGGCAATTCGTGTCACCGGCGCACCCTCATCAGATAAAAACCAAGCATCCCGCGTAGGTCCGAATGGATGGACGCTTCGTAAAGGGTGATGGGATACGTTTGGGTCGCCGATGGCGACATGACTTTATCTGTCACGAGAAAATATAGAAGAAAAACGCAATAACAAAACGCCCGAAGAGCAACACCAGGATCAGTGGTAGTACCCAAGCAGGTAACGTATCGAAAAAATCCCTGAATTGGTGAGGGTTTGGCGTTTTCATATCGGTTTCGGCCGCCGGCCGCCAGGTTTCTGCGCCGGATTACATACCGCCCACAGCCGGTACGAATCCCACCCGATCACCGTTGGATAATAACGTGTTGTGTCCGGACTTGCGTCCATTCACAAAGGTGATCTTGACGTCCGCGCGGGTAACCCCCACCTTGTCAGCCAGATCGCCAACGGTGCGACCGTCTTCAATATCGTATGAAATCGGCTCTCTGTAATCGCAAGTATCTTCATTTGCCAATGTTGCAAAGCATTTTACATCTACTTTCATAGGTCTGTCCTCTGTTAGGTCATTACGTTTCCGCGGCAACCATGTATCGGATGCCTTCAATGAGACAAATCTCAGACGTAAACAGTTGAAAATCAATACCAGAGGATCATGTGCTCAATGGTGGGAGAAACCTACCAGGTTTGCAGAAGATTGTGTTCGTTTCATTGTGCTGTGGATCAAGTTACGACAGCGCCTGAAGGTTACCGGAAAATCGCGCATGCAAAATCGTTGAACCCAAGGCCCCCCATCAACATGGACAGTGTGCGTATCGCCTACCGCACACTGATTGCGACCGCATGCTCCCGAATACCGTTGTTGCCGTAGCCAAGCACATTCCAGTGGGCCGAATCCGGTTGTACCCGTCCCTTGCTATCCGTGGCCCGGGCCAGGATCACATACTCCCCAGGTTCGGAGACTGTCCATTGGAACTCCCAGCGGCGCCAGGCATACCGCTCATGGGGACCGTAAAAGGCAGCGTCCTCCCAGGTGGCGCCGTCGTCCACGCTGACCGCCACCCGGGCGACATCCGCTTCTCCGGCATACGCAGCCCCGCGTATGATAACGCTACCCGGGGTATGCGTAGACCCATTTTCCGGGGCGGTGATGACGGCTTTGATGTTTATGGTTGTCACCACTTGACCGGATGCCGGATCCTCTCCTTTTTGAAACTCACGGTACACCTTGTCCATGAAAAAGCCTTCCTGGGGCTCTTCCTGGAGCGTTATCGTGCTGAGCCATTTGACACAGTTGGCGCCGGTCCAACCCAGGGCCAGGGCCCGCAGGGGAAATCCGTGCTCCAGAGGCAGCGGCTCCCCGTTCATTTCATAGGCCAGGAGGGTGGAATCCAGGGCCTTTGTAATAGGAATGCTGCGGATGAACTTAATGCCGGCCGACCCCAGTGGCTTGTCCAACCCTTCAAAACTCACATGGCGAGCCTGGCTGTCGACCCCGGCTTCGTCCAGGACATCCGCCAACCGAACGCCACCCCAAACGGCATTGCCCACACCGCCGATGGTCCAGGGGTTTCCGGAGGCCTTTTTCTCCAGCAGGGAACGACTGTTGCCCGAGCACTCTAACGTGTTGGCTATTTCGACCTTGGGATAGGCCAGTATCTCGGCGAAACTCAATTCCTGCGGCCGCGCCACCAACCCCTGGATCGACAACCGCCAGCTATCAAGCGATACGGGCGCGGACATGATCTTTCCCTGGTTGCGCTTGAAGAACACGTCATTGGCCGTGATCCAGGATTGCAAACTCACCAGCGGTGTTTCCGCGTTCAGCGGCCGTTCACTCATAACCCGCATCTTCTTATCCATGGTGTTCTCCCTGGTTGCCGTTAAGAAAAGGCCCGTTGGGGGTGTTCCCTCCGGAAGGTTTCGGAACTCCGTTCCACTAATTTTGCAATGCCATCGAGCCCTTCGATGGTCTCGCGCAGGTGAGGGTAGACAGCAGTCCCCGGGCATGCAAACGGTATTTGTGATATAAGGCGATCGGGCTCACATCTGGACTCCAGCTCCGAGTCTGACTCGGCAGGGCACCCATCGGCCAGGCCGACGAATCAATACTCCGCGGGCCCGCAGACGGGTTTCAATCAGCAACCAATAGGTCGTGTCCGTCAATCCCCAGAGTATAAAATAAAACATAATGAAAGCCATAAGCGAGGTCAAGAAAAGGTTACACGACTGCCCGCAGACTTATAGGATCAAGGTTTTTCCGCCAATGTTTGAGTTTCGGATGTGGCAGGTTTTTGCCTTAGGCTGATCAGGTGAGGGCGGTAAGTGTCAAAATATACCGAAGCCCGATCGTAATTTGCAAATGGTCCATCGCGTGCCCTCGCTTTTTAAGATTAGGCGTATTATGCTTTCAACATTGGCCCCGTCGTCTACAGACAGAACCTTTGATTCAGCTAGGGTTATCCCATGACTGACTATTCCATCATTATCCCGGCTTATAATGAAGAGGCCTATCTGCCACAGGCCCTGGCAGCGGTATTCGCGGCGGTTGACGCTATCCCCGACGTAGCCGAAATAGTGGTGGTGGACAACAACTCTAGTGACCACACAGCCGAAATCGCCCGCACCATGGGCGCGAGGGTGGTACCCGAGCCGGTTAATCAAATCGCCCGGGCTCGCAACACCGGGGCCCGGGCGGCCCGGGGCCGCTGGTTGATTTTCGTGGATGCCGACACGACGCTGACCGCAGCGCTATTGGGAAAAGCGCTTAAAAATCTGAAATCCGGCCTTATCGCCGGCGGCGGAACAATCGTCGCCCCGGACCGAACCCTGGAGCCTTCGGCCCACTCTGTCCTCGACACCTGGAATCGGTTTTCCAAACTATTCAACATCGCAGCCGGCTGCTTCGTGTATTGTGAGCGGGTAGCCTTTGAGGCGGTCGGCGGCTTTTCACAACGGGTTTATGCCAGCGAAGAGCTCTGGTTTTCGATCCACATGCACCTTTGGGCCTGGCGGCGAGGTAAACGTTTCCGGGTTATCCGGGATCAGCCGGTCGTCACTTCCATTCGTAAGCTGGACTGGTTTTCGCCGGCCCGACTGACGTTTTCCAGCCTGCTCCTGACGCTTTTTCCGTTTGCCCTGTTTTCCCGTCGGCTTTGCCATTTCTGGTATCACCGCCCGGAATCCAAAGGTGCAGCGAATTCCAATGAAAGTCTGAACGGGCAATAAAAAAGTGTTAAGGGACTATTTCGAAACCAACTCATATTGGCCGCTGACGACATTGCACATCTCGTGGTCATTCCAACCAATCGGACCGAAGGGCTCCAATTCCGCCAGGTGTTTTTTGAGTTCTGATTTGAGCCGGACTTGCTCCCCAAACGTCTTCGACAAGGTAAACGTACCCTTAATCCCCTTGAACTTGCCGGTGCCATCCGTGAATTCACCCGACAGGGAAGGCCCGGTTCCCAGATAGTGGCGGGTGATGTCACCGTATTCGTAACCGAGGATCATATCGCCGTCTTTATCCACAATCACGATGGCATACTTGTCCTGGCCTTCCGGAAACGTAAGGTAAATCCCATCCGAGGGCGGCCGGGTCAGCATCCCCTCCATGATATAGGTGGCGCGATCCAGAAAATCGTTCTCGCTTTTACCGCGAATAACACCTCTCTGTTTATAATTGGTCACGATGGGCAGTTCGCTGCTGCCGTGCAGGTGGGTGTAGTAAGTGTAGCTGCATTCTACAAATTGAAACGTTTCGGCGAATGGGGCGCTTGGTATACACAGGTATCCCCAGATTGTGACCAGGCATATTAATTTTTTCATGATACCCCCTTACCCAAAAATGGGTCTTAAAAACGGCATGCATGCCGAATGCGGGATCGGGACGGCAGCAGTATCAAAGGGATGGAGAATCGCTGGTGACTGCGGATACAAAAAAAGGATCGCAAGCGCTACCACATGCCGGGAATAGAACGTCTGCTGGAAGTGCTATGCATTGATTTTACCACACTGGCGGGATTTGACCAATAGCCTAAGTTGACAAGAACCTGTCGCTATTGGGAGCGATCGTAACCCTGGTAAAATGAAAATCGCGGCGTGTCGTATGCCAGGGTATCTTTAAGGATCTTTTCCCCCTGGGCCCTCAGATCTTCAAGCTGGGCCTGGTCCGCGCAAAAGAAGGCCTTGTAGACCAGTTCCTCCCGGGAGGCGTCTTTGTACAGGGTGGCGAACAGAAAGCTGTATTCTTTTTCGCTGCCCGCAAATCTGCGGAGATAGCTGTATATACGGCCCTTGCTGCCCATCTGGATGGTAGCCTGTTTGGCGAGCAGGGTGGGGGCCAGTTGCTGCTTTTTGAAATGCGCCGTGATGGCATCGAGTATCATAACGGGGAATTCATCCGAGGATTTGAAAGTCAGCAACCGCTCCCGGTTGGCATTTCTTTGGGCGGCGGACTGCTGCGCGCCACCGGAAACCCGGTCTAACATCAGGTCCCGCGCGCCCAACGCCCGATCTTTGGCGCGCGCCGGCAAGGTCAGCAGCAGGCTTGCAACCAGGCTGCCCACCAGAAGGAAAAGGCCCGCAGATTTCATATGTTCCGCCCTTCGTTCAATACGCGACCCCGCCCCAAATGGGTATATCCAACCCCAAAACGGCAATTTCCGATGGATTTATCACAATGGGCCGATAAGTCAAATGCTGGCCCCCTCAATATTGTAACGCTCTGTTATCGAAACTATTTTAGAACCATCCCTCCCGGCGCAGTCGTCGCTTATGATTCGTACAGCGCCTCGATCATACTACCGAAGTGCTTGTGCACTTCGCGTCGCTTAAGTTTGAGGGTGGGGGTGAGAATGCCGTTTTCCGGAGAGAACGGCTCGGGCAGAATCAAGATTTTCCGGGGAACTTCGTACCCGGCCATATTTGCGCAAGCAGCTTTCACCTCATTTTCAATCAACTCGATCAACCGGGACTCCTTGACCAGCGTCTCCGGATCTTCCGGTAAGCCTTGCTCCTGAGCCCAGGGCCCGGCGACCAGCCAGTCGGGAACGACCACCGCCACATTGTGCGGCTTGTTGGCACCGTGGACCATGGCACTGTCGATGAACATACTCAGTTTAATCGTTTCCTCGATATCAACCGGAAAAACGTACTTTCCATTTTCCAGCTTGTACTGCTCCTTGATCCGGCCGGTTATGTACAGGTAGCCGTCTTCGTCCACCCAGCCCAGATCACCTGAGCGCAGGCCCCCGTCTGCGGTCAGCACCTCGGACGTGGCCTCTGGCAGGTTATGGTAGCCCACCATGACATTGGGCCCGTAGGCAACCACCTCGCCCTCCCGGTCGCTGTCCGGTGCCAGGGAGCGGTCGATCTTCACCGCGCAACCGGGAATGGGTTTGCCCACGCTGCCGGGCCGGTTGGTTTCCGGAACGTTAACAGTGTGGGCCGGCGACAGCTCGGTCATGCCCCAGGCCTCGCAGACCGGGATGCCGATATCATAAAAGAATTCGGCAATCTTAGGATTCGGGGCGGCACTGGAACTGAGCGCCATCTTCATGCGGCCGCCGAATTTCGCGCGCACCTTGCTGTAGACGATCTTGTCCACGACCCCCAGTTTCAGGTTGTTTAAAAAGCCCGCGTCGCCCCCGGCCGCCCGGCGCTCCGCGGCCGCCTTGAGTCCCATGTCGAAAAGAAACTTGGCCAACCCGCCCTGCTTTTCCATTTTGTCGTTGAGGCCGGTAAATACCTTGTTGAACACCCGCGGTACAGCCACCAGCAGGGTCGGCCGCACCAGGGCCAGGTCATCCACGATGGTCTGGGGGCTTTCGGCAAAGCCGGTCTGGCCACCGAAGTTGATCAGCATGTGCAGTTCGGCGGTCTGCCCGAAGGAATGGGCCCAGGGCAAAAAGGAAAGACTACGGTCGCCGGCCGAAATGAAATTGGGCAGCATCATGGTGGCGGCCAGGGCATTGGTGGTCAGGTTGTAATGGCTGAGCAGCACACCCTTGGGATTGCCCGTCGTGCCGGAGGTATAGATCAGTCCGGCGATGTCCTCTTTGTTCGGCTTGATGGACGGCACGGGGTTTTCCCGACCGGAGTTCTCCAGTCGGGCCATGGCATTCTCGCCGTCGCTCTCTATGACGTAGATTCTTTCGAGCCCCTCGATCTCGTCCGGAAAATCTTTGACCTTTTCGAGGATATCGTCCCGGGAGACCAGCAGGACTTTCACCCCCGAATCTGAAATGATATATTTCATGATCCGCGGCAGCTCCGCCTCGTACATGGGGATGTACCGGGCGCCGAGACCATAGGTCGCATACGCGGCAATAGCCCACTCATTGCGGTTGTCGGCAATGATGCCGACCCCATCTCCTTTGCCCACGCCGATACCGGCCAGTCCACCGCGCAGGTGGTCAACCCGCTCGGCCACCTGCCCGTAGGTGATCCAGTCATAGCCGTCGCCGGCCCCGTTCTTGGTGCCAAACAGCTTGTTGTCCCGAAATTTCTCCACCGCCTGCTCAAACAGGTCCACGAGATTTTCCGGGCCATCGAACTCAAATTTCGCCGCTGTCATATACATCCTCCCCACTGGTGTGTTGTACTGGCGAGTTCACCATCATTCAGGCTGACCGTAGAAGTCTGAAGACTGCAGCAAGAGCTTACAACTGTACCTTATACTCTATACTTTCTAACGGTAGATTCCCCCAACCCAAGTTGCCAATCTTTCAGATTATTCAGCCGCGGTCAAGATAGGTTTCGGTGGAAAAGGGTAAAGCCGCAGCGCGTGTGCCGCGCAGGAGCGTTAATTTATTCCCGATAGTATATGTTTATTCGACTTCTCGCACCGGTTTTCATATTTTATCATAAATATCTAATCGTTAATCAAAACTGCCCCCATGGCCACCCCTGAAATTATTTGACAACCGCATCGGTCGCTTTAATTTCAGTCAGTGGTAATTTTTATGTACGGCCGCTGGATATTTGGATTCTTACCCCTTCTTTTACTGCGCACATCCACAAGACTGCGGTTCATTGCCATGACAGGCGAAATCTTCCTCTAATGACGCGCCGGCCCTGAAACATCGCCGCCGTTCCCATCCGGCGTCAGTTATCAGCCGGTAAGCCGGAACCTGAATATAACGTTGGGAGGTATACCAATGAGCAAGATAATTGTAGTGGGCGCAACCGGAACCATCGGAAAGGCAATTGCGGATTTGCTGGCCCGGTCGCATGAGGTGATTCTGGTTGGGAATACCTCCGGGGATGCGACGGTGGACCTGGAGGCCAGAAATTCCATTGTGGACTTGTTCGAAAATATCGGCGCTTTCGACGCCGTTGTCTGTGCGGCCGGGACATCACGTTTTGGCAGCGCAAAGGAAGCCAGCGAAGATGATTTCAGATTCAGTATCCAGAACAAACTCATGGGGCAGGTGAACCTGGTGCGGACTGCCGGGCATCATATCAGCGCCGGTGGTTCGGTCACCCTGACATCCGGGATGCTGGCCAGCAATCCCTGGCCGGGCACCGCCCCGACAGCCATGGTCAACGCCGGGTTGGAAGGATTCGTGCGGGCCGCCGCACTGGATTTTGCCCCGGACCTGCGCATTAATATCGTCAGCCCTGTGTTCGTTACCGAGACCGCCCGTCAGATGGGCATGGACACCGACGGCACCCTTTCGGCCGCCGATACGGCCAAAGTCTACCAGATCAGTCTGGAAGGCGATATGACGGGCCAGGTTCTGGATGTCCGCGACTATGCTTAAAGGGGCCATCCGAATGAATAAAGGAGAATAAAATGTCTAAAAATATACTGATTACAGGCGCCAGCAGCGGATTTGGCAAGCTGACCACCCAGACCCTGCTTAAAGCCGGCCATACCGTAGTCGCCTCGATGCGGGGGGTGGGTGCCAGTAACCAAGCCGTCGCTGCCGAGTTGAAATCGGCCGGTGCCCATATAGTTGAGATCGATGTCACCAGCGATGATAGCGTTACAAAGGGTGTGGCAGCGGCGCTGGAAATGGCGGCGGGAATCGATGTTGTTGTCAACAATGCCGGCATGGGGGTTATCGGGCTACAGGAAAGCTTCACCCCGGAAGATTGGCAGGGCCTTTTCGACATCAATGTGTTCGGCGTGCAACGTGTGAATCGGGCGATTCTTCCCCATATGCGGGAAAAGCGGGCCGGCCTGCTGGTGCATATCACCAGTCTCCTGGGCCGCATGGCGCTTCCGTTTTACGGTCCCTACAATGCCTCCAAATGGGCAATGGAAGCTTTGGCGGAAAACTACCGTGTGGAGCTCAGTGGTTTTGGTATCGATGTTAGCATCGTTGAGCCCGGCGGCTTTCCGACCAACTTCATGGAAAAACTGCTAAAGCCGGGCGATACGTCTCGCGACGCCGGCTATGGGGAGTTTGCACAGGCACCGCTGGCGCTTTTCACAAACTTCGAAAAGGCGCTGGCGGAAAACCCGGCGCAAAATCCCCAGAATGTTGCCGATGCCGTCGCCGGCCTGGTCGCTACACCGGCCGGGCAGCGTAACTTCCGCACCGTCGTAGACAAAATGGGCATGGGCGATCCTATCGAGGGTTATAATGCGCAGCTCGAGCAGATCACCGCCGGTATCTACAACGCGTTTGGGATGGGAGACATGCTAACCTTGAAAACCTGATGCTTCGGAATTCGGCCGCCCCTGGACTTTGCTCCGGCGGTCGCCCATCAAATGGCATACCAGGCCATTCTACAGGAGTTGTATGATGTATGCGGTCATGCCCGCCCATTTTCTGACTGTGATGATTGTCATCGGCAGCTTGATGGTGGCGCCGGTCTACATCCTGGGAACCTATGTGTTCAGCGGCGCATCCCAAACAAAGGGAATGCAGGTCGGCATCGCCTTCCTGTTGTTTGGAGCGCTGATGTTCTGGGTTTGTATAGGCGACGTCCCCGGCCGCCTGGGATTGATTGGGAACCTGATCGTGCCGCTGGCGTGGATAGTACCCAGTTTGATTCTATTTCTGGGGAGAGACTGGTTTCTCAGCCGAGAACTTTCCCAGCGCTGGCTGATCGGTTTGCAGCTCTTCCGGGTAATCGGAGGCGTTTTCCTGATCGAGATGGCCCGCGGGAATCTACCCGGCATATTCGCCTATCCGGCCGGTATCGGCGACATTGCCGTGGCCGTTGTGGCAGTGTTGGTATTGCTCCGCTATCGAAACCAGGCGCGTATACCCGGCCAGGCTGTCTGGCTCGTGATTATACTGGGCGTGCTGGACTTTTTAAGCGCCTTTTTCTTCGGCTTTACCTCTTCACCCACACCGTTACAGCTGTTCTTCCCGGTAGAGCCCTACGCGGTCATTACCTTTCCGACTGGCCTGATTCCCTTGTTCCTGGTACCGTACGCCATCTTCTTCCATACCTTGTCAGCACTGAATTACTTTAAATACGACCGGGCCCGGGCTGCAGACCGGTGATGAACGCAAGTCCTTTAAATCAAAGACCCTTCCACTCTAACGCGTGCACCGGTCCAGGAGATAAAAGATGGACTTGTAGTGGATGCCGCTGTGCAGTGACAACCCGATCTCACAGGTCCGGCTGTTGGAGTAGCCGGCCGAGCAGGTATCTTTTACCACCGGCGCCAAATCCGCCAGGGCGGCGGCATTGAGTTCCGGGAAAGAAAATCCGCGGTCGCCGGCAAACCCGCAGCAGCCCACCCGTTCGGGAACCACCACCTCTGCAGCACACGCCTGGGCAATCGCCAGAAACGTTGCGTCGAGCCCCATCTTCTGGGAACTGCAGGTGGTATGGATCGCCACGGTTTCCGGCAGCCGGGAAATGTTCAAGCGGTCCAGTAAAAAACGGTAGGTGAATTCGACCGTTTCATACAGTTGCAGGTTGGATGTAAAAAGTCGGCGCATGCGCAGCAGACAGGGGCTGGTATCACACACCACCGGGTACTCGCCCCCCCGGGAGACATCCAGCAGCGCCGCTTCGAGTTCGGCGGCTTTTTGGTTCCCCACCCGCACAAAGCCTTTGCTGGAAAACGGCATGCCGCAACACAGGCGCTGCATATCCGGCGGATAGATGACCTGGTAGCCGGCCTTGGCCAACACGCGCGCGGTGACTACCGGCAGGGGATCTTGATCCGGGTCCCCCAGGGCCGGCCCCATGGTACGCGCCACGCAGCTGGGGAAGTAGACAACCGGCTGCCCATCCGGTACCATAGTGCGCGGTATTTTCCGGGCGGCAGCATACGTCGGCATGGCCCGATTCCACAGGGGCAGGCGGTTGCCGCTCAAAAGCCGCGCACTGGCCGCCAGTTCTGCCAGGACGGTCGAACCCAGCAGGCGGTGGGCCGTATCCGCCAGCTGCAGACCACGACCGATGCCTGTGGTTAGCAGGTTGAAATGTCGGCCTGCCAGACGGGCAAGCGCTTCCGCCAGGGTGTTTTCCACAGCGGCCTGCCGCAGGGCCTTGGTGAGCTCGCCGGTATTAATATCAACCGGGCAGGCCATTTCGCATAAACCGTCGGCCGCGCAGGTTTGATTGCCCTGGTAAAGATAATCCCGCAGCAGAGCCCCCAGCGTACCCCTGCCGTTTCGACTTCGCCTTAACCGGGAAATTTCGCGCTGGACCGCGATTCTCTGGCGGGGGGTGAGCGTCAGGTTTTTGGAGGGGCAAACCACCTCGCAAAATCCGCATTCGATGCACTTGTCGACAATGTCGTTGGTAGCCGGCAGGGGTTTCAGGTTTTTGACATGCACGTTGGGATCAGGATTGAGGATCACCCCTGGGTTGAGCAGGTTGCGGGGATCGAAAAGATCTTTGATCGCCTGCATCAAATGGTACGCCTCGGCGCCCCACTCCATCTCAACATAGGGCGCCATATTCCGCCCGGTGCCGTGCTCCGCCTTGAGTGAGCCGTCGTAGGTATCCACTACCATCACACTCACGTCGTGCATGAACCGGCGATAACGTTCGACTTCCGCCGTGGTACTGAAATCCTGGGTAAAGACAAAATGCAGGTTGCCCTCCAGGGCATGGCCAAAGATGATGGCCTCATCATAGTGATGCGCGGCCATGATCTTGCGGAGGTGGAGGGTGGCCGCAGCCAACCGTTCGATGGGGAAGGCCACGTCTTCGATAATGACGGTGGTGCCGGTTTCGCGTACTGCGCCCACGGCCGGGAACAGGCCTTTGCGGATGTTCCACAGGGCCGTGTATTCGTCCACCTGGTCGGTAAACGCCAGCGGTTTTTCCAGGGGGATATCACGGATCGATTTAGTGATCGCTGCGATATGCCGCTGCAGGGAATCCACATTCGCAGCCCGGGTTTCCACCAGCAAGGCCGCGGCGTCGGCAGATAGACGTTTAAGATAATCGGGAACCCCGGTCTTGTTCTCCACCGACTGCAGCGCCGTGCGATCCATCAGCTCGACGGCGGACACCTGTTCATTTTTCAAAAGTGTGGTAGCCCGGCAGGCCTCCTCGATACCAGGAAAGATGATCAGGGCACTGGCCTTGTGGGGGTGCCCCACCACAGTATCGTAGACGATTTCCGATATAAATCCGAGGGTGCCTTCCGATCCGATCATGAGGTGGGTGAGGATATCGAAAGGGTCTGCATAATCCACCAGGGCATTCAGGCTGTACCCGGTAGTATTCTTGATCTTGAATTTATGACGGATACGATCTGACAGGTCGGTGTTGGCGCGCACGCGCCGACCCATGGCGGCCAGATCTTCCAGGAGTTGGCCGTGCGCCTGGCTGAAAGCGCGGCGACTGTCGGGATCAGCCGTATCCAGGAGGGTGCCGTCCTGCAGGACGACCCGCATGCCGGCCACTGTATGGTAGCTGTTCTGGGCAGTCCCGCAGCACATGCCGCTGGCATTGTTGGCGGCAATGCCACCGATCATGGCGGCATTGATCGAGGCAGGATCCGGCCCGATTTTTCGTCCCAGGGGCAGCAGATAGCGGTTGGCCTGTCCCCCGATGATCCCGGGCTGCAGGCGAATCTGCTTACCCTTGTCGAGGATCTCGTAAGCTTTCCAATTGTCACCGGCAATCACCAGGACGGCGTTGGTGACGGCCTGGCCCGACAAGCTGGTCCCGGCGGCCCGAAAGGTCACGGGAACCGCGCAGGCGTCAGACGCTTTCAGGATGGCGGACACCTCTGCCTCGTTGTCCGCTTTGATTACGATTTTCGGTATTAACCGGTAAAATGAGGCATCCGTCCCGAAAGCCAGCGTCCGTAAGGGATCGGTGATGAGTCGGCGGGACGGAATCTGTTCGCCAAGGTAACGGACAAAGTTTTGAAAACGTTCGGGCAGGTGGGTGAACGTGGGCATGGGTGTCATGCTGCACTCCTGGAAAAGGGGTTCACTCATATTGTGACATCTCGATGCGTATTACACTATAAGCCGAAATTGAACGCTCCCCTCAGCAAGCTGCGGGGAATCGTCCCCGTAAGGAAGTTTTCTAGTTTAATGCGCTCGTATTCCCTGCGTCAAGCTGCAGGGGATAGACTCGCTAATCGGGTCAGGGTTTGCCTACCTTTTCCCGGATGTCCTGCTCGTGGAGAGAAACATGCTCGTACGCCCAGCGAATGAATCGCTCGAGCGAGTCCTGGCCGTGAAAGGGGTGCCGGCCTTGCCGGTCCAGGTCGCTTTCCGACATCTGCCGCACGATTGAGATTGTGTCCTGGCGCACGGTGCGGTATTGCCGGATCAGTGCATCGAGCGCCAGCCCGTCCAGTTTCCGGGGCTGGGTGCGGTTGAAGCGGTCCACGTCGAAATCCTCAGGTGAACCCGGACCACCGGCCAGCATATTGTTAAACAACCACTGCATGGAGCTTTCGATAGTAATGAAATGGGCCAGTACCTGTTTGACCGTCCAGTAGGGCTCATCATCGTAAACCTGAATATCAAGCTCCTTGGGCGTAAAGGATTGAAAAAGCCCGGTAGTCGCTTCAAGCCCTTTTTCCAGTTCTATGATTATATCGGTGCGTCGATCAGTCATATTGCCACCTATGGGTAATTTAGTACAACCTTTGAAAACCTGGTCCTCAGGACCAGGCTAGAGGCCTTTGGCTATGCCGTAAAACAAGCTTCTCGCGCAGAGGCGCCAAGACGCAGGGAACCCATGAATATATCCGGCTTCGCCGGTCAAAACCAAAATGGCCTTGAGCCAAAAGCATAAAACGGTTTTCGCGCGATAGCGCGTCTAAAACTTACTCCGCCTTTCTCTGCGTCTTGGCGCCTCTGCGCGATGCTTGGTTTTATCTGCGTGTTATTAGCAATGCGGTCCCTTTTAGGGGCAAGGCCAAAGCGGCCGCTAATACCAAACCGGAATAATTCGGAGAAGCGGTTTTAAAATTTTCAATTACGTTCAAGGTCAAGGCGGAGCAAGAAGTTTAAACGGAGGAACACTGATAGTATTTCGAGTATTAAACTTTTTTATCCAACGCAGAGATTGAACGCAAGGGAAGCTTTTAAAACCGCATCTAAGAGCTACATGAGAGCATCGAGCACCCTGGTTTGTCTCTTGCCCAATCCGGCCGCCGGGCTGCAAAATCTTCCTTTTCCGGCTGCTCGTCGTAGGGGCGGCGCAGCAGTTCCAGCAATGCCGGTATCATTTCGGAATCCCCTTGCTCGGCTTTTTCAATGGCAAGCTGCGCAAGGTAATTCCGCAGCACGTACTTGGGGTTGACGGCATTCATATTCCGGGCGCGCGCCTCTAACGAAAGTCCGTCATTGCGAACCCGGGTACCGTAGGCCGTCAACCAGTGGTTCAACCTGTCCAGATAATCCCGCGTTATCTGGTCGGGGCGATAATAGGCGTCTCCGAGCGGGGATGCCAAAAGACCCATCCGATTGTCGCTCAGAGCAATTGCCGCCGGATCGATCTTGGAAAAGTTCCTGAAAAATATGGTCATATCGGTCTCGACCATCGGCAGGATGGCAAGCAAGTCTTTGAGCAACGCATCATCCGTACCCGGCCTGTAGGCTTTCAAGCCCAGTTTTTGCACCATCATCTTGTGCCAGCCATGTTGGAAGCTGTCCACGTAAAGGTTGAGCGCCGCCTTGAGCGGTTCGGCATCCTCGATCAGGGGGAACACGGCATTGGCCAACTGCAGCAGGTTCCAGTGGGCGATCCCGGGCTGATCTCCAAAACAATAGCGCCGTGTGGCGGCGTCGGTGGTATTGGGCGTCCACTTCGGGTCGTAATCTTCCAGCCAGCCATAGGGGCCGTAATCGATGGTCAGGCCCAGGATGGACATGTTGTCCGTGTTCATCACCCCGTGGACAAAGCCGACCCGCATCCAGTGCACCATCAATTCCGCCGTCGTTCGACAGACCTCTTCGAACCATTGGATGTAGACGTCGGGCGCAGTGATGTCCAGGTGGGGAAAATCGGTCCGAACGGTGTAATCCAGAAGTTGTTTGAGAACAGTCATTTCCTTGCGGGAGGCAAATATTTCGAAATTCCCGAACCGGGTAAAAGACGGCGCAACCCGACAGACGATCGCCCCGGGTTCCATTTTCGGATGGCCGTCATAGAACATATCCCGTTCGACCTCTTCACCGGTCAGGACCAGGCTCAGGGCGCGGGTGGTGGGTACGCCCAGGTGATACATGGCCTCACTGCACAGAAACTCACGGATTGAGGAACGCAATACGGCCAGGCCGTCGGCCGTGCGGGAATAGGGCGTGGGCCCGGCGCCCTTCAGCTGAAGCGCCCAGCGCTGGGAACGCCGGTTTACGATCTCGCCCAGGTTGATTGCGCGGCCGTCGCCGAGCTGTCCGGCCCAGTTCCCAAACTGGTGCCCCCCGTAGCAGGTGGCATAGGGATCCATCCGGGGGGCCAGTATGTTGCCGGCCATCAGTTGGGTAAAATAGGCCGACTCGCAAACCGACGGCGGCATATCCAACAGGTCCGCTACCTCCTTTGAATACGCCACCAGTTGCGGGGCAAGCACCCTCTGCGGCTTGACGCGCGAATAGCAGGCCGCATAGACCGGTCGGCGACTATTGGCCGGGTCCGGATCAGCCGGCAGCTCCTGCACGAAACGGTTGTCGAAGTTTAAATTTTCTATGGCGGCGGGTATGGGTTTATAGTTCATGGCTCCGTATCCCGTTGTAAGCAGTCATGGTAAAAACGTGATCCCGACCGGCGGTAAAAATCCGGCCGTCGCACCCGATCACAGGGATAAGATAATCATTTTTTTGGGATTGAAAGGGGGGAAGAAGCCCATGGAGTCAGGAGTCGGGTGTCCGGAGCCTGAGAATCGCCCTTCTGACTCCTGACTCCGGACCCCTGACACCTGTTTATTTCTACCTTCTACCTTACACCTAAGCCTTCAATAGCGCTTCAGCTAACGCCGGCAGCACCTTACCCGCCTCTGCCTGGATAAGCACATCGCTGATGTCGTCGCAGGGCGTTTCCGATAGGTTGACAATGGCTAAAAAGGCACCGTGGTTCTTGGCGAAAAAGGGCATGTGGGCCGCCGGCTGGACCAGGAGCGTGGAACCCACGACCATGAAGAAATCGCAGGTGCTGGAAAGCTCCGTGGCGCTTTTCACCTCGGCCTCGGGCATGGACTGGCCGAATGAAATCGTATCTGGTTTCAAAAAGCCGCCGCAGGAACATTCCGGGGCTGTATCACCCCCGGACAGACGCTTCCAAACATCGTCGGTAGGAACCAATTGGCGGCAATGCATGCAGCGGATACGACGGGTGTTCCCATGCAGCTCGATAACCTTTTCCGGCGGAATGCCGGACTCCTGGTGGAGGTTGTCGACGTTCTGCGTAATAACCGCCGCGAGCATACCGGCGCCGCACAATTCAGCAAGGGCCAGGTGGGCCGGATTGGGCTTGGCCGCCAATAAACCTTGATATAACGCCACCCACCGACGCCAGTATTCCTCGCGCGATTCTCTGGACGACATGAACTCATCAAAATACACCGGCCGAAACCGGTCCCAGATTCCACCCTGGCTTCTATAATCAGGGATGCCGCTCTCGGTGGATATCCCCGCCCCGGTAAACACGATATTCTTCCCGCCCGCTTTGATCCGAGCGGCTATAGTCGAGACTTTTTCTTTCATGTCATGAGGCTTTCAAGGGCCGCCACAATGCCACCCACATCTTCGGGGGACACATCTGAAAACCAGATTTTTTGGGGATAGATCATCACATTGGAGCCCTTGGCACAAAGCCCCATGCACCCGGAAGTGGAAACCCGGATCTTGCCCTTCCAGCCGTTAGCGTTAATTGCCGCTTTCAATTCAGATTTTACCAGCGGGCTATTGTTATCGGCACAGGATTTTCTAACCCCGCCCCGATCATTGGTGCAGACAAACACATGGGCGACGTAGGGAGATGTATTCTGATCCATAGCGATTCAATCCTTTCACTTTATCCTTTTTCAAGGTTAAAAGAAGTTCTGCGAGAGGGACTCACATCCCGGATCGCGCCTACCACTTTACCTCCCATGACCTAACAGATCAACCTTTTGCATCCCTGAATTGATCTCCTATATTTTGAAATTTCGCGCATCATGCTTAGATTTGAAAAAACTTTAAAACGCAAGAGGTTCAATTCTATGGACGTGGACAGAAAAAAAAGTGGGTTCGCCTGGGTACTCATCGGCCTGGTGATCATGCTCGCTATCGCCTTTTTTCAAGGCTTTTTTGAACAACGCCGTTCGATTAACATCCAGCCGCGCAACGTTGAGCCACGCGGCGACCTGGCAGGTTTCGAAAAAGCGGCCATGCAAATTTTCGACAGCGCATCCCCTTCCGTGGCCTACATTTTTACGGAAAATGCCGTGCGCGGTTTCTTCGGTACCCGCGAATTGCAGCAGGGGGCGGGATCCGGTTTTCTCTGGGACCGCCAAGGGCACGTAGTCACCAATTTTCACGTCATTCAGGGAGCCGAACGCATCCAGGTCCGGATGGACGATGGTGAAGCCCTTGAGGCCACTTATGTGGGCGGCACGGAGGACTACGACCTGGCCGTCATTCGACTTCGCAGCGTACCCGCCAGTGTTGCGCCCATTCCTGTAGGCCGCAGCGATGACCTCAAGGTGGGGCAGGCGGTATTTGCTATCGGTAACCCATTCGGATTGTCGCGCACCCTGACTACTGGTGTGATCAGTGCTCTGGATCGGCGTTTGCCTACGGCGGCCGGTCGTGAAGTCGACGGTGTCATCCAAACCGACGCCGCCATTAACCCGGGCAATTCCGGTGGTCCCCTCATTGATTCGGCCGGGCGCCTCATCGGTATCAACACCGCCATTATCAGCCAGTCGGGCAGCTTTGCCGGCATTGGGTTTGCGGTACCGGTCGACGTGGTCAACCAGATAGTGCCGCAGCTGATCTCCAAGGGTAAAGTGCCCCGCCCGGGAATCGGCATCGTCGCCCTGTCGGCGGAGGATAGTGCCCGTTTGGGCGTCGTCGGCATTGTTATTGACCGTGTGATGCCCGATGGTTCCGCCGATCGCGCCGGACTTGTCGGCATCGACTATCGCAACCGGATGATAGGTGATGTTATCCTCGCTATTGACGGACAGGAAGTTACCAGCATTATCGATCTGGTCCGGCGTATGCAAAATCATACGATCGGACAAAACATAACGCTGACCATAAGACGGGAGGATCAGGTCCGGGATTTTGAAGTTATTATCATGGACATATCGTAGATAAGTGTTTAGGTGGAAGGTAGAAGGATGAAGCTTGGAAACCGACAGCCGACAGTCCGGCCTTCGCTGTGTGCGCTAGGCCCGGCAGGCAAGGCGGGGTGAGAAGTTCTTATATTTTTAATAGCATCCATCTCAAGAAATTGATATTGGGTCAAAATCAAGGCGGCCGCCCATATGGAACCGGAGGACTACCGGGTTTATTTCGAGGACTCGATATGGGTGCCCAGCACAGAGTTTGGGCTAAAAGACTTTTTTGAGATAGATTCTACGCGAAGACCACTGCGGTCTGTCGACTATATATCGCCAGCCGCCCCTCCGGATCCCAGACTGTGCTCTGCTCGTGCACATAGCCCCGCTCCGCACTGTTCACCGTGCACCGGTAAGACCACCAGTCATTCTCCGTACAGGTATCCCGATTAAGATGGACGAACCCCAGTTCCCAGGTCAACGTGCTGGCGGCTGCCGGCGCTTTCAGCATGGACAGGACCGGGGTGGGCCAGCCGTCAGCCAAGGCCACCAGCCACTCCTCAGAGAGACAATCCGTGTTTTCTTTAAATTGAAGCCAGCCCCCGAGTTCATGACCGCCTTGCCCGGTAAATGGTAATTCTCCTTGGGCCCACCGGTATGCAAAATGGCGGGTAAAGGCCGGGGTGAGCCCCTCGATATAGGGTAATTCGAGGGCCTCATCCGGTGGTGTCATCGGCGGCCTTTCACGCGGTGCGATCTCAATCGCCGACTCGCGATCACCGCCGAAACTGCCCACCACCGTACAACAGACGCCTTCTTTCTGGACCACCTTGGCCTCAACCGTGGTAACCGCGCGTCCGGCCCGCAATTGCTGGGTCTCGATCGAAAAAGGCTCCGGCCCGACCGGTGCCACGAAGGCAATCAGCAGGCTGCGCACTTTGCGCTCTTCCGGGACGGACGCCCGCATGGCTTTAAGGGCCAAAGCACCGACCAGTCCGCCATATCCGGCCCGGCCCTGCATCCAGTCTCCCGGAATGGTGAGGTCTGACATCGCGGTGACATTTTCTGTGCGTTCCAACAGGGTTGCAAAGGTGGTATCAGGCATGTTCAGACTCCTTAAAATTTCATCCGGGTCAGGGGTTGTCGCTAAACCTAAGTGGTGAAAACATATTCATGTCGAACTCGGGAGACCTATCCGTCATCAGGTCCGCCAGTATTTCTCCCAATACGGGCGCAAATTTGAAACCGTGCCCGGCCAGGGCCGCTCCAAAGACATGCTGCGAATCGGGCTTCTTGCCCAGGTAAAAATGACCATCGGCAGTCATCGTGTAAAGGCACACATTGGATACCATGGAACAGTTTTCCAGTCCGGGCAGGAAGCTGGTCAGCACTTTGGAGATCTTTGCGGTCTCCGCCGGCGAAACTTCGCGCTCGAGCACAGCCGGGTCACAATCTGCCAGATCATTATGAAAGGCTGCCTTGAGCCGCGCCTCGGTGCCGGTCACCGGCAGGGTGTAAAATTCTCGATAACCTGGCTGGCCCCGGCCACTATGTTCTTGCGGCACTTGCCAGAAATTGACGGGAAAGCGTCCCAGGTGAAGATTTCTGTCCGGTGGGACGTCAATCCAGTGCACCGGCACCCGTTTGGGCGTAAGCAAATTGTCCGGAAGGCGGAGTAATTTACCGGTCCAGGCGCCGGCCGAAACGAGCAGGCGGCCGGCAACATAGACCTTTCGCCCGGTGTGCACCTGAACACTGTCGGGGCTCTCGGTCCAGTTGTCCACACGTGCATCCAACACCAGGTCGGCCCCGGCGTTAACAGCCGCGTCTAAAAAAGTGGCGATGCTCAATTCCGGGAACACGATGCCGGCCTCTTTTTCCAGGCCGGCGATAAATGTGTCGGGCGGCGCCAATTGCGGCCAGCGGGTGCGCACCTCGGATGCGGTGAGTTGCTCGTGAGGGATCTCGTAGGTCCGCGCACTGGCCAGGAACCCGGAAACCGCCGGGCAATCCGGCGGACCGATAGTCAGGTTGGGTGTTTTGACCAGCAATGTCTGTCCGAACTCATGTTCCAGCCGCCGCCAGAGTTTCCAGGCGCGCTGGGCCATGGGCACATAAGCTGTGCCCTCCAGGTAAGCCCGCCGGACGCTGCGGGTGGCCCCGTGATGACTGCCCTGTTTATGGGGTGGACGGTATCTGTCGAGGCCCAGTACGCGATATCCCCGGCGGGCCAGGGTCATGCTGGTGGCTGATCCGGCGGTTCCCAGACCAATTATGATAAAGTCGTAAGAGGGCATCTGGTTTCCCGGTATAAGGCGGATAAACCTATCTTAAGAATTTAGCGACCGGCCTCACATTTAGTAATCAAGAACTTAAAAGAAGCGACCCCATCAAATTTCAGATGAAGAATTAAGATCACCCCGAAATGCCAGATTATCATTTGGCTATTGGTGGTTAAAAACTATCAGAGCGGGCTACCTGAAGGCTGCCCTGACACTCAAAGAGCTTTTAAACACATTTTATTACAGGTGTTTACCGTTTGCGCCCGTTTCAAACGAAAAATGTGAGGCACCATCCGATCGGCACATGGCTAAATTTGACACGACCCGCTAAGAAACCCACTTTATGCCCACGATACAAAAAAATTACTTTCTAAGAGTCACCCTAAATCCAATTTGCTCCTGAACTTCTAACAACTGAGATCTAGCACGACAACCATAATTTCTAAAATTACCTTTGAAACATATAGGGTGATAAATGGATTTTAAGAAATGCATATCATGTCGTTGGTAAAGAAAGTGTTGGGAGATACCCTTTCGTTTGAAACCGTGACGAACCTAGATAGCGTCGGAAACCGGTCGTGGGCTGTAGTCACATAATCAATCGGTTGAGAATTTACATGTGTGGCTTAGACGAATCTCACTATAAGATTTACGTGAAAAAGTTAAGATCTTCCCAAACAGTTTGAGATAGACGATAAGCGCCATCCCTGGCCCCAAAAGAAGACCAGGGTATGGCGCGCGGTCGTCCTCTCGGGTATAAATGTTTTGCCGAACAATAATACCCAAAGGAGGACACAATGACCGCAACTAAGAAGTTAGCACACAAACGCCTGACCTTG
>Ga0209428_1000015_pt1 | contig 129318 bp, 121 predicted proteins | sample OlaalgELextract1_2_FD_187377 | JGI IMG/M metagenome (GOLD analysis project Ga0209428, IMG submission 187377) | Olavius algarvensis symbiont microbial communities from Tuscany, Italy - Type G ELBA extract 1 (SPAdes) (version 2) | ecosystem: Host-associated > Annelida > Digestive system >...
CAAGGTCAGGCGTTTGTGTGCTAACTTCTTAGTTGCGGTCATTGTGTCCTCCTTTGGGTATTATTGTTCGGCAAAACATTTATACCCGAGAGGACGACCGCGCGCCATACCCTGGTCTTCTTTTGGGGCCAGGGATGGCGCTTATCGTCTATCTCAAACTGTTTGGGAAGATCTTAACTTTTTCAGTCTATATGACGATAGTAATTTCCATCCCCATATTATTTTTTATGGCCTATCATTTTATTTCAAAGGGTTTCGATTATGCAAAAACCTTTGAAAAATTAAGTCCACTCGGTTTTTTTACGCTTATTTTCTTAGGCGTCCCACTTTTTTCCGTTATTTTCGCTTTTTTAATTTCACAGTACTCCAGAATTGCTAACATCACGGTATCTGATGGGAAAATTACAGGTAGAAACTATTGGATGTTGAAAAACGCCATCCCATTGTCAGACATCACAAAGCTCACGAACTTCAGCAGTAATGGAATCAATGCTATTGTAGTCAACAGCGAATGTCATGGAAAAGTATACATCTTGGAAGATACCGAGCACCTCAATGAACTACTGGGATTGTTGGAACCATACTTGACAAATGCAGAAAGTACTAAATGCCCAACAAAGTAATGGTTCGGATTTCTGCAGCTGTGCAAATTCGTCGCTACAATTTTTAGAAACCAAACATCGCAAAAGTTCGTCTTAAATATTAGGTAGTCGCAGATGGCGACCAGTTATGAAAGGAATTTGTTATTCATGCCTCCTAAAAAGGCTATTATTCCGATTGGAAGAATCGAGAAGCGCATTCTGTTGATTCGTGGCGAAAAGGTAGTTGTCGATGCAGATTTAGCCCAATTTTATAGAGTACCTACCAAGCGCTTGAATGAGCAATTGAAAAGGAATAAGGCTCGATTTCCAAAAGATTTCATGTTTCAATTAACCGCAGATGAGAAAACCGAACTGGTCGCAAATTGCGACCACCTCAACAATTTAAAATATTCCAAAAGCTTACCATTCGTTTTTTCAGAACATGGTGCCATAATGGCAGCCAGCGTGCTTAATCCCAAAAAGGCAATCGAAGTCAGCGTATACATTGTCAGGGTCTTTGTAAAAATACGTCGAGTCATTGCTGAACATAAGGAAATATCAAGACGGATTGCCCGAATTGAGAATCGACTGGCTGACCATGACGAACAAATAATCGAATTAATTACGGCCATTAAACAGCTGTTAAAACCAGATCCGCCACCTAAGAAAAGGCGAATTGGGTTTCAAGCCGGCAAACACAACCATATCACTGGCGGGGAACCTAAGATCTTGCACCCCATAGCTTAACCGTTAGTTTTAGAAAAAGGATCATATGGCGACTAAAGCAGAAATCGTTGAATTTTTAAACGCGGAGTATCCCCATACCAATTGCACCGTTAAAGCCGTTGGGGGCCGATCGGCTACGGTCAAACTACAGGTGGGAGCCAAACATTTGCGGCCAGGCGGGACAATCTCAGGCCCCGTATTGATGACCGTTGCCGATGTTGCACTGTATGTGGCAATTCTGGGTGAAATCGGTATCGTTCCCCTGGCTGTCACAACAAATCTAAACATAAACTTCATGCGAAAACCGAAGTCAGACAGTGATATCGTTGGGGTCTGCAATCTCATGAAAATCGGCAGGTCGCTGGCAGTTGGAGAAGTGTACTTGTACTCGGAGGGTATCGAAAAACCCGTGGCTCATGTTGTGGGTACATACTCAATTCCGAAATAGGGTTCGAAACAGCAGATACAGTTTCACGGACCGACCAAGGAGGGTAGGTGCAATGGCAATTGGAAAACGTATCATTGAAACGGCCATGGAAAACGGGGCAACGCTTGCCGGTATAGCCAGTATGGATGCGATTAAAGTGTCGGCGTCGCACACGATATATACTAAAATGGGAGATTATACAGGTATCGGTACCGTCAAAGGGGATGATACTCTTCCAGACACTCAATTATTCACTTGGCCGGATTCTGTAAAATCTGTACTCGTGATCGGCCTTTCACATCCAGAAAATAAACCGGAGCTCGATTGGTGGGATGGCAGAGGCACTCCTGGTAACCGAATTTTGATTGATATCATAAAGCGGACAAGCCAACAGATTGAAAATAGCCTAAACGTAAAAACCCGTAAGATTCATTATTATGTCGAAAAAGGGGGAGTTTTTCTCAAAGATGCGGCAGTGCTTGCCGGGTTTGGATGTATTGGAAAGAATAATATGCTAATAACGCCGTCAACTGGTCCCAGAATTCGACTCAGGGCTTTACTTTTAGAGGATGAGTTCCACTCAACCGGGCCCATAGCCTTTGATCCCTGTGCCGACTGCAAAGTTTACTGCAGAAGAGTTTGTCCCGAAAATGCTATGGATGAGAAAGCTCCGATTTTTAAGACAATTGAATTCTCAGAACGGTTGCCTGGAAGGGATGGCACTTATAATAGAGAAATCTGTAATGTAAGAATGGAAAAGGATGTTACCGAAAGCAAAAAAAATAAGGTTGGCAAACAACCTACGATAAAATATTGTAGAAAGTGTGAGTTCGTATGCCCGGCAGGAAAAAAGGCAGGAGGGCAATGACCGCAGCCATATAACCAGTCGCTCCACCCCAATCGCCGGTGAACTTTTCGTTTTACGTAAAAGAGAGATATGAGAATCACCTATTACGTCGCTTCAAGTTTAGATGGATTTATCGCCAAAGATGATGGTGATGTTTCCTGGCTAGAAGAACTGAATATTGCTGTGTCCGAAGCAGGGTATGCTGATTTCTATTCAACCGTAGATGCCTTGGTTATGGGACGTAAGACATACGAAGTGATTGCCAGCTTTGATCAGTGGCCATACGGCGAAAAACCCGTTTGGGTGTGTTCGGGCAATCACATCGAGCCTATTGATGGTTGCAACCTGCAAACTGGTAATACGACTGAGAGCGCATACAAAGCAGCCAAAGAAATGGAAGTAGAGCATTTATGGTGTGTTGGCGGCGGCAACGTCGCTTCGTCACTACTAGAAGCCAATTTACTCACGGATGTTTACGTTTCCCTTATGCCGTTGGTGTTAAGTCGCGGCATTAAATTATTTGGCAATTTACCGTCCCCTCTAATGCTCAATAAAGAAAGTCAGAAAACCCATGAGTCTGATATGGTGCAACTTGAATACACAATCAAAAACCTATAACCAACCAAGCCCTCCCCCTACGGTTGCCGGACGGTATTTTATGCCGTCGCTTATCTGGGGCGTCAGGCATGATTACATTTGAGGACGATTCCGCACTGGATGACCGCCCTTATATTAAAAGGGATATAAGTCAATGAAAGTATCTGAATGCACAAGCAGACCAATTCTCGCCGCATGCGGATTGAAAGACATTGACTATCAAGTTGATACTTACGTTGGGTGTGAACATTACTGCTATTATTGCTATGCATTGCCCCAAGCTGAAACTGATTGGTCAAAGGAAATCCTCATTTACAATGACATCGTTGACCAACTGGGCAAGGAACTTGATGAGATTCCACCTCAGACAATATATATGGGCTATCATACTGATCCCTACCAACCCTGTGAGGCGGAATACCGCCAGACCCGAAAGGTCTTGGCGTTATTTTTGAAAAACGGTTTCTCGGCCAGTATCCTCACAAAGTCTGATTTAGTTGTTCGCGATATCGATATTTTAAAAGAAATGAACGCTGCTGCAATCAGCGTCTCAGTCGCCTTCAATGATAATCAAACACGCAGGCTGTTTGAAGCCAATACCATTGATACCGAGAAGAGGATTGCAGCTCTCAATAAATTGAAAGAAGCAGGCGTAAGGACTGGCGCATTACTCTGTCCGGTTATTCCTTATATCACGGATGCGATTCAGATGATCGCTATGCTGGAACCATATGCTGACGTGATATGGATATACGGCCTTAGTATCAATGATCGTTCGGGCCAAAACTGGTTGAACATTCAAAAAATTTTAAGGGACCAGTCTCCAACTTTAATTGAACAAATTGAACCGGTAATATTCTCAAAAGATCATAGCTATTGGGCAGAGCTTAGAGAAAGCCTGGAGATGCTAAAAAAGGATCGAAAATTGAATTTGAATATCCATATCTAATTTTTAAATGGAAAGTGAAAAAATGCCTGGCAAAGCTGATTCAGCCGATGCATAAAGCCGCGTTGCTGATTATTGGTGTTAGAATATAGTAGGAGATAAATTTTGGATCAGATTCTTATATATTCAGACAGTCTTACCTGGGGCATAATACCAAACACAAGAAATCGACTACCTTTTGATAAAAGGTGGCCTGGTGTTTTAGAAAAGTCTCTTATTGAAAAAGAAAAAAACATCAGAGTTATCGAGAACTGTCTAAATGGTCGCAGAACTGCCTGGCCAGATCCTTTTAAAAGCGGTCGTGACGCTTCACAGGGGCTGTCAGAACTTGTTGAAATATGTTCCCCGCTCAAGCTTGTTATCTTAATGCTGGGTACTAACGATTTTCAATGTACCCATGACATCAATGCCTGGATGTCAGCGCAGGGCACAGCCAAATTGGTTCAAATTATACGGCAAGCACCAATAGAACCTGGAATGCCCGTACCGGAAATCATGATTGTAGCGCCGCCTAAAATCATAACGCCGAAGGGCGTCATCGCGAATAAATTTGAAGGAGCAAAAACACGCAGCGCCACTCTATCAATCGAACTGGAAAAAATAGCCAAAGAGCAAAAAACGATGTTTTTTGATTCGGCGCGTGTCACGGAGGCCAGTAAGGTTGACGGTATTCACCTTGACGCAGATCAACACAGCCTATTGGGCGAGGCCATCGCGCGTGACATTTTAGAAAGAAAAATCTGCTAACCAGTCCCCGGAGAACCCGGCGCGCAAAAAGCCGTACACGTCTCAGTTCAACCGCTGGGCGGCTATTCTTAGGGATAGCGAACAGCCTGCCCACTCTATCACGACACCATGATATTGTGACTGACAATGAAATTCGAAACCAAACTGGCCCTGGCCATCAATATCGCTGCCCTTGCCTGGGCCTTTATATTTTTTAAGTTCGCGTACCTTGGCATTGCCCTGGCGATTTGCGCCGGTGTCTGGTTTTTTGTATACCTGAAGAGACGGCAGGATCTGCTCGAGGCCAATTTCCAAGAACGATTTTCAGGCAAAAACATACGCTACCTGGACAAGCACGCAGTTTTAAAGGCACAGAAATCAAGGGGTTATTCACAAGTGCAGGGAATGGGGTACTTGGTGCTGACTGATAGTGAACTGGTCTTCGCAATGCAGCTGCTGGACAATTCCATCTCGATCTCAACCGATTCGATTCAGGGCGTTGGAAAGACCAAACGGCTTCTGGGGGTCGGGCACGTGTTGGGGATGCTCCTGATCGAATATGCCGACCACAGCGGCAACCAGGATGCCTTGGCCTTGCGAGTGAAGAAATTGGAGGCCTGGCAGGATCAGATCAGAGCGGTGATGCGTGCGCGGGCCGCTGAAAGACAAGGTGGCGGAGAATCAACCGCTGCCGGCTAACCTTTGCTGAACAGGGCGAACGAACCTATAGAAAAAAGGAACAAGCGATGCTGAAAACATCGAGCTGGGTGGCCATGGTGATATCGTCCGTGCTGTTGGCGGGCGCGGCCCTGGCCGCGGTCCAAGACCTGCCGGAAGAGCTTTATATAAAATCGGGAATGGAGAAGCAGATTCAGCAGGTGCCGAATCTAATCGGGAGCGGTTTTGAACAGGCGCTTTTGCAGGACAAAAACCTCCAGAAAATGAATCGCGGCACCATGGTCGCGATCAAGGGGCTTATCCGGGACGCTTTCGCTGCCGGCCACCTGAAAAAGTCGATTATCCGGGAAATAGAGGCGGGTATCAGTCAGGATGCCATGCAGTCTGTCATCGACTGGCTGGATTCACCGCTGGGGCAAAAATGCACCCGGCTCGAAGAATCCGCCGTAACCGTCGAAGCCATGCAGGCAATTCAGCAGTTTGCCATGCAATTGGAAAAAATCCGCCTTCCGCCCAGCGTTTAGAACAGGTGCAGAAACTGGATCAGGCAATTGGCGCTACAGAGCATCATATCAATTTAACCATGAATACCCAGTTGGCGGTAACATCCGCGGTTGTAGCGACTCTTCCGCAAGAAAAACAGGTCCCATTAGCTCATATCAAGGCCCAGATCGAGAAGGCCCGGCCTCAGATCGCGGCGGCCGTCCAGATGCATATCCTGGTTTCATTTCTGTATACCTACAAGCCGCTTACCGATACCGAATTGGACGGCTACATTGCTTTTGCCAACTCAAAAGAAGGCGTTATGTATCACCGAGCCACAATCGCGGGGTTTAAAAAGGCCATCCTGGAAGCGAGCCTTAAACTGGGGAATTCGATAGGCGAACTGCTGGCGCAGGCAAATGAACAGGAGGCCATATAATTATCATGGCTCAATAGCGTAGCCGGCCAGTTCCTTTACAACCGTGTAACCATAGGCAGGCAGCAGGTATGAACGTACTCGCAATTGTCGGCAGTCCGCGTAAAGGCAAAGCAACCGATACGCTCGTGGATAAGGCCATTGAAGGGATTTGGACAAAGCGGCCGGCCAGCAAGGTAAAAAAACTACACCTGGTTGAGCGCGATATCAATTATTGCCGAAATTGCCTTACCTGCCGGGACAGCCAGACCGACGCGCCTGTGGCCAGGTGTATCATTCGGGACGACATGGACGATATAAACAATGATATTCTTGATGCCGATGCCCTCATATTCGGCACCCCCGTCCATATGGGCTATGCTACCGCGGTGATGATGACTTTCCTGGAGCGCATCTGCTGGACCTTCGCGAAACCGGAAAAACAGGTGCTCACGATAAAAGGATGCCCGGGCCCCCGATCTGATAAAGCGCGTAAGGCCATCATCATTGTTACCTCAGGAATCGTGCCGCCCCACCTTAGAATCTTCTGTGACTGGGCCACCGGCCAGATAAGGGGCGTTGTAAAGGACTCCTTGAACGCCAAGGTGGTGGGCGATCTATACGCCGGTGATATTGAACGCCGGGGAGTTGAGCACTATTTCGAAAAAGCCGGTAAGCTCGGGCAGCGTCTCGTATAGGCAGCGTTGCGTAATTCTGGTAATACATAAAGATGGTCAAAGCATTTCTCAGAATCAGCCTTTGCATCGTGGGTTTGGTCGGTTTGGGTATCATCCTGGGCGAAGTGTTGAAAAAGTGGCAGGTGGCCGGTCCGGATTTTAATGTGGCGTGGGCGGTGGTACCCATCCTGGCCCTGTTTTTCTGCCGTGAGATCACCCGGTCAGACTATATCCATGAAAAGCAGATCATTGCCCCCGAAAACCTGCAAACATTGACAACCGTATTGAATATTGTCTTTATCCTGCTTTCGATTCTGGTTTGTCTCGGCATCCCCTATCTCTGGTTCGGCACCATAGAGGAACTGGGGAAAAGAGGGGGCGGGTAAAGTGTTATAAGATAAATTATCTGAGAACTGTGTTAAAATGGCCCACCGCTACCCTGGAGATAGCACGGCCGGAGTTAATCTTGTTTGCCCGGGGTGCGTTGTTTGCGTCCGATCACAGGTACATATTTACCTGCAACATTGAGCACGAGGATCCAGACCATGCTGACCGGCATCCATTTTTTATTGACCTATACCTGCAATTTGGAATGCGATCATTGTTTTCTGCATTGCAGCCCCTGGGCCAGGGGCACGTTCACCATCGACCAGGTCGAGCAGGTCCTCGATGAGGCGGCTGGAATCGACACCATGCAGTGGATTTTCTTTGAGGGGGGCGAACCGTGGCTCTATTTCCCGCTCCTGGAGGCCGGCCTCACCTATGCCCGCCGCAAAGGTTTTAAAACCGGGGTGGTCACCAATGCCTACGGCGCCATATCCAGGCGGGATGCCCGCCTCTGGCTGGAACCGATGCTGAAGGCCGGATTGAATTACCTGAGTGTCAGCGATGACCAGTTCCACTACGGCGAGGCGCAGGAAACGCCGGCGGCCATTGCCCTCGCCGTGGCCCGCGAGTTGGGATTGGACACCGATTCGATCTCTATTGATCCGCCCAGGGTTTTCGATGAGCCCACAACCTCCGGGGATAAAGGGCAGCCGGTAATCGGCGGCGGGGCCAGGTTTCGGGGCCGGGCAGTGGATAAACTCACCGCCGGTCTGCCGCGGCGTCCCTGGGAGACCCTGTGCGAATGCCCCGATGAAGACCTGGCAGCACCATCACGGGTGCACATTGACGCATTTGGTAACGTGCACATCTGCCAGGGGATCAGCATGGGCAACATGTGGCAAACGCCCCTTTCGGTGCTGGATCGCAATTACAAGCCGGAGGAGCATCTTATTTGCGGGCCGCTGCTCAGGGGCGGCCCGGCTGAGTTAGCCAGGGTACTGGGATTTGAACCTGATGAAGGCTATGTCGATGAGTGTCACCTGTGTTATCTGGTGCGCAAAGCCAGGTTGTCGGCACTGAGCCAACACCTTGGTCCACAGCAAGTTTACGGTCTCGACTGACCTGTTGGCCGGTGGTTTTTTTAAACAGGCATAGAGGCACGGATAGAAGCAGGACGGGATCAACCGGGAATCAATATGAACGAAACGGGGATCATAATCCTGGCACATCAACTGGTGTTCCAGGGGATGTTTATAGCTAAAAATATTTTTTTACGGCAAAAGCTCGGCCAGCCGATTCGAGGCACGAACCGGGAGGTAAACGCCGCGATTATATTCTTTGCGATTTTTATCACCACGGCACTGATCCTTAGTTTCAAAGGATTTGACATTCTACTGATTCCGATATTGCCCCGGGAATTTGCCCTGGCGGTCGGCCTGCTCCTTTTGGGCATCAACCTGGTGGTGTCCGGTGCAGCCCTGCTGCACCTGAAAGATTCCTGGCGGGTCGGCGTGATAGAGGGGCAGCAGACCGAGTTGATATCCACGGGAATATACCGGTATACCCGCAACCCCTTTTTTGTGGCCTACCTCCTCATGTTTGCAGCCTATTCCATCTTGTTGCGCAGCGGGCTGCTGCTGGGGCTGTCCGTCTTCTGTTTCTGGCTCGTGCATCGCATGGTCCGCAAGGAGGAGGCCTACCTGCTGTCCGTGCATGGCGAGACCTACACCCGCTATAAGCAAAAAGTTGCGCGCTACCTGATTATGTAATCTATAACTGGCGACAGGGGGGATACGTGAGTCACCTTTTCTGGTACCCGGGTTATGAGCTGCCTTTGAAACACATCACCCGGGCCGAAAACTGCTACCTGTACGCTGCGGACGGCCAGCGGTATGTCGATCTCGAATCCGGCGTCTGGTGTACGGCCATCGGTCACAGCCATCCGGCTGTGCTGGAGGCGCTCGCCCGGCAGGCTGCTCAAATCAGCCACACGGGGTACGCCTATTCCAACAGCATCCTGGAAGAGGTCGCCCGGGCGGTGTTGGAATTGCATGGATTTGCCGAAGGCAAATGCAATTTTTTGTGTTCGGGCAGCGAAGCGGTGGAATTCAGTGTCCGGGTAGCGCAGACGGTCAAGCCGCGACCGCTGCTGCTGACCCTGAGTGATTCCTACTTCGGGGCCTATGGCGCCGCGCGCCAGCAGGCGGCCGATGAATGGTACGCCTTCGACTGGCAGGCATGCGCCGCCTGCGAAACGGAAGGTAACTGTAACGCGGAATGCTCGCGCTGGGCCGCGATCCCCTTCGAGTACCTCGGCGGGTTTCTTTTTGAACCGGGCAGTTCCTCCGGATTGGTTCGTTTTCCGCCCCAAAAGCTGATCCGCAGCATCGCCGCCGCAGTTAAAGCCAACGACGGACTGGTGCTCATCAATGAAGTCACCACCGGCATGGGGCGTACAGGCAAGTGGTTCGGCTACCAGCACTACGAACTTGCGCCGGACAGCGTGGTCATGGGTAAAGGTATCGGCAATGGGTATCCGGTCAGTGTTGCCGCGTTTTCGCCCGGCCTGGTGAAGCGCCTGGGCGACCGGCCGGTGCTGTATGCCCAGTCGCACCAGAATGACCCGCTCGGTGCGGCTGTGGCGCGGGCGGTAATCGACACCATCACGGCCGAGGGTCTGATTGAACGCGGTCGTCAAATGGGCGCCCTCCTGAAAAGCGGCCTGAAAGGGGTCCAGGCGCGCACCGGAAAAATCGGGGCCATTCGCGCCCGGGGGTTGATGGTTGCGGTCGAACTGGCGGATGCGTCGCCGCTCGACTTTACGACCCGGGTGCAGGCACAATTGCTGCGGGCCGGTTTTATCGTGGCCCAGCGGCCGGACCTGAACGTATTACGCATCGATCCGCCGCTTACTATCGGCGAGCGGGACATTACCGAATTTCTCGAAACCTTCGAAGCTGTGTTGTCGGAAAAAACTGACGGCGGAAAGGATGGCAACGGATGACACAATGGTACGAAGCCCTGTTTGCCAACTACGGGCGTAAATACGACCAGGAACCTTTTACCCAGGGGACATTGGGGGAGTGTGATTTCATCGAGCAGGAAATCGCCTGTGACAAATCGCTGCGGATCCTGGATATGGGCTGCGGCACGGGCCGCCACGCCCTCGAATTGACCCGCCGTGGCTACACCGTTACCGGAATCGATCTCTCCGCGGCTTAACTGCAGCGGGCCCGGGAAAAAGCGGCGGCGCTCAACCTGCAGATCGATTTTCAGCAGCGCGATGCCCGGCAGCTAACCTTTGAACGGGAGTTCGATGTGGCCATCATGCTGTGCGAGGGGGGCTTCCCGCTGATGGAAACCGACGAGATGAATTTCCAGATACTGCAAAATGCCACCCGGGCACTGAAACCGGCCGGGACCTTGATCTTCACGACGTTAAACGGCCTGTTTCCCCTGTTTCATTCCGTTAAAGACTTTTTGGCCGCCGCGGCGCAGGAAGGCCAGGCCAGCTATGACGACAACAGTTTTGACCTGATGACGTTTCGGGACCACAACGTCACCCGGGTGGTGGATGATGACGGGCAGGCCCTGGAACTGGTCTGCAACGAACGCTACTACGTGCCGTCGGAGATTACCTGGCTCCTGAAATCGCTCGATTTTCACAAGATCGATATATTTGGCGCCCGGCTGGGTGCTTTCAGCCGTGAGCATGCCCTGACAACCGAAGATTACGAAATGCTGGTGGTTGCCGCTAAACAGCCGCGCCCGGGTTGAAGTCGGCCCGGCCGATGGCTACCTTGGAAACAGGCATTTATAGAGCCCATCTCAATAAAATCTTTTTGGGCTCAAACTCGGCGTTGGGCGCTCGGTTCAAGTCTTTAAAATTCTGAAGTATTGATACGGGTTGCGCCGCCAGCTTAGAATCAATTAGCGGGAAGTTCCGCACCGCGGGAAACCTCGCGGCCGCCTTGATGTTGAACCAGAATCCGCTTTTTGAAATATGTTCTTTTAATCGAAAGGGGTTGCCGCATGCCTTATAATGAACGGATTGAACAGAGAATCCAGAAGGCTATCAAAGGATGGAAAAACACCACCCACAAGAACATGTTCGGCGGTGTCTGTCACTTGCTGAACGGGAACATGTTCTGCGGGGTTCACAAGGACTACCTGATCCTGCGGCTGGGGAAAGAAAAGGGCGGGGCAGCTTTGCAAAGAAAACATGCGCGTCCCTTCGACATTACCGGTCGGCCGATGAAGGGCTGGGTGATGGTGTCCGAGGAGGGCTTCCCAGGTGATGCCGACCTGGCCGACTGGCTGGCGCTGGCCCGGGATTTTGCTGATTCCCTGCCCCCCAAATGACCGGCCCCGTGTTAAAGACACGTTAAAGAGGACCAGACTTGAAACAGCTGTATATCATCAAAACCGGAACCACCTTTCCCGCGACATTGAAACAACTGGGTGATTTTGACACCTGGACCCGGGTGGGCCTGGGCGGGATCAGCACCGAAATTGGGATTGTAGATGCGGAAAATGGGGCCGAACTGCCCCCGGCCGCGGATTGTGCCGGGGTGGTCATCACCGGTGCGCACCCCATGGTTACCGATGATCTGCCCTGGAGCGTTGCCATTGAAAAGTGGCTGCCATCTCAACTGGCAACTGAAACACCCATCTTCGGAATCTGCTACGGGCACCAGCTGCTGGCCCGGGCGGCCGGCGGTGAAGTTGGGTATCATCCCCGGGGCAAGGAGATAGGAACCGTCGACGTCAAGCGCCTGCCGGAAGCTGAGCATGATTCCCTTTTTGGTGACCTGCCGGCGTCTTTTCCCGCCCATGTCACCCACGCCCAGACCGTGCTGACCCTGCCGCCCGGTGCCACCCGGCTGGCCGCCAACCAACATGAACCCAACCACGCCTTTCGCCTCGGCACCTGCGCCTGGGGGGTTCAGTTTCACCCGGAGTATACACCTGAAATCATGCGTTTTTATATCCGCGAACAAGCTGGAGAGCTGGCTGCCGCCGGCCTGGAAACCGAAGGTCTTCTGCAGGCGGTCGCACCGACTCCCGAGGCCGGCGGATTGCTCAGAAAATTCGCCGGTCTGGTTGCAGCGCGCGGCGTCTGACAATCTCACCCTATAATCATATATCCAAGCGGAGCAGCGGATGCGAAAACTGATTCAGAAAATAACAATTCTTGGGGCCCTGCTGAGCCTGATCTTACTGAGCGCCTGTGCCTCCGGGCCCGGTGTGCCGGCGCCGGGTTCCCCGGCAGTCTATACCTCTGGTGATGATCAGACCCTCTTTGCAAGGTATGCGCCGGTATTTCTGGTGGAGAACAACCAGGTGCCGTATAACCGGATCGGGACCCCCCAGGCCATTGTTCGTGAAGATGGCCGGGAAGAACTCCATATCGATCCCGCGCATGCTACTTTTTATGCCCGGAAGCAGACATTTACCACTGCCAACGGAATTTACACCAACCTGATTTACCGGGTGCACTTCGCGGAAATTCCGGGCGGCTGGAAACCTTTCTATCTAGGGGCCGGACGGAATATCGGGCTGCTTGTGGTGGTTACTCTCGATCTGCTGAACCAGCCGTTGCTGTATACCACCGTACACACCTGCGGCTGTTACCTGGCCTTTACGCCGACTTCCCGTCTTTCGGCGGAGGCGTTCCCACGCGGCTGGAATAAGGGGCAACAGTCCGTGTACGGCGAATTCCTGCCGGGTTTTCTCGATCTTCAAAAACGTTCGGCGGGAACCAGGCGCCCCGTGGTCGTGCTGCGGGATGGCACCCACCGGGTGAAAGATATCCGCCTGGCCGAACCCCAGGACCTGCAGGCTGTCCCCATTGTGACCGCAGACCTCCAGCCGCTGGAGGCCCTGAAAGCCCTGCCCCTGGCAAACGGGCGGACCACCTCATTCTATGAAACTGCCGGCAGCCGCCAAGGATACGTGAAAGGCAGCTACAAGGTGCGTGAAAGGTGGCTGATGAGCTGGTGGGCTTTTGACTGGCGCGTGGGTGAGGACAAGATATTCGGCACCACCAAATCCGATGGCATCAATTTCTATACCAGCCTCAAACCCTGGGCGCGGGACGCATCGGATATGCGGGATTTTGCGGTGTTTCTAGACTACTGGGGTTGGGGGTTATGATCTCCAACTTCGTTGGAGAAAGGGTCCGAGGATTCAAGGGATCAAGGGTTCAAGTACTAATTGGAGTGCTTCCAAAGGGCATTGGGTATCATTTGACCCCCTGGACCCCTTGAACCCTTATATGTAAAAAGGGCTTGCGAATGTTTTCGCAAGCCCTTGGTGTAAGCTGGCTGGGGCACCAGGGTTCGAACCTGGGCTAACGGGGCCAGAACCCGTCGTCCTACCACTAGACCATGCCCCAGTGAGTGTAAATGACTCAGATATAGAATAATTATTGGTCAGTCAAGCCCTTTTTGAGATAGCATCAGGCTAGTTTCTACTCTTCCATATAGGCTACTGCTTTGGCAAGCCTTTTGAGCACCTTTTCCCGGCCGATGATCTCGATAATTTCGAAAATGCCGGGGCTGGCAGTCCGACCGGTGAGGGCCACCCGCACAGGTTGGGCAATCTTGCCCAGTTTCAGGCCGGTCTCTTCCATGACCGCCCGGAACACATCTTCCAGGGGCTTTTCGGCAAACACTTTCAATGCCGTCAGTTTTTCGGCCAGCAGACGCACCGGTTCGAGAGCAGCCGGCTTGAGAAATTTTCGGGCGGCTTTCTCTTCGTATTCGATATCATCGGCAAAATAGAACCCCGCAGCGTCGGCCATCTCTTGCAGCGTCTTGCTGCGCTGGTTCAAGGTTGCGATGATCTTTTCGATATAATCTCCCGGGCCGGGATCATATCCGGCCCGGGCCAGGAACGGCTGCAAATGGGGATACAGCTTTTGCGGGGCCATGGCCTGGATATGGTCCGCGTTGAGAGCCTGCAGTTTTTCCTGGTCGAATATGCCGGCCGATTTACCGATGTTCTCCAGGGAGAATTTTTCGATCAGTTCAGCGGTGTGAAAAAACTCCTGGTCGCCGTATGACCAACCGAGACGCACCAGGTAATTGAGTACAGCTTCAGGCAGATAGCCCATCTCGCGGTAGGCGGTGACCGACATGGCACCATGCCGTTTGCTCAGCCGGGTGCGGTCCGCACCGAGCACCATGGGTACATGACCGTAAACCGGCAGTTCGCTTCCCAGGGCATGGTAGAGGTGAATCTGTTTGGGGGTGTTCATGGCATGGTCGTCGCCCCGGATGATAGTATTGATGCCCATGGTGATGTCGTCCACGACCACCACGAAATTATAGGTGGGGGTGCCATCACTGCGGGCGATGACGAAATCGTCGAGCTCGCTGTTTTGAAACTCGATGGGGCCCTTGATGACGTCCTTGATGATGGTACTGCCGACCAGGGGGGCCTTGAAGCGCACCACGGCGCCCTCTGTTTTGGGCAGGCCCTTCTCCCGGCAGGTGCCGTCATATTTCGGCTTGCCGCCTGCGGCCATGGCCGCCTTGCGCATGGCGTCGATCTTTTCCGGGCTGCAGGTGCAGTAGTAGGCCTTGCCGGCCTGGGCCAATTTGTCGATGTATTCGCCGTATAGCTCAAGGCGTTCGGATTGAAAGTAGGGGCCGTCGTCCCAGTCGATGCCCAGCCACTCAAGGGCTTCGAAAATGGCATCCACCGATTCTTTGGTGGAGCGCACCCGGTCGGTGTCTTCGATGCGCAGTACAAAGCGGCCCTGAGTATGGCGAGCGTAGAGCCAGTTAAAGAGTGCGGTCCGGGCCCCGCCGACGTGCAAGTATCCGGTTGGGCTGGGGGGAAAACGGGTAACAATGGTTGCCATGGGTAAGTTCCTTATGATGGTAGTAATGAGTCAACGGTGTATGTTCAAGTAGATGTGCTAATTTGTCGTATCTTAAATATTAATAGAAGGTTAACAAGTAGCTTATTACTTATTGTTTGTTGTAGTAATTAGCAATCTCGAAGTGCTCATCCGTACAGCGGGGTGCAACACTCAATGACCACCGCCTGTTCCGGCAACGGGCGCGTATTGCAGTCCGGGCGCTTGAGTCAACGCGAAGATTGAGTAAAATATCTAAAATAAACAATAGGTTGAAATTTATCCCCACAACGTTCATATCGGGCGATGTCCTTAACATACCCTTATCGTTTTCACAATACTACAAAATAAAAAAAGTTGCCGAAAAAGGTTGACAATCTTCATTATTTCAATTACTTAATGACTTGCTCAATTTTGGATCCATTTAAACAAGTATTTAAAATAATATTAATATGTTAGGAGATTACTAATGGCTGTACCTAAGCGAAAAAAATCCAAGTCAAAAAGGGACATGCGCCGCGCCCAGAAGAAAACCGAGGCACCCAACCTGACAACCTGCCCGCAATGCGGTGTGGTCAAGCTGCCCCATACGGCTTGCAGCAGTTGCGGCACCTACAAGGGACGCGACGTCCTGACCAATGATGAAGATTAAAGACGCCTGATGCCGGAATCCTACAAAAGAGCAGTTGTGGTCACCGGGGGCTCCCGCGGTATCGGCCGGGCGGTTTGCGAGGCCTTTGCCGATCCCGACACGCTGGTCCTGTTTAACTATAACCAGGCGGCCGCTGAAGCGGACAATACCCGGGACCTGGTAGCAGGGGCCGGCGGCCAGGCGATCGGCCTGCAGATGGACGTCACCGACGAATCCCAGGTAAAGGCCTTCTTCCAGGAAGTTCGGGAACGGGCCGGACGCATCGATGTGCTGGTGAACAACGCCGGGGTTACCCGCGACGGCTTGCTGGTGCGTATGAAGGCGGACCACTGGGATACGGTCCTCGACACGAATCTGAAAGGCGCTTTCAACTGCACCAAACTCGCGGCCAAGACCATGATGAAGCAACGCTACGGCCGGATTATCAACATTACTTCGGTGGTGGGCGCCGCCGGCAATCCCGGACAGGCCAACTATGTCGCTGCCAAGGCCGGCATTATCGGTTTCACCAAGGCCGTTGCCCGGGAACTGGCATCGCGGAATATTACCGCCAATGCGGTGGCACCGGGGTTTGTTGAAACAGGCATGACCAAGGATCTGCCCGAGAAGACGAAGGATGCGATGCTGGTCCAGATTCCCCTGGGGCGGGCCGCCGAGGCGGCTGAAGTGGCGGCTGCGGTCGCTTTCCTGGCTTCAGACCAGGCCGCTTACATCACCGGGCAGGTATTGCACGTGAATGGCGGCATGTACATGTAACGTGAGCACACAATTGTAAATTGCGCGAATATTAAGGAGAGAGACCATGTCAGTAGAAGATAAAGTTAAAAAAATCATTGCCGAGAAGCTGAGCGTTGACCTCACTGAAGTTGTTCCGGAAGCTCATTTTGTGGATGACCTGGGGGCGGACTCCCTTGACCTGGTTGAATTGATCATGTCCATGGAAGAAGAATTCGATATCGACATCTCCGATGAAGATGCGGAAAAGCTGGCAACCGTTAAAGATGCCATTGCCTATATCGACGAGCACTAAAAACAATCCTGAAAAAGTCTTCCCGTCGAGCGTTATATCCGGCGTAGCTTGTTAAGCGAAGACTGATTGGTCCAATCTCAGCGTTGGGCGCAAGTGTTAAGTACTCGAAATACTGTGAGTATTGACCACGGGGCATTGGATAGGCTGGCAACCCCGGTTCAATATTCACGTCCGGCGCACCTTGGACCAAAATCCGTTTTCAGAGATAGCTTCTAACTTAATGAGGTTCTTCTTAATGAGAATCTAACGATTAAAAAGGGCTGGTTTGTGAAAAACAGAGTTGTGATCACGGGTGTTGGGCTGGTTACCCCGGTCGGGGTTGGTGTTGAGGAATCCTGGGAAGCGATTTGCGCTGGCAAGTCAGGCATCGGACCCATTACGCGGTTCGACACCAGTGAATTCAAAACCAAAATTGCTGCCGAGGTCAAGGGGTTCGACCCCCTTGATTTCATGGATAAAAAAGACGCCAAGCGTACCCAGCCCTATATCGCCTATGCGGTCGCCGCCGCCAAAATGGCCATGGAGGACGCAGCCCTGGCGATTGACGACGCCAACGGCGGTCGCGTGGGGGTCTCTTCGGGCTGTGGCCTGGGCGGCTTGTTCCTGCTGGAAACCGAGGCCCAGAAACTCGATCGCAGCGGTCCCAAACGAATCTCGCCGTTTTTCATCCCCACCATCATCGGCAACATGGCGCCCGGCATGATCTCCATCGTGACCGGTGCCAAGGGACCGAACCTCTCCATGGCGACCGCCTGCGCCGCCGGGACCCATGCCGTGGGCGAGGCTTTCAAAATCGTACAGAACGGGGCGGCCGAGGCCATGATCGCCGGCGGCGTGGAGGCAGTCATCTCACCATGCTGCATCGCCGGTTTCAACGCCATGAAGGCCCTTTCCACCCGCAACGATGATCCGCAAAAAGCCTCCCGGCCCTTTGACCGGGACCGCGATGGATTCGTGGTCGGCGAAGGCAGCGGCATGCTTATCCTGGAAACGCTGGAAGGCGCCCGCGCCCGGGGGGCCAAGATCTATGCGGAAATCCTCGGATACGGTATGAGCGGCGATGCCTTTCATATGGCCTCGCCCCCGCCGGAAGCCGAAGGCGCAGCCCGCTGCATGCAGATGGCCCTGGATGATGCCGAATTGGCCCCTGAAAAAATTGAGTACATCAACGCCCACGGCACTTCGACCGCGCTGAATGATGCGTCTGAAACCAGTGCAATCAAAAAGGTATTCGGCGATCATGCCACCAGCCTGATGATCAGTTCCACCAAATCCATGACCGGTCACCTGCTCGGCGGCGCCGGTGGTATCGAGGCCGTCTTTACGGCCCTGGCCCTGTCAACCGGCGTCATTCCGCCCACCATCAACCTGGAAAACCCGGCCGAAGGCTGTGATCTGGATTACGTCCCGAATGTGGCCCGTAAGAAGGACATCTCGGCGGCCATGACCAACAGTTTCGGCTTCGGTGGAACGAATGCCGTCCTCATCATGGGGCGCCCGGTCTAGATCCGGTATTTCCCGAACCTTTGCAATGCATTCCCGCCCTGGTTGCACTTCCCCTGGCTGAATACAGTTTTCTTTGTCCTGATTAAACCGCTGAATCGTGAACCCCGAATCATTGAACCAGTGTTTGAGGTTCGATCGAACTTTTTCCTTGTCGTTCGGCCAATCACAAGATATGATACCGAGCCAACCAAAACAGTTCCGGTGAACACAATATATGGAAGGAGACAGCGCATGGCTGGCAGCGAAAAAGACCCTTTGATTATCGGTTGTGATCATGCGGCCTACCCATTGAAAGAGACGGTCAAGGCGTTTTTGACCGGCGCCGGTATCGAGGTCTCCGATGTTGGTACCCATAGTGAAGATTCTGTGGATTATCCGGACTTTGGGGCCGGTGTGGCCGGCGGCGTGTCCCGCGGGGAATACCCCCGCGGCATCCTGCTGTGCGGTTCGGGCATCGGGATGTCCATGGTGGCCAACCGTTTTCCCGGCGTACGGGCGGCTTTGTGCAATGACCTTTTTTCGGCCGTCATGTGTCGAAAACATAACGATGCCAATATCCTGGTGCTAGGCGGCCGGGTGATCGGTGAAAGCCTGGCCCTCGAGATCGTGAAGGCTTGGCTGGAAACGGATTTCGAGGGGGGCCGGCACCAGGCCCGCCTGGACAAGTTTGACAAGCTTGAAGATTTGCAGTCGTGAGGAGTGCGCGATGACCATGAGCGTGATAGACAAAGTTGACCCGGAGATTGCGGAGGTTATCCGGGATGAATTGGACCGGCAGAGCAACACCCTGGAGCTGATCGCCTCGGAAAATGTAGCCAGCCCGGCGGTCATGGCGGCCCAGGGCAGTGTCCTGACCAATAAATATGCGGAAGGGTATCCGGATAAACGTTACTACGGTGGGTGTGAAAATGTGGACGTGGCCGAAAACCTGGCCGTTGAGCGGGCCCAGGAACTCTTTCGGGCCGACTATGTCAACGTGCAGCCCCATTCCGGCTCGCAGGCCAATATGGCGGTCTACTTTGCCCTGCTGGAACCCGGAGACACCATCCTGGGTATGGACCTGGCCCACGGCGGGCATCTAACCCACGGCAGCCCGGCCAGTTTCTCCGGCCGCATCTTCAATTTCGTGCATTACGGCGTGGGGCAAGAAACCGGCACCATTGACTATGACCGGGTCCGACAGCTGGCCGACGAACACCAGCCGAAAATGATCGTCGCCGGTGCCAGTGCCTATCCGCGGGTTATCGATTTTGAGATCCTGGCAGAGATTGCCGGTTCCGTCGGGGCGCTGTTCATGGTGGACATGGCCCACATCGCCGGCCTGGTGGCTGCCGACGTGCACCCGTCGCCGGTGCCGTTTGCCGACGTGGTGACATCCACCACCCACAAGACCCTACGTGGTCCCCGCGGCGGGCTGATCCTGGCCAAGTCCGTCCACGGCGTCGCCATCAGCAAGCAGGTTTTTCCCGGCATCCAGGGCGGCCCGCTGATGCACGTTATTGCGGCCAAGGCGGTTGCTTTTCGGGAAGCGCTCTCCGATTCGTTTCGGGCCTACCAGCGGGATATCGTGACCAATGCCGGGGCCATGGCGGCAGGCTTGCTGGCCGGCGGCATCGACCTGGTTTCCGGCGGTACCGACAACCACATGATGCTGGCCGACCTGACCAATTTGAACATCACCGGCAAGGATGCCGAGGCATTGCTCGGCAGGGCCGGGATAACCGTCAACAAGAATTCCATCCCGTTTGAAACCCGCAGCCCCTTTGTGACCAGCGGCATCCGCCTGGGAACCCCGGCCATAACCAGTCGCGGGATGCAGGCGGACGAGATGCGTACCATCGCCGGACTGATCGCCGCTGTTTTGAAAGCGCCGGATGATGTTACCCGCGTAGAGGCTGCCCGTGATCAGGTAAAGACCCTGTGCCGGGAGTTTCCGTTGTATGGGGAGGGCCCGCAGTAATGAATGACCCGTCTGATCGTCCTTCATGGGACGCCTATTTTATGGATATCACCAGCTTGGTTGCCAAGCGGTCGACCTGCACCCGCCGAGGTGTAGGGGCGATTCTGGTAAAAAACAAACAAATTCTGGCCAGTGGCTACAACGGGGCTCCGACCCGGGTCAAACATTGTGCCGAGACCGGCTGCCTGCGCGAACAGCTCAACGTACCGTCCGGCGAACGGCACGAACTCTGCCGGGGCATACACGCCGAACAAAATGCCATCATTCAGGCCGCGCTGCACGGGGTGTCCATCAAAGAGGCGATTTTATACTGCACCAATCTGCCCTGTTCCATATGTGCCAAAATGATCATCAATGCAGGTATTACCCAAATTGTCTATCTCTCCGGCTATGCCGATTCCATGTCGGAAGAGATGCTGAAAGAAGCCGGTGTGGACCTCATAAAATTTAATCCAGCGAGCGAGGGGGATAACGATGAAATGTCCGTTCTGCAGTGAGATTGACAACAAGGTAATTGACTCCCGGTTGAGCAAGGATGGCAATGTGATCAGAAGGCGCCGCGAGTGCATCGTCTGTACCCGGCGGTTCACCACCTATGAACACATTGAAGAAGTGCCCATCATGATCATCAAAAAAGATGGCCGCCGCGAAGTTTTCAACCGTGAAAAAGTCGCTGCGGGCATTAAGCGGGCGTGTGAAAAGCTGGACATCAGCATGAACATCATCGAGGAGTTTCTCGATGACCTCGAGCGGGATTTAAAAGAGACCGGGGAAAAGGAGATCCCCTCCCACGACATCGGCGAGAAGGTCATGGGAAAACTACACAATCTCAATGATATCGCCTATGTAAGGTTTGCTTCCGTGTATCGTGAATTCAAGGATGTCAACGATTTTGTGTCGGAGCTGCGCAGCCTGTTGAGCAGCCATAAAACCTGACCCGGCCCAGCAATTCAAAGCATCTCCCGCCAAACCGGATTCCGCCTAAATAAGCATCCGACCGGGGGCGGCCCAGGTCGACCTCCGGTGCCGCCCGGCATTTCAAACCCTGCATTGCAAACTGCCGCAAAACACGATAGAGAGCAGGCATTCCGTTACATTAAAGCGAGGCACCATGGATCACCCGTATTATATGCGCAGGGCGCTTGATCTGGCCCGCCGGGGCGAGGGATATACCTCCCCCAACCCTATGGTGGGAGCGGTCGTTGTCAAAGACGGGCGGATTGTGGGTGAAGGCTACCACCAGGCGGCCGGGTTGCCGCACGCCGAAGTCAATGCGCTCGATGATGCCGGTGACAAAGCGCGCGGTGCAATCCTGTACGTTACCCTGGAACCCTGCAACCATACCGGGCGAACGCCGCCCTGCACGGAAAAGATCATCCGCAGCGGTATCGACACGGTCGTAGCGGCCATGGACGACCCCAATCCACTGGTGGCCGGCGGGGGCCACGCCGTGCTCGAGGCGCAGGGCATTCAGGTTCATCGCGGCGTGTATGCAGCCGAGGCCCGGCGCCTGAACGAGGCGTTTGTCAAATATATCAGTACCGGGCGTCCGTTCGTCACGCTCAAATGCGCCGCGACCCTGGACGGCCGCATTGCGACCCGCACCGGGGATGCCCGCTGGGTGACCGGTCCGGCATCCCGCCTGCAGGTACACCGCCTCCGCCACGCGGTGGACGGTATTATGGTGGGAATCAACACAGTGCGGGCCGATGATCCAAGCCTGACCACACGGCTGCCGGCAGACGTTCAACCCACCCCCCGGGACCCGGTGCGGATCATCCTGGACAGCCGCCTGTCAATATCTGAAAACGCAGGCATATTGCGGCTTGACTCCGAGGCGGTAACCCTTATTATATGTGCGGACAGCGTACCGGCCGATGCCCGGGATCGGATTGAACGGCCCGGGGTGGAAGTGGTGGCCGTACCAACCGGCAGTGACGGTCGCATCGATCTGGCGGCCCTCATGAAGTACCTGGGCGACCGGAATATTACCAGCCTCCTGATCGAGGGCGGCAGCCAAGTGATTGCCGCCGCGTTTACCGCCGGCATTGTCGACAAAGCCCTGTTTTTCTATGCCCCGAAAATCCTGGGCGGGGATGACGGCGTGCCGATCTGTGCGGGGCCAAGCCGTGACAGTATGGCGGACAGCATACGGCTGACCGACGTAAGGACCCAGCGGTTTGAAGACGACTTGCTGGTTGAAGGGTATGTGCAGTATCCCGATTGAACCGTTAATCACGGCTTTTACGGTTTCCTTTACGGTTTCCTTTGCACTGATTGTTAGGAGCATATGTTTACCGGTATTATTGAAGGTTTGGGAACGGTGTCGCAGGTGCGACCGGTGGACGGCGGCAGCCGCCTGACGGTGACGGCGGACTTTTCCCTTGAAGGTACCGGGCTCGGGGACAGTATTGCGGTGAGCGGGGCCTGCCTGACAGCGGTCACCTTGCAGGGTCCCCGTTTTTCGGTGGATGTATCCCCCGAGACATTGTCGAAGACCACGTTTCAATCGGTCAAAATCGGCGATCGGGTGAACCTGGAGCGGGCGCTCCGGTTGTCCGACCGCCTGGATGGGCACCTGGTGTCCGGACACATCGACGGCCTGGGTACCATCACCGGCAAGCAACGCGAGGGCAACGCCATCGTGGTGACGTACGCCGTTCCCGAGGACCTTTCACGGTACATGATTCCCAAGGGTTCCGTAGCAATAGACGGTATCAGCCTGACGATCAACAGCTGCGATAAACAAAGTTTCAGTGTCAGCATCATCCCCCACACGGCCAAATTGACCACCATTGGCCTGAAGGATGCGGGGGCGGCGGTCAACATTGAGACCGATATGCTGGGTAAATATGTAGAAAAATTTATTAACGGAAAGAACAAGGAGAGCCGGGAAACACAGAATTCAGAATCGCTGGATATGCAATTCCTGGCAAAGACAGGCTTTTTATAGAACCTATCTCAAAAAACGGATTTTGGTTCAAAATCAAGGCGGCTGCGATGTGCCCCGCGTTGCGGGACTTGCCGCTTGATCTATTCCGCAAATGCGGGTCGCAACCCGGAGGAATACTTTAGTATTTCGAGGACTTGAACCGAGCGCCCAACGCCGAGTTTGGGCCAAAAGACTTTTTTGAGATGGGTTCTAATCAAATTGCTGCAACAAGCAAGCGGCTGCCGAGCAAGTATTCCGGCAGCCCGGGAGTGTAAACAGGACCATGCCCAAGATTTCCATTGAACAGGCAATTGAAGATATCCGGTCAGGCAAGATGGTCATCCTGGTGGATGATGAAGGCCGTGAAAATGAAGGCGACCTCACCATGGCGGCCGAGTGTGTGACGCCCGAGGCCATTAACTTTATGGCCAAGTACGGCCGCGGCCTGATCTGCCTGTCGCTGACCGGCGAAAAAGCCGATGAACTCAGCCTGCCGATGATGGTGAACAAAAACACCTCGCCCTTCGAAACCGGCTTCACGGTGTCGATCGAAGCCAAGCACGGAGTTACCACCGGCATTTCCGCCGCGGACCGGGCGACCACGATTTTGACCGCGGTGGCTCAGGATGCCCGGGCCGAAGACCTGGTAAGCCCGGGTCACATCTTCCCCCTCCGTGCCCGGGACGGCGGGGTGATGGTGCGCGTGGGACAGACCGAGGGCTCGGTGGACCTGGCCCGTCTGGCCGGCTTGACCTCGGCCGGCGTCATTTGCGAGATCATGGACGAGGATGGCACCATGGCCCGGATGCCGGCCCTGGAGACGTTCAGCCAGGAGCACGGTGTCGGTATTTGCACCATTGCCGACCTGGTGGCCTATCGGACCCGCACCGAATCCTTCGTGACCCGTGCGGCTGAAACCGAGATCCCGACGGCCTACGGCGGAAACTTCCGGATTGCGGCCTATGAAAACATGATCGACAACCTGACCCATATAGCACTGATCAAAGGCGAAATCGATCCGGACCAGGCGACCCTCGTGCGGGTGCATTCTGAATGTATGACCGGCGACATCTTCGGCTCCATGCGCTGCGACTGCGGCGACCAACTGCACAATGCCATGGAGATGATCGCCCAGGAAGGCGTGGGGGTTGTACTGTACCTGCGTCAGGAAGGCCGGGGAATCGGCCTGGTGAACAAGCTTAAGGCTTATGCCCTCCAACTCGACAAAGGCCTCGACACCGTGGAAGCCAATCTGGAACTGGGTTTTAAGGATGACATGCGTGATTACGGGATCGGGGCCCAGATCCTGGTGGACCTGGGGGTGCGTAAAATGCGCCTTTTAACCAACAATCCCAAAAAAATGGTGGGTCTGGAGGGGTACGGCCTGAGTGTCGTGGAGCAGATTAAAATCGAAGTTCCAGCCAATGAACACAATGAATGCTATCTCGAGTGCAAGAAGTTGAAAATGGGTCACATGCTGGATATGGCCCGTTAACAGGGAGGAAAGGCAATGCCGAATGTAATTGAAGGAAGACTGCTGGGCGAAGGTAAGAAGTTTGCGTTGATTACCAGCCGGTTCAATGATTTCATAACCGATAAGCTGGTGGGGGGTGCCCTGGATGCACTGGTGCGCAGCGGCGTGGACGACGATGATATCGACCTGCTGAAAGTTCCCGGCGCCTTTGAAATTCCCCTGGTGGCCAAAAAAGCGGTGGCCACCGAAAAATACGATGCCGTAATCTGCCTGGGTGCCGTGATCCGCGGTTCCACGTCCCACTACGATTACGTGTGTGCGGAAGCCAGCAAGGGCATTGCCCAGGTGTCGCTGGATTCCGGCACGCCGGTTATCTTCGGCATCATCACCACGGACACCATTGAGCAGGCCATTGAGCGGGCCGGAACCAAGGCCGGCAACAAGGGCTGGAGTGCCGCTGTTTCCGCCGTGGAGATGGCCAACTTGATGGACACCCTGAACCGGGCGTAACGTTCTATGGGGATTCGTCGCCGAGCGCGAGAGCTTGCCATGCAAGCTCTTTTTTATATTGATTCGCGGCAGTGCGAACTGGCGGAAGGACTGGACCTGTTTTGCCAAAGCTGCCTGCCGCCCAAGAAAGCCCGCCCATTCTTTCTCAAGCTGGTCAGCGGCGTCGGTGCCGGACGGCCGGATATCGACGCGTTGATTGAACGTTTTTCCAGTAACTGGAAAGTCAGCCGGATGTCCGGGGTCGATCGTAATATCCTTCGAATTGCGGTGTTTGAGCTGCTCTGTTGCCCCGACATTCCCACCCGGGTCACCCTCAATGAGGCCATCGATATCGGCAAGCGTTTTGGGGCCGAAGAATCCGGAGCCTTTATCAACGGGATCCTGGACAGTATCCACCAGGCTGCAGAGAATGAGGAGCTAAGTCTCGAGATAGACATACCGGAGATCTCCATCGACTGGGATGCCCGGCCGGCAGCCGGTGCCCAAACGCCGAAAAAGCAGGTACCGCTGGCCCGGTTCAAACAGGTAAAAGGTAAAAAAGGGGTCGTGAAACGCAAAGGGCCCCGTTTTTCATCGGACGAACAACCTTAGGCGCAATTTCAAAAGGAGCTGACATTGATTCTCAAGTCCATGGCCCTGGGCCCGATAATGGCAAATTGTTATGTACTCGGCTGTGAAAATACCCGCGAAGCAGCGGTCATCGATCCCGGTGAAGAGGCTGCGCGGATCCTGGACGCATTAAAGGAAGACGGCCTCACCCTCAAGCTCATCTTGAACACCCACGGGCATTTTGATCATGTGGGGGCCAATCGCGAGTTGAAGCAGGCGGTGCCCGAGGCCCAGCTGATGATTCACGGCGATGACGCGCCCATGCTGGCTCAACTGGCCAACTCCGCCCGTATGTTCGGCATGCAGGCTGAAAATTCACCGGACCCGGACCGCCTGCTGCAAGACACAGATGCAATTACCTTTGGGGATGTCAAACTGGACGTCGTACACGTGCCCGGGCATTCACCGGGCGGGGTGGCGTTTGTTTGCGATGCCGGGATTTTCGTGGGCGACACCCTGTTTGCCGGTTCCATCGGCCGCACCGATCTGCCCGGCGGTAATTTCGATACGCTGATCGCCAGCATTCAGAACAAACTCTTTCAATACGATGACGATACCTCGGTTTACCCGGGCCACATGGGTCCCACGACCATCGGGCAGGAGAAACGGTTTAACCCCTTCTGTGCCATCCGCTGAAGTGGGTTAAAAACCTCCCCTCGGGCTCAATCTCGGCGTTGCGCCAAAAAGTTCATTCCGCGAAATATTCCATATATTCCTGTGGTTGAACTTTTTGCCCCGCCTTGACCTTGGGCCCGATTGAAGGATTTAAAACCACTTCAGGGTCGGTTATCAACTTATACCCGGTTATTACACTTGCCGCCTTGCCAGCCGGGTGAAGCTCAAAGAGCGAAGACTGGATCTTGAACCAAAATCCACTTTTTGAGACAGCTTCTGACACATAAAATTAGGCTCAACAAATAATGACCGGCATGGAGGTGATCATGTCGGTCTTCTTTTTTTTGGCGCTAAAAAACCCTCTGATGCCAATCTGCCCTTGGGCGGTCTGGAAGGAATCTTTCAATCTAAACACGCTGTTTAACGGTAAAGGCCTGGCTCCTCCCCCTTGACGGGAGTGCTGTCGGGTTTGTCTGGGGTTACCCGGATTTGCTCAGCCCCCTACAAAAAGGTCACCCTCCCCCAGCCCCTCCCGTCAAGGGAGGGAGTACTTTTGCGGGACAGGTATCCGCAATGGTTTTACAATGCCTGCGCAGATTTCAGATAAGACCTGTGGCTTGTGTTTGACGAAGGGTGAAATTTCAGGGCCCTGCGAACCTAGGCCCCCTCATTGCCGGCCGGGTCATGAATGCGCTCGCACTCAATACCGTGGCGCTTGAGAATGTCGTAGTAAAAATAGATCTGGCGAATATACTTGATGGGCTCGGTTCCCCGACAGTAACCGTAGCGTGCATTCTTGTAGTACTTGCGATAGCGCAGCAGGGGCAGGGTGTGCTCCAGCGATGCCCAGCGGTCCGGATCAAGGTTGAACTGCCGGGCCAGGTCCCGCGCATCCCGCAGGTGACCCTGCCCCACATTGTACGCGGCCAGGGCGATAGACAGGCGGTCGGGTTCCGGCGCGTTGCTGAAGAAATCATAGAGCATTTTCAAGTGCAGCACACCGGCCTGGATGTTCTGGAGCGGATCCAGGATATCGGTTACCCCAAGGCTGCGGGCGGTCTGAATGGTCAGCTGCATCAGACCGTAAGCCCCGGCATGGCTCCGGGCAGCCGGATTGAAATGGGACTCCTGGTACATCTGGGCGGCAATCAGGCGCCAGTCAAAGTTGTTTAGCTCCGCAGCCTCCTCGACAACGGCCTGGTAGCTGGGCAGGCGGGTACGCAGACGCCGGTGATAGGACCGTACGTCCACGTAGTCGAACATTTCCAGGTTGGAAAAATAGCGGTTGTAAATCTCGGCACACTTTCCCTCGGCCTTGATCTGTTTGAAAAACCGGTTGATGTGCCGGCGCAGCTTGACGGCGTTTTTGTGGACCGCCCAGCCGATGGCCTGGATTTCGCTGACAGGTGAGACGACCCGGGCACCCGGGTAGTACCGACGGTTTAACAAGGCAATATGTTCATCGGCCAGGGTAACGGCGATTTCGCCCATGGCGACCTGCCGAATCAGCTCCTCAGTGGGGACATCCACGTGCAGCCGGATATCGACCTCGAGGCCGGCCGCCTGCATCTCTTCGAGCCGTTCCTGGTAGGAGGTGCCCCGGCGCACGTGCACCGTCTGGCCGGCCAGATCGCCGGGGCGACGAATCCGGGGGTGGTGCCGATTGGTGATGATCTGCTGGCGGGTGGTCAGGTAGCCGTCGGAAAAGGCCACCTGACGCAGGCGTTTGGCGGTAATGGTCAGGTCGGCCGCGATCATGTCGGCCTCACCGGTCTGAATGTCCGGGATCATGCCCTCCCAGCGTTCGGCGACCTTCAATTCCAGGCGAACGCCCAGGTGATCGGCAAAGGCCTTAGCGAGATCATATTCAAAACCCATCGGCTGGCCGCGATACAAGTAGTAGGAATTGGCATTGTTGCGGGTCAGCACGGTAATCTTACCGGTGCGCAGGATGCGATCCAACGCCGGTTCAGGGGGGGGTTCCGGGGTAAACAGGTAGATGTACAGACTGCACAGGATAAGAAATCCGGTTGCCACCAGCAGCCGGAACATGACCTTCAGATATCCTTTGGGGCCGGTAATTTGGTTTGGCTGCGGCAACCTGAATGTCCTCCGGTGGTTGTTGGAAAGATTATAATAACATCAATATCATGAATATAAGTCAAGCCGGTTGAAACACAATGGTGCCCGCGGGCCAATTTCCCTTGAACTCATCAGGGGCCTTTGTTAGAAACGACTATAACTTATCTCAATTTTTGAGACAGGTTCTAAATAAAATCCGATACCATCCACACTTGGCGGTGTTATTGCCTCATTCCTGAAATATGCTTATATTTTCCCGTGGCGCCCAACCCCGCTGACTGTTCAACGGCGTTGTGTGCCTGCAAAACGCCACTGTACCGGATGAATTGTAAATCAAATAGGATAGAGAGGTTGCGCGGACCAAATGCCGTTTAACATCAAACGAAGAAAAACCCGGCAGATCAAGGTGGGATCCGTCCCGGTGGGGGGCGGCGCCCCCATTGCCGTGCAGTCGATGACCAATACCTATACCCAGGACGTGGCAGCCACCGTAGCCCAGGTCAACCAACTGGCCGCCGCCGGCTGTGAAATTATCCGGGTGGCTGTGCCGGACGAGGAAGCCGCAGCGGCCATAGCCCAAATCAAGCCGGCCATCGACATTCCCCTGATAGCGGATATCCATTTTGACTATCGGCTGGCTATTGCCGCTGCGCGTTCGGGGGCTGACGGCTTGCGGATCAACCCGGGGAACATCGGCAGCGAAAAGAAAGTCAGGGCAGTGGTCGACTGTGCCCGGGACCTGGGGCTGGCCATCCGCGTCGGCGTGAATTCCGGCTCGCTCGAAAAGGATTTGCTGGAAAAATACGGCGGACAGGCCACTGCCGACGCCATGGTGGCCAGCGCCCTGCGGCACATCGAGCATCTGCGGTCCCTGGATTTTCACGAATTGAAGGTATCGCTGAAAGCTTCGGACGTCTATCGTACCGTGGCCGCCTATCGCCAGCTGGCCGGCCGGACAGATCTGCCGCTGCACGTCGGGGTTACCGAGGCCGGCGGGCTGTACGCCGGCATTGTCAAATCTGCAGTCGGCATCGGCATGCTGCTGGCCGAGGGTATCGGGGATACCCTGCGGGTCTCCCTGACCCGTGATCCGATCGAGGAGATAAAGGTCGGTTATGAAATTCTGCGGTCCCTGGATATCCGCAGCCGGGGCCCGGAGATCATTTCCTGTCCGACCTGCGGGCGCTGCAAGGTCGACCTGTTCAATATCGCCGAGCAGGTGGAGTCCGCCCTGTTTACTTCCCGGGCCGATGCGAAGGTCGCCATCATGGGCTGTGTGGTCAACGGCCCCGGCGAAGCCAGAGAGGCGGATATCGGCATTGCCGGCGGGGACGGCACCGGGGTTCTGTTCCGTCAGGGCAAGGTCGTCCGGAAGTTTGACCAAACCGAGTTGGTGTCGGTGCTGCTTGACGAAGTTGAAAAGCACGAAAAAGATAAGCAGAAAGAGTGATTCATTTGAAGCAGCTTATAGACTGAGAGGAGATTATGGGAAAAAAGCAGGCCAAAACAGCAATCACACCCACCCGGTCCGAAGATTATCCGGAATGGTACCAGCAGGTCGTTAAAGCATCGGATCTGGCCGAACCGTCGCCGGTCCGCGGCTGCATGGTCATCAAACCCTGGGGCTATGCCATCTGGGAAAACATTATGCGCGACATGGATGCGATGTTCAAGGAGACCGGGGTTAGGAATGCCTATTTTCCTCTCTTTATCCCCCTGAATTATCTTGAGAAAGAGGCGGAGCACGTGGAAGGGTTTGCCACGGAGTGCGCTGTCGTGACCCATCACCGCCTGGAAAAGGGCGCCCATGGCGGTCTCGTGCCGGCCGGAGAGCTGGGTGAACCCCTGGTGGTCCGTCCCACCTCGGAAACCATTATCGGTGAATCGTTTTCCAAATGGGTGAGCAGCTACCGGGACCTGCCCATCCTGATCAACCAGTGGGCCAATGTGGTCCGCTGGGAGATGCGCACCCGCATCTTTTTGAGGACCAGCGAATTCCTCTGGCAAGAGGGGCACACGGCCCATGCCACCGCCGCAGAGGCCATCGAGCGTACTGCGCAAATGCTGGATGTGTATGCCCGGTTTGTGGAGGAATTTTTGGCCATCCCGGTCATAAAGGGGCGCAAGACCGCCCGCGAACGGTTTCCGGGTGCGGTCGACACGCAGTGCATCGAAGCGATGATGCAGGACCGTAAGGCCCTGCAGGCCGGGACGTCCCATTTTCTCGGTCAGAATTTTGCCAAGGCCTCGGGGATAAAATTTCAGTCGGCCAAGGAGCAGGAAGAGTTTGCCTGGACGACGTCGTGGGGCACCTCCACCCGGATGATCGGCGGCCTGATCATGACCCATAGCGATGATGACGGCCTGGTGCTGCCGCCACGCATCGCCTCGTCCCATGTGGTCCTCATTCCGATTGTCCGGAAAGAGAAAGACCGCGAGTCCGTGATGGACTATGTCAACCGCCTGGCAGTCGACCTGAAAGGTCAAAATTATCACGGACGCCCCGTGCAGGTCGAGATTGACGACCGCGATATCGGGGGCGGTAAAAGTTGGGACTGGATCAAAAAAGGCATCCCGGTCCGGGCGGAGATCGGCCCGCGCGATATTGCCGAGGATTCTGTATTTGTTGGCCGGCGGGATAAATCCCACCGGGACAAGGCGGGCATCAAACGCGATGAGTTCGTCGCTTCAATCGGGACGGTGCTCGACGACATCCAACAGGCACTGTTTGATCGGGCGCTGGCCTACCAGCAGGCGCATACCCTGGAAATAAACGACAACCGGGCGTTTTATGACTTTTTTACGGCGGCGAACACAGACAAGCCCGAGATCCACGGCGGCTTTGCCCTGGCGCACTGGTGCGGCCGCGATGAGTGCGAAGAACGTATCAAGGAAGACCTGAAAGTGACCATCCGCTGCATTCCGTTTGAAAAAATGGGTTCGGATACAGGCGGCAGCTGCATTTGCTGTGGAGAGCCTTCTGAAGAAAGGGTTGTATTCGCAAAATCATATTAGAACCCATTTCGAAAACATCTTTGGGCCCAAACTCGGCGTTGGGTGCGAATGTCAAATCCTCGAAATACTATCCGTATTCTTCCGGATTGATACTCGCAGCCGCCTTGATTTTGGACCAAAATCCAATTTCAGAAATAGGTTCTGCTTGCGCTATAATTACGCTGAAAGGTTGACGGATCCAAAGGCCCTGTGACGATTAAAGGATGGACAACCGGGAAATAGACTTGCATTCTCATAAGAAAGAGGGAAATGCAAAGGGCAATGGTCAAATAGTTGGTTCTCTTGAGAACAAGTGAACAAAGACTATCGATTATAATTTCCTGCTCAGATTAACCTTTCCTCCCCAGGCGGGAGGGATTGAGGGAGGGGGAAGACCCCCGAAATACCTCCAGTTATGCTGGAGGAGGAACATATGATTCGGATCAGCGACATCATCGATAGAATCTCCGCTTACAATCCCGAGGCGGATCTGGGGGTGGTCAACCAGGCGTACGTCTATTCGGCCCGGGTGCACGACGGGCAGGTGCGCCTGTCCGGCGAACCCTACCTGTCGCACCCGCTCGAAGTTGCCGGCATCCTAGCCGAAATGAAACTTGACACTGTCAGTGTCGTGGCCGGTTTGCTGCATGATGTCATCGAGGATACCCATGCCACCGCCGATGAGGTCAAGGACATCTTCGGCCCGGAAGTCGAACACATCGTATCCGGGGTGACCAAGCTCAGTGTGTTGCCGTTTGAAAATGCCCGGGCCCGTCAGGCGGAGAGCATTCGCAAAATGCTGCTCGCCATGGCCGATGACATCCGGGTGATCCTCATTAAACTGGCCGACCGGTTGCACGATATGCGCACCCTGGAGTTTCACGACCAAAAAACCCAGACGAAAATAGCCCGGGAAACGATGGATATATTTGCCCCGATTGCTTCACGCCTGGGTATCTACTGGATTAAGCACGAACTGGAAGACAATTCATTCAAGTACCTATATCCAGACGATTACAACCGGATCAGTTCTCTGGTCAGCAAGGGGTTGGCCGGGCGGGAGGAATATGTCCAAACCGTTCGCCAGGTCATTGTCCAGAAACTGGCCGAAGCCGACCTGCGGGGCAAAGTGCTGGGGCGGCACAAGAAAGTCTACAGTATCTATAACAAGATGCAGACCCAGAACCTGCCGTTCGATGAAATCTATGACATCATCGCATTTCGAATCATCCTGGATACGGTACCGCAGTGCTACGAGGTGCTGGGCCTGATTCATGCCCTGTGGAAGCCTATCGACATCAAGTTCAAGGATTATATCGCCCGCCCCAAGCCCAACATGTACCAGTCCCTGCACACAACGGTTATCGGACCTAAGGGTGCGCGGGTTGAAATCCAGATCCGCACTTACGAGATGGACAACGTGGCCAAATCCGGCATTGCCGCCCACTGGAGTTATAAGGAGGGCAACCAGGTCGAAGATACGGTGCGCGACACGTTTGCCTGGATACAGAACATCGTGGAGAACCAGGAATACACCCAGGGCCCCGACGAGTTTCTGGAAAATGTGCGTATCGATTTGTTCCCGGACGAAGTTTACGTTTTCACGCCCACCGGTGAGGTAAAGACATTGCCCAAGGGCGCCACGCCGGTCGATTTTGCCTACCTGATCCACACCGAGGTTGGCAATCAGTGTGTCGGTGGCAAGGTGAACGGCCGCCTGGTGCCCCTGCAGTATGCACTGCAGACCGGCGACATCGTAGAAGTGGTCACCCAGAAGAACCATCATCCCAGCAAGGACTGGCTCAGCTTCGTCAAGACGGTAAAGGCCAAATCAAAAATCCGGCAGTGGGTCAAGATTCAGGAAAAAGAACGCAGCCTGAGCCTGGGCCGGGAAATGTGTGAAAAGGCGTTTCGCAAGCACAAATTGAATTTCAATACCCAGGTCAAGTCGGAAGAGATGGCTGCGGCGGTCGATTACTTCGGGTTTAAAACCCTGGATGACCTGATTGCCAGCGTGGGTTACGGGAAGATTACGCCCCTGCAGATTATCCGGCGCATCGGGCCGAAAACGGATGACGCGGAAGGCCGCGAATCCATTTTGAACAAACTAATGGGACGGGTGCGTAAGAAGAAGCCGAAAACCGGTGTGGTGGTAAAAGGGGTGGACGACATTCTGATAAAGTTTGGCAAATGCTGTCAGCCGGTTCCCGGTGACAACATTACCGGCTATATCACCCGCGGATTCGGGGTGACGGTACATCGGGCCAACTGCGTGAATGCGCTCAAGATGAGTCCGGAACGCAGGATCGATGTGGAGTGGAATACGGAAGCATCCGAGGCGTTTCCAGCCGATTTCCAGGTGACCTCTTATGACCGGGTCGGGCTATTGGCGGATATTGTCGGCTGCATCACTAAAAACGAGGCCAATATCCTCAGTGCCAATACCAAAACCGGGAATGACAAGCATGTGGAAAGCAGTTTTTCGGTTGGCGTCAAGAGTACCGAACATCTGCGGCGGATACTGGCGTCGATCAGAAAGATCAAGAATGTTCATGATGTAAAGCGCGTCGGATAAAAGAAGCCATCCGGCATACGAAACGTATTGCGGGTAACCGCTTTAAGCGACTTTAACTACCCGCCCGGATTTGATACAGGTCGTGCAGACCACCATCTTCTTGGGACGGCCTTTGTCCATCGCGCGCACGCTCTGCAGATTGGGATTGAAACGCCGCTTGGTGACATTGTGTGCGTGGCTGACATTGTTGCCCACGACAGGTTTTTTTCCACATATTTCACATACTTTAGACATGGTATCGTCTCCTGCATTTATTTCAAATTTCAAGATGCACCGACGGTAGGTTTCCCGCCGCTTAAAACTGCAAACGCTTCTCATATAATATGGGGTGGATTGTGTAAAGCTTTTTTATTGCAGTGCGCCTGATTTCCGGCCTGAAAATACGGCCGGTTCCACAAAGGTGGGTTTATTTATCCGGTGCGGGTGTTTCCGGCTTTTGCTCCAAAGGATTTTCGCCCGGAAAGTAGTGCCGGGTGCCGTCGTCCGCCCGTTTGATCTCAGCTTCCAAAATGGTCAGGTATTGCAGCGCATCGTGTTGCAGCCCCACATCCGGATAATCGTTGATGACTGCCAGAAACCGACTCAGGGCTGCTTTGTAGTAGCGGCTCTTGAAATAAAAGCGGCCCACGTACAGATCATGACCGGCCAGGGTTTTAATACAGACTGCTATAAGGGGCCGGGCCCTGCGGGCATAGCTGTCCACCGGATAGCGGTCAACCAGCTTTTTAAAGCTTTCCAAGGCCTTGCGAGTATTGGCCTGGTCGCGATCAACGGTATCCACCTGGTCAAAATAGCACCGCCCGATCTGGTACATCACATAGGGGACGGCTTCGTTGCGTGGATGGAGGTTGAGGAACTCCTCGTATGCAAACACGGCATCTTCGTACTCTTCTTTCTTATAATAGGCATCGCCGATCTTGAGTTCCGCCAGGATGGCGTATTTACTGAAGGGGTACCAGTCTTTGAGCCGCTCGAAGGTTTCGATCGCCGTACTGTAGTTCCCGGATTTGTAGTCCTCCATACCGTCCTGGGCCAGTTCATGTGCCGGTCGGGTGTCCTCCCGGCTGAACCAGGCGCAGCCGGAAAATAAGCCCAGCGCCATCAGGCCCGTCACCAGGGCGCAGACGGTAAGTTTGCGAATCTTTAGCATCGGGTGAATCCTATCGGTCCTGCATAAATAAACCGGTGAGGCCCTGCCGTCGGCATCACCGGTTTTTTGAGAGTCCTGCCGCCTTTATGGAGAAAGGCGTGGCTTACAACAATTTGTTTAGGGCTTCTTCCAGTTTGGATTTAGCCACCATGCCGGTGATCTGTTCCACCACCTGGCCATCTTTAAAAAAGATGAGGGTGGGAATGGCCTTGATCCCATATTTTCCAGGCGTCACCGGATTGTCATCCACATTGCACTTGGTAAACTTGACCCTGTCGCCAAATTCGCCGGCAAGATCATTGATGACTGGACTGATCGCCTTACAGGGCCCGCACCAAGGAGCCCAGAAATCTACCAGGGCGGGTTTATCGCTCTGCAAAATTTCAGTATCAAAGGAACTGTCTTCAATTTCAATTACATTTTCGCCCATTGGCCTGGTTTCCTTTTCTATTTTTGAGTGATGGCTATTATATAATCGTGCTGGTTTTCATTGTCAACCGTGTAAAGCCGGCCCATATCCGGTAATTGACACGCATTAACGGTTTTGCTAATTCCTTGATAATAACAGTGGAACCTACCAACCAACAGGAGGCGGCATGGTGGATAAAATCAAGATCGGCGCATTAATCTCTGGGGGCGGGACCAATCTGCAGGCAATCATCGATTCCTGCGAGACGGGCAAGATAGACGGCGAGATGGTTTTCGTGGGGTCAGACAACCCGGATGCCAAAGGACTGCAGCGGGGTGTAAAGCACGGCATCCCCACTTTTGTGGTGGATTATGGCCACATCATCCGGCAATACCGCGAAAATCCCGATTCGGTTTCCTTGCCGGCTGATTTTGATCTTGAATATCTCGTTGAGAAACAAGGATTTTTCTCACCCGAAACGAATCCGGAGAAGATCAATGCCTTCTTGCACACGCGGGCCGTGGCAGAGGCGGCCTTACTGGAGGCCATGCGGCCGTATCCTTTTGACCTGCTGGTTTTGGCCGGCTTCATGCGCAACCTGACCCCCTATCTGATCGACAGGATCAATACCGTCCCCGGCAAACCGATTGTCATGAATATCCATCCGGCGTTGCTGCCCTCATTTCCGGGCGTGGACGGATACGGAGATACCTACCGCTACGGCTGCAAGATCGGTGGTTGCACCGTCCATTTCATCGATTACGGTGAGGATTCCGGTCCGATCATCGGACAGCGGGCATTTGAAATCCAGCCCGGGGATTCGTTGGATACCATTAAAGCCAACGGCCTGAAACAGGAGTGGATCCTTTATCCGGAATGCATTCAGCTGTTTGCCGAAGGGCGGCTTTCAACCGAGCAGCAGAACTTTACAACCGACAGCGGCCAGGAGGTCAAGCGGACCCTGACTATTATTGCACCACCTGCCTAGTGTCGCGCCCCACAATTAAGGCAAATATATATGGACTGCTTGATATCGATTTTATGGGTTACCTAAATCCGAAATACGAAGCACGAAATTCGAAATAAATTCAAAATTCAAATGACCAAAATATAGGCTTGCCTATTGTGATTACAGGTTTTGTTTGTTTCTTTGGGTCATTTTGATTTGCCCTTTTGTTTCGGGTTTCGATATTCGGATTTCGGTTTTTTCTTCACTTCTAGCCTTTCGGTCCCATTTTGAGCCTGTAAAGCATCCTGGCCCGGAGGGCCAGGCTTTGGGACGCCCCTAAAAGGGGCTTTACTATCAAAATACAAAGGCAAAACCGTGCATCGCGCAGAGACGCAAAGGCGCAGAGAAGATCAAAACCAGGATATAGTCGCACTATCGTGCGAAGAACCACTTCAAGGCCCTTTCGGTTTTAATCCCGCGTAGCGGGATAATATGCGTGGTTTCCCAGCTGAGCTGGACTGTTCATTTAATTCTTGACTGAAGGAAGACGTCTCTGCGTCTCTGCGCGAGGATAATGCCTTTACGGCACAGCCGACTATCTCAGACCTGGCCCTGAGGGCCAGGTTTTAAGGCGCTGAATAAACCAAAGCGTCTAAGACCGCCGGCGTATTTGCCTGATGAAGCAAGCTCACCAGCTATGACCTATCCAGGATTAACTCAATCTGCGCATTGGGATGAATATCCCGGGCGAGGGTCTGCAGCCGGGCCTTCAACGCCATAAATGCATCTACCTGCAAGGTGTCCCCGGCGGGGTCCATGAAAACGGTGACCCACATTCGCCGACCGGTTTTCAATATTTCAAGGGAAAGGTGCCGGGCGCCCAATTCCTCTTTCAGAGGCAGTATCCGGTCGATAAATGGCTGGGAAAAGGTTTCCTGGGGGGCGGCCAGCAGCAGTTCCTTCAGCTCATTGCGCATCAGGATCAGCGGTTCCTTGATAAACAACAAGGACATGCCGATGACCAGCACCTGGTCTGCGTAGCGGGTGGTCCATCCCCAGGCGGTATCCTGGAGGAAAAGCACAACCACAAACGCAATCCCGATGGCCCCGGTGACCGCCCCGTTGAGCAGCCAGGCCTTGGCCTCGGCTCTTAGAAGATCCGAATCCGCCCTTTTTAAACTCTTGCGGAGAACCCCGTACACTGCAAAACAGCCGATCACCGCCAGACTTACATACAGGGTCAAGAGTCCGAGGGCCGGTTCGCGGCCGCCTGAAATCAACAGCATGATATTGGCATACAACGCCATCAGGACCAGGATCAGGATGGCGGTCCCTTTGATCAATACAAACAGGGACTCGAAGGCAAAATGGCCCAGGGGGTACTCACGCGTTTCCCGGCCGAAGATCAGGCGGGTGATCCCGATCGAAAAAAAGGTCATGATGGCTGAAATCAGGTTGTACATACCGTCCAGCAATACCGCCCCGGATTGGGACAAAGCGGCCATCAGCAGGCCCCAGATTGCCAGGATGAAGGCACCCAGCATCGATGTTTTCAAGGCTTTTTCTTCGATTTGCTGATCCGGTTTCATAGTCTGCTCCAAAAAAAGAAAACGTTGAGAGTATCTAATGGAAGCCCGGGTATTCCCGGCGAAAGGATTGAACGTTGTGACGACCAGATTAACACAGGCCGGAGGGGAAAAGAACTAGAAAAACCGCAGCATCATGGGGATGGCCACGAAGGTGCCGATGGAACTGCCCAGATTCGTGAATACGACGACCAAAAGGATCTTGGTAACCTTGTTTTTCCAGAAGCCTTTCACCGACAGGATGTCCTGGGGCAGTCTTTCAAAATCGCGAACCCGGGGTTTGCGGGCAAACGCCTCCACCAGTCCCGAAACCCAGCCGGCGGCGATCATGGGGTTGAGTGATGTCAGCGGCGCGGCCACGACCGATGAAACCACGGTAAGCGGGTGGGCCAGGGCAATGACCGCCCCGAGTCCGGCCAGGACACCGTTGGCCACCACCCACCAGGTGAGCATGCCGGTTCCGGCGTCTTTGCCGCCTATATAAAACCCAGCCGCCAGCAGCAGGAGGATCAGGCCCGGAAGGATCCATTTCAAAGTGCCTGCCAGGCGGCCTTTGGGGGGTAGCTGTTCGAGCTGGTCGAGTTGAATCTCTTTTTCCCAGTACGCTTTTATACCGGGTACATGTCCGGCCCCGACCACGGCCACCACCTTGCGGCCCGGCGCGGATCTGATTTTTTCGCAGAGGTACCGGTCGCGCTCATCGATCAAAATATCCTTTACCACCGGCATGGCCTGTCCCAATTCAGCCAGCAGGGACTCGAGGACGTCCTGCTTTTTCATGTTTTCGATGTCTTCCTCACCGATGTCCTCGACCTCGCCCAGCGACAGGATCAACTGGAAAAGCAGTTTAACTTTGGACCACAGCCCCATGGTGCGCCAGGTCCTTGAAAGGGTGATCCGGATGTCCCGGTCGGCCAGGTGAATGTCCGCTCCCGCGGCTTCGCCGCTTTCAATGGCCTGGATCATCTCGGCACCCGGTTTGATGTCCAGCTTGGCCGCGATTCTTTTCTGAAAAGAGGCCAGCATGAAATTGGCCAGCAGCAGAAACGCTTTTTTTTCTCTGATCACCTTGATGATGTCCATTTCCCGCCACTGGTCTTTCTGTTTGATGGTCTCAAAGCGGGAGGGGCAGAGCTCAACAGCCACGGTGTCCGGGTTTTCCTGCTCAATAACTGTTTTGACCAGGGCCACGCTCTCCTTGGAAACATGGGCGGTGCCGAGCAGGGTAATCTCTTTGTCGTCGCGCGTCAGATGGTGCACGACATTGGGGTTGTTTAAAGCGGTCATTATCTGTATATTTCCATATTATTTTGGCCTTCCCCCCTGCTTGCAGGGATCAGCAAAACGTAAACAACGGCACTGATGTGCCCCCCTGGTTTTCCCCCTGAGCGGGCTGGTCAGGGCCACCTGCATCACAGGTGGTTGTTTATCCCGGGCATTTTATTTAGGGCCGAATGTAAGTAGTCGATTTAGCGTGTCAATGCAAGACACAGTTTGCCCGGCCGACCTTTTAGCCACCCCAGAGCGAGACAGGTAGCGAGCCATGACGACTGTTCATAAAGCTGACGAAAAACTGACCCTGGTGACCAAGGAACCCTATTATGTAGAAGCGGATGGTGAGATCGGGATGTTCACCGCCGCTTATGACGCCCGCCTGCCGGTGATGCTCAAGGGGCCGACCGGCTGCGGTAAGAGCCGTTTCGTTGAGTACATGGCGTATCGCCTGCAGCGCCCGCTCGTGACGGTGGCTTGTCACGAGGACCTGTTTGCATCCGATCTTATCGGCCGTTACCTTTTAAAAAGCGATGAAACCGTCTGGGTGGACGGACCGTTGACCCGGGCGGTGCGGGCCGGCGCTATCTGCTACCTGGACGAAATTGTGGAAGCCCGCAAGGATACCACGGTCGTCATTCACCCGTTAACCGATAATCGCCGCATGCTGAACATCGACAAGAAGGGCGAAACCATACCGGCGCATCCTGATTTTTCGATGGTGATCTCGTATAATCCCGGTTACCAGTCCGTGTTGAAAGACATGAAACAGAGCACCCGGCAACGTTTTGTGGCCTTTGATTTCAGCTATCCGGTGCCTGATAAGGAAATCGAGGTCGTGGCTCAAGAGGGTGGGGTCGCACCGGAGCTGGCCGGTCAACTGGTCCTGCTGGGCCAGAAAATCAGGAACATGCGGGAGCACGGCCTTACCGAGGGTGCCAGCACACGCCTGCTGATTTATGCCGCGCAGTTGATCAGTCGCGGGATAGAGCTGAAAAATGCCTGCCGGACAGCCATCTGCCAGCCGCTCACGGATGACGCGCGTTTGCAGCAGACGCTGGCGGATCTAATCGATGACATCTTCTGAAAGCCATCTTAAAAACGTCTTTTGGTCCAATCTCGGCGTTGGGCACTCGGTCCCTGTCCTCGAAATACCGGAGTATTCCTCCGGGAGGGACCTCGCGGCCGCCTTGACCTTGGACCAAAATCCTGTTTTAAGGCAGCTTTCGGGGGCCATCAAAAAAACGTCTTCTTGTCGGGCGAAGCTCGCCGAGCGAAGACTGTTTGGATCAATCTCTGCGTTGGCCAACCAGATCTAATCCTCGAAATACGATCAGTACTCCTCCGGTTAGATCTGATTGGCCGCCTTGGTATTGAACCAAAATTCATTCCTGAGATGGTTTCTGAGTGATATGCAGATAGGAAGAAGATCGCCCATGGTACCTGCTGATCAGGACCCTCTGGAATATCTGGCCGGCGCCGACCCGGAATTGGCCGACCAATTGCGTGCAGCCCTGGGGGCCAGCCCGCACCGCTATAGCGACGCAGATGTTCGTTTCCTGGTGGATGAAATTCTGCAGGGATTCGTGACGGAAATCTCCTTCGGGCATACGTACGCCCGGGGCCTTATCGCCCTGGTCGGCCTGACCGGACCGGAACAGGTGCGGCATTACAGGCAGCTGGTACATACCGCCGGAAAGCATGGCCCCACGCTGGGCAAGCTGTTCGCCGAGGCCCTGGTCCAGGTGATCGCCCATGGGGAGGCGGCTTTTACCGAGCGATTTTTAGCGGCTACGGACATCATGCTGGCCAAGGGGGCCTACACCCTGAAAGATCCCCTGGCGGCCCTGTCCGGATTTCTGGCCGAAAAGGATGTGGCCGGTGCCCGCGCCTATCTGGAACTGCTGGCCATTGTGTTTGACCGCCCCTTGACCTATAACCGCTGTCTGATTATTTCCAAGCGACTTCCGCGGCTGGCGGCCACCCTGGTTATAACCCGCAGAGCGTGGCAGTTGGCGCGGCTGTGTGATGTGCTGGCCGTTGGTGATGCCCTGCTGGAACCATTTTTCGACGGCCTTGAAAAAGGCGCCGGGTTGCTGGATGAAAAAGCCCTGCACGTGTTTGTTAGGCAGGCGTTGCACGTTTTCCGACGTGTGCGGGATCACGGAATCCGCCTTCTGGAGTTGTCCTCCCTGCCTGGTCTGGAGGCCTGCCGGGCACTGCAGGTCGCGGTGCCGTTCAGTGCCATCCGGGGACGTCTCGATCGGTACCTGCAGGCCCGGCTCGGACGCGGGCTCAGCGTGAAATCGATTGAAGATCTACCTGCGGCCTGTGCCGGATCACTGGACGATGCCGGCATTTACTTCGATGGGGCCACGTTCTTTCTCGAGTCGGTGATCAACCGCTTGGCCACTGTGCAGCTGAATACGGAATTGGGCCTGTGCCTCATCCGGCTAGAGGCGGGTTGTGCCGAATTCGGAACCTTTGGCTTCGACCTGGAGAAAGCAGCCGACCGCTGGGGTCTTGATTTGGACCCCGCGGCCGTTTCGGACGCGTGGTCGGACCTGGAACATTTTTTCGACACCTTTGCCGTTCCGGCACTGGCGGCGGACCTGTTCACCCTGGTAGAACACGGCCGGATCAGGCGGCTGGCCGCGAAGTATCCCGGTCTCGAGCGGTCGGCCCGCGCTATCATCGGCCGAGAAACGGAGCGCCTGGCGAAACGTGCGGACGCGCCGGCTTGCTTATATGAACTCTACGCCCGGATCGCCCTGGAAATATCCGGCCTGCTACCGGAGATCCAGTCGGGGGAATTACAGGCCCTGGACCAGGCGCTGGCTGTCTTTGAGAGCCGGATCACAGGCCGGGCAACGGCTGAAACCACGGCCAGCGTTGTCCAGGCCATCTACCCCCTGGTACTGGCGGCCCTGCGAACGGGTACCCCGGATTTGGCGGCGCCCGCTGGATATCGCCCCATGGCGTTCCCCTATGGCCGGCGAGTCCGACCGGCCTTGCACCACCTGCGCTACGGCCAGGATCAGGCCTTTGTCCGCCGGATTCAACAGCAGCTGAAACAATCCGGACTCAAGGTGTACCGCTCGGATCTGGCCGATAAGCTCAGAGCGAACAATGGCCGGTTGAGCGCGGATGACCTGCGGAGACTGGCGGCCGCTGCCGGCGGCAAGGCTTCTCGGGATATGGACAGCCTGGATCCGGAAAGGCTCGGGCTCACGGAGATATTGCCGGAATTCGGGCCGGATGGCAAAGATCCGGACCGCGGGCGTGCCGGCGTCTTTCGCTACCCGGAGTGGGACTGCACCCAGAACGATTATCTGGTGGACCATGCCCGCCTGACGGAAAAAGAGTTGTCCGGCCATGAAAACGGGTTCTATCCGCAGACCCTGCAGCGTCATCAAGGCCTGGTCAAAAAGATAAAAACAGCGTTCGAGCTGCTCAAACCGGAAGGCCTCCAGATCCTGCGCCAGTGGATTGAAGGTGACGATTTTGACTATCGGGCCATGCTCGACTTTGCGCTGGACAGGAAGGCGGGTATTATGCCGTCCGACCGGTTGTATATTAAAAGAATGAAATCAGCGCGGAATGTGGCGGTGATGCTGCTTGTGGATCTTTCTAAATCCACCGCCAACCCGGTACTGGGGGCAACCGGCTCGGTCCTGGATGTCGAAAAGGAAGCTATCGTCCTTTTTTGTGAAGCCCTGGAGGTCGTGGGCGATACCTATGCCATAACTGGTTTTTCCGGGACCGGTCGGCTGGGGGTCGACTTTTATACACTGAAGAGCTTTCCGGAAAGCATGGGGCCCGCGGTCAGGGCGCGCATAAATGCCATGGCACCCCAGCGCAACACTCGGATGGGGGCAGCCATCCGCCATGCTGTCCGGCATTTTCGGCGGATTGACGCCGCGATTAAATTGCTCATCGTTCTGGGCGACGGGTTTCCCAATGATGCGGGCTATAAAAAAAGGTATGCCATCGAAGATACCCGCAAGGCGATTTTCGAAGCGCGGTCCCAGAATATATTCACCCATGGGATTACCGTGAATATCCGGACCACCAACGCAATGGATGATCTTTTCGGGCCGGTGCACCACACTGCGATTTCCGATGTGCGCGAACTGCCGGACAAGCTGTGGCGGATTTACAGTGCCCTTACACACTGATGGCGGGCAACCGTAACCGGTGCCCATCCATAAACGGCATCTTTTGGCCCAAAAGCGCTCAAGCCTTGCTCTGAACCAAAATTACCGTTTCCGCGTGGCCACCAGCGGACAAGCGGATTGTATTCAATTAAAAGATGTTTATAATCATAGTATAGAAGAATACTTGTCAGAGCCGGGGATATGTTACTCTACGACAGCATTTACAAATGGGATGGATTCGGCGGGCGCCTCAAACTGGCCAGCGGCAAATGCCTCCTGCGCCTGTATGATCTGACCCGCGGTGGTGATCATAACCCGGCTCTGCTGAAACCCTTCATTGCTCTGACCACCGATCACCCGGACAGCGGCATGTCCATCAAGAGTTGCGCCGGACACATTGCCACTTGCCTGGTCAAGGATTTCAGTGTCGATCCGGCCCGGATGACTTACATCGAATACTACCCGGCGGTTATCTACGGTGAACATGACCAGCACTGCATTGCCGAGCGTTTTGAATCCCTGGAATTCGTGTGGTGTGAAGGCAAGGCGCTGCATCCCAAATGGCGGGCACTGCCGGAGAACATGCTGGGACAGGTGCAATCCCTGGCCCGGGGGATGGAGCAGGTGAAGGTCTGACCCACCCATGAACATCCAGCATCGAACGCTCAACATTGAACTTTGAACTGAGGTGCGCCCGCGGCGATCTATTCAGGGGGTTTCCTTAAACCGTGACTGGCGTGCCGGGAAAAAAACAGGGCCTCCCAGCTGCATCCGCTCTGCGAAGCGGGATGTTCGATGTTCAATGTTGGAAGTTTGAATTTCCTGGGACCCACAAGCGCATTTCAACCTGCCACGAACCTTACCGGCACGGCCTTTTCAACCCCTTGTCCTCCAGCCATGTCTTGGCAAAATGTACCGTGAGCCGGATGTCCGCTCCGGCTGCATCAGCGGCTTTCTCAAGTTTGGTCAGGTTGGCTTTGACCCTGGGCGCGTCACCCAGCAGGGCGTATATTTTTACGGCCTGCTTGTAATGGGCCACGGCCTTTGCCGAGGATCCCTGCGCCTGGTGGCTATCGCCCAACTGGACGTGGTCCTGGGCCATACCGGCATGGAATCCAACGGCTCGGTCTGCGGCCAGGGCCTGCTCAAGATGTTCGCCGGCGGCGGCCGCATCGCCCTGGGCCAGCTTCAGCCGGCCGAGCGCGAATTGGATTTTGGCCTGTGATGATTGATCCTCTTTGGTAACCCCGGCCAACGCTGTTTCCAGAGCGGCCTGAGCCTGCGGGTAGGCAGCTTGCTTGAGAAACAGGATCCCCTGGTTGATCTGCAGGGGTAGAAACGCCCCGGGTTCGAGCTCTGCAGCTGCGGTGAGCACCGCCTGAGCATCATCGAGACGATCGGCCCCGATTAGCGCAGCCGCCTTGTTGGCCATGGCCTGCAATGTGGCTTGCCGATCACCGCGAACCGTGCTGATGGTCAGGGCCTCATCAAAAAAGGCCACGGCATTGTCCACATCCCCGGTGGCCTGGTAGACATTCCCCAGGCTGTTCAAACTGACGGCGATGCCCGCCAGGTCATCCGCCGCGGTGAATTCGGCGTGGACCCTGGAGAAATGCGCGGCCGCCCGCTGATAACAACCTTTCGTATATTGCAGGTTCCCCCTCTGGATTTGTTTGGCGCCGTCTCGTGCCATGACCGGGGCTTGGGTCGCCTGGCGGGGTGGGCTCCCGCAGGCCCAGAGCAGGCTCATGAGAACCAGCATGGGAAGATATCGCAGTCGTGATCTGTTCATAGGGTAACTGTCTTTCACATGGTTGGGTGATGCGTGCTTGGCTGTTGGCCGCCAGCTTTTTTATACACGCAAGCCAAGTGAATGTCAAAATTCAAGCCCGACCGGGTGCGGCCACAAACAGTTGGACAGAACAAAGCCAACCGTGTATTTCATAAGCACTTACCCGTTGGGCTTGAACCGCACCGATAACTATGGTCACCGCCCCGGGGGTTTTCTTGCGGGCGGACCTAACGTTGCTGACGCGAGGCAGATAAAATGGTGATCCGGATTCTTTGTGTGGGCATGGGGGGCTTTTTCGGCGCAATCTTGAGATATGCCATCAGTGGTCAGGTGCAAAGTTGGTCTAAAAGCATCGATTTTCCCTATGGTACCCTGGTAGTCAATGTTCTGGGATGCCTGATCATCGGGCTGCTTTCCTATCTCTCCGAAACCCGCGGCATGTTTTCGGCCGAAGTCCGGCTGTGCGTGTTTATTGGTATCCTGGGATCCTTTACAACCTACTCAACGTTTTCCAATGAGGCCCTGACCCTGTTGAGCGACGGAAAACAACTGGCCGCCCTGACCTATATCGGGGCGCATCTGTTTCTCGGCCTGGGGGCGGTATGGCTGGGTCACGTCCTCGCCTGGCAAATCTGGAGGTAATCCTATGGTACTGCCCGAGGATGGCTGCTTGCTGCGTATTTTTATCGGCGAGAGCGAAAAGGTGGATGGGAAACCGCTTTACCAGCGGCTGGTAGAAAAGGCCCGCACCAGCGGACTCGCCGGGGCAACCGTGTGGCGGGGAATGATGGGCTATGGGGCCAACAGCCGAATTCACACCAGCAAGATCCTGAGGCTGTCCCAGGACCTGCCGGTCATTGTGGAGATCGTGGATACCCGGGATAAGCTGGAGACGTTTCTTGCCGAGGTCGATCCGCTGATCAAAGGCGGCCTGGCCACGCTGGAGAAGGCGCAGGTGCACTTTTACCGCTCAAATAAATAGAAATGGCCCGAAGGACTTCCCTCGGGCCCAATCTCTATGTTGGATGGAAAATTCCAATCCTCGAAATACTGGCGTATTTCTCCGTTTGGAATTTCCATCCGCCTTGACCTTGGGCCCGATGAAAACCTTTCAGACCATTTCCGAGTTTAAAAAATATGTATATGAAATAGGAAAGGAGAGAATAGCATGCAACCGGAAGTTGTACAGACAGATAAGGCTCCGGCCGCTATCGGGCCCTATTCCCAGGGAATTACGGCCGGGCCCCTGGTTTTTGTGAGCGGGCAGTTGGGCATGGATCCGCAGACGGGTGAACTGGTCGGCGATACGGTTGAATCCCAGGCCAAGCAGGCGCTCGATAACGTCAGCCAGGTTCTGGATGCGGCCGGAGTGGGACTCAGCCAGGTAGCTGCCGTAGATGTGTTTTTGACCGACATGGATGATTTTCTGACCTTTAACGGAATCTACGAGGGCTATTTTTCGAACCACAAACCGGCCCGGGCGGTCGTGGCGGTCAAGGCTCTGCCCAAGGCGGCCTGTGTAGAGATCAAGTGCGTTGCTGTCCGCGGCGGTACGCAGGGTGAGGGTTACCTGGATGGCACCGTGATGTAGACGTCAGCTTCAGGGCAGGTCGATAACCTTGATTGCATGGCCGGTCAGGGCCACAAAGCGGATGAGTTCCTCCCGGCCGATGCAGAGCGTGCTGGTGTTGACCAGGGGGTGTAACTGAAAGGCGGTTTGCTGCCAGTGTGAATGGTCGAAAACGAGTTCGACCTGGCAACCCGGATCGTTGATGATACCGAAAACCGAGACGGCCCCAGGCGTAACCCCTAGATAGGTTTCCAGCCTGCGCGCCGAGCCGAAGCTGAGGCGTTTGACTTCCAGCGCCCCGGCCAGGGCTTTCAAATCGACCTGTTTATCGGCCGCCACGCAGACCAGAAAATGCCGGCGACCTTTCTGGTCCCGTAAAAACAGGTTTTTGGTTTTAGCAGCCGGCAGCGGTGGGACCAGTCGGTCTGCTTCCGCAATGGTGTAGACCGGCGGGTGGTCACTACGCTGGTAGGTAATGCCATGGTGGTCGAGCATAGCCAATAGATTCTTCACGGACATCTCCCGAAAGGGCGTTTGAGTTGGATGATGCGGCAATTTAACTAACATAGATCAGGAAAGATTTCCATCTGAGGAGGCGACTATGGATATAGCGAGTTTCAAAGATTGCGAGGGCGTGCCCATTGACAAATTCCCCTTTAAAGGCACCCAGCGCGACGTGATCGGCACCAGTATTCGCTGGCTGTCTAAATTTGGCGACGACGGCACCGGTAATCCGGAATACGGCCTGCGCCATTTTACCATCCAACCGGGCGGAGAAATTCCCGTCCACAACCATTTTTACCATCAGACCATGTATATTCTGAATGGTGAATTTAAGTGTTATCAGTATGATATGGAGACAGAGGCGGCTGTCAAAACTGTAGTCACCGGGGTCGGGGATTTTGTTTACGTCCCCAGCTTAGAGCCCCACGGTATGAAGAATATCGGCGCTGAGCCGGCTTCGTTTCTGTGCTGTATTGCCAACGTTTATACGGACAAATAGCATCCCGGCGGCCTTTACTGAATGATATTTAGTATCTGGAGTGAAATCGGGATTTGCCTTGACATTCTGCCAAAAGAAACATAGAAAGGTCGAACCATTATAAATCGGTTGGTTTTACATGAAAGATAGTCCGTCCCCATTGAAAACGGTGGGGCGGTTACATGAAAGCCAACCGTAAAACGTTTTGGACACGAGTGTATGTTTCGGGCTGCCAGGCAAAACAGAATATTTCAGGATGTGGTCGAACAGATTCAGGAGGCAATCCTGGGGGGTTCCTTGAAGCCGGGAGATATGCTTCCGCCCGAAAGAGAGCTCAAGGAGACCTTTGCCATCAGTCGCGGAACCCTGCGCGAAGCCCTCCGGGTGCTGGAGCAAAAAGGCCTGATCGAGATCCGGCTCGGCGTGAACGGCGGGGCCGTGGTCAAGGAGGAAGACACGGCCGGCCAGTTCAGCGACAGCCTGGATCTGCTGATTCGATTCCAGAAAATATCCCTGACACACCTGGCCGAATTTCGCGAAGGTGTCGAGGGTACGGTAGCTGCCGTTGCGGCGGCGCGAGCGACCCGGGACGATATTGATACCCTGGAGGCGCTCCTGCAGGAGGCGCGCACTTATGTGGATCGCGGCGCGGACGGGTGGAGTGATTTTCTAATCGTCGACCAGCAGGTTCACCAGGAACTGGCCCGCATCACGGGCAACCCCATTTATATATTTGTAAACAAGATGGTTCACGACAATATTCAGCGTTACTATGACGATTTTTTACCGCCGGATGAAAAGCGCCTCAATGAAAACTTCGAGGATCTGTGCAATATTGTCAAACTGGTCAAAAAGGGACAGGCGGCCGCTGTGCGAACGCTGGCTCAAAAGCATGTGCGTCGTTTCAATGAATATATGATGGATCACAAGTTTGTTTAACCCGGGAACAAATTAGCTACTGGAACTATGGCGAAATTAGAACTCAATGACATCAGTGTGCGTTTCGGGGGGCTGCTGGCTCTTTCCGAAGTCAGTTTTACGATCAACTCCGGAGAGATCCTGGGGCTGATCGGGCCCAACGGTGCCGGCAAGACGACCATCTTCAATGTTTTGACCGGGGTCTACCAGGCTTCCAACGGGGATGTGCTCTTCAACGGCAAATCCATTCTAGGCCAACGACCTCACGAAATATTTAAGAACGGGATCGCGCGGACATTTCAAAACATTCGGCTTTTTACCAACATGACCGCCATTGAAAATTCCATGGTGGCGCGCCATTGCCGCTCAAAAAAGGGTGTGGTGGGCGCCATCTTCCGCACGCCTTCACAGCGGGCCGAGGAACGCCAGATTCGCGCGGATGCCCGCGAGGCGCTGGCATTTATGGGGGTTGAAGATTTTGCCGACACGGTAGCCAGCAATCTGCCTTACGGTCACCAGCGCCGCCTGGAAATCGCCCGGGCGCTTTCCTCGAAACCGAAAGTGCTGTTGCTGGACGAACCGGCGGCCGGCATGAACCCGGCCGAAAGCGCGGACCTGATGCAGGCTATCGCGCGGATTTCCGAACTGGGCGTGGATGTGCTCCTGGTGGAACACGACATGAAAGTCGTCATGGGAGTGTGTAATCGTATCGTGTGTATAGACCACGGTGTAAAGATAGCAGAGGGCGGGCCGGAAGAAATCCAGAACAACGAAAAGGTGATCGAAGCGTATCTGGGCCAACCGGCCAGCGATTCAACTGGTACCTCTCAATAGAGGAATTGGGGGCGTACTGCCTAATTAACAAGGAGGAAAAAGATGAGGAAAAAACAGCTTACCATGTTGGTGATGGGGTTGATGCTGGTGCCGTTTCTGATGTCCACCGCATCTGCAAAGACGCTGAAGATTGGCTCCATGGGTCCCCTGACGGGTCCGTACGCGGCCGACGGCAATGACATCAAAAATGGTGTGCTGTGCGCCATCGACGTGATCAATGACGAAGGCGGGCTCCCGGGGTATGATAAGATCGAGCTGTTTCCGCAGGATACAGCCTGTGACCCCAAGCAGGCCGTGGCCGCGGCCAACAAGCTGATCAACCTTGAAGTGACCGGCGTCATCGGCGCCTACTGCTCCTCTTCCACCATTCCGGCTTCGGCCACCCTGGCGGAAGAAGATATTCTCATGATCACTCCGGCCTCCACCCACCAGGACGTGACCGATCGCGGTCTGCCCTACATGTTCCGTATGTGCGGGCGGGATGACGATCAGGCTCCGGCCGCCGTCAAGTTCATGATGGAAGGCCTGAATGCCAAGACCGTCTTCATCGTCGATGACAAGACCACCTATTCCCAGGGGTTGGCCGACGGCGTCCGGAAAAATGCCCTGCTAAAAGGCATGACTGTTAAAGGACATGATCATGTCAACCAGGGCGACAAGGATTTTTCCGCCGTTCTGACCAAGATCAAACGGGCCCGTCCGGATGTATTTTATATGTCTCTCCAGAACCATGCCTCCGGCAGTCTCATGGCCATCCAGGCCAAACGTATGGGCCTGAAAGCCAAGATTCTCTCCCAGGATGCCATGTATCACCCCAACTTTGTAAAAGTTGCCAAGGCCGCCGCCGAGGGTATTTATGTAACTTACGGCTACACCGACAAATCCACCCCGGCTTATCAAGCCTATGCAAAAAGATTTAACGCGAATTATGGTGAGATTGGCGCCTATGGGACCTATGCCTACGATGCCGCGATTGCTTATTTCAAAGCAGTCAAGATGGCGGGCAGCACCGATCCTGCCAAAGTAAAAGCCGCCCTTCTCAAGCTCAAATACCAGGGTGCTTCCAAAAAGGTTAAATTCAATAAGAAAGGTGATTCCGGTTCCTCCTACGTAGCTTTTGTAATTGAGGATGGAGAGTATAAACTCCACTGGACGCCCATGGATACACATCAACAAAAGGAGTACTAGCTGACCTAAAGATTACCCGGCCTCCCAGGCCGGGTAATCTTTACTCAACGCAGGCGAAACAGAATCATATAATTGGAATAAAATGGAATATTTCATACAACAGCTGATAAACGGTTTGACCTTGGGCGGGCTGTATGCCTTGATCGCCCTGGGTTATACCATGGTCTACGGTGTGATTCAGCTTATCAATTTTGCTCATGGAGAATTTTTTGCCGCCGGTGGTTACGTGGGGGTTATCCTGCTGAACTATTTCGCCGGGCTCGGTTTCATGCATACCCATCCCATACTTTGCCTGACCGGTTCCTTTATTCTGACCATGATCTATTGTTCGTTTCTGGCCATGGCCGTCGAACAGGTTGCCTATAAGCCGCTGCGGCGGCAATCACGGCTGGCAGCCCTGCTTTCCGCCCTGGGCATGTCGATTTTTCTGTCCAACGGGCTGATGCTCACCCAGGGAGTCTTCGATGCCCCCTATCCCGGTGAACTTTTTGAGGGTGGCTTTGAATTCGGCTTGATCAGTATCAGTTACCTGCAAATCATGATCGTGGCCCTGACCGCAGTCTTACTCGTCGTGCTGAATATCCTGGTATTCAAAACCAGGATCGGGATGGCCATGCGGGCCACGGCCCAGGACAAGGTGATGTCGGCCCTGGTATCCATCAGCGCCAATCGGATCATTGCCCTGACCTTTGCCATCGGCGCCGGGCTGGCCGCGGCGGCCGGCATCATGGTGGGACTTTACTATGGCTCGGTGCGCTACGATATGGGGTTCGTACCCGGCATCAAGGCGTTTGCCGCAGCGGTGCTGGGCGGGATCGGCAACATCACCGGCGCCATGCTCGGCGGCCTGATCATCGGCATGGTGGAGGTGTTCATGGCCGGCTACATTTCCGGGCAGTACAAAGACGTGGCGGCCTTTGTCATATTGATCTCGGTTTTATACTTCAAACCGACTGGTATTATGGGCGAGAATATCGATGATACAAGAGTTTAAAAAAATCTGGAAAAGTTATGCCATCGGGCTGGTTTGGCTATTCGGACTGCTGTGGCCGCTGCTGGGGATTCACCCGGACGGCACCCTCTCCTTTGGCAAGACCTTTACCGTCTGGCTCTACATAGCATGCGGATCTTTTGTGTGCCTGCTGCTCTATCTAATGAACAAGAGCGGCGGCTTGAGAGTGGTGACCACACCGCTGGCGGCTGCCCGGGATAAAGCGGGTACGTTTTACGGCACCGTTCCGGTCTGGGTCTGGTTGGGCGTGGCCCTGGTGCTGGCCTGTATCTTTCCCTTATTTACATCGCGCTATGCCCAGGATGTAGCCATCAATGTGTTGATCTACGTATGTCTGGGACTGGGTCTGAATATCGTCATCGGGCTGGCCGGCATGCTGGACCTGGGCTACATTGCTTTTTACGGTGTGGGGGCTTACTCCTATGCACTGTTGAATACGACCTACGGGATGTCCTTTTGGGTCTGCTTGCCCTTTGCGGCCCTGTTTGCCGGGATTGCCGGTTGCATCATCGGGTATCCAACCCTGCGGATGCGCGGGGACTACCTGGCCATTGTCACCCTGGGGTTCGGCGAAATCGTGCGCCTGATCCTCAACAACTGGATGGAACTGACCAACGGCCCCAATGGAATCCTGGGCATCAAGGTGCCGAGTATCTACATCCCGAGTTTCGAAAACGGTTTTCACTTTGAACTGTTTCACCTGAAAAAACTCTACTATCTCTACTATGTTGCCCTGTTTCTGGCTATCGTGACCATCATATCCGTCTACCGGCTGAATTACTCCCGTATTGGTCGGGCCTGGGAGTCTATCCGCGAAGATGAAACGGCGGCGGAACTGATGGGGGTCAATACCTTTTTACTGAAATTGCTGGCCTATGCCATGGGTGCGACCTTCGCCGGTCTGGCCGGCGCCTTCTTCTCATCCCGGATGCGCTTTGTCAGCCCGGAGAGCTTTACGTTTCTGGAGTCGGCCATGGTGCTCTGTATGGTCGTGCTGGGCGGCATGGGGTCAATCCCAGGCATTATCCTGGGCGTGGCCGCCCTGATTGTCCTGCCGGAAGCATTCCGGGAGTTTGAACTTTACCGTATGCTGGTGTTTGGTCTGGCCATGGTGGTGATGATGCTTTTCAGGCCGGCCGGCCTGATTCCGGCCCAGCGCGTCGGAACCAGATCCGAAGAGAAGGAGGGCTAGATGTCTGCCGAGCCGATTTTAGAATTGAAGAACGTCTATTCCAGCTATGGGCGCATCAAGGCGTTGAAAGGGATTTCGGTCAAGGTGTTCCCGGGTGAAATCGTGGCCATGATCGGTGCCAACGGCGCCGGCAAATCCACCACCCTGATGGCCATCTGCGGGGTGGTCCCCATAGAAACGGGCGAGATCATCTACAACGGCAAGCCCATCCACGGTACTAACGCCGAAAAACTGCCGCCCATGGGGCTTTGCCAGGTACCCGAAGGCCGCCGGATCTTCCCGCGGCTGACAGTTGAGGAAAACCTGGAATTGGGTGCTTTTTACCGCAAGGAAAGAGCTGCCATCGACGATGACCTGGCCCATGTGTACGACCTGTTTCCGATTTTGAAGGAGCGGCGCCGGCAGCAGGGGGGCACCCTGTCCGGCGGCGAACAGCAAATGCTGGCCGTGGCCCGGGCCCTGATGACCCGGCCGAAAGTGCTGCTGCTTGATGAACCTTCCCTGGGCCTGGCGCCCCTGATCGTCCAGAAGATCTTCGATATCATTGCCACGGTCAACGAGGAAGAGGGGACGACCATCCTCCTGGTGGAGCAGAACGCCAACATGGCCCTGCAGGCCGCCCAGCGCGGGTATGTGCTGGAAACGGGCACCATCAAGATGGAAGACGAGGCCGGAGCGCTATTGCACAATCCGGAGATTAGAAAGGCTTACCTAGGCGAGTAGAAGTTGTTTTAATTCGCGTCTAAGGCCCAATCTCGGCGTTGGGGCGCTGAATTTAATCCTCGAAATATTCCAATATTCCTCCGGCTAAATTTAACACCCCGCCTTGATCTTGGACCTGATTCACGATTTAAAAACAGCTTCTAATCTATATCCACTATTTCAATGTATTTTTAATTAATGTCGGGGCGGATATCTGCCCCGGCTTTTATATTTTGGGATTGCAAATTGCAGCCGACTTCGTTAAGTAGGTCTAGAGACCGACCGGTCTCCCCTAAATTTGCCCGGAGTCATTCCATGATCCTAAAAGAAAAAATTATTTTCGAAGCCCTGCGGCAATTTTCCACGAAAGGCTTTTTGGCTACGTCCACCATGGATATCATTCAGGCGGTGGATACCTCCAAGGGGGGGCTCTACAACCACTTCAAAAACAAGGAACAGTTATTTTTGGAAGTGCTCAGCCAGGCGCGCAAGATCTGGCGGGAACGCAATCTGACCGGGCTGGATCAAATTCTACGCCCCATCGATAAGATCAGGAAAATACTGGAAAACTACAGGGATCACTACTTGGTAGATAGCACAAATTTCCCCGGTGGTTGTATTTTCGTGAACCTCACCATCGAACTCAGTGATCAGCGACCTCACCTGGCGGCCGTTGTCAACGAGGGGTTTGTTCGTTTCAAGTCCATGCTGCGGCGCATGCTGGCAGCTGAACGGGACGCTGGTACGCTGAAAGACGGCGTGGATCTAGACCGGGTGGTTGAAATGGTTTTTTCTGGTCTGCTGGGCGCTTGTGTCATGTACACTTCGGATAAATCGAAAAAAATCTGGATCTGACTATCAGCACCCTGGACAATTACCTTGCCCAGATCAGAATTTGATGCGGGTTCTATATGATGGATGCCAACATAATTAAACACGGAGGATTACCATGGAGAACACTTCATTTAAGGCTCTGGTGATTTCAGAGACGGAAGACAAGCAGTATGCCCGGCAGATACAGGACAAGACCCTGGACGACCTGCCATCGGGAGAGGTGGTCGTTCAGGTCCACTACTCTTCCCTGAATTACAAGGACGCCCTGTCCGCCAGCGGCAACAAGGGGGTGACCCGCAACTATCCGCATACCCCCGGGATTGATGCCGCCGGCGTAGTGGCGGAGAGCACGGACAGTACTTTCAAGACCGGCGATGAGGTCATTGTTACCAGCTATGACCTGGGGATGAACACCGCCGGTGGATTCGGCCAGTACATCCGGGTGCCGTCTGGTTGGGTGGTCCCCCTGCCGGCCGGGATGGGGATTCGGGAAGCCATGTGCTATGGCACGGCCGGTTTTACCGCCGGGCTCTCCGTTTTCAAATTGACCCAACAGGTGCGACCGGACCAGGGCGAAGTGCTTGTGTCGGGGGCCACCGGTGGCGTCGGTGGGATAGCCGTAGCGATTTTAGCCAAGCTTGGGTATGCCGTCGTCGCCGTCAATGGACTGGTGGACGAAGCTGATTATTTGAAAGAAATCGGCGCACAGCGTGTGATCGGTATCGAGGATGCCACGGATACCAGCGGGCGGCCCCTGCTGAAAAACCTGTGGGCCGGCAGTATCGATACCGTGGGCGGTGATATCCTGGCCACGTCGATCAAGGCGACCAGCCCCCACGGGGTGGTGACCTCCTGCGGCAATGTGGCTTCGCCCGAACTACCCTTGAACGTCTTTCCTTTTATCCTGCGCGGGATCACCCTGGTGGGGATCGATTCCCAGAACTGTCCCATGCCCGAACGGATTAAAACCTGGGAGAAGCTCGCCGATGAATGGAAGATACCCACGATGGAAGCGGTTGTGGAGGAGATCGGTCTCGAAGACCTGGATGGCTGTATCGACCGGATGTTGAAGGGCCAGCACAAGGGGCGGGCAGTGGTCAACATGATTGCCTGAACCCGGGTTTCGCGCGCAGGGGAAGCGATTATCCCCTGCGCCGGCATTGTAGCGTCCAACAACAAGTGGCTGTTACCCCAAAAGTTTGCCACGGTTTAAACCTACCGATACCGGATTGACACCTGGGTTATCTATCCATATGGTAAACCACTCACCCGAACAGATCGCATTGGCCGTTGCGATGCAGTCGTCCCCCGCATCCTGAATCACCCGTCAAGCAGAGGAATACCCGTGCCCTTTGAAGCCCATTTCAACGCCGCTGAAAATACCCTCTACTGGAAATGGAAGGGCAGGGTGAGCGGCGCGGACTTTCTCCTGGCCATCAAACAGGCTGCCGAATATCCCGGCTATCGACCCGGGGCCCACATCGTTTCGGATTTCACCGAGGCCGACCACCTGCTTTCAACTGATATCATGATGAAATCTTTGGATATTCTGGGGATTTACCGGGAGCAGTATGGTGATTCGAAAGTGGCCATCCTGGTTTCCAATCTCAAGGATTACGGGCTGGCCACCATGTTTTCACTGGTAGCCAAGGTCACCCCCCTGAGAGCCCGGACTTTCAGGGATCTGGACCGCGCCAAGATATGGCTGAGCATGCCGCGTGACAAGGAGCGAGCCGCTAATTTTTAACTAAGGGACTGTTTCTATATTGTCTTTTGGTCCAAGCTTCAGCCTCCGCTGAAGCTACTTCCGATAGACTTCGTTGGACGTTCAGTTCCGGCACGCGGTGCCTGTTTTCAAGCTGTGAGACGCAGACTTTCAGACACTCTGCGCCTGTCCGGCGTAGCTTGAAAAGCGAAGACGGAAGCCTGGACCTTGAATCAAAATCCTTCTATAGAAACAATCCTTAGAGAACCTCTTTCAGAAATTCCTGAAACCGCAGCCAGGATTCTTGGTCGGCTGTTTTGCGATAGCGTGAACTTCCAAAAACGGTAAACGCATGGGGCGCGCCACCGTACGTGATCATTTCATGTTCCACGCCGGCCGCTTCAAGTTCGTTGGCCAGGGCCGCAAACTGATCCATGGTGATGTTCTTGTCGGCCGTTCCGTGCAGGATAAGCACCTTGCCGCGGGCCTGGCTATAATTCTGCCCCCCGGGTGTCTTCAGGCCGCCGTGAAACGTTACGAACCCCTTTAAATCGGCTCCGGCGCGGGCCCACTCGAGTACGGCCGCTCCACCGAAACAGTAGCCGGCCGTAACCGCATTGGCGATGGCGGCACCCTCTGCCTTGGCTGCGGATAAGGCGCCGTTCAAAAGGGCGCGCATTTTCTTGCGGTCCTTGTAGAGCTCACCGGTATGCTGGCGCTTGTCCTTGACTTCCTTGGGGCGTACACCGGCGCCGAAGAGATCCGCGGCAAATACGGCATAGCCCAGATCGGCCAGCATATGGGCCCGTTTGATTTCATAGTCCGTCAGGCCGTCCCAGTCATGGATCAGTACCACGAGGGGCGCGCGTGCGGCCGGGCTGATGAAATAGCCCTCGTAGGCTGCGCCATTTACCTGGTAGGAGACCGCTCTTCCGGAGGCCCCCAGGGTCGTGGCCGGGATTGCCAGGATTAACATTATGTAAATGAATTGTTTCATGATGATTTCCTTGAAAGTGTTTTGCGATATCCGCCGGTGAGGGGGATTTCTTTTACAATCAGCTATTGTAACGATGCAATTCACCGGCATTGTTTGAACATAATGCAAGATGGAGGTGTGTCGAGAAGGGGGCGTTGAATAATTGTATTAATGGTCTGAACACCTGATAAATATATATTGCTTTCTGGAGAGGATGTGTTAGGGTTTTTGACCAGGTTTCCAAACCGCCCAAAACAGGACAACGGACGCCCAGATTGAATGCTAACACTGGAATAATATTCAGGATCAAGCAATATGCCATCCATGACGGCCCCGGCATCCGGACGACTGTGTTTTTCAAAGGGTGCCCGCTGGATTGTTGGTGGTGCCACAACCCGGAAGGCATCCGCATGACCCCGGAAACCTGCCAACCGGCTGCCGGTTCCGGACGCAAACCGGAAATACTGGGTACCCGTATGACCGTGGAAGCGGTTCTGGCGGCCGTGGAAAAAGATGTCATTTTTTATGATCAATCCGGCGGCGGCGTTACCTTCTCCGGTGGTGAACCCCTGATGCAGGCGGAATTTCTGTTTGCCCTGCTGGATGCTTGCCGGCAGCAAGATATCCATGCGACCGTGGATACCAGCGGGTATGCACCGGCGGATATTTTTAAAAGGGCCCTTGCCAAGGCGGACCGGGTCCTTTTCGACCTGAAACTTGTGGATGACGCGGCCCACAAAAAATTTACCGGGGTTTCCAACGATCTGATCCTATCCAATTTCCGGGCGGCACAGGCCAGCGACAAGGTGCAGGTCCGGTTCCCTGTCATTCCAGGCATTACCGACAACCCGGAGAACATTGAGCGCCTGGCAAAATTGGCGGCCGTATCAGGGAAGATTAAACGTTTCGATTTGCTGCCGTACCACCGGACAGCCGCGGCCAAATACCAGCGGCTCGGCCTTGTCGATCGCATGAATGGTATGGCCGCACCTACTACAGAACAAATGGACATGCTACAGGACCGGATAGCACGCTATGGTTTCACGGTCCGCGTGGGAGGATAGATATGAACGCGAGAATTGCAAAATTGCGTGAGGAGAGCCTGCGGGCCATCCCGGCCATTTCCGGTGAAAGGGCTGAGCTCCTGACGGACTTTTATGCCGGGGGCGCGGCCCAGAAGGCGTCGATTCCCGTGCAAAGAGCCCTGGCCTTCAAGTATATTCTTGAAAACAAACACCTCCATATTGGAGACGGGGAATTGATCGTGGGCGAAAGGGGCCCGGCCCCGAAGGCGACCCCCACCTATCCGGAAGTCTGCCTGCATACCACCGCAGACCTTACCGTGTTTGACACCCGCGAGAAAGTCCCGTTTAAAGCCCAGCCGCAAACCAAAGAGACCTACGCCCAGCGCATTATCCCTTTCTGGGAGGGGAAAACCATCCGTGAAAAGATCTTTGCCCACATGAGCGACCAATGGCGGGCGGCTTACCAGGCCGGGATTTTTACCGAGTTCCAGGAGCAGCGCTCCCCCGGGCACACCGTGCTGGGCGACAAGATTTATAAACAGGGGTTTTTAGATTTCAAGGACCAGATCGAGGCTGCGATTGGGGATCTGGATTATGAAACCGATGCCCGGGCCCTGGATCGCCTTGAGCAGCTGCAGGCCATGTCCATTGCCGCGGAGGCCCTGATCGTATTTGCCGGCCGGCACGCATTGCGGTGCCGTGAACTGGAGAGCGCGGAGACGGACCCCGTTCGAAGGCAGGAACTAAAACAGATGGCTGCCATCTGCAGCCGGGTGCCCGCCCGTGCACCGGAGACCTTCTGGGAGGCCCTGCAGTATTACTGGTTTGTGCACGTTGGGGTGATCACCGAACTGAATCCCTGGGATGCGTTCAACCCCGGGCGTCTGGATCAGCATCTGTATCCGTTCTATAAAAAGGAAATCGAGGCGGGATCTTTGACGGTGGAACAGGCCCGGGAACTGCTGTGTGCCTTCTGGATCAAATTTAACAACCATCCCGCGCCGCCCAAGGTCGGCATCACCTCCCAGGAGAGCAACACGTACGTGGATTTTGCCCTGATCAACCTGGGCGGGATCACCCGGGACGGCCGGGATGCCGTCAACGAACTAACCTATTTGATCCTGGACGTCATCGAGGAGATGCGTCTGCTGCAGCCCAGTTCCATGGTGCAGCTGAGCAAGCAGAACCCGGACCGGTTCATCAAGCGGGCCCTCAAGATCGTCAAGACCGGTTTCGGCCAGCCCTCCATCTTCAACACCGATGCCATTGTCCAGGAACTGGTGCGGCAGGGTAAATCCGTCGAAGACGCCCGTGACGGGGGCGCCAGCGGTTGTGTGGAGGCCGGGGCCTTCGGCCGGGAATGTTATATCCTGACCGGCTATTTCAACCTGCCCAAGATACTGGAAATCACCCTCCACAATGGAATGGATCCCCGTACCGGCGGGCAGATCGGCCTTAAAACCGGCACGGCTGACGGCTTCGCCGATTACCAGGCCCTATTCGAGGCGTTCACAGCCCAGTTGCGTTATTTTGTGGATATCAAAATCCGCGGCAACAATGTGATCGAGCGCATTAATGCCAAGTACATGCCGGTACCTTTCCTGTCTCTGCTAATCGACGATTGCATTGCCAATGGACGGGACTACAACGACGGCGGGGCGCGCTACAATACCTCCTATATCCAGGGGGTCGGTCTGGGTAGCCTGACCGATTCCCTGGCGGCCATTAAGTACCATGTGTTCGACAATCAGACCATTGGCATGACTGGGTTGCTGAAGGCGCTGCGGGATGATTTCAACGGGCACGCGCAGCTGCGGCAGACCTTGCTGGATGCAACCCCCAAATACGGCAATGACAACGACTATGCCGATGATATCATGCGGGCAATCTTCGAGGTCTACTACCAGGCGGTCAACGGCCGACCCAATACCAAGGGCGGCCGGCATCGCATCCTCATGCTGCCGACTACCAGCCATGTTTACTTTGGGAGTGTCATCGGGGCCCTGCCCGATGGCCGTCTGACCGGGGTGCCGGTTTCCGAGGGCATTTCCCCGGTTCAGGGCGCCGACCGTCACGGGCCGACCGCCGTGGTGAAATCGGCCTCGAAAATGGATCACATCCGTACCGGCGGGACCCTGCTGAACCAGAAGTTCATTCCGCAAGTATTGGAAGACGATACCGGGATAACCAAGCTGATGCACCTGGTACGCTCCTATTTCAGGCTGGACGGCCACCACATCCAGTTCAACGTGGTGAGTGCGGAGATCCTCAAAAAAGCGCAACAGGCCCCGGATGACTACCGGGATCTGATCGTCCGGGTGGCGGGCTACAGTGACTATTTTGTAGACCTCACAGCGGAGTTACAAAATGAAATCATCAGGCGCACGGAACACGATGGCTTCTAGCGGGCCTTCACCCCAAAGGGCAACTTTTACACCAGTGCTGGGTAATTGAATTGCTTTATTGTTCAGCATGGCCTTTGCTAGATCGGCGGTTTAAAAAAGTTCCGGCTCTATTTAAAACCAATATCTGCGCTCAGTGGTGTGGCCCCGAGGTATTGTTTAGGTCTCGCTCCCATCGCCGCGAAAACGCGGGATAAGACGAGACGCCCTGGGCGTACGCCATAAGGAAGGATCCATTATGCCAAGGTTCTTGATCGTTATTTTCCTGATTTTCCTGAGCGGGTGCCTGGGATATCCTGAAAACGTTTCACCGGTCACCGGCTTTGAACTAGAGCGCTATCTTGGGAAATGGTACGAAATTGCAAGGCTGGACCATTCATTCGAGCGGGGGCTGGAACGCGTCACGGCTGAATATGCGTTGCGTGACGATGGCGGCGTACGGGTGATCAATCGGGGGTATGACATCCGGCAAGACCGTTGGAAAACTGCCGAGGGGAGGGCCTATATCGTTGAGTCGTCGGATATAGGCTACCTGAAGGTTTCCTTTTTCGGGCCTTTTTACGGCAGTTATGTCGTTTTCGAACTGGACCAAAAGGATTACCGTTACGCGTTTGTATCCGGGCCGGATCGTTCCTATCTCTGGCTTTTATCGCGGACACCTGCGATTGATGCAGCCTTGTTGAACCGGTTCGTGGAGACGGCCCGGCAAAAGGGCTTTGAAACCGAACAGCTGATTTACGTGAACCAGAAACCTTGAGGCGCAGGAGTGGCGCCGTCGATATTACCCACGGGGAAGCGTGTGAATTTCAAGACCATCCGCAAAAGCAGCGCCCCGGAAATGGTGGCGGAGCAGGTCCTTAACCAGATAAAATCCGGCGATCTGTCGCCCGGTGACCGGTTGCCGCCGCAGCGTGAACTGGCTGCGCTGCTGGGTGTGGGAAGATCTTCGGTGCGTGAGGCCATCAATGCGCTTGCCGTTATGGGATACCTGGATGTGGCCCAGGGGCGCGGGACCTATATAGCAGCGGATCTGCCGGAGGCGGATGTTCCCCTGGCAAAATTCGACGCAGCCCTGAAAGCCGGCAGCATCCTGGAGCTCATGGACGTGCGTGAATTGCTCGAGTGCCGCTCCGCGCGCCTGGCCGCTGAGAGGGCGGAGGGCCAGAAGATTAAAAGCCTGGTTAGCGCCATTGAGAGAATGCGGCGCAGCGCAGAAGATTACGCGAGTTTTCTGGAAGCGGACATTCAATTTCATCAAGCCTTGGCCGAGGCATCTGAAAACCAGATCCTGTGTGAACTGACCCGCCTGATCCTTGACAAGGTGGTGGATCATCACCTGCGCCTGAGGACCACCCGGCTTTCACCAGGTTACCGGGAGATTTCGATTGAGACCGCCCATAAAATCCTGGCGGCGATCGAGGCCGGTGACAGCGGAGCAGCCGCCGAATGGACCGGACGGCATCTGAATGCGATTAAAGCCGAACTAAAAGATATCCTGGCATAATGTCGCTTAATAGATGTTGATAGTGCCAGATTTCAAATTGCGGGTTTCCTGAACGTTTAAATCCCCTATCGGAATCGGGATCGAAATCGCTATCGAAAAACAGAGCCGGCAAGACGTCTCCCTGACTGATTTCGATCAGGGCTGAAACCCGAGCATAAGCATTTCATCAAAGGAAAAGCCACATGAAGATTCGAATTCTCACTGCAGAAGATGTCAAAGCCGCCCTGCCCATGGACCGGGCTATCGAAGCCGTTCGGTCGGCATTCGGCCAGTTCTCAGCCGGACAGGCAAAGGTACCGCTGCGCAGTCGGTTTCACACGGATAAGGGGGTCACGCTGATCATGCCCGCCCACCTGAAGCAGACCGGCGAGTTTGCTTTGAAGGTGGTGTCGGTGTACGGGGAAAATCCAGCAAAGGGCCTGCCCACCGTAGCTGCCACGGTTCTGGTCCTCGACCCGGAAACGGGCAGGCCCCTGTCGTTTATGGACGGCGACAGCCTGACCGCCCTGCGGACCGGGGCAGGGGGCGGCCTGGCGGCCGACCTGCTGGCCCGCAAGGATGCCCACCGGGCCGTTCTCTTCGGGGCCGGTGTTCAGGCCCGGACCCAGTTGCTGGCGGCCATGACGGTACGCACCCTGGATGAGGTGACCATCCTAGACCCCGTTCCCGCGGCCGCCGAACGCCTGGCCGCGGAGGTCTCTTCCTGGGATGGTGCGCCGGCGGTAAACCTGGGTGCCGATCCGGCTGAAGCGGTGGCTGCGGCCGATATCATCATGGCGGCCACCACGACGACTACGCCCCTGTTTGACGGGAATCTGCTCAAACCCGGGACCCATGTCACCGGGGTTGGATCCTTTACCCCCGACATGCAGGAAATCGATGCGGCCACGGTAAAGCGCGCCCGGGTCATCGTGGATTCCCGCGAGGCCTGCCAGGCGGAAGCCGGGGATATCGTCAAGGCGGAGGCCGTGATCGACGCTGAAATCGGCGATATTGTGAACGGTACCTGTCCCGGCCGTGAAAATGATACCGAAATCACCTTCTTTAAATCCGTGGGGGTGGCCTGCCAGGATGCGGCGGCGGCCGCCGCCGTGCTGGCTGGTGCAGAGGCGGGCGATCTGGGACAGATAGTCGATTTGGGTTAGGAATCCATCCTACAGGGCGAGATTCAGGTGTTTAGGCTGAAGTCTGAAGCAAAACCGAATCTGCCCTGATTACCACAATTTCCCAAGCAAGAGGCAGGAGGCGCTCAGTCGTGTTAAGCGAAATGAAGGCATACCAGCCGCCGGAGCACTGGCAGAAGATCACAACAATCGATGCCCACACCGAAGGCGAACCTTTCCGGGTCATCACCGGCGGCCTTCCGGAACTGGAAGGCGACACCATTCTGGCCCGGCGCCGCTGCATGCGGGACAAATACGATCACCTGCGCACAGCCCTCATGTGGGAACCCCGTGGGCATGCGGATATGTACGGCTGCATCGTGACGCCACCGGTATCACCGGAGGCTGATTTCGGTGTTCTTTTCCTGCACAACGAAGGCTACAGCAGCATGTGCGGCCACGGGATCATCGCCATGACCACCATTGCCGTCGAGACCGGTATGGTGCCGCTGGAGACACCGGTAACCACAGTCCGGATCGATTCGCCGGCCGGGCTGGTGACCGCGCACGCTAAAATAGTTGACCGTAAAGTAGCGAGTGTCTATTTTCACAATGTTCCTTCTTTTGTGCTGGCGCTGGACCAGCAGGTGAATGTGCCGGGATTGGGTCCGATCCTTTATGATATTGCCTTTGGCGGAGCATATTATGCCTATGTGGATGTTGCCCAGGTAGGTCTGGTGACCAGGCCGGATAACTATGGCGCCCTGATTGAAAAAGGCATGGCCATCAAAAACGCAGTCATGGCCAGCCGCCCGATACCGCATCCTTTTGAGGAAGATCTCAGTTTTTTATATGGGACGATTTTCATCGGCCAGCCGCATACACCGGATGTGCACAGCAGCAATGTTTGCATATTTGCTGAAGGCGAGGTCGACCGGTGCCCCACGGGAACCGGTGTCAGCGGGCGCCTGGCATTGCACTATGCCAGGGGCGAGGTCGCCATCGACCAGACCATTGAAATCGAGAGCATCCTCAGTACGCGCTTCAAGGGACGGGTTGTCAAGACCATCCGTTTTGAATCATACGATGCCATCATCCCTGAGGTAGAGGGCCGGGCCTGGCTGACCGGCAGGCATGAATTCTGGATCGATCCGGATGACCCGCTCAAGCGGGGGTTTGTATTTCGATAAAGTTGCTGTATTTGAAGGTGCCTACGTAGTATAATCAGTTTGGCTATAAACCTGTGCTATCGGGGTCGGGATCGAAATCGCTATCGCATTCGAGTCCCGATACCGATTTCGATTTCGATCCCGATTAGAGGGGACGTCCAGACCCAACAATCAATTCCTGAGAGGTTTTTATGACAACCAATGGCGAGCAAATTACGATTGACGATCAGGGCAAACCGGTAGTGCCGGCCAATCCCGCGGTACCCTTTATCGAAGGCGACGGAACCGGTCCCGATATCTGGCGGGCCACCCGGATTGCCATCGATGCGGCCGTGACCGCCGCTTATGGCGCCGAGCGCCGGATAGCATGGCTGGAGATCTACGCGGGAGAAAAGTCTTTCAACATGGACGGCCAGTGGCTGCCGGACGAAACTCTAGAGAAAATCAAGACCTATAAGGTGGCCATTAAAGGGCCCCTGACAACCCCGGTCGGTAAAGGCATTCGCAGCATCAACGTCGGCCTGCGGCAGGAACTGGATCTGTACGCCTGTGTTCGCCCGGTGAAGTACATTAGCGGTATTCCCAGCCCGGTCGTACGCCCCATGGATGTCGACATGATCGTGTTCCGGGAGAATACCGAAGATGTTTACGCGGGCCTGGAATGGGAAGCTGAATCCGATACGGCTAAAAAATTTATCGCACTGGTGGCGGCCGAAGAGGGACGTGATATTCGGCCCGATTCCGGTATCGGCCTCAAACCGATCAGCCGCACAGGGACCCGCCGCCTGGTCAAGATGGCCATCGACTACGCCCTGGAACACGGTAAAGAAAGTGTCACCCTGGTGCACAAGGGCAATATCATGAAGTTTACCGAGGGCGCCTTTAGAAAGTGGGGCTATGAACTGGCGGCGGAATACGGCGACAAACTGATTACCGAAGACCGGCTCTGGGAAGAATTCGACGGCCAGGCCCCGGAAGGTAAAGTGGTGGTCAAGGACCGCATTGCCGATGCTATGTTCCAGCAGATACTGCTGCGCCCGGCTGAATACGAGGTATTGGCCATGCCCAACCTGAACGGGGATTACATGTCCGACGCGCTCGCTGCCATGGTCGGCGGACTGGGCATGGCGCCCGGTGCCAACATCGGGGCCGGCTACGCCCTGTTCGAGGCCACCCACGGCACGGCCCCCAAATATGCCGATCTCGACAAGGTCAACCCGGGCTCTCTAATCCTATCCGGGGCCATGATGCTCGATTACATGGGCTGGCTCGAGGCGGCCGATATCCTGCGCAACAGCCTGGTGGTCACCATCAGCCAGAAAACAGTGACTTACGATCTGGCTCGCCAGATGGAGGGTGCTACCGAGGTGAAATGTTCGGAGTTTGCCCAGGCCATGGTGAAGAATATGCCGTGACGGCTGCCAGCACGTCCACCGCGGTTCTTTTTCGCAAATGACCGTTGTTGGCAGGGCCAGGGCCGGCATCTTAAAGCCGATACTCATGGGCGGTGGTGCAGATGTGCCGATGCTTGTTATTCTGATTGGCTCATTGGCGGGAATGGTCTTGTCTATGATTCCTGTGCTCTTTGCCGGAGCGGTGGTGCTGGCCCTCATGTACACACTATATCCAGCCTGGCTCGATAATGAAAACCCGGAAAGTGAGGCGACAAGCTAAAGATTGTTACCTGCTTTCCAAGCCTACCGAGCCAAATGAGCCCTAAACTTTTCCGTTCTGGAGCCCACGCTACGAATTCCGATTGAACAGCCCGTGGTAATTATGTAATTAATTCTCAAGTATGCAGACAAATATGCCGAAAAGAGGCATATGCCGTTAGAAGCCGGATGGATCACTATAATTGCGAAGAACGAACATATAAGGCGGCCGGCCTTTCTATTTCCGGAGCAGGCGCATAGTTTAAACTTACAGCCCGAGTTGGCCGAAATACTTGACTATCCTCAATGACACCTCGCTTACAGTCAGCCGAAAAAAGATCCACTTTACGGCCGCAACTCAAGACCATGCATCTCAATCCGGTCACCCTGCGATTTTCCGGGCCCCTGACCCATCTCGAGAGCCTGTTTCAAAAGGACTACCTGGAGCAGTCCATCCCCCATATTCGGCTGGTCCTCATTCTGGCTACGATTCTCTATGCCATTTTCGGTATACTGGATTTTCTGCTGGTGCCCGGTCAAAAGTATTTGTTCTGGACAATTCGATACGCGGTTGTCTGTCCGGCCCTGATTTTGACTGCGATTGTTTTGCGATTTCAGTCAGTTCAGAAAATGATCCAACCGATTCTCAGTGGGCTGATTGTGATCAGCGGAAGCGGCATTATCGCCATGATACTCATCGCCCCACCGCCGATCAACTATTCCTACTATGCCGGATTGATTCTGGCGTTTATGTTCGGTTACACATTCGTGCGGGCCCAATTCATCTGGGCCTCGCTGGGCGCGTGGTGCCTGGTGATCCTCTATGAGGTTGCCGCTATCGGCATTGCCAAAACACCCGTCCCGATCCTGATCAATAACAACTTTTTCTTTATCAGCGCCAACCTGATCGGCATGCTGGCTTGCTATTTCATCGAACTGTATGCGCGCCGGGATTTCTATCTGGTTCATCTGCTTGCGGATGAGCGTGAAAAAGTACAGGTCGCCAATCTGGACCTGGAACAGCGGGTCCGGCTGCGTACAAATGAACTTGAAGCCGCCAATCAGGAATTGGCGCAGGAAATTAAGGAACGCAAGCACGCCGAAGCAGAGCGTACCCGGCTTGCGGATCAATTGAAACAGGCGGAAAAGATGGAGGCCGTCGGCAGCATGGCTGCCGGCGTGGCCCACGACCTGAACAACATCCTCAGCGGTCTGGTCAGTTATCCGGACCTGCTGCTTCTGGACCTGACCGATGAGAGCCCCCTGCGGCAGCCGATCCTGACGATAAAAAAGTCAGGCGAAAAGGCAGCCGCCATGGTCCAGGATCTCCTGGCCCTGGCAAGGCGGGGGGTGACCCATAAGGAAGTTGTCAACCCCAATGATTTGATTTCCGACTATCTCGGCTCCCCTGAGTTTGCAAGCCTTGAGCAGCAACATCCGCACGTGCGTTTCACTGTCGATTTGGCGGTCGATCTATTGAATGTACTTGTGTCGCCTGTTCATTTGTTAAAAGCGATGATGAACCTGACCTCCAATGCCGCGGAGGCCCTGCTGGTGAAAGGGGATGTGGAAATCAAGACCCGGAATCGATCTCTGGACCAGTCGATAAACAGGCATGAAGCCATTGCCGCCGGGGACTATATCACCATCCAAGTCTATGACAGTGGCGTTGGCATTGCAGAGCAGGACCTCGAACGGATTTTCGAGCCGTTCTACACTAAAAAACAACTGGGACGCAGTGGGACCGGTCTGGGTATGACCGTTGTCTGGTCCACGATAAAGGATGCCGACGGCTATATCGATGTTGAAAGTAGAGAGGGCTACGGTACGACTTTTACGCTCTATCTACCGGTTAATCGGCAACCTGCCATGGCAACGGAGAGTCCGGTCCTTTTTGAAAATCTGCATGGTACCGAAAGGGTTTTGGTGGTTGACGATCTGGCTGAGCAACGTGAGATCGCCAAGGCGATGCTCGGTAAGTTGGGATATTTCGTCACGGCCGTGCCATCGGGTGAAGCAGCGCTTGACTACCTGAAGGAAAATGAGGCGGACATCGTGGTCTTGGACATGATCATGGCACCAGGGATGGATGGCTGTGAAACATATCGCCGTATTCTGGAACAGCGTCCCCAGCAAAAGGCGGTTATTGCCAGTGGCTTTTCAGAATCTAAGCGTGTACGCGAAGCCCAGCGGATTGGTGCGGGCGCCTACATCAAAAAACCCTATACCCTCGAAAAGATTGCGCTGGCAGTGCGTGAGGCGCTTGACGGATAGCGCCCGGAAACCTTATGTGGCGGAATCGAGAGGGTCCTGAAGATCGCCGTCTCCCTCTTCGCCAAACAATGCCGTCACCGGCCATGGGTCTGGTTGAAGGCCTGCAGCCGTGATTCTAATTCCGGGAAGCGGTTTTTAGCGGTGAGCGACACGCAGGCCCGGATGCCCTCGAGCCGCTTGCTGCCCGTGGTGGCCAGAGAGATGCCGCTGATGCCGTAGTAGAGCAGTTCTTCCACAAGCTCGACGCCGGAAAAACCGGGGTAGGCCACGGTGAAGTAAAATCCGTCGGCCAGGGGCTCATCTTCGTCCAGGTCGTAGACAAGCTTGAAACCGTTGTCGGTAAAGAGCTTTTTCATCTTCCGGGCCCGCTCGCCATATTCCTTTACTGCTTCCACAAAGTTATACTGCCCGCTATTCACCGCCTCGAGCAGGCGGGCCAGGCCGTGCTGGGCACTGTGGCTGACACCCGAGCTCAGGGCGTACATGCCGCCAAAGATATAGGCGTAGCCAAACCGGTTGCTGCCGAACCAGGGTTCCAGGCCGTCACCCTCGGAATTGAACAGTACCGGCGATATGGCGGTCATCCCGATGCGTTGACCGGCCAGGCTGAATGATTTCGAGCTGGAAATCAGGAGAATATAATTTGCGGTGTAGTTGGCCACCGAGGGGATATAGGGCGGCCGGCCGGGTTGCGAATAGTCTTTTCTAAAATCCATTCCGAAGTAGGCTAGATCTTCGAGGGCGATAACATCATGCTGTGTGCAGAGCCGACCGATGATTTCCAACTCCTTGTCCGTGAAACAAATCCAGGATGGGTTGTTGGGATTGGAATAGAGAACGGCCGCAATGTCCCCCTGGTCAAGATAGGACCGCAGTTTGTCCTCCAGCCGGGCGCCCCTGAAATCATATACGTCAAAACTTTCGTAGGGCAGGCCGAGGGCCCGGGCCTGAATTTTATTGACCGGAAAGCCGGGGTCGATAAACAGGATTTTGCTGCGGCCTTTAAAACGCCGGCCAGCCATCATCATTGCCAGGTAACAGCCCTGCATGGAGCCCACCGTAGGCAGGCAGCCTTCCGGAGCGACTTCGATATTCAAAAAATTCTGCACGAAAGAGACAATGCCGGTTTTAAGCTCCGGGATGCCGTCAAAGGGAGGGTACTTGGAACCGACCCCCTGTTTCAAGGCTTCGATTTCGCCCGCCACGGCAATTTCCGGCGGATCGAAACCCGGGATGCCCATTTCCATACGGATAAAAGATACCCCGCTGGCTACTTCGATGTTGGTTACCAGCCGGTTCAGTTCGCGAATGGAAGCCAACCCTACAGACTTCAGTCCCGAGGCCGCAATGAATTTCTTAACGATGTCCGGATCTATTGGTGTTTGCATGCTTTTCTACCTTTAAGGGCATTATTCTCGCGCGGAGTCGCAGAGGCGCAGAGAAGACCAAAAACCAAAATTTTGGCGCGCTGTCGCGCGAAAGACCATCTGTTGGTTATGGGTTTTAGATTTTAGGGTTTCCGGCGAAGCCGGCGTAAATTCGTGGTTTTCTCTGCGCCGCTGCGCCTCCGCGCGATGCAATAGGTATTCTCTGCGGTTTAACATCTTTGCGTGAGACAAAAAAGACTTTAAATCCGGCGCTGAATGAAATGATAAAGCCTTGCACCGGTTTCGTAGAAGAGCTCCCAGAAAAGCCGCGTATAGATCGTTTGCGGTTTCAGAACCGGCAGGGGGATTTTCTGAACATCGCCATCCATGACATAGCCGGCCAGCAATTTGCCAAAGACAGTGCCCGGGCCGATTCCCCTTCCGTTGAAACTCGTAATCATGACCATGCTGTCGTCCAGGATATGAAACCGGGGGAGGTGGTTGCTGTTCATGGCAAAGGTGCCGTGCCAACCGTATTCCAGCGGCACATCACCCACTTGCGGAAAGGTTTTCTTAATGGTCCGTTTCACCCAGGCTTCGTGCAGGCCATAGGCAAAGTCGTTGACTGTGCCGACGCTCCCCACGATCAGCCGCCCGGCAGCGTCGCGGCGGTAGGAGGAGAGAATCAGGTTCGTATCCCAGGCGCCCTGGTGCTCCGGCAAGACGGTTTTGTCGGCTTCACCGGTCAGGGGCGGGGTGGCGAACTGGAAGAAGTTCATCCAGAACATGGACTTCTTGATTGACTGGAAAGCAAACCCCGGATAGGCATGCACGGCCACGATGACTGCTTTGGCTGCCAGGGTGCCCTGCGGTGTCGCCAGTCTGTAGTTTTTACCGTCTTTCTCGTGTTTTATCACGGGCGAGTTTTTGAACAGTCGTGCGCCTTTTCCGATTGCGGCGTTTGCCAGGCCGAAGGCATAAGCCAGCGGTTGAATCGTACCGGCCCGCTCATCCATCAAGGCGCCGTAAAAACTCTGGCTGCCGGTACGGGCGGCGGTTTCTTCCGGGCCCAGGAGCTTAACCGGGGCCCCCCGCTGTTGCCACTGGGTTTCCCGTTGTTGAAGCGCTTTCAGTCCGCTTTTCGAGTCCGCGCAGTGCAAGGTTGCGTTGTGCAGGGCTTCGCACTCAATCTGATGTTCCTTGATCAGGCTGTAGACCAGGTCGGGGGAGTTGCCTAGCACGGTGAGCAGTTTTTCACCGTATTCCGCCCCGGCTAATTTCAGCAGGTCTTCGGGCATAAGCCACAAGCCGGCATTGACCAGGCCCACATTGCGCCCGGCCCCGCCATAACCGATGTCCCTAGCCTCCAGCAGGGTGACCTGCCGGCCGGCTTCGGCAAGATGTAAGGCGGCTGACAGTCCGGTATACCCCCCGCCGATGACGGCGACGTCAGCTGTATGATCTCCTTCCAGCGGTTTTAAATCCGGTGGCTGCCTTGCGGTCACCGCCCAGAGTCCATGACTGGTTGCTGTATCTTCCATTGGTGTGTTCCTTCCTGAACTGGGTTCCATGAAACTGAGGCGTAAACCAGCATAAAAAGGCGCATAAATCAACTACAAACAGAGGTGTTGGCAGATGCGGGCCAGCGCAGCGTGGGTTTGACGGGTGGCGTATTGTCAGCGGCGCGAAGAATCGCGAACAAACTGTGGTTCGGGCGGGTCTTGTTGCGCCTGCCGGCGGTGATCCCGGATTCAATTTCTAGACCTGCTTGGGTGCGTCGTGTACCGCCCACATATCTTCATCGGTGAAACAGCGTTCGCTTTTGTCCGGGTGCATGGCATCCTTTTCCATCTTGCGGCGGTTGTAGGCGGGGTTCAAGACCTGGTCGTAGTATTCGTGCTGGATCAGCAGGTTCATGATCTGGCTGGTACCGGTCCAGATCATGGACAGGCGGATGTCCCGCAGAGCGCGTTCAATGGGGTACACATCCGTGTAGCCGATGCCGCCCATTATCTGCATGGCATTGTTGACCACCTTCCAGGCGGCTTCCGTGGCGAAGCGCTTGGCCTCGCTGACCAATCGGCGGGCATGGGTGTAGCCCTCATCCACGGCCCGCGCCGCCATATAGGTGAGGGCCCGCGCTGCATCCAATTCCGTAATTGAATCAGCCACCAGGGTATTGACGGCCTGGAATTTGCGGATTTCCCGGCCGAAAGCCCGGCGCTTGTCGGAATAGCGCACCGCCAGATCGAGGGCCCCCCAGACGCCGAGGCAGCCGGCCGCGGAGGTCAGCCGTTCGGGGATCATCATCTGGTTGAAGCACAGGGCGCCGCCATGCAGTTCACCAATCAGGTTTTCCCGGGGGACCTTCACATCCCGGAAAACCAGGCGGCCGGTGCCGCCGCCGCGGCAACCCATGAGGCCGTAGAGGTATTCGGTCTCCACGCCGGGGCCCTTTTCGATGACCAGCAGGCTCAACTTGCCGTATTTGTGCGCATTGGGTTCGAAATTGGTCCGGCAATACACAACGAAAAAATCGGCGCCTTCGGCACTGACCACAAACCGTTTTTGTCCGTTAACGATAAAATGATCACCTTGCAGGTCGGCCCGGGTGGTGGCGCCGAAAAAGTCGGAACCGTCCCGTGGTTCGGTGAGGGCCTCGGCCGCTACCAACTGACCTTCCAGGTAGGGCCTGAGGTACTTTTCCTTTAAATAATCATTGCCGAACTGGTTGAGCGCTTCGCCTACAATGGATGGCATCACGTAGGCGCAGCCCAGGGCCATGCCCAGGCAGCCGATTTCCTCCGTGGCCGCCACCTCAGCCACCCAGCTCAAGTTCCGGCCGCCCCATTTTTCGGGAAAACGGATGGCGCGCAAGTTATGACCGGCAATCGATTCAACGAACTCACGGGGATAGACGATCTCGTCCCGGTCCATTTTTCTTAAGAAATCGCTGCTTATGCGGTTGTTTACAAAGTCGCGGGCCTCCTGTTTCACGGCCTGCTCGGCTGGGGTTAGCATAAAATCGTACATGTCAGCTCCTTGCGCACAGTGCGCGCTTCATCAAAAAATTAATCATTTTAAGTCGTTGGGCGTGAATTTTTTATTTCGGGATTTGCTGATGAACCAACTTATGGTATATCTAGGAAAACTTCAAATACAATCATCAGGCTAGACTGGCAACGTAAAAAGCGACTGGCAGACCGTACCGGCGGCGAGGTGACCGATGCGAACGGAAAGAAGAAGCGGCGGCGAGCGACGCACCGGAAGAGAGCGCAGAGTCAAGCTGGCAACTGTTCTGGCTCCGGACAGAAGGGTCAACCCGGACAGGCGCAACGGCATCCCCAGGCGCAAGTCGCGCCCCGGTCCCCATGAACCGGCCTAACCCGCCTCTGGCCCGGCTCAGGGCCCAACCCCCGTCCAAGGATCCATTAAAATGAGATACGCACCGACCCACCTTGAAACGTTTATCCATACGGGATGGGAGGTTGATTGATCAGCAGTAGGCAGAAATCCAGCTTTCCAGCCCCAGCGGCAAGGGCTAATGCAAAACCGGTGACCCGGGGGGGGCGAACCTGATGGGGCGTTTTTTAAACAGCCCGGGGGCGCCCTACCTGCTGCTCACCCTGGCTATTTTGTTATGGGCCAGCAACACCGTGGTGGGGCGGGCTGTAAGAGCCGATATCCCGCCCCTGGCGTTTGCTTTCTGGCGCTGGCTGCTTGCCACGGTCATTATTCTGGCCATGTCGAGGCGTCATGTGAAGCAGGACTGGGCGATTATCCGGCACAGCGGTCCGATTCTGCTGCTGCTGTCCGCGATCGGAATTGCCGCCTTCAACGCCCTTTTGTACTCCGGGCTGCAATGGACCACAGCGATCAACTCCTTCCTGTTGCAGGCCATGATGCCGGTATTTATCGTGTGGCTTTCCTTTTTGATCTTCAAGGAGAAGGCAACCCCCGGGCAGGCCGCCGGCCTGCTGACGTGTCTGGCGGGGGCCATTGTCATCATTACAAAGGGCGACCCGGGCGTGTTGCTGCGCTTGTCCTTCAACTACGGCGATATCTATATCTTCGTGGCGGTAGTCCTGTACGCCGGTTATTCGGCCCTCCTGCGTTTGCGGCCACCGGTCCACGATTTGACCTTCATGGCCGCTACCTTTACCCTGGGGGCCGTTTTACTGTTGCCCCTCTATCTCTGGGAAACAGCTTCCGGACGTCCGATCGAATTCAACCGCACAACGATCCTTGCTGTCGGGTACGTCGCCCTGTTTCCCTCCATTGTGTCCTATTTTTGCTTCAATCGCGGCATCGCGCAACTGGGGGCCAATCGGGGAGGGATGTTTCTGTACCTGATGCCGGTTTTCGGCAGTATCCTCGCCATTATCTTCCTCGGCGAAAACCTTCGCTGGTATCACTTGGCGGGAATCGGGCTTATCGTGCCCGGGCTTATCTTTGCTGCCCGGAAATAAATGTGCCCCGAACCACGACCGTTAATTTCCGCGGCCGCCGATTTTCAAGGCCCGACCAGAGCGATCCGCTCCCGACCGAGCTTGGAGCACAGAAGGGCTAAGCGGTGTTTGTGTAAACTGCTTGACGCTGTTGTCTGAGATCGAATAGATTCGGTTACATCAGCAGCATACAGCTCATGTTTGATGACAAAGTCCAAATGGGATTTAAACATTACATCTTCGACTGGGGCGATACTTTGATGGTCGCTTTTCCGGATGCCAACGGCCCCATGTATCTCTGGGAAAAAGTGGCCGCTGTAACGGGCGCCCGCGAAACCCTGACTGCCCTGCATGGGGTGGCCGGCTGCCATCTGGCTACCAACGCCCAGGACTCCCGAGAACAGGACATCGTCAAGGCCCTGGAGCGAGTCGGACTGGCCGAACATTTGGACAATGTTTTCTGTTTCGACAACCTGGGCTGCCGCAAACCGAGTGTGGAATTTTTTAAAGGGATTATCCGGAAGATCAGGGCCGATCCCGGTGAAATCGTAATGGTGGGCGATAGCCTCGATACGGATATCGTCGGCGCCCTGGCCGCCGGCCTGCACGGCATCTGGTTCAACCCGGACGGCCGGGAGGGGCGGCTGGATGGCGCCGGGGAAATTCGCAATTTGAAGGAGCTAATTTAACCAAAAGGATAAAACCTATCCTGGAATTGGAAGAAGGTAAAATGGCAAAGACGTCAATCAGAAAAGTCGGCCTGGCCCTGGGCAGCGGATCGGCCCGGGGTATGTCTCACATTGGGGTAATCCGTGAGCTGGAACAACTGGGCATCAAGCCCGACATCGTGTGCGGGACCTCCATCGGGGCCATTGTCGGCGCCTTTTACGTATGCGGCAAACTGGATGAACTAGAAACCTGGGTCGGACAGCTGGATAAATGGAGCATCGCCAAAATGATGGATATCAGTTTCATTGCCGGCGGCGGCTTTATCGAAGGCAAACACCTGACCGACTTTCTCGAAAAACATCTGGGGGGCCCTTTGATCGAAGAGCTGCCCCTGCCGTTTGCCACGGTGGCCACCGACATGGAGACCGGTCAGGAGATCTGGTTTAAAAGCGGTCCGGTGATCAAGGCGGTTCGGGCCTCCATCACGCTGCCGGTATTATTGACGCCGGTGCAGTATGACGACCAGTGGCTGCTGGACGGCGGCCTGGTGAACCCGGTGCCCGTGTCGGTCTGTCGGGCGCTGGGAGCCCATGTGGTGATAGCGGTCAATCTAAATGGGGATCTGGTAAAAAAGCATTTTACCGCGGCGCAGCAGGAGGAGCCACCTGAGGTCAATACCGAGGCCTCTCTGCTTGAAAAGCTGGCAGCGCGGTTCGAGTCCAACTCCGTGCTGGCGGCATTATCAAAAGAGGAGCCCGAGCGTCCCGGCATGTTCGACGTACTGGCCAGCTTTATCGATATTATGCAAGACCGCATCACCCGCAGCCGCATGGCCGGGGACCCGCCGGATGTCATGCTGGTGCCCAGGCTGGGCGACGTGGGGTTGCTGGAGTTCGATAAAAGCGCAGAATCGATTGCGGCCGGACGTCGCTGCGTACAAAGCGCTCAGGAACAGTTAACGGATTACATGGGGGGGTAGGATGTTTACAAAGCAAGCGGATAGCGGCTACCGGGACCTTCTAGAAGGCGTGCAAATGAAAACCCTGGCTTATGGTGACAAAACCCTGCTGGCCAAATTTAAACTCAGGAAAGGTGCTGCGATCCCCGTGCACAACCATATGCATGAACAGACCGGCTATATGGTCGCCGGCAAGATGCGGTTCACGATTGGGGCGGACAGCTTTGAATGCGAACCGGGTGACACCTGGTGCATTCCCGGGGAGGTGGCGCACGGGGTTGAGGTGCTGGAAGATTCGGTTGTCGTAGAAGTATTTTCGCCGGTGCGCGAGGACTACCTGCCGGTTACTTAAAGCGGCCAAGGATTACGTGGGAAACTAAAATTCAAATAAGAAATAGAGCTTTAACCCCTCGAACCTTGTGCAAGAGGATGTCGGTATGAAAATTCCATTCTATCAAGTGGACGCATTTACGGATCACGTATTCGGCGGGAATCCGGCCGCCGTATGTTTGCTGGACCGTTGGCCGGAAGACGAAATAATGCAGGCCATTGCCGCGGAGAACAACCTCTCGGAGACCGCTTTTCTGGTGGGCAGCGGCGCTGACTACGATCTGCGCTGGTTTACGCCCGCCCTGGAGATCGATCTTTGTGGTCACGCCACCTTGGCCAGCGCCTTTGTCATTTTCAATTTTCTCGAACCGAAACTCGCCGCCGTTCGATTTCAGACCGCCAGCGGTGAACTGCGGGTGGGTAAAGATGGAGATTTGCTGGTGATGGATTTCCCTGCCCGTAAGGCGGAACAGGCCGGCGCTCTGGCCGGACTGACGGATGCCCTGGGTGTTGGGCCTGAAGAAGTCTATGGCGCCCGGGACATTCTGGCCGTGTTCGCCACCGAAACGCAGGTCAGGAGCATGGCGCCCAACTTTGCCGCCCTGGAAAAGATCAAAGAGGCGTTTGCCGTCATCGTGACCGCCCCGGGTGACACGGTGGATTTCGTTTCCCGGTTTTTTGCACCCAATGCCGGTATTCCCGAAGACCCGGTAACCGGAAGTGCCCACTGCACCCTGGTCCCTTATTGGTCGGCCCGACTCGGAAAAAAGCAGCTGCATGCCCTGCAGGTGTCCGCCCAGGTTGGCGAACTGTTTTGCGAGGACAGGGGCGACCGGGTGTCGATGGCGGGACGGGCAGTATTATTTGCGCACGGGGAATTGGCTATTTAGACAAGATGCTCCCCCAGTTCGCTTTCCAACAATGGTCTGGTGTTAGAGGCCCTTCAGTTCCACCCGTGCGATCTTCAGGCTACCTTTCAATCAAATCGCTTGAAAATCCGCTGGCAGCCAGATTCATTAACAGTGCTCGGGCGGCGTCGGCGGTGGGGTGGGCTCCCACGAAGAGATAATACACCTTGTTGATGGTGACGGTATAGGGCAGAAAGCCTTTGTCACCAAGTTGCAGGGCGGTTTTGTCGGCCGCGGCGGTCGAGGCATAGGCGCCGACCAGGCAGGCAAACCGGTTACGGGCGACCAAAGCCCCTTGGAGTTGATATTTCTTGATGGCATCCAGGGCGGCCGTGGCACTGGGAAAATGACCTAAAAAGAGGCGATACCAAATCCCCTTCTCGCCCAAATTCGTCCGGACAAGATACGCTTGGAATCCCCGGCGATAGTCGGCGAGTTTTTCAGTAGCCGTGTCGAGGGACTGAAACGAGGCGATGTGGATGGCATAGGGATACCTCTGGGGGACATAGGGTTTCAACTGCTTGGTTGGCTTGGCCATGGGCGCTTTAGCCTTCTCGGGCGCAGGGGGTTTTGGCGCCGCGGGTGCTTTCTGGATAATGGGCTTCTTGACAGGTGCCGGAACCTGTTGGGGCTTGGAAACTACCGGCGCCGCAGTTGCTGGGGCAGGTACTTTCGGTGGCGTTGCCGAAACTGGCTGTTTTGGTACCGTCCCGCGGGTCACAGAGGTTGGCACGGGGGGAATTTTATGGAAAAGCTGACCGGTTTCGGCCGTCAGCGCCGCAGGGGTTTCGGGTTCGTAGGATACAAAATACCCGGCTGTGAAAACCACGATAATCAGCACCCCTCCCCAGAGCAGGATCCGGGAAGTAAGCGGTTTCCGCGCTTTTGAGTCTACCGGTGGCGGCACCGGTCGCAGGTGCTCTTGGAGTCCTTTATCCGGTGCGGCCTCCCGGGGGGAGGCTCTATGCGCGGGCGGCCGGTCCTGGCGTTCAGGTTCGGCGGGTTTGGCCGGTTCCGCCGGACCTGCGGGCGAGGGGACATCTTTAGCCGGCTTGGGTACGTCAGCGGCCTTAAGCGTCGGTTGCTCTTCGGGCGGTGGGGGGGGCGGCCGCTTCCGCGACGACCTCTTCGGGCTCATCGGTCGGGAGAGGCTGCGGGGTCTCCGGTTCAGGTTCCGGTGGCGGCGGTTCAAAGACCGAATCAGCCGGCAGCGCTGCGGCTTCTTCCGTCCCGGTCTCCGCAGTATCGGCTGACCCGGACTCGGAGGGCCCGGGGTCATCATCTACCCAGTCAACGACAGACTCTTCATCACGATCAAGACCACCGGCCGCGTCGGCCCGTATCAGTCCACCCTTCTTTTTCTTCGCGCTGTTTTTATCAGCATTTTTCGGATCGTCTGCACTCATGGTATAATCCCCGTCGGTGAGGCCTTTTGAAACTTGTATTATAGCTGAACGGTTACGAAGACCCGTATGATACGGCAAATGAGGCCCATCTGTTTATGGATGTCTGCTATCAGGAACAAACACGAGAAGCAGGGCTCTCATTATATTGTTTTTGAATATTCGGCAGAACGCCAACAATTTTATATAAATAGCGGCTACAGTCCGAATTGTCAATAATGTGGTATAATTACCACCATCCTATGAATTCTAACCCACTGTAAAGCCAATTTAGATTAACCGACGGCAATCACACCGGTGGCGTCAGAAATGATGAATACGTTTATTTTTTTGCGAACCGGCATGATAATACCAACCTACATCTATGGGGTGATCCACTATCCCTTCAGCCTGTGGGGCGGGAGAAGGGAAGGTCGATTCTTTTCAGGCAACATCTATGATTCGGTCGTGAAGTCTCTGGGCCCGCAGGCAAAAAGCCTCCAGCTTGGCGGTCACCAGTTGGGGAAAAGGGGAGCCGTCGCTTTCTATTGATAAGAACGGTAAATCTTCTATTGCTGCCAGCGTGGCACTCAGTTTTTGATTGTTCGGCTCCGAAGCCAATTTACACGATGGGGTCATCACATCGCTCAAGATAGCTTCCGAGAGGCGGTTGGGCATACAGCCGAAGGGGCCGATGGCAATCACGCCACAGACATCGGTGACGACTTCGGAAAGTGAACTGCCGATCGTCAGGATAGCTTCACCGGTTAACTGGGGGGAAATAAACGGAGCGGCCTTGGAGATAACCGTCTCCACCTGGACGGGCGCCGGGTGCACCAAACCCGATGAGGCCAGAACCGATTTAATGCGGGTTTCATATTTGTGCATGGCCTTGCGGCGCAATTTCTGCCCGATGCGGGCCATCAGCGATATCCCGGACGGGTTGTTGACGTGATCGTCCAGGTAGTCGATATAGTGCAGCCATTCCGCAATGGGTGAACAAATGGTCGCAAAACCCTTTTCGGCAAGTTTTTCGGTAATATTCTGGCGCGAGAGAGCATCCCGGCGCACAAATATCTCGCCGGTGAGGAGGATGACCGGAACCGCGGCAACCGGTCCTTTCAAACTGATGCAGCCAAGCCGTTCAGCCGTGCGGCGCAATTGGCTTTCGATTTGGGGGAAAGATCCTTTTTCAAGGGCCGCCAGGATCTTCGCTACCTCAGCATTAAAAGTATCCAAGGCCTCTTCCACATCGCTTGCATTCGTCAGGAGCATGGAGCGAATGTCTTCCAGCACGTCGGAAACGACTACCGCCCACCAGCCTTTCTTGTGAAAATCATTGCCCAGGTCGGTGTAGGCCCTGTCTTCATTCAACGAAAACAGGGCCACATCCGCCAACTGGAGTCTTTTGACCAGGTCTTCCATGAAGATAAAGTACTGGCCGAATCGGCACGGACCGGTTCCCGACGGCATGAAGAAGACCACCACTTCGTCTGCGCGGCGCCCGTTGTGGATATAGTTCAGCAGCGTGCCGGTGGTCAGAATCAGCGGCAGGCATTCCTTGCAGGAGGTGTTGCCCCGGCCCATCTTCAGTACACTTTCATCGGCCGGGCTATGGGCCTTGGCATTGTAACCGCCGCTCCGGAATACAGCGGCCAGGGATTCCGATGAAATACCACCCATGGACGGCAGCAGCAACGTTACCCGGGGGTGGTTCAGGGGCAATTGTTCCCCGGAGGAAGTTGTGACCGTAGGGATGCGCCCCTGGTAAAGGGTGCGGGCGGGGATAAACCCGTTTCCGGACAGTGCAATCCGGCCGCGGCTGGTGAGTTGCCGGTAGGCAGCCACCACATCGAAGAAGGCTTCAATCCGGGTTTCGAGACCGGCGTCCGCGGTATGGTTATCGAGTTCGAGCGTCAGCGACGGCTTTTTCCCCATGATATCTCTAAAGTAGCCGATAATAAAAGAGTCGGGCCCGCAGGAAAAATTGGTAATGAAGATACTGAAAAGCTGGGGGTGTCCAGCTACCAGGCGGCCCGCTTTGAGCATCATCTGGCCCATACCCCAGTACATATGCCGTTTGGCCCGCTGATCTTCTATGGGTACAAAATCCAGGGGGATGACCATGACGCTGCGCGAAGCGATTTTATGGGGGATACCCATGTTGGCCTCGCCGGCAAATGCATTATAAGGCCTTCCGCAGAGCACCACGGCTATCTTCTGCGGATCGGTTTCAAGCTGCGCGATGACTTCCCGGCCGATGCGTTTCATGGCCCGCTGGCACGCCTGTTGTTTTTGCAGAGCACGGGCAAAGGCCTTTTCTGCGGCCGGCCGCTTGACACCCATGAGCAGGGCCGATGCAATCAACGGGGTGCGGGCGTCTTCAAGCCCTCGCTCCAGGTCGATCAGGGGCGTCAACAGGCGCGTGCCCCGGCTGGCAAGACGGTCTATTTGCTTTCTAAAGGCGGCGCGCAGGTAGAAGGTTTCGCCCTGGACAAACGGGCAGACCAGAGAGCCTAGGCTGCCGTTCTGTTTGGGGATGGATTTAAAGTGCGGCAGAAAGATAAACTCCGGTGGCTGTTCGGATTCCAGAAGGGTGTGGAAAAAGCCATGGGCCAGTTCGGCCGGGTAGCAGAAAGGGGCGTTTTTCTGATCAACCCCCGACTGCGACAGGCGTCCGGGCAAAACCGGCTCGAAGCCGAGTTCGCTGAAGAAATTGGCATAGAGCGGGTAGTATGTGTTTACCAGAAAACTGCGGTTGAACCCGATGCGCCCCCGCCATTTTTCAGCGGAAATAGCCCCGGGTCGCGGAGCAAACTCTTCAAAGATGAGCTGGTGCCGCAATCCAACCAGGTCCAGTTTGCCGATGTCTATGCGGATATTCCGACGCAGGTTGTCGTAGCGGTTGCAAGCCCCGCCGAAGGGAAACTGTTCGCCGTTGATGCCCAGGCGGGCGATTTTGCAGCGACGGTCACATTTTTCCGGGCCGCCTTTGCAGGTGAACGTGCGTCCGTAGGTGATTTCGCGTTCGGCCAGGGCCTGGAGGTCGAAGTCGCCGGGCGCCAGTCGGCCTTTGGCGATGCGGGTTTTTATCTCCAGGGCGGCGCCAAAGGCACCCATGAGGCCCGGCTCCGGGGGCACCACAATCGGTTTGCCCACCAGGGTCGCCATGGCCAGCGGAATGGCACGATTGTAACAGACCCCCCCTTGCATAAACACCTTTTGGCCCACCGGGCGGTTGCCTTTTACCCGGTTGGTGTAGTTCATGCAGATCGAGTAGACCAGGCCGGCCACAATGTCGGCATGGGAAACCCTTTCGTGGATGGCGTTCTTGATGTCCGAGGAGATAAAAGCGGCGCACTGGTCATTGAAATTCGGTGGACTGCTGCCCTGCAGAGCAACCGCGGCAATATCTTCCATGGGCAAGCCCAGGGTTTCCAGGGCCGCTTCTTCCAGAAAAGAACCGGTACCGGCACTGCAGGCCTCATTCATGGCGTAGTCAGAGGGAACGGCATTGGTGATGTAGGTATATTTGGCGTCCTGCCCGCCGATCTCAAACAGGGTGTCGACTTCCGGATCAAAATAGACGGCGGCTGCAGCGTGGGCGATAATTTCGTTGATGACCCCGTCGGTGGTCGCGTGCAGACCGGCAATCTGGCGGCCGGAGCCGCAAACCCCGATGCCGCTCACGGAAAAGCGGGCTGCCCCGATCTCGTTGCACGCCTGCTGCATGATGGCCGCATAGCAGCGGCGGGAGGCCCCGACCGGGTCTCCATCCGTGCGCAGGTAGATAGTTGCCAGGATGGTGTTGTCCGACGTGCGCATCAGGACTGCCTTGGTGGTGGTCGAGCCGACATCGAGTCCCAATATGCACTCGTCACCCGGCTGAAGGCGTCCGGTTCCCATGGTTTTGAACTCTACCTGATCAAAGGCCTGGTCCAACGGCGGCAGCCGGTCAAAGGCTGCGGTGCGGGAGGTAAATATGGCCGCGATACCCGGAAACGGCAGCGTTTCATGGTCCAGGGCCCATACGGCTGCCCCCAAGGCCTCCATGTAGGCGGCCTGCTCGGGAACGATCAGCCCCGGTATTTCCCGGCTGAGATATTCAATCATCATCTGGTTCCGGGCGGTGCCGCCGGTAATCATGATGTCGCGGCGTTCGACCCTTTTGAGCAGTTCCATGATCTTGCCGGCCATCATGCGGCAAAGGCCGGCTGCCACGCGGGATTTTGGGATCCCCTTGTTGGTGGCATGGGTACAGTCCGATTTGCAGAAAACCGAGCATCTGCCCGAGACTTCATGAGGGGTTTCCACGCTCGCCCACCGGGCGGCTTCCTCCAGAGAAACATCCATGCGACGCAGTTGCTGGAGAAAGAACTCACCGGTGCCGGAGGCACACTTGTTTCCGGTCAACACGTTAATGATGCGGCCTTGACGATTGAGCACATAGACCATGAAGGTCTCTCCGCCGGCCGACACAATCGCCGGGCAGCGGACACCCGCGGGTTTGACATGGGGGTAGGCGGTTTCCACCGCTTCAGGTTCGGAAATGGTCGTTAGATTTAAAAAACGGCAGAATTTACGGCCCGTGGCGGCGAGCCCATTGATCCGGGATAAGTCTAGCGATTCCAGCGCGCGGATAAGCGTCCGGCTGGGATTGCCGTCGTGGGGATAGAGCGCATGATCGATGATGTAGGGGGCGGCGTTGGGACCGGAGGCAGGCAGGCCCACCTGTACGATGGATACGGTGGATGCTCCCAGACAGACCCCCAGTGATGTCCTATCTCCAGGCATTTGTCCTCCGGCTAAGAAGCAAGCGTGTGGTGCGGGTGAACTGTGTTTACGCAGGCGCGCAGTCGCTGTGTGAAGGGCAGGCTCAAGGTATTCAAAATGGTAACATGAATTTGTCAGGCGTAGAAGTATTTTTTTATGATGGCATCCAGTTCCGATTTCAGAGCCTCATCTTCCCGGCCGGCATACGTGTCGTAAAGGGTACGGGAGATGGATGCGAATGCATCGATATAGTCCGGATCGAAGTGCCCACCGCGGCCATCCTGCAAAATGTCCATCGTTTTTTCAAATGAAAACGGCTCTTTATAGGGGCGGTGCGAGGTGAGCGCATCAAATACATCTGCAATGGCAAAGATTCTGGCGATTTCCGGAATCTGTTTGCCGGCCAGGCCCCGGTTGTACCCCCTGCCGTCATATTTTTCGTGGTGGTAGGCGACAATATCCATGCCCTCCTTGATCCACTCGGCTTTGTTCACGATGTCCAGTCCCAGGGGAACATGGCCTTGCATGACCGCGAACTCTTCATTGGTCAGGCGTCCGGGTTTGTGCAGGATCCCGTCCTCGATCCCGATTTTGCCCACATCGTGGAGAAACGCACCCTTGATCAGGCGCTGGATGGTGTCGGCGGCCAGGCACAGTTCTTCGGCCAATTTCACCGAGATGATGGTCACCCGGTAATTGTGAGCATCGGTATCGCTGTCGCGTTTGGCAATGGCACTGCCCAGTACCGTCAGCACTGCGAGGTTGGCATCGAAGAGTTTGGCCGACAGTCTTGATACCCGGCTGAGAAGGGAGTTGATCACCGGGTAGAGCAGGGCGGTGGTCAAAAGGACGATCACCATTGCGGCGGCCGCCAACCGCAGGGCCCGGGTTTCGACCGCTGCAATGGCTTTCGGTGCGATTGCAAAAATCGTCTCACCGTAAGCGGCCAGTTCACCACGTTCATTGGAAAGGGGCGCCACAATCTGTACATGCGGAATCTGGTTCAATTTGATGACGCTGATTCCCATGTTGCCCCTACGGTCCGCATCCGGTTGAATGCTGCCGGTAATAGTTTCAACCTGCTCGATATGTTCATAGGAGATGTCCGGTACCTGTGCTACCGTTGTGCCTTTGAGGTCATAAATTCCGATCCAGACATATCGGCCGGTTACCATGAAATCACGCTGTGCGAGAATGGTCGCAGCGTGTTTCTCCATTTCCAGCCGGTTCAGATTGCCCGGATCGTTCAACAGGTGCCGGATAGAATTGTTCAGGCGTTTGAAACCACTTTCGGCCTTGATGAGGATCCACTGGTCGATCTTTTCTTTTTCGAACTGCCAGACGGCAAAGCCGGCGGTCAGGGCTATCAAAAACCCCACAAGGGAGATGCGAAATACGAGTTTGCGATGGATGGCTGTATGGCTGGTGGAGATCATCGGGCCTCAATTAAATGCAGGTTTCAGGGGGCCATGCCGTAGCGCGCGAGTATATCACGGCCGGCTCGGGTTCTTTTAAAGTCGCGCAGGGCTTGCGCAAATTCTGCCGTAAGTCGGGTGTGCCCTTTTTTCCGGCTAAAAGCGATAAAAAGCGGTGCCCGGGTAAGCGGTGGTTCCAGGAACACCAAGTCGTGGACCCCGCCGACCCGGTCGGCGAAATAACGCACCACGTGGCGGTTGCCGACGCCCACCGCGAATCTTCTATGTTTGAACATCTGCAGGAGGTTGAGGTCGTTTCGCGTAACAATTTTATCCAGGTAGGTGGCGGCGTCAAACACTTTTCCGTAGCTGTAACCGGTCACGACACCAACCGGGTGGGGTGCGATATCCGTCAACTTGCCGGAAAAATGAACGCGCGCAGCCCTCCGGGTGAAAATATGATTCTCTTCCAGAGCAAGTTCGGCATCCGGGAAAAGCAGGAACGTTTCCCGTTCCGGCGTTTTGAAAAGCGGCATGATCGCGTCGACCCGGCCGGTTTTCCCACTGTGGAGCATCCTTTTCCAGGGATACTGTTTATACGTGACCATCAGGCCCAAGGATTGTGCGGCGTGGTTGATTAATTCAACACAGACGCCGGTTAGGTCACCCTTTTCCATGTAGTAATAGGGTGGATAGCCGGTACTGGTGCCGACCACCAGTTCACCGGCCGATACGCCCGCCGGTGGATGGCAAAGCGTGCCGATAACCAGTAGCAGCGCTGCCAGCGTCACGCGCCTTTTGAAGCTCAACCTTTCCATTCGTGTTCCGGTCCTGTCGGATGCCGCCGGCCCTGTCCGGCCTTCAAGTGACTGAGTTTTTAACCTCTTCCAGGACCGATTCCACCAGCATTCTGATATCATTCAGCCTGGTTTCTGTCAGGGCCTCAAAACGGAGCACCAGGGCCGGCTGGGTGTTGGATGCCCGGACCAGGCCCCAGCCGTCATCGAAGAGCACCCGGACGCCGTCAATGTCTATGACAGCGTACTTGTTGCGAAAATGCTCGGTCACGGCAGCGACAACTTTGAATTTGACGTTATCCGGACATTCAACCCTTATTTCCGGGGTGTTCACCGTGCGGGGCACATCAGCCAGCAGGGCGGACAGATTGCTTCCCGAATCGGCCAGGATCTCGAGCAGGCGGCAGGAGGCGTAGGTGGCATCGTCGAATCCGAAGTAGCGATCGGCAAAGAACATATGGCCACTCATTTCGCCGGCCAACTCAGCCTGTTCCTCTTTCATCTTCTTTTTAATCAGCGAGTGCCCGGTTTTCCACATGATGGCGCGTCCGCCGTGCTTTTCGATATCATCATACAGGGTCTGGGAGCATTTTACCTCGGAGATAAGCGTTGCCCCGGGTTTGCGGGTCAAGATTTCGCGGGCAAACAGGATCAGCAGTTTGTCGCCGTAAATGATTTCGCCGTTTTCATCCACGACCCCGATACGGTCGCCGTCACCATCGTAACCGATCCCGATATCAAGCTTCTCAGCCCGGACCAGCTCGATCAGATCGCGCATGTTTTCCAGGACCGTTGGGTCCGCCTCGTGGTTGGGAAAGGTCCCGTCCATTTCGCAATACAGATCATGGACTTCACATCCCAGCTTTTTCAATATCGGCACGGCTACCACGCCGGCAGTACCATTGCCTGCATCGACGCCCACTTTAAGCGGCCGGCTGATCTGGATATTGCCGGTTACGTAGTCGGTATAGGGGATGATCACATCGGTACTGGCAAGGTCCCCGGCTCCGTCTGCAAAGTCCGACGCCTGTATAATTTCAAGGATTTCCTGGATCTGTCGGCCATGTATCGATCCCAGGCCGAGGCACATCTTGAAGCCGTTGTACTCGCCGGGGTTGTGGCTGGCGGTCACCATGACGCCCCCTTCCATCTGCAGGTGCTGGATGGAAAAATAGAGTACCGGTGTGGGACAAACGCCGATGTCGGTCACATCGCACCCCGTGGCGCGCAGACCGACAATCAACTGCCGGGCGTAATTATCTGAAGAGGTTCGGCAGTCACGGCCCACTGTAATGGCCCGTGCCCCGTTGCGTATGAGGAACGTGCCGATGCCTTTGCCAATCAGGAGTACATCCTCCTCAGTCATGTCCCGGCCCGCAATTCCGCGGATATCGTATTCTCTGAACATTTCATGATTCATAATAAACCCCTTGTGGTGTCGATTGTCCGAATGTTGAATGCAACATAGCGGTATGAAGTTTGAAATCGGGTTCGATGGGTGCCAACGATCCCGGTATTGCCCCTGATTAGGCCTGCTTTTCGGTTAACGCGGTTACAAACTGACGACCAGGGCCGCTAATCCCAATACCATACAATAGGGTGCAAAATAATGCAGCCGTCCGCGGCCAACCATCCAGACCAGAAATCTCAAGGAGGCATAGCCCACCAGGCATGATGCCAGGGTACCGGCGGCGGTTATCGTCAACGGCAAATTGGAGTGGCCGACCAGGTCCCCAGCGCCCAGCAGCCCGGCCCCCGCTACCGCCGGTATGGAGAGCAAAAAGGAGAAGCGGGCCGCGGTTTCGCGATCGAGCCCCAGGTATAAGCCGGCGGCGATGGTCGCTCCTGAGCGTGATATCCCCGGGATAATTGCCAATCCCTGGACGATACCTATAGCCACACTGTTTTTAATGGTGAATCGCCGGACACCATGGCCACCAGCGCCGAGCCGCCGGGTGCCCCAGAGGACCACCCCGGTGATCATCAGGGTGACCCCGACAATGGTAACGGATGAAAACAGCGTTTCGGCAATTTCCTTGAAAACCAACCCCAGGATAGCCGTGGGGATGGAGCCTGCCACGATGAGCAGGGCGATCCTGATTTCCCGGTCCTTGGCCAGTAATTCAGATGCCGCTTTGATATCCGGCAGAACCCGGAGCCACTTGACCAACGCCTTCAATATCGCCACGATGTCTTTGAAAAAATAGATGACTACGGCGAACAGGGTGCCCACATGGACACTGATGTCAAAGGCCAGCAAGGGCTGGGTCAACCCCAGCAGGTTTTGAAAAAGGACCAGGTGCCCCGAGCTGCTGACGGGCAAAAACTCCGTTAATCCCTGTACAACGCCGAGTAAGACCGCCTCCGTTAGATTCATCTGTTCCTATACTGTGTACTATCTCGTTATTAGCAGGATGTCAGGTAAATTGCCGTGAACGGGCAGTTCCGGGCGGCACCCCTGTAGATGCTACTATAGCGCAATGCGAGTTTAATTACTAATAAAGACACCGGACAAATAAATTTTTTTTACGCCTTAAAATTGAATTCTGATCGAAATGAAGATACAAGCATTCACGAGCTGGAGATCACCCATACCCCGGACTGATAAACCGATGATTAATGTATCCTTGACACCGATGCTGGAAGCACTAAAGACGAATGCCAAGCAATGGCGCCATGAGAAGCTGCTGAACTGGCGCTACGGCCTCGTCGAGAAGCACATTGCTCCCGGGTATAGGGTACTGGATCAGGGCGCCGGTACCGGCTGGGTTGGGTGGCGGCTGCATCAGCGTAAAGGTTGCCGTGTTCGTCTTGTCGACGTCCTCGACCGAAACGAGACGGAGCTTGCGCACGAGGTTTATGACGGCCGGCGCCTACCATACGCCGACGGCAGTTTCGATGTTACCCTTTTGATCTTCGTTCTGCACCATGCCCGCAACCAGGAGGAGATCCTGAGTGAAGCAGCCCGCGTGAGCAGCGTGAAGATTGTCGTGGTGGAAGACACGCCACGCAACCGGTTTGAACGGGCTGTCAACACGTGTTGTGATACGTTTGGAAATTTGAAACCCGGCTTTTTGAATCCGCACAATTATCGCAAAATAGATGAGTGGCGACGGATATTCGCTGCCATGGGACTCGATGTGATCCATCAAGAGGTCGTCAGACCGTTCTTTCCCTACATCTATGCCAAAACAGTGTTCGTGCTGTCGCCCTGAAGCCTGCAGCAGGTATCCCGCTCCATTCACAGTGTATGGATGGTCCCGACATATGCGGTTGTATTATACCGCGCACCGATCTGCCTATCAGCCCTTTACGACGGCCATTGGTCGCAACCGCGCTATTTTTTTTGATATTCCCGCTCCGTGCACGGCGGCGATCACACTGGTGATGTCTTTGTAGGCTTCCGGCATTTCCTCGGCCAGGGTGGCTCGGCCGGTCCAGCGGACGAGAATGCCCCGGTCTTCCAACTCCCGGTTAATGGCGCGGCCCTTGCTTTTTTTACGGGCCGCTTTGCGGCTGAGTACACGGCCCGCCCCGTGGCAGGTAGAACCGAAAGTCTCCTCCATTGCCAGGGGAGTACCGGCCAGGACATAGGAAGCGGTCCCCATGTCACCGGGGATGATAACCGGCTGTCCGGTATGGCGATAGTCTTCCGGCAGGGCCTCATGGCCCGGCGGAAAAGCTCGGGTGGCACCCTTGCGGTGGACGCAAACCCATTGCTGTTTTCCGCGGTGTTGGTGCAGTTCCTTTTTGGCGATGTTATGGCATACGTCGTAAATCAGCTGCATGGCCAGATTGCGGGGACCGATGGAGAAAACCTTCTGAAATACCTCCCGGGTCAGGTGCAGCATAACCTGGCGATTGGCCCAGGCGTAGTTGGCTGCACAGGCCATAGCACCCAGGTAGCGTTGTCCGACGGCGCCCGTTATCGAGGCGCAGGCCAGCTGCCGGTCCGGCAGGTCGAAACCGGCTTTATGGGCATGTTTCGACATGCTGCCCAGGGAATCGTCGCAGACCTGGTAGCCGAAGCCCCGCGAACCGGAATGCAGCATGACGGTGACCTGGTCCTTGAAGAGTCCGAAAGCGGCCGCGATGGCATCATCATAGATTCGGTCCACCACACCGACTTCTAAAAAGTGATTGCCGCTGCCCAGGGTGCCGAGCTGCCGCAGGCCGCGCTCCAGAGCGCGCTTGCTAACACTTTCAGGATCGGCGGCCGGCAGGCAGCCGCTGTCTTCGGTATGGTCAAGGTCAGCCTGATCACCAAACCCCTGTCGTACCGCCCAGGCACTGCCCTGGGTGAGGACTTTCTTCTCTTCCTTCGTGGTGAGCCGAACATTGCCGGTCGACCCCACCCCACACGGAATATCCCGATACAGGCTGTTGATCAGATCCGTGAGCCGCGGCCGAACTTCGGCCTCCACCAGCGCGGTGCCGGCCAGCCGCACCCCGCAGTTGATGTCGTAACCAACGCCCCCGGGGCTGACGATGCCGGTATCCCAGTCAAAGGCGGCTACCCCGCCAATGGGGAACCCATACCCCCAGTGCATGTCGGGCATGGCCAGCGAGGCCTTCAGAATCCCCGGCAAGGAGGCTACATTGGCCACCTGTTTGAGCGGTTGGTCTTGACCGGGAAGCTTGAACAGATCCGCGGATGAGTATACGATTCCGGGAACGCGCATGCGTCCGGAGCGGGGGATTTCCCACCGGTAGTCATCAAGCTGCCTTATTTCCATATCTACATCTCCGGGTTGACCAATTGATTGTTCAAAAGGTCGGTACTAATAATTTCACATACCGGCTTTTTAGACCCCGTCAACAGGCCGGCTAATCAGCCTTTGCCTTGGCGTGAAAGGTGTGCTTACCCATATACGCCGCTGTTTTGACGCGGCCATGAATTTCATTGTCGCCGCTATCGAAGATTTCTTCAGAGCATCTCAACTTGTTGCCGGTTTATTCCCAGGAAAAACGGAACTCAGCCCATTCGTTGCGTCGGCGTCCGAGATATAAAGGCCGTTTCGTTGAAATACGCTAATTACCAAAGGGCAACCCTTTAAGTATTCTCTTGACCGGATCATCTTGTGGGTCGCCACTCGAACCTTTGCCCGCTGGGAGAAGCGACTTCAGACCTTCGGGCTTGACCAATTCCTGGATTTTTCCTTTCGCTACACCTTCCAGGTCGGGAGCAAAAATAGGTGAAGCAAACGTCCCGCTCACGGCTACGGGCACTGTGATGCCGGACCGGCTTTGCGTGTCTCCCTGCCCCTTGAGGGTTCCCACCAATCTGGGATTGATCCGGAAATCGAGAGTTTCCTTGAAAAGATCGGCCTGACCTTCGGCGCTGACCCGGATGAACGGTGATGCCATCTTGGCGCCCCCGGTCCGGACCAGCCCCCTCGAAATGTCGAAAGGTATGAAAAGCTCAGAAAAATCGGTGCGCGGTTTCTTTCCCCCTGCTTTGGCCAGGCCGAAGGCAGACTTTACGTTTCTGGCCATGGAGGCCAGGTCAACCCCCTTGAGCGCACCATCCTTGAAGCGCAACTGTCCCCGGCCGGAAAGTGATTTTTTGACAGCTGCGGTCTCGGTGCCGACCATCGACAACTGCATGCGCGCCTCCGTCGCCCCTTCTAGAATGTCCTTGCTGAGCATGTCCCTGAGCAGCGGGTTGACCTTTAGATCTTTCACTTCGAGTTTCACGGATGTTTTCGGGATCTCGGAGGTAACGTTGAACTGGGTGTGGGATGACACAACACCTCGGTACATATCCGATTTCACGGTGGCTTGGATGAGCCCGCTTTTGGCCTTTATCACGGCCTGGACATTTTCCATATTTGCCTTGGCGACTTTAAGCTTTTCGATTTGAACGTTCGCATCAAGCACCAAACGTCTCAGTGGACCGTAATCGGTCTTTTCTTTTACCTTTTCAGGTATTCCGGCTTCTGCGTCTTTCTTCGTTGTTGCTCTATCATCCGGGGGTAGATACCGGTCCAGGTCAATGTGGTTCATTTTCATCCTAAGAACCAGGACCGGCCGGGAAAACGCCTCGGTCTTGCCTGAAAACGCGGCCTCGGTGTCGTCCAGGGTTAGGGCGCCGTCTGCCAGCGACAACGCCGTCGGGCTTCCTTTCAACTTCATTTTCAGGGCAACCTTGTCAAGCGCCATAGGGTCGGCGGTTTCAATGGGAAATGTCTGCCCCAGGGCAGCCACCAGCGTACGTGGTGAAAATGGTTTGACCCCGATGCCCAGGTCGAAGGTTGGATTCCCGGCCGCATCTGTTACCCGGCCGTTGAGCGACATTTCGATTTGCCCGAAAAGCTTGACAACCATTTGGATGGGTAGGGGGGTCTTGCCGGCATCCTGGCCTAAAGGTCCGAAGGTGCCTTCCAATCCGATCGGCTGGTTGTCAACGCGTGCCGAAAATGTCAGATGAATTGGGCGGTCAAGGGAAACATCTTCTAGATGCATACCCAGGTCGGCCACCTCCTTGCGGGCGCCGGAGGTCCGGTCAATATACAACAAGGCGCCGTTGGTTATCGCGAATTCTCCTACAGCCAGATCCTTAATCGGCAAACCCTTGCCAGCAGAACCGGTGTCTTCAACCTTTTCGGAGGCGGCCGGCACCTGCGCTTCTCCGGCTTTTTCCCGAAATCCCTCCCAGTTGCCACGGCCGGTCCTGTCCTTGACCAGAACGATGCGGGGCGTGTCGATAACCAATCGTTTGATTTGCAGATTACGGACGATCAGGGGCAGCAGCTTGACTCGTATATCGAAAGACTTGATGGACAGCATCTCTTTTTCCCCAAACCCGGCAGGATTACCCAGGTAGAGATCGGAAAAGGCAATACCAGCCCAAGGAAACAGGGACAGCTTAAGCCGGCCGCCGATGGTAAAATCGCGACCGGTGGCATCGGAGACCTGCTTTTCGATCTGGGGTTTGTACTGCTCGATATCGACAAAAAACGGTACCAGAATCAAGGCCCCCACCACGAGCGCGAGCAGCGCCCCACCGGTGATGATTAACCATTTCAGTGTTTTATGCATGTTATCTCCTTTTTCGGTTTACATCCGAATCCGCGGCTGGCCGGCTGGCTTGAGGCCGAATGCATCCGCTGTGTGGCCCGGGGTTGACAGTCTGGAGCGTCACCTGAAAATCCCACGGTCCAATCGGATTGAACTTTAAAAAAAATAACACTGCCCCGAGGCCAAATCAAGAGATCTGAAAAAGCCGCAACACTTTGGGCATGTTTTTAGTATGGACCGAAAAGCTTTTTATCGGGGATAAAAAACGATTCTTTCAAACGCCACCTTCCGGTGCGCCTTGAGGAGTGCCTGCCCGCCGCGGTCACGATCTGGGCAATTCTGTAAAAAGAGACAGCCAGCTCGGAGCGGCTTGCTATTTCTGATAGGCCCGACTATAATTCGGTATAAATGTAATTGCCTGAATAGGTTGCGGATACTGCCCGCAGTGCGGCTCGATTTGTTTGCACGGCGAGCTAAAAAAACGCGGTTCGGCGGATTAAATTGGGTGTGGGCGTCCCAATGCATCAATAAAAGGGGCTTACCAATGAAAGTAAACTTTTGGGGAACCCGGGGTTCTATTGCCAAGCCGGGTCCATCGACACTTCGCTTCGGGGGCAACACCTCTTGCGTGGAAGTTCGCTCTGCCTCCGGAACCCTTGTAATTCTCGATTGCGGCACCGGGGCGCACGGTCTGGGCCAGGCGCTCTTAAAAGCGGGCCCTCATCCCCTGAGGGGGCATATCCTCATTACCCATACCCATTGGGACCACATCCAGGGCTTCCCTTTCTTTACGCCCCTATTCGTGCCCGGCAACCGATGGGATGTATATGGCCCTTCCGGTTTGGGCCCATCCCTGCGCGACGCCCTGGCCGGACAGATGCAGTACACCTACTTTCCCGTCACATTGGATGGCCTCGGCGCCACCATCCGGTACCACGATTTGGTTGAGGGCCAATTTGAGATCGATGATATCACGGTCTACACCCGTTATATGAACCACCCGGCTTTAACGCTGGGGTATCGACTGGAGGCCGATGGTGTTTCGGTCGTATATGCCTGCGATCATGAACCGCATACCCGGCGGTATGCCCTGGGTGATGGGGTAATGGGTGCCCAGGATCAGAGTCATGTCGAATTTATGAAGAAGGCCGATCTAGTCATTCACGACGCTCAGTACACATCAGAAGAGTATGACGAGAAGATTGGCTGGGGGCATACCCCGGTGGAGTGTGCGGTTGATATGTGTCGCGCGGCCGAGGCCAGGCGATTAGCCTTGACCCACCACGATCCGCTGCGTGACGATGCCGGGGTCGATGGCGCCTGTGAACAGGCCTGCGCCAGCCAGCTACCCGCTTGCCGATCTCTTGAGGTTTTTGCAGCCGCAGAAGGCATGGCGCTGGAATTGGAAAGCACGTCTCCTGAACGCGACTCGGTGGAGTCCACCCAGGCGCTGCAAAACGCCGCTATTCAGCCGGCGTTGACATCCAAACTCGTCTTGATCGCGGTGGCGGACACCGGCCTGGCAACGACCCTGCAGCATGCCGTGCGGGCCGATCATCTGGAGGTCGCAACAGCGGCTACCTTGGATGAGGTGAAGGCGGCAATCCGTAAGACACTCCCGGTCCTTGTCCTTCTCGACGGCCAAATATCGGGCGGCGATGCGGTATCGGCATGCCGGGCCATACGGGAACTGGACGTCGACCGTATTGATGAACTGCCGCTGGTTGTGGTTACTGATTCGGATACCGATATTCCTTCCGAGTCTGCCGTAACCGATTGGCTGGTTCATCCATTTTCTCTTGAATACACCCGGACTCGGGTGCGCGCCTGGGTCATGCGCGGTGCCTGTAACTGGCAGCGGGCAGCGCTGCCAGTAGATGAATCTCGGCGGCTGGCAGCCATCGAAGCTCTGCAGATTCTCGACTCGGAGCCGGAAGAAAGGTTCGATCAGATCACCAGGATAGCGGCAGCCGCTTTCGATGTCCCGATCGCCCTGGTGTCTGTTGTCGACCGGGAGCGCCAGTGGTTCAAATCTCGGTTCGGTTTAGCGGCCACCCAAACACCACGTGACCAGGCCTTCTGCGCCCATGCTATCCTGGATTCCGATGTCATGGTTGTCCGGGATACGCTCCGCGATACCCGCTTTGCCGATAATCCGCTGGTAACCGGAGACCCGCGCATTCGTTTTTATGCCGGTTATCCCCTTAGTTTGCCCGACGGCAGTTTCGTCGGGACCTTATGTCTGATAGATACTCGGCCGCGGGATTTGGACGACGTGAAGATAGACCTGCTGCGCTCACTGGGGAAACTGGTCGAGCGCGAAATGGGCGCTGGGTAGCAGCCGTGAAGTGCCTTGCTGGCGCACTGGCGGTCTGAGTTCATTGCCACCAAAAGGGGCGGGTTTCGTTTGGGCGGCAGTTGTCGCTTAATGACGGTTCCGATCACAGTGGCTTGACAATGGTTGCTGTTCGGCCCTGGTAATACGGTCGTTATTTTTCATGGGGCATCCCACCGCAACGTTCGGGAGGCGTTTAGCAGACCAATTTGCCCAGCGGGCCTAAAACGGTAAGCATGGCATACCCCCCCAACCACACCCTGCCCGCTCCCTTAGCCATTACCAAAAACCTGTATAGCCCGGTGTGTCGCACCCTCGAAAACGGCCGTAAGCGGCTGACGGAATGGCAACCGATGAATGCGTCTTGCGAACCTTGATCGCCGCTGACCAACACAGCGCGGTGAAACCTGTTTTGAAGCGCAGGTACAATCGGTTAAACATCGAAAATGATGCAGGCCTGCCAGCCGCCTGCCATCGGCTCCACCTGAAGTTGGTGATACGTGACGGCTTTGATCTCGTTAAACATCTCATGCGGAGCACAGCCGGCCTTGTCAACCGGGACGACCGCTTTCAGAGCGTACTCTTTGAGCATGCCAATGCCCACCGGTCCGAAAACCAGGTTTTTTCCGTTCACCAGGTACAGCAGTTCACGCAGCCAGTTGATCATCAGGTCCGGCCAGTCCCGACCGGTTACGTCTACCCGGGTCTGGCCGGTGGCCTTGAAAGACCGCGGGCCGCAGATCTGTTCGGACAGTGCCCGGGCGGTCTCTTCGAAAAGGGCGGTGAGAGAGTCTGCCTGGCCGAGGACCCCGAGGTCGGCGGTATGGTCGAAAGTCTGGTAAGGCATGGCCTGCCTCGATAGTGCCCATCCGTTTCTGGATGGGCACTCTCAATGGTTCAATGAAAGGCGTTACATCCGGCAACGTCGCTTTTCAGGGGGGTTACGCGTCAGCTCGAATCGTGACTACCGATCCGGTTTTAGCGGTGCTGTAACCGCCCAGGGCGGCAACCCGGTCTTTGAATGCCGGTGTAACGATGGTTTCCAGGAGCGTTTGAATACGAGCCGATTCAAAGAACTCGTCCGGAATCACCAGATCATATTGCTCGGTGACCACCGGGATAAAATCCAACTCGAGGGCCCGGGCGGCGGCAAAAATGCCCAGCCCGACATCCGCGGTTCCGCTCAGCACTGCGGCGGCTATGGACATGTGGGTGAATTCATCATTGCCGTAACCGTTCAGGCCGCCCGGATCGATACCCAGTTGCGCCAGGCGATAGTCCAGCAGGATCCGGGTTCCGGAACCCGCTTGCCGGTTGATCATGCTGATATCTTCCCGGGCCAGGTCGCTTATGTCGCGGATGGCTTTCGGATTGCCCTTGGGAACAATCAACCCCTGGTTGCGAAATACGAGGTTGACCAGCCTGACATCGCGGCCCGGCAGGTATTTTTGCACGTAAGTGACATTGTAGGTGCCGTCTTCGGTATCCAGCAGGTGTGAACCCGCCAGGTGGCAGCCGCCTTTTTTGATGGCCATCAGGCCGCCCAGGCTGCCCACGTGGCTGGAGGACAGGGTTAGACCCGGGTGCTCGATCCGGATATGGTCGGCCAGGATATCCAGGGTGTTGTCATGACTGCCCACCACCACAATTGTATCCCGGATCATGGCCCGGGGTCTCAGCAGTTCGGCCTGGACCGGCCGATCGCCGGCGACGCCTTCGGAATTACTGGGTATCCGGATAATGCCGTCCGCTTCCGTCAGGGTAGAGATAGAGCCGGCGCCTCGGGGCAGGGCAGTGGCCACGATGCGGTCGCCAACGGTGCCGAGTTTCACACGGAGAAATTCTTCCACGCCCAGTTTCGAGGCCAGTTTCCGGGTGGGGAATACGTCGGCGACCGGTTTGTCCGGATAAAGGGTTCCCAGCATACGGCAGAGCAAAGGACCGACAAACTGTTCAAAGGCGATAATGGTGGAAACCGGGTACCCGGGCATGCCAAAAACAGGCTTGCCCTCGATTACGCCTACAATGACCGGTTTGCCCGGCATGATCGTCACACCGTGCACCAGGATTTCACCGAGGTCCGCCATGACCGCCCGGGCATGGTCTTCCGATCCGGCCGAGGAACCGCCGACGGTCAGGACCATATCAAAATCTCCGGCCATGGCCTTTTTTATGATGTCTCGTATCGCATGGTGGTCGTCCGATACGATGGCATGGCGTTCGGAAATGCCGCCGCAGGCTTCGATCAGGCCGCCCAGGATATAAGAGTTTGTTTCCAGGATCTGACCCGGCGCGAGGTTATCAGTGTCGGCCGACTGCCAGTCGACCAATTCAGGCCCGGTGGGCGCAATCAGGACCCGCGGCCGCCGCCGGACGGCCACGGTGAATATCCCCCCGGCCAGCAAAGCACCCACGCAGTAGGGCGTAATGGTGTGATTCTGGGAGAACAGCAGTTCGGTGGCGACAATGTCCTCGCCCATTTTACGGATATACTGCCAGGGAAAAGCGGGTGCTTCGATGGTGACCTCAGCGTCACCGGATTGCTGAACCTGTTCGATCATGATGACGGCATCATATCCGGCCGGAAGGACATTGCCGGTATTGATGAAGATTGCCTGGCTGCCGATTGCCAGGGCAATCGGCCGGGTTTCGGAAGCTCCGTAAGTACTGGCGGCCTGCACAGCAATACCATCCATGGCGGCGGCATGGAAGCCGGGCGAAGATAACCGCGCGAAGACCGGCGCGGCCAGTGTGCGGCCAATGGCATCCGGAACCGCGAGTGTCTCGGTCTCATTTATACTGAGGCCGGCAAAACGCCGGGTAACAATTTCGCGAGCTTCGGTAAGTGATTTTTTTTGAAGATATACATTGCGTCGGGATACGGCCATTGGTTTTGTCCTTGCAGGTTGCTCTATTGCAGTGGGCAGGGTTACGATGCGCCGGGCCTATTTTCATATGGGGATTACGGACACGGGGATATCTTTGTCCAGACCTTCCGTGTCACTGTCTATTTCGATCAGGCCGTCAGCCTGGACCATGGTGTTGATCAGGCCGGATTTGCCCAGCAGGGGTTCTGCTTTCAACTTGTCGTTGTCCTGGATCAGCCGTACCCGGATAAAATCAACCCGACCTTGCGCGGATGGGACGTTGCGCGTCAGACGGGCCGGGATACCCCGGGACCCGGGAAAAAGATCCGCCCGGCCATGGATCCGGTTGATGAATGGTTTAACGATTTTTTCAAAAACAACCATCGCTGAAACTACATGGCCCGGCAGCCCCCAGACGGGTTTGCCGCCTACGCTGGCCAGAATGGTGGGTTTTCCCGGGCTGATGGAAATACCGTGGACCAGCAGTTCACTATCCGGTAGAGAGTTGATAACCTGGATCGTGAAATCGCGGGTTCCCACGGAACTGCCCCCGGACAAGATCACCATGTCGCTTTGCGCCAGGGCATCACGGCAGGCTTGCCGCAGGTCTTCAAAGTTATCCCGGACAATACCCAGTGGCCTGGGCCGGCACCCTGCTTCAGCCACCATGCCGGCCAGCGAGTAGCTGTTAATATCACGGATCTGACCCGGACCAGGCACTTGAGCGGTAGGGATTACTTCATCCCCGGTGGAAATAATGGTGATCAGCGGCTGACGGTAAACAGTTGCCGATTCGCGCCCGACCGCCGCCAGGAGTCCGGTTTCAGCCGCCCGGATTTTCCGGCCGGCCTGCAGGACGGTAGCCCCCTCGGGATAATCTTCGCCGGCCAGGATAACGTGCTGGCCCGGAGCGACACTTTTATAAACTTCGATGGTATCGGCATCGACCTCTTCGGTGTGTTCTACCATGACAACTGCATCGGCACCGGCCGGCAGCATCCCACCGGTGGCAATCCTGACTGCTTCACCCGGTCCCACCGTTATGTCGGGAACTGCCCCCATGGTAACGGAGCCGGTGACCATTAAATAGGCCGGGTTGGCCTCGGAACTGCCGAACGAGGATGCGGCCCGGACCGCATACCCATCCATGGTTGACCGGGAGAATCCCGGCAGGTCTTCGGTCGCATCTATGGCTTCCGCGAGTACCCGGCCGGTCGCCTGGTGTGTCGCCACCACTTCCGTGTCCACCGGCGTAAAGGCCTGCAGGTGTCCGTATACCGTACGGATGTCCACTACTTTGAAGAAATCTTGCATACGTTTTCCAGTCGGTCCAAGTCTTAACGGCCCCCACCCAGGCAGGGCGTCACTTCTGGCGGCTACTTATCATAAAGGGTATCCCAGTTCAAACAATTGGGCGGCTTTTGACCGGCCAGCCCGGCCAACAGGTTATCCGCGGCCATGCGGGCCATCTTGGTGCGGGTCTCAATGGTGGCACTGCCCACATGCGGCAGCAGAACGACATTGTCCAACGACAGCAGCCCGGGGGTGACAGCCGGTTCATGTTCGTAGACATCCAGGCCGGCCCCCGCAATCGACCGGTTTTCCAGCGCTGTGCACAGAGCGGCTTCATCGACCACAGGACCACGTGCGGTGTTGATTAAAAAAGCCTCCGGCCGCATCTGGTCCAGGGCGGCGGCATCGATGAGGTGATGGGTCTGCTCGTTCAGCGGTACGTGCAGGCTTACATAATCCGAATGGGCCAGCAGCGTCTCCATGTCGGCGTAAGTGGCATTGAGAGCGTGTTCGGTTTCACCCGGCAAGCGCCGGCGCCCGCTGTAGAGGATGGTCATGTTGAAACCCGCCGCCCGTTTGGCCACCGCCTGCCCAATGCGTCCCATGCCGATGATGCCGAGGGTTTTCCCACTGATTTCAGACCCTAAAAAGTGAAACGGGGCCCAGAATTGAAAACGGCTGTCCCGGGTATACCGGTCCCCTGCAACCACCCGGCGGCCGACGGCCAGGATCAGGGCGAAGGTGATATCGGCGGTTGCATCGGTAAGGACACCGGGGGTGTTGGTCACCGGGATCCCGCGCCGGGTGGCGGCCGCCACATCTATATTATTGAAACCGACGCCAAAGTTCGCGATGATTTTCAACCCGGGTGCCCGGTCCAGCAATTCGGCATCGACCGTATCGGTGATCATACACAGCAGGCCATCCTGGCCTTCTATCTGCTGCAGTACTGCTTCCCGGGGCATGGGGTGATCGGCCCGGTTCGACGCCACCGCGCAGGTTGATGCGATGTCGGCCAAAACCGCATCAGGCAGGCGTCCGGTTATGAGAACGTTCATGCTGGCAATCCTTGGAAAGAGGTTGACAATTGGTTGGAAATCCTTAGTATCAAACGGTTTTCATGTCCTCGCCGCCCTGCAGACATATCGTGTTAGGATGATGACGGACTTACAATAGCATAGTTCGAAAACCGGAATCAAAACAATGGGAAAATGCGAAAACCACCCGGATGTCGAGACGGACTTCAAGTGCCTGAAGCATGATATATACCTGTGCCCCGCCTGCAGCCGGTGTAACGATCCGGACTTGTATTGTAAATTCCGCACAGCCTGCCCGATTGCCTTTATGGAAAAAAGCGGCGATACCTGGGGTGAGGATGAATCGCAAAAACCATGAGGACTTCCAGGCAAATCCTGCCGCGATACTTTATCTTAAGGACCTTTCAAGGCCCGGGGTTGCAAAACAATGAAAATAATGTATAATCGATAGGTTAACTGGATAAAGCCCGGTTCGGCGGCAGCTTTCGAAAGCCTTGCGTGACGCGCCCGGGCGCACCGACCGGTGCAGGTATGGCTGGCGGTAATTATAACATACTGAATATATAAGAAAGATTCCATTGCGCCCGTGAGGGCAAAAGGGGCGACAGCAGTAGGAACGCCCGCCCCCACAGGAAACACATGGCATTATTCAAAGGCTTCACACTTTTTAAAAGGAGTAGTAAAACAATCGAAAACCAATCCCAAACACCTCCCGATGGGGTGGACAAACCAAAATTCCTGACCCAGACCCGTTTCGACTCATTCAACCTGCCGGAGGCCCTGCTGGAAGGGCTTAATGACGCCGGCCTTGTACAGTGCAGCCCCATCCAGGCGCAATCATTGCCCATATCCCTCGCCGGGCAGGACGTGGCCGGCCAGGCCCAGACCGGCACGGGTAAAACCGCGGCGTTTCTCGTTACGGTATTTAAACGACTCATGGAAATGAAGGACCGTAAACCCGGTATTCCGGCGGCGCTCGTTGTTGCCCCCACCCGGGAACTGGCCCACCAGATATTTGACGAAGCCAGCTTGATAGGTAAAAAAACCGGTCTCACAATGGTTCAAGTAGTGGGGGGCGTCGATTATGTCAAGCAAGCCGACCGCCTCCGCAAAGGCGTCGACATCGTCATCTGCACCCCCGGCCGGATTATCGACTACATGAAGCAGGGGATCTTCAAGACCGCCGGCGTAAAAATCGTGGTCATCGATGAAGCCGACCGCCTGCTGGACCTGGGGTTCGAAAAAGACATGCGGTTTCTGCTCAGAAAGATGCCGAAGTACGACCAACGCCAGTCGATGCTATTCTCCGCCACCCTTTCTCATCGGGTGATGGAACTTACTTACGAATACATGAACCTGCCGGAATTTATTTCGGTCACGCCCGAAGAAATAGCCGTTAAAAACATCGCCCAGGAGCTGTACCACGTGGGCAAGGATGAAAAACTGTCGCTGCTGCTGGGGTTTTTAAAGCGTGAAGAGTGGCACCGGATGCTCATTTTTGTGAATACCAAGATGGGCGTCGAGTGGTTGACCCAGAAATTAAAGGGCAATGGCTGGCCGGCGGAGGGCATTACCGGTGACCTGCCGCAAAAAAAGCGGTTCCGGCTGATGGATCAGTATAAAAACGGACAGCTGAAGATCCTGATTGCCACCGATGTGGCCTCGCGGGGCATCCATGTCGAGGACATCAGCCATGTGATCAATTATGATTTGCCGCAGGACCCGGAAAATTATGTCCACCGTATCGGGCGTACCGCCCGGGCCGGCAAATCCGGGCGCGCGCTATCCCTGGCCTGTGAGCGCTATGTGTTTCATCTAAAACCCCTGGAAGAGTTGCTCGAGTACCAGATTCCGGTTGTCTGGCCGGAGGACGGCTGGTTTGAAGAAGACGTGGCCGGGTCGGTGCCGGCCGAGCGCAGGGCGAAACGCAGCCCGCGTTCTGCAGGCGCCAAAAGAGCCCGCGGCCGCTCACGGAAATCAGCTCCCCGGCGCCGGCATGAGCCGACGCTGCCGCCGCGGCCTAAAGATTATTTCCCGGGGACCTTTTTCGGTTTCAAACCCAAACCGCAAGCCAAGGGAAAAACCAAATCTCCGGCAGACGAGCCCGGCAAAACAAAACCGATCGAGCAAAACGGTAAAGAGTCACCGGAAAAGACCAAAACCGCGGCACCCAAACGCCGCCGCAATTACCGCCGCGGTAGGCGACCGGCGGCCCGCAAGAAAACAGCAGAGGGTAAAACGGCCCCCAATAAGGTGCCCGCCGGGAAAGCCGCGCCTAAAAAGACATCATCTGGCAAATCGGCACCCCGTAAGGCCGCTTCCAAGAAAACAGGTTCCCGGAAGAGAGCCCCACGCAAATCGGCTCCGGCAAAAGAGTCCTGAAGCCACTGTCAGTTCGCGCGATGAATTATCCCTTCGGATTGTTAAATCCCCCATCCGTCACTCCGGCGAAAGCCGGAGCCCAGGAGAGGTTCGGGTAGGCGGCCCTGGATCCCGGTCTCGGCCGGGATGGCAACCATTCTATATTTATAGGTATTTTCTAATAGTTGCCGTGGCGCACGATCTCCCCTTCCACCAGGTAAATGACTTCTTCGGCTATATTGGTAGCGTGGTCGGCGATGCGTTCCAGGTGGCGGGAGATCAGATACAGATTGATGAGGGAACCGGCCTGCTCCGGTGATTTTAGCATTTCCTGCTTGATAAGGTCATAAGCGTTTGCGTGCAGGTCATCCACGTCGTCATCCAGGGTGACAACTTTAAAGGCCAGATCCACATCCAGGTTGACCAGCGCGTCCAGGCTTTTTTTCAGCATGTCTTCCACGATGGAGGCCATGTGTGAATAATCAAAGCGAAAAACATCATCCTGCTTGCCGGTAATGTTGGCTACCCGCTCGGCGATATTCACTGCCTCGTCTGCTATCCGCTCCAGGTCATTGTTGATCTTGATAACAGCCACGATAAACCGCAGGTCCACCGCCACCGGCTGGTAGAGGGCCAGGATTTTCAGGCACTCTTCTTCTACCTCCACCTCTTTTTCGTCAATTTCGTAATCCAACTTGATGACGGATTCCGCAATTTGCAGATCCCCGTCGGCAATGGCCTGAATGGCCAGCCGTAATCTTTCTTCCACCATGGCCCCCAGTGAAAGAATGTGCTTTTTCATCTTGTCTAGTTCTTTTTGAAAAAATAAGGTCATCTTTCTCTCACTTATCCGAATCGACCGGTTATGTAGTCCTGGGTCAACTGGTGCCTTGGTTTGGTGAAGATACGCTCGGTAGGCCCGACTTCAATGAGGTCTCCGAGGTGAAAATAAGCCGTGCGTTGGGATACCCGCGCAGCCTGCTGCATGGAATGAGTTACGATGACGATGGAATACTGAGTTTTCAGCTCCGTGATCAAGTCTTCTATGACGGCCGTTGCGATGGGATCCAGGGCGGAGCAAGGCTCATCCATCAGGATGACTTCCGGGCTGACCGCGATGGTACGGGCAATGCACAAGCGCTGCTGCTGTCCGCCGGACAGGCCGGTACCGGGCTGGCCCAGGCGATCCTTTACTTCATCCCACAGGCCCGCCTTGATCAGCGACGTTTCCACGATTGCATCCAACTCCGCATTGTTCGCCGCCAGCCCATGAATCTTGGGCCCGTAGGCAATATTATCGTAGATGGATTTGGGAAATGGGTTGGGCTTTTGAAACACCATCCCGACCTGAGCCCGCAAGGGTACCACATCGATATTTTTATCGTAGATATTGACATTATCCATCACAATGTCACCGGTGACCCGGCAGTTGTCGATGGTGTCGTTCATACGGTTCAAGCAGCGAATGAAGGTGGACTTACCACAACCGGAAGGACCGATCATGGACAGAACCTCATTGTTCCCGATATCGATGGACACATCCTTGATGGCATGCTTGTCGTCGTAGTACACATCAACGTTGCGGCAGGTCATGCGCGGGTTGTCCACAATGATATCGCCGACGGTCTTCCGGTTTTCGCGGCTGACCAGAACCCGTCCGTCTTCTATTTCCATTTGTGCTGTCGCCCTATTTTCCGGCATGGTTGTTACTAAGCCTATAGTGTTGGATTTCATCATCCCGGGCATCACTTATATAGTGGTTTCAGTTCAAAAGTCAAACTTGCGGCCGCATGTCGGTGGAAACCGAAAAAGAGAGGATTCCAGGTGATACACGGCCGCCAAGACAGTAGTAGACCGGGCTTTTTGAAAGCGTCCGGTCTAGGTGACGATTTAGATACTATTTAACGGACTTAAGGGTTTGCAAAGATCCGGCGTCGTTTTTAAACTTGGCACGCTCGGCCTCCGGCATGGGGATCAGGCCCCTTTCACTCAGGTAGCCATCTTCGCCCCACGCTTTTTCGCTGGTGAACTCCTTGAGGTACTCTTTCATCCCGGGGATCACTTTGGTATGGGCTTTCTTCACGTAGAAGAAGAGCGGACGCGAAACCGGGTACTGGCCATCGGCAATGGCTTCGAACGTCGGCTGTACGCCGTCGATAAAAGAACCCTGAATTTTATCCGTGTTCTGATCAAGGAAGCTGAAACCGAAAATACCGACCGCACTCGGATTTGCATCCAGTTTTTGCACGATCAGGTTGTCGTTTTCGCCGGCTTCAACATAGGCACCATCTTCCCGGACCGTGTGGCAGATGCTTTTGTATTTCTTTTTGTCTTTTTTCTTCATGGCCTTGATCCAGCCAAACTTTTTCCCGCCACCTTCCATGGCAAGTTCTACGAACGCATCCCGGGTGCCGGACGTGGGCGGCGGGCCCAGGACTTCGATCTTGGTGGCTGGCAGCGACGGATTCACGTCTTTCCAGGTTTTGTAGGGATTGGGGATCAGTTTTGTAGCACCGCTCGGATCCGGTACATCTTTGGCCAGGGCCATGAAAATGTCCTTACGGGACAATTTCAACGGAGCGGTTTTCTTGGAGTTCGCCAGGACGATGCCGTCATAGCCGACTTTTACTTCGATGATATCGCTGACGCCGTTCTTCTGGCATTTAGCAAATTCGGAACTCTTTATACGCCGGGAGGCGTTGGTGATGTCCGGATGTTCAACGCCGATACCAGCGCAGAAAAGCTTCAAGCCTCCGCCGGAACCGGTGGATTCGATCTTGGGGGTTTTAAAAGGGGTGGTCTTGCCGAATTGCTCGGCAACCACAGTGGCAAACGGATAGACTGTTGAAGATCCGACAATACTGATGTAATTGCGGCCGGACGCAGCCTGGGCCGGCGTAAAGACAGTTGCGATCATCGCAATGGCAATTAAAAAGATTAGCGCTTTCTTCATGCTGGGTTTCCTCCTTAATGTAGGGATGATTTAAAAAAATCAGGTATGGCCGTTAGGCCATACTGTTAACCAAGTTAATTGTGTCTACCCCGGGTCTATTAGGTCAATGTTAGGTCAATGTTACTATTTCGTTTAATTGAACGAAAAATGACACTATTTGAAGAGGCCTACCAACGACGCTCAAAACGCTTGCGCAAAAACACCGCCGTGGCATTCATGGTTATTAAAAAGGCCAACAGCACCATAATTGCGGCCGACGTGCGTTCCACGAACCCTCGTTCAGGACTGTCGGCCCACAGGTAGACTTGAACGGGCAGGGCGGTCGAGGGGTCTGTTAAGCCAGCCGGGACATCGACGATAAAAGCCACCATGCCGATCATCAAGAGCGGGGCGGTCTCGCCCAGGGCACGGGCCATACCGATAATCGTCCCGGTCAGCATGCCGGGCAGGGCCAATGGGAGGACATGGTGAACCACCATCTGCATTTTGGAAGCACCGACCCCCAAAGCGGCCTCCCGGATGGAGGGTGGGACCGATTTTAAAGCCGAACGACTGGCAATGATGATGGTAGGCAGGGTCATCAGGGTTAGTACTAAGCCGCCAACGATTGGAGCTGAGCGCGGCAGACCAAAGAAGTTGAGAAATACGGCCAGGCCCAGCAGGCCAAAAACAATCGAAGGCACGGCGGCCAGGTTGTTGATGTTGATCTCGATAAGGTCGGTCCAGCGATTTTTCGGAGCGAACTCTTCCAGGTAGACTGCCGCAGCTACCCCGACGGGGAACGACAGTAAAAGCGTGACAATCAGGGTAAAAAAGGAACCCATAACTGCGCCCCAGACGCCTGCCAGTTCAGGTTCCCGTGAATCCCCCACGGTAAAAAAGGTCTTATTGAAACGTTTTTCCAGTTTCTCTTCAGCAATCAACTGGTCTATCCAGGCCAATTGCTTATCTTTCAGCCGGCGCGACTCTTCCGGTCCCTCTCGTTTGATGTGACCTTTTATCAGCATATCGACGTCATCGTCTGCCGGCACCCAGATTGACCGTTTCTGGCCGATGATTTGCGGATTATCCAGCACGATCTTGCGCAGTTGAAAGGACGCGCCGGGACTGGCCAGGCCGTAAAGCTGGCGTTTATCGCGTCGATTTTTGACCTCCGGGAACATGTTCCGCAGTGATTTTTTAACCAGGCCCTGGTAATCAGCGGTCGCCAAAGAGGCCTGCCGCAGGGTATCTGGAGAAAAGTGGATATCCAGTTTCACGTACGTCTGCCAGAAGGCACTGGCGCCGTTGGCCGCAATGGCGACAAACAAAAAAGCGAGAAAGGCCAGGCTGACGACAATGGCGGATATGCCATAGAGGCGGAAGCGTCGTTCCGCACGATAGCGCCGCGCAAGGCTCTGATTGACGATGTCGATGGTCCGCCTGGTTTTCTTTTGGGTATTATTCATACTGCTCCCGGTATTTGCGTACGACATAAAGTGCTATTACGTTTAGAATCAGGGTGACGAAAAACAGCAGCAAGCCCAGGGCGAAGGCCGCCAGGGTTTTAGGACTGTCGAATTCCTGGTCGCCAACCAGCAGGGTGACGATCTGGACGGTGACGGTGGTTACGGTTTTAAGCGGATTAATGGTCAGATTGGCCGACAGGCCGGCGGCCATGACCACGATCATGGTTTCACCGATCGCCCGGGAAACGGCCAGCAAAACGCCGCCGATGATACCGGGCAGCGCCGCGGGCAGGATAACCTGTTTGGTGGTTTCGGACTGAGTGGCTCCCAGGCTGTAGGCGCCGTCGCGCAGGGACTGGGGTACGGCATTGATAAAGTCGTCGGATAGCGAAGAGACGAAAGGGATGATCATGATGCCCATGACCAGGCCCGCAGCCAGGGCGCTTTCCGAGGAAACATCCAGCCCCAGTACGGTACCGGTTTCGCGGATAAAAGGCGCTACCGTGAGGGCCGCAAAAAAGCCATATACCACCGTAGGGATCCCGGCCAGGATTTCAATCAACGGTTTGGCATACGACCTGAACCGCAAGCTGGCGTATTCCGAGAGATAGATGGCCGACATCAAACCGATAGGAACCGCGACCACCATGGCAATGGCGGATATCAGCAGGGTTCCCAGGAAAACGGGGACGGCCCCGAATGCCCCGGAAGAGCCAACCTGGTCCGACCGAATGGCCATTTGGGGGCTCCATTCCAGGCCGAACAGAAATTCCGTCACCGGAATGACTTGAAAGAAACGAATGGCCTCGTAAAGTACCGACAGCACGATACCGATGGTCGTGAAAATGGCAATCGTTGAACAGGCGATGAGAACGTACTTGATGATTTCTTCAACATGGTTGCGGGCGCGCAGGGTGGCTTTGATACGGCTGCGCACTAGCAGGGTGGCCAGGATGGTAGTGCTGATCGTAACGACGGCCAGAGCGGCCTGGCTGGTCGCTTTCAAGCTGCGATAGTGATCCGCGGCAGCCCGCTGGGTGGCATCGATTTCTCCGGAGACGATGTTGCCGCTGACCAGGTTGCGTATATTATTGAGCAGCAATTTCAGTTCGACATCCGGCAGGGTACGGATGTTCTCCGGTAGCTGGGCGACCAGGAGTTGAATGATGACCGTATCCTCCCCGGCCAGCCAGAAACTGTAGAGCAGCAGGGCCGGGATTCCACACCACAACGCGGTCAGGGCCCCATAGTATGTCGGGCGCGAGTGCAGCTCCTGTACTTTACGGGTAGGCCCGGCAACCGCGAATGCCTGGCGGCGGCCGATGTAATAACCTACGGTGGATAATCCTAACAGGACGAGCATCAATGTGGTGGGTGACATAAACGGTGTGGTCCTTATTATTATGGGGCTGGTGCCCCTGGTCCAACCCGGTCGGCAAAAGCGCCTGCCAAAGTGTTGGCGAACGTTAAAAATAAATTGTTAGATTTCTGTTAGCGTTCTGTTAGTAGTTGGTTCGGTGAGAGATTTGGCTATTATTACAAATTATTATGTGCTTAAAACTGTGCTATGAACCCATGGCAGGGAGTTTGGCCCAATCGTTGTCCGATTGCTGCCGGGTAAAGATCGATATACTTCCCAAACCATACATACCGGGTATGCGGACGGGTGTTACGGCTGCGGCTTCTCACAGCCCAGCGGGTAGGTAAGCGACATAGCCTGAGGAGAGACCATGAGTAAACATTTCCAAAGGGAACTGGACAAAATAAAGCGAATGCTGCTTTCGCTCGGCACCATGATTGAAGGCCGTGTCCGGGAAACCAAAGACGCCATTGATTCATATGATGTCGATATCGCGGAAAAAATTATCAAACAGGACTATGAAATCGACGACATGGAAGTTGAGATTGAAGAGGAATGTCTTAAAATCATGGCGCTGCACCAACCAGTGGCAGTTGATCTGCGGTTTTTAGTGGCTGTGATCAAGATCAACAACGACCTGGAACGTATCGGTGATCAGGCGGTAAACATCGCCCAGCGGATCCAGACCATCAACAAGCAGGAACGCATAGATTTTATTTTCGATTATGCCGATATGGCGGCCAGAACCGAAACCATGCTGAGGATGAGCCTGGATGCTTTGGTCAGCTTCGATATCGATATCGCTTTCAAAGTAGTGATTCTCGATGACGAGGTCGATAAAATCAAGAGCGAGGCCTATCGACTCATCAAAGCGGCCTTGAAGGAAAACCCGGATCATGTCGGCTACCTGATCAACCTGCTATTGATTTCACGCCACCTGGAACGCATGGCCGACCATGCTACCAATATCGCCGAAGAGGTCATCTATATGATAGAAGGCCAAATTGTTCGGCATGCCAAGCTGTAAGCGAACCTATGACAATCCCTGCAATCCGATCGCAGTTGGCGCTCCTTGCCGACGCACAACGGGCCGCCATTCAGATGCGATTTTTCAAAACGGGCCCGGGTGAGTATGGGGAAGGTGACCGGTTCATGGGGGTGCGGGTGCCTGAGCTCAGGCGGCTGTCCCGATTATATCGTGACCTTGACACGGATTCTGTCAAAAAGCTGTTGCGCTCGGCGATTCACGAAGAAAGGCACCTGGCCCTTTTCATCCTGGTCCTGCAGTTTAAAGTGGGGGACACTCGGCAGCGTCGTAAAATCTATGACCTCTATCTCGCCAATTTGGCGTTTATCAACAATTGGGATCTGGTGGATTGTTCGGCTGAGCATATAGTCGGGGGCTGGCTGGAAGGTCGGAAAAAGACCCGTTTGGTTACATTGGTCCGGTCGACTGATCTATGGCATCGCCGGGTGGCCATGCTGGCGACATTTCACTATATCAAAAAGGGGCATTTCGCCGACGCTTTGCACCTTGCTGAACAACTGCTGGCCGATCCGCACGACCTGATTCATAAGGCTGTTGGCTGGATGCTGCGGGAAATCGGCAAACGGGATCTTGCCACCGAAGGGGCCTTCTTGCAAACCCATTACCCCCGTATGCCCCGGACCATGTTGCGGTATGCCATTGAAAAATTTCCCGAGGCAAGACGGCAAGCCTACCTGAAAGGGGCTATTTAAGGCCCTATCGCAGTAAAGTAATTTTAGGGATGGTTACGGTTTCCGGCGCTTCCCGGTAAAAGTCAAGTACGACCTGACGGGCATCTTCAGGTGTTTGCGCTTTGCATATCCGGGCATAGAAGGTGTGCCCGAACTTGAAATTTGAGGCATAGTAGGCAAAAAAACGGTTCAACCGCCGCATGGCCAGAGCTGGCTCGAAATGCTTTTCCAAAAGATCGATCATCTCCAAGGCACAGGTTTTATAGATGTCACGATCCGGCGCGATGCCTCTTGTCCATTGGGCAAAGATCCAGGGCCGGGCGATGGCCAACCGGCCAAGGGCGACCCCGTTACAGCCGGTCGTGTTGAGCATGGTGCGGCAATCGTCAGCCGAAAACACATTGCCGTTGCCGAATAAGGGAATTGATACGGCTTCCTTGACCCTGGCGATGTAGGCCCATTTCGGGGGGCGGGTACGCCGGTCCGGTGCGACGCGGGGGTGAAACGTCAGGGCGTCGGCCCCGGCATCCTCGAACCGGCGGGCCAGATCCACAGCCGGTTGCGGGTCATCCTGCCAGCCGGTTCTGAATTTGACGAATACCGGCAGGGCAACCTGGCGACGTATGGCGGCTACGATCTTGACGGCCAGGTCCGGTGTTTTGAGCAGTTCGGCACCACACCCATGGCGGCATATGGAAGCCACCGAACAGCCGAAATTGATATCCACTCCAAAGAAGCCCGCTTTTTCCACCTGCCGGGCAGCCCGCCCCATGGTGTCGGGATCGTCGCCGAAAAGCTGACACACCAGGTGCTCCAACTCCTTGGGCCGCCACATGAATCCCGCGATTGTATTGGAGGTGCCGTGCTGCACTGCCCGGGAGCTGCTCATTTCGGAAAACATCAGGCCGAAACCGCCATAACCGGCCAGCAGCTCGCGAAAGGCCACGTTACCCAGCTTGGAGAGGGGCGCCAGGACAAGTCGGCCGGGAATGGTCCGGTTGCCGATGCTGAGCGGTTGATTTAAGAATTCTGGAAGGTTGAAAGCCATCCGGGTTCCGTTGATTCATTAAGGCTGTGCATGCTGCAACCAATGTTTAAACGGAACATAACACTTTGCGGTGGTGAATACGATTTCTTTCTCGGGACTATTAGAGTTTGCGGTTGATGTAGTGACCGTAGTCCTTCAAGGTCGGTGTGTATTCTGCGTTGAACAGCGGGCTGGAGATCATGAAATCTGCCGTTGAGCGGTTACAGGCGGACGGGATATTATACAGTACGGACATGCGCAGCAACGCCTTGACATCCACGTCGTGCGGCTGGGCCGCCATGGGATCCCAGAAAAAGATAAGCAGGTCCAGTTTACCATCGGCGATCATGGCTCCCAACTGCTGGTCGCCGCCCAAAGGACCGCTTTTCAGGCGGTGGATATCCAGACCGCATTTTTCGGCCGCCAGACCGCCGGTTGTGCCGGTGGCGTAAAGATCATGGTTCCTCAGCACTTTGGCATTGCGGGTGATCCAGTCCAGAAGATCGTCTTTGCGTTCGTCGTGGGCGACCAGAGCAATTCGTTTTTTAGGCTTCACTTTTTTCTTCTTTCGCGGCAACAAGCGGGAGGTGGATGGAGAAGGTCGTACCCTTGTTTACGACGCTTTCCACCGATACGTGACCGCCATGGGTCTGGGTAATGTGCTTCACGATAGCCAGCCCCAGACCGGTACCGCCCAACTGCCGGCTGCGGGCCTTGTCGACCCGGTAGAAACGTTCAAACACCCGGGGCAGATGTTTTTTCATGATACCGATTCCGTGATCCTGAAAATTAATGCTGACCTCGGTGTCGGTGACAGATGTGGCCAGGATCACTTCGCTGCCCGGTTCGCTGTATTTAATGGCGTTATCCAACAGATTGCCGGCAGCCTGTTCCAGCAAGGAGGGGTCGGCCTGGATGGTGATATCGGAGTCACAGGTCAGGACAATGGTAATGTCCCGTTCTTCAGCCGCATTTTGGTAGATGTCCACCGCGGATTGGAGTACGTCGATAAGCCTGACCGCCTGAAAATCGATTTCCTTCTCCATGGCATCCTGCTCGATAACAGACAGCTTCATCAGGTCTTCGATGATATTCGTCAACCGGATCACATGACGATCAATGATATTGAGAAACCGGTCCTGTTCGGCCGTATCTTTTATGTCGTGGTGTTTCAGGGTTTCTACAAACCCCTTGATAGCCGTCAGCGGAGTCTTGATCTCGTGGGAGACATTGGCTGCGAAGTCTTGCCGGACATTTTCAAGCTGGCGCAGTTTGGTGACGTCGTCGATAACCAGGAGGGTGCCGATGCGGGTTTCGTCGGCATCCTTCAGCGGAGCGCACCTGACATGCAGGGTTTTTTCACTGCTTTTATTGTAGACGATGTCGCAACTGGTGGGCTCGTTGTTGGTTCGGGAGTCTCGAATCAGCTTTTCCACAGCCGTGTGTCTGATAATTTCCTGCAGATTACGACGCTCCTCTTTTGGCAGGGGAACCTCCAGGATGTCGGCCGCCGCCTGGTTCATGTTGATGATCCGGTCGTTGGGGTTCAGGGCGATGACCCCCTCGACCATGCTGGCCAGGATTGTCCGGATTTCATTGCGCTGCGCAAACGCCGTCTTCACTTTCCAATCCAGTTCGGCCGCCATCTCGTTCATGGCCTCGGCCAGCCCGGCCAGCTCCGCTGAATCCGGCATGGCCAGGGAATGCTCCAGATTTCCCTGGGCAAATTGTTGGGCCCCTGCTTCCAGTTCCTCGATAGGGCGGCTGATGCGCCTGGAAAAATAGAGACTGATACCGGCGATCAGGATGGAAATCACGAGGACGGCCAGGATAATTCTCAGACGCATGTCCCCGAGTTTGCGATCGATATCGGAAACCGGGACTGAAGTCCTGATCACCCCGGTGATCCGTTTCTCAATGGTCACCGGGACGGCCACGTACATCATATTCTTCTGCAGCGTACGGCTATAGCGGATGGAGTTGCCGATTGAGCCCTTGAGGGCGCGGGCAATTTCCGGCCGGTTGGCATGGTTGTCCATCTGCACCGGACTTTCATCCGAATCACCGACAACCACTCCGGAAGGCAGGATAACCGTAATACGGGTGGCGGCGTATTTAGCCTGGGTGTTAACGGTTTTGTTGACGGTGTTGTAATCCTGGGCAACCATCAAGCTTTTAAGTTGCGGTAATATCAGGTGGGCGCGTGACGTCAACTCGGCGGCAGTGTGATCCAGGTAAAACTTTTTCATCTCCCGGGAATAGGAGACCGTTACTGTTGCCAGGGCGAGCAGGGTCACCAGCAGGTAGGTTGGGAACAGCTGCCATATGAGCCTTTTTTTCTTCATGCCTCTTCCTTGAATCGGTAGCCGACACCCCGCACAGTTTCGATGCAGGCACCGTATTCTCCAAGTTTTTTACGCAACCCGACAATCTGAACATCCACCGATCGGTCGGTTACCGGATAGTCATCGCCCCTGACGGCGTCCACGATCTGCGACCGGGTGAACACCCAACCCGGGCGCTTGGCCAGGTAGTGCAGTACCTGGAATTCGGTGTAGGTAAGTTCGATCTGCTGATCGTCCATGGTAACCTGCCTACGGCCGGGGTGAATTTCAATACCGTGGATGTGCAGCACTTCAAGATCATCCTGTGGTGTTTTGGCCGCTGAGCGCAGGGTCGCTTTGATGCGTGCGATGAGGATACGGGGGCTGAACGGCTTGGTCACATAGTCACTGGCGCCCAGTTCGAGCCCGGTGACGACATCTGCCTCCTCACCCTTGGCCGTGAGCATGATAATCGGTATATGCCTGAGTTTGGGGTCATTTTTAATTTTGCGGGTAACGTCCAGGCCGTCCAATCCCGGAAGCATGAGATCCAGCACCATGAGGTCAATGGGGTTGGTGCGGGCCAGGCGCAGCGCATCTTCCCCTGATTCGGCACAGCTTACCTGATACCCTTCCCGACTCAAGTTGAACCGGAGCAACTCAAGGATGTCTTCTTCATCATCCACAGCCAGTATCTTTTCCCTGCTCATTCTTTTCCCTTTTGGTCAATAGTGTTTATATTGGGATGAGCTCTATTGCTGAATTATTGCCGGTATATTAGGGCTGTGTTAGTCTTTTGTTAGTACCCGGCACTGAAAATTTATATATTATACATGGTTACAAATAAAAAGAGATTTCGTGTGGTGCTCGCTGGAGGGGAGGCAAGGGGTGCCCGGTTGTTTTCCAACCGGGTGCCAGGCCCCGGTTTCAGTGGCAACCGGCAGCGTGCGCATGCGTTGATGTTATGCGGTCTAAGACCGGAAAGTCAGGCCAGCGGCATTGCCGGCGGCCGTTGACTTAACCACGATATTTTTCTAAACATGCAGCTATGGGAACCGTCTTCGACTTCAAAGATGCTCTGGCTTACCGCCGGTGGATGGATGATCCCCGTAACACAGCGGTCATTGAAACTGAGAGCCGGCTGATGATGGAGATGCTCGCCCCTTTGAGCACGGACTCGGCCTTAAGCATCGGTGGCTACGCCGGATCTCGTCTGGCACCGTTTATCGACAGGGGTATCAATCTGACGGCCCTTGATGCCTCGCCTTACATGCTGGACCTGTTAGGAGAGTACTACAGCAACCGGATCGAGCTTTACCGCGGGGATTTCGAGGACCTGCCGTTTGAGGACAACTCTTTCAACCATGCCTGCCTGATCACAACCCTGGAATTCGTCGACCACCCCGAGAAGGTTATTTCCGAAGCGTGCCGGGTGGCAAAGGATAGGCTGTTTATTGGATTTTTAAATCGCTACGCTATAAAAGGCGTTCAGCGCCGGGTCAGTGGCATGTTCCGAAAAACCCTCTTCAACCGGGCCACCTTTTTCAGCGTTTGGGAACTGAAAAAATATGTCAAGACAGTGGCCGGCGACGTGCCGGTTGAATGGCGGACCATTGGCCAGTTGCCGGACACCGGTGGTTTCTTCAAGGATAAAATCGAGCGGTCCCGGGTTATCCAGAGATTTCCGTTTGGTGCTTTTGCCGGGATGGTCGTGACCCTGGTGCCGCATTTCAAAACCCGTCCCCTCGCCCTGCGCTACCGTTCAAAGGGCCATACGGAAATTGTTCCGGGATAAGATAGGTTCAAGGTTCAGAGGTTCAGGGTTCAAAGGTTAAGGACGTTAACCCTGAACGCGGAACCGTTGAAACGGGAACCTTCATTGATAGGAGCCCCGCCATGCAAGCGTTACTATGGGAATCGTGCGCTGAATCCAAGGTCAGATGCCAGCTTTGCAGCCACCGCTGCATTGTCAAACCGGGCAAGCGGGGCCTGTGCGGGGTGCGGGAAAACCAGGACGGAGCGCTGCACACCTTGGTCTATGGGAAACTCATCGCCCAAAACATCGACCCCATTGAGAAAAAACCCCTTTTTCACCTGTATCCGGGCAGCAGATCTTACTCCGTCGCCACAGTCGGCTGCAATTTCAAGTGTGAATTTTGCCAGAATGCGGATATCGCCCAGATGCCTGCCGACCGGGCCGGTTTGATCATGGGCAAGGATGTTACCCCGGCCGAGATTGTGGCCGCTGCGCGGGCTGCTGACTGCCGCACCATTGCCTATACCTACACCGAACCGACGGTCTATTTTGAATTGGCCTACGAGACGGCCCGTCTGGCCAAAGAGAGTGGCATCAGCAACGTCTTTGTGACCAACGGGTACATGACCGCCGAGGCATTCGACCTGATCGCTCCGTATCTGGATGCCGCCAATGTCGATCTCAAGGCCTTTACGGATGATTTTTACAAGCACTATTGCGGCGCACGGCTAAAGCCGGTGAAGGAGACCCTCGTCCGGATGAAGCAGGGCGGGGTAATGGTGGAGGTGACGACCCTGATTATCCCGGGTCTGAATGACGATCGGGCCTTGCTGGCCGAATTGGCCGGTTTCCTGGTGCATGAACTGGGCCCGGACACACCCTGGCACATCAGCCGCTTTCATCCCACCTACCGGCTGACGGATCGGGGGGTTACCCCGGAGAAAACGTTGATAGAGGCCCGCCGCATCGGGCTTGACGCCGGCCTGCACCATGTTTACATCGGCAATGTACCCGGATCGAATGGTGAAAGCACCAGCTGCCCGGGGTGCGAACGGGTGGTCATCGAGCGGGTAGGCTATCAGATTCGGGGATACCATTTGGAGGAAGGGCGATGTGCCTTCTGCGGAACGCCGGCTGATGGTGTCGGTATGTAGGAAATCACGCTGTAGTCGGGAGTCGCCATCCCCGCTAGACTTCAAGCGCGAATGGAAGCTATCGCAAAATGGAATTTTGGTTCAGGATCAAGGCAAACGCGAGGTTCCCCCGCGTTGCGGGACTTCCCGCTTTATCTGATTTTTAAATGTGGGACGGAACCGGAGGTGCCAGCGAAGCCACCGCCTATCGTGGTAAATACATCGGGTATTTTGGGGATGAAAGCCGAGCGTTCAACGCCGAGATTGGGCCAAAAGGCCCTTTTGAGATAGCTTCTACATCAAACCGGCCTCTTTGTAATACCGCAGGGCTCCGGGATGCAAGGTGGCGCTCAGGCCCTTGAGCATGCCCGGTTTGGTCAGATGCGCATGCGTCGGATTCAGGCTTTTAAAGTCCGCAAAGTTTTCAAAGACTTCTTTCGTTACCGCGTATGCGATCGTATCCGATACCTGGGATGAGGCTACCAGGGTGGCCTTTACGCCGAACGTGCCGATTTCCCCTTCGTTCACAGCCCCGGGGTAAAGGCCGGAGCGGACAATACTCTTCGTGTAGTAGGGATATTTAACAAGCAACTTATCAATGCCGGCAATAATCGCAAACCGAACCTTCCGGTTGCCGACAGTTGCATCACGGATGGCACGGTTCGGGTGGCCGACCGTGAAAAAGAAGGCGTCGATGCGGCCGTCCTGCAGCAGGTTGGCTGATTCTGTGGCCTGGACGCTTTCTGCATTCATGTCGGTTTTATAGTCGATGTTGACAGCTTCGAGGGCATCGATGGCGTTTTGGCGGTGGCCCGAACCGGGGTTGCCGATGTTGACCCGTTTCCCCTTCAGGTCCATGATGCTCTTGATGCCGGCATCCACGGCAGCCACGAGGGTGACCGATTCCGGGTAGATGCTGAAGACGGCCCGCAGATCGTCCTGGGGCCCCTTTTCTTTCCATTCACTTTTCCCTTTGACGGCCTGCCACTGGCGATCGGACTGGACGATACCGAACTGCAGGTCTCCAGCCATTACGGCATTGACATTGAAAACCGACCCCTGGGTGGTTTCTACACTGCAGCGCAGATTGTGGGTCCCGATTTTGCGGTTGACTAATTCGGCAATGGCTTTGCCGGCCAGGTAGTAGTTGCCGGCACTGCTGCCGGTACCGATGGAGATAAAGGTAGGCTGGGGTACGGCATGTTTTTTCGGTTCCGGTGCCTTAGCCTCATCCTCTTTCCCGCAACCGGCGGCGAGCAATAAACCAAAGATACACATCACGCCCAGAACACATATTCGTTTCATGAATCACTCCCTGAGATTGAGTCTGATGCCTTGGTGAAACGTTTGCCGACAGCACCCTGATAGATAGCAAGCGGGCAGAGAAAAATCAACAAATTTAAGTGCTAACGGGCCAATGCCCGGCAACGCGGGGCAGCAACAGACCTTATGCGGATGCAAAATCAGCCCAATTGGTGTATGAGAAGAACACGGCGGCCGCAGTGTGGATAACCGACTTGCTGCGGCGGCTGCTTGGCGAGGGTGGTCCGGTGATACCCGCGACGGCGCCCCAATTCGGGCAACCGGCGCCCGTCCGGTAACCCCGGCTGTTGTTAACGGCGAATCTGGATCAATCATGGCATCCGAAAAAACTCCCCCCAGCGTGAGTGTCATCATCCCGACCTATAACCGCGGATGGACTTTAACCGACGCGATAGATTCCGTAATTGCCCAGACATTTCAAGATTTTGAATTGATTGTCGTGGATGACGGTTCGGAAGACAACACGGCGGAGTTGCTGGCTGATTATGGTTGTGCTATCCAGGCCATCCGGCAGGCCAACGCCGGGGTAAGTGCCGCCCGCAATGCCGGTATCCGAGCGGCCGGCGGTGAGTTTATCGCCTTTCTGGATTCGGATGATCGCTGGCTGCCCGACAAGTTACAGGTGCAGACGGCCTATTTCAACACCCACCCGGCGGCCGTTATCTGTCAGACCGAAGAGATCTGGATCCGGAACGGGAAGCGGGTCAATCCTAAAAAGGTGCATAAAAAGCCATCCGGCCAGATCTTCAGGCCGTCTCTGGCCCTTTGCCTGGTCAGTCCCTCCGCGGTGATGCTCCGCCGGGAAGTGTTCGATGAGATCGGCGGATTTGATGAAACCCTGCCGGCCTGCGAGGACTATGATCTCTGGCTCCGGATCAGTGCCCGCTATCCGGTATACCTGGTTGATACACCCCTGATCATCAAAACAGGTGGACACGCAGATCAGCTTTCCCAGATGGTCGGTCTGGACCGCTACCGCATTCAAGCCATCGTAAAACTGCTCGGGGATGGAAAGCTGACCCCGCTGCGTCGGGCGGCGGCCATTGAGATGCTTGTGAAAAAGGCCGCCATCTATGCTTCCGGCTGTCGCAAACGGGGAAAGATTGAAGAAGCCCTGAGCTATGAGAAGCTCATTGCCAGCTATCGGTGAACACAAAATATCTATTTGAAATCGCAAGATAAGTGTGATATCATCCAGCTTTCTTGTTGAATTCCAACATCCATAGAAAGAGGTTGATTCTCTCAGAGCGGGACAGGCGTTGCCGAGCAGTTGCGTATTAATACGGTACTCCACCGGGATTCCAGCTAAACAACCTCACCGGGACAATCTTTTATAAGCAGATCGGGTTATTACAGTAAGTTTCTGAAATCAGAGACTATGTGCTCATCTTTTTTTATTGAAAGGAGGGTAATAAACCGTGTAACGAGCAATTCAGCTTCAAATCCCAGAACCCGCATGCAACCGTGCCGGTTCCAGGCATTTAATAACCACTGATAAGGAGGAACAGATGAAAAAGGGAATCGTTTTTACAATTGCACTGCTGTTTGGTTTTGCGCTCATGGTGGGTGCCTCGGCTGAGCCGGTTCAAGCCGGGCAGACCTTTGTTACCATCGGGACCGGCGGCGTGACCGGTGTCTATTATCCCACCGGCGGGGCTATCTGCCGTCTGGTCAACAAAACCCGCAAAACCCATGGGATTCGCTGCTCGGTCGAAAGTACCGGCGGTTCCGTCTACAACCTCAACACCATCGCCGCCGGCGAGCTGGATATGGGTGTGGCCCAGTCTGACTGGCAGTACCATGCCTACAACGGTAGCAGCAAATTTAAAGACAAGGGTGCCAACAAGAGCCTGCGGGCGGTATTTTCCGTGCACCCCGAACCTTTCACCGTGGTTGCCCGGGCCGACTCCGGCATCAAAAAATTCGCTGATCTGAAAGGTAAAAGAGTCAACATCGGCAACCCCGGTTCCGGTCAGCGCGGGACCATGGAAGTAGTAATGGCCGCTTACGGCTGGGACAAAGGTGATTTCAAACTGGCTTCCGAACTGAAATCCGCCGAGCAGTCCAAGGCCCTGTGCGACAACAAGATTGATGCTATGGTATTTACCGTAGGTCATCCCAGTGGCTCCATTAAAGAAGCCACCACATCCTGCGATTCGGTGATGGTGGAAGTAGCTGGTATGAAAATTGACAAACTGGTAAAAGACGCCGATTACTACCGGACGGCAACGATCCCGGGCGGCATGTACCGTGGAACCGCCATGGACACCAAGACCTTTGGTGTGGGCGCCACGTTCGTAAGCTCCTCCAAGGTTCCGGACAAGGTTATCTACAACGTGGTCAAGGCGGTATTCGACAATTTTGACCAGTTCAAAAAACTGCATCCGGCTTTCAAAAACCTGAAAGAATCCGAGATGATCAAAGACGGTCTCTCCGCACCGCTGCACAACGGTGCCAAGAAATACTACAAAGAGAGAGGCTGGCTGTAAGCTGACCTGATAGAGGGGGGCACAGCGCCCCCCTCTATGTTCAGAAGCTGCTTCAAAGCTTACCACGAGATGCGTTGCGGACACGGATAGGTTAGCTTCTGATGATCTGCAACGGATTCCCCGGGATGGCACTTGGGCTGTCCGGGGGGGGCTTTTAAACCGCTTCTTAACAGACCGGCCGCCTGTAAATACTCCGGCCGGATACCCGCTGGTTCGAGGTAACACCCATGAAAAAGTTAGTCATATGTTGGGGCACTTGGCTGCTGTGCCTGGCCTTTGTTGTGCCGGCTGCGTCTTTTGCTGATGAACAGATTTTGATCGGCACCGGCAGCAAGGACGGCGTCTACTACTACGCCGGCAAAGCGCTCTGCCGCATCATCAACACAAAGGTCAAAGGCGTGGCCTGTGAGGTCGTGGATACCCCCGGGTCGCTGTATAATCTAAGCAATGTGCGGGACGGCGGTCTGGATATTGGCGTGGCCCAATCTGACTGGCAATACCACGCAGTCAAGGGTACCGGGCCGGTAAAGTTTATGGACGGCGCCTTTAAAAATCTGCGGGCCCTGTTTTCACTACATGCTGAACCTTTCACCCTGGTGGTGCGCCGGGATGCAAAAATTACCCGGTTGGATGAAATTGTGGGCCACAAGGTCAACATCGGGAACCCCGGGTCGGGACAACGGGCTACCATGGAGGTCGTCATGCGGGCCATGAAGTGGTCCCACAAGGATTTTAAGCATGTGGAGGAACTCAATGCTTCCGAACAATCTTTAGCCCTGTGCAATAATCGCGTCCAGGCCATGGTGTATACCGTCGGTCATCCCAATGCGTCGGTTTCCAAAGCAGCCAGATTGTGCAACGCTACTATCGCGACGGTTGATGGACCGGTGATCGACAACCTGGTGGCTGCCAATCCCTACTACAGCTACACGGACATCCCCGGAAACATGTACCCCGGCATACCGGATCCTGTGCGGACGTTCGGGGTAACCGCTACGGTCGTGACGTCTTCCGATATGTCCACCGATACGGTCTACCGGATCGTGCGGGCCCTGTTTGAGAACCTGGACGATTTTCGCAAACTGCACCCCGCCTTCAATGTGCTGCAGCCCGAGAAAATGGTGCGCGATGGAATATCCGCCGAACTGCATGAAGGTGCCAAACAATACTACCGGGAGAAAGGGCTGTTGTAGGCCGGCCCGGCTTTTGCCATTTGCAACCCTCCGGGAGGGAGAGCTGTATGAGTGAACAACAGGAAAAAACCCATGAAGTAGACGATGCTGCTATGCAGGACATGGTTGCTGAAACCGAAACCGGTGCGCGCAATCCCACTGGAGCGATTCCAAAGAAAGTCCTATTTTTCGTGCCCCTGATCTGGACCCTGTTTCAGCTCTGGTACGCATCGCCCCTGCCTTTCATATTCAATGTTTTCGTTCTAAACGATACGGAAGCGCGTGCAATCCATCTGGCCTTTGCGATATTTTTATCCTACACGGCATATCCGACATTCAAATCATCGCCGCGGAGCTATATTCCGATTCAAGACTGGATCGTGGGACTGATCGGGGCTTTTTGCTCGGCCTACCTGTGGATTTTCTATGTTGAACTGTCTGACCGCCCGGGTGACCCGACCCAACTTGACCTGGTTGTTGCCGCCATCGGTATTTTAACCCTGCTCGAAGCAACCCGCCGGGCACTGGGTCCACCGCTGATGGCGGTTTGCGCCGTGTTCATGATTTATACATTTGGGGGTCCCCACATGCCGGATGTGATTGCCCACAAGGGGGCCAGTTTTACGAAGGGCATGGGGCATTACTGGCTCTCCACTGAAGGTGTCTTCGGCGTTGCCCTGGGAGTTTCCACAAGTATGGTGTTCATGTTCGTGCTGTTTGGCGCCCTGCTGGAAGCGGCCGGTGCCGGCAACTATTTTATAAGGACCGCCTTTGCCGGGCTCGGCCACCTGCGCGGCGGGCCGGCCAAGGCCGCCGTGATCTCGTCCGGCCTCACCGGCCTGGTATCCGGATCATCGATTGCCAATGTTGTGACCACCGGTACATTCACGATCCCACTGATGAAAAAGGTCGGTTTTTCAAAGGAAAAATCAGGGGCAGTCGAAGTGGCCTGCTCAACTAACGGCCAGTTGATGCCCCCGGTCATGGGCGCTGCCGCCTTCCTGATGGTCGAATATGTCGGCATTTCCTACGTTGAGGTCATCAAACACGCTTTTCTGCCAGCGATTATTTCCTATATTGCCCTGGTTTACATTGTGCACCTGGAAGCCTGTAAAATGGGCCTCAAGCGGATGGAGAAGCCGGGTGTTAAAAAAACAATGATTTCAACAATGTTATCAGCTGTGATGACTTTTCTGTTTATCATCATCATGGGCGGTGTAACCTATTACGGGTTGGGCTGGATTAAAACACTAACTGGTGGGGCCGCCATCTATATCATCGCGGTGTTGATGTTTGTCGTCTACCTTTTGCTGATTGCGTTTGCTTGTAAAGTACCGGAACTCGAAACCAGTCTGGAGATTAAAGTGCTGCCCGAGCTGGCACCGACGGCCCAGGCCGGGTACTATTTCCTGTTGCCCATCGTGGTCCTGATGTGGTGCCTGGTGGTGGAACGCTTTTCACCATCCCTGTCGGCTTACTGGGCCACGATCCTGTTGATATTCATCGTGCTGACTCAGCGCCCTCTGAAAGGATTTTTCCGCAAAGCCAAGGGCGTAGACTTCGCCTTCAAGACTGGCTTCGGCGACATGATCGAAGGGTTTGTCAACGGCGCCCGCAACATGATCGGTATCGGTGTGGCGACGTCTGCAGCCGGCGTCGTTGTGGGCACGGTAACCCTGACCGGCATCGGTCTGGTCATGACCGAATTTGTGGAGTTCATTTCCGGCGGTAACCTGATGCTGATCTTGATTTTTACCGCGGTCATCAGCCTTCTTTTGGGAATGGGACTGCCGACAACAGCCAACTACATCGTTGTGTCCACCCTGATGGCGCCGGTTATCGTAGACCTGGGGGCCCAGAACGGCCTGATCGTACCTTTGATTGCCGTGCATCTGTTTGTCTTTTATTTCGGTATCCTGGCGGACGATACGCCGCCGGTGGGCCTGGCGGCTTTTGCCGCAGCCGGTATATCAGGCGGAGATCCCATAAAGACCGGTATCCAGGGCTTTACCTATGATATCCGGACAGCCATTTTGCCGTTTATGTTCATCTTCAACACCGAGTTGCTGATCATCGGTGTTTCCAACTGGATGCACCTGGTGGTCGTGGTAGTGATTGCCATTGTCGGGATGCTGGTGTTTGCCGCCGGCACCCAGGGGTTCTGGCTGACAAAATGCAAGATCTGGGAAACCCTCGCTTTGCTGCTGATCGCCTTCACCCTGTTCAGGCCCGGATTCTGGTGGGACCGGGTTTTTCCGCCTCTGCATGAAGAACCGCCCGTCAAGCTTGAGCAGATTGTGGGTGGGATGGAGCCCGGCGCTCTGATCCGAATCATGATCGAAGGTGAAAATATGCGTACCGAGGAAAAATTCACCAAAACGGTTATGTTGCCGGTGGGCGATGAAAAGACAGCTACGGAGAGACTGGCGGGGATTGGCATCGAAACGCGCCAGGAAGACGGGAAAACCCTGATCGACAACATCGTCTTTTCCAGCCCAGCCGAGAAGGCTGGCCTTGATTTTGACCAGATAATCCTCAATGTCCAGGTACCGACGAAACGACCACCCAAGCAGTTGATGGTGATTCCGGCCATGCTGCTACTGGGACTGATCGGGTTTCTCCAACTTGGTCGGGTCCGCAAATTGGAGGCGGCTGCGGCCACGTGATGCTTGTTGTCGCGAGTTGTTGTCGGCCGCCACAGTTTCTTAGATGTGGCGGCGGCGAGTGCCGATTTGCTGCTATTTTACTATGGGGGTAGACTATGTTTAACAAGATACTGGTGCCGGTAGATATTGATTATCCGAAAACCGCCGCAATCGTTTATCAAAAAGCCCTTAAAATTGCTGGACTGACTGGTGCTGAAATCCGTCTGGTAAGCGTCATGCCGGGGTACAGTATGCCCATCGTGGCATCGTTTATTTCCGAAGAGATGGTTAAAAAAGCCAAGGATCAGGTCAGGGCTACGCTGGAAAAGTTCATTCAGGACAATTGCCAGGAACCGATTACCTACACCATTAAAACCGGTAAAAACTGGGAAGAAATCGTGAAGTCTGCGGACAAGTGGGGCGCTGACCTGATTGTCGTGTACCACAACCGCAAACGGGAAAAGAACGAGGTGTTTTCCAACTCATGCTCTCAGCGTGTGATGGAGAATGCCAACTGCTCGGTGCTGCGTCTGAGAAATATCCGGGAGTAGCGGCTTCCTGGCTTCGGAAGTATACATTTCTACTGCCCGCGTTCAATTTCTGCCTGCGACAGCTGGGCGGGATTGAACGCGGGCTGTTTTAGTTTGGCCTCTTAAGCTGACCGGTTACGGGCTGCTTCCCACCCCAGCAGGGCTTTTTTACGGGCCGAACCCCAGCGGTACCGATGGATGTTCCCGGATTTGGCAATTACCCGGTGGCAGGGAATCAGGTAGCCGACGGGATTGATCGCAATCGCGTTGGCGACCGCCCGAAACGCTTTGGGGCGTCCCAGATAGACGGCAATGTCCCGGCAGCTCACTACCCACCCTTCCGGTATTCTCAGCAGTGCCTTCCATACGTTGACCTGAAAATTGGTACCCTTAAGAAGCAGATTAAAAGGAGTGGCGTCACGGGGATGGTCAGGGTTGAAGATATTTTTCACGATGGGACCGATTCGGCGGTTCTTCTCGATGAGAGTTGCCCTGGGCCATTTTTTAATAAGTTGATCCAGGGCCGCCAGGTGCTGGCCGCCTTCTACAAATCCCAGGTGGCAGATCCCTCGTTCCGTCGTCGCTAAAAGGCATTCGCCAAATGGGTTCGCGCTGAATCCATACGAAATTTCCAGCCCGGCCCCTTGCTTTTTGAATTCGCCGGGTGTCATGGCCTCGAAGGTGACAAACAGGTCATGCAGGCGTCCCGGACCGGAAAGCCCGGCGTTCAGGGACGCATCCAATAGACTCTGGGACTGGGCCAGTTTATCTTTGGTATAATCAAGGGTCAGGTATTGCATAAACTGGATAGGGCTGACGCCGGCCCACCGTTTGAACAACCGGTCAAAGTGATACCGGCTTAAGTGTACGCTGGCGGCAATTCGATCCAGGTTCGGCCGGGATTTGAAATTTCCCTCAATGTATTGAATGGCCTTTTCGATACGCTGGTAATTGTCGGATTGATGCGAAAAATCATGTAGCTCCATGGCAGCCTCTTTGTTTAAATATGTTACCGTCACCATAATCCAGCGATGTGGATAAGGCCACCCGAATATTGCTGAAAACATCAGCAAGATGCGGGTGGCCGTTTTTCCGCAAAAGGGGTACCAATACAAAAAACCAGCTGATATGGATGCACGGCAACATCTATTCAAACAGGAGAAAAAAAGCGTGAAGGCCATGAGCATTACCCTGAAACTATCAGCAGATGTGTCGGCTAGTCGCCAATCCGCGGCTGTTAACCGCGCAATGGATTTCCGAGAATGGGGACTCATCCTCATTTTATCCATCCTCTGGGGAGGTTCCTTCTTTTTCGTGGGGGTGGCCGTAAAGGAAATGACGCCTCTGACCATTGTAGCAGGGCGGGTAGGCCTCGCGGCGTTTCTGCTATTGGTATATGTCCGGCTGCGTGGCCTGAAAATGCCCGGGTCACCTTGGGAATGGGGCGCGTTTTTCATAATGGGGGCCTTGAACAACCTGATCCCCTTCAGCCTGATTGTCTGGGGTCAGACCCACATCGAGAGTAGCCTCGCCAGCATTCTGAATGCCACCACCCCTATCTTCAGCGCGGTTCTGGCCCACTATTTAACCCGTGAGGAACGTTTGACCATCAACCGCCTTGCCGGCATCCTGATCGGCTGGCTTGGGGTGGCAGCCTTGATCGGAATCGAGGCCCTGAGAGGGTTTGGCGTTGAAGTACTGGGGCAGATCGCAGTGCTGGGCGCGGCCTTGTCATATGCATTTGCCGCTATCTACGGACGGCGTTTCAAAGAAATCGATCCGGCTGTCGTCGCCACCGGCATGCTGTGCGGTTCGACCATCATGATCCTGCCCCTGGCGCTGTATGTCGAGCAGCCCTGGCAGCTGGCCCCCGGCATGGGTTCCGTCGCGGCCCTGTTCGGGCTGGCGGCAATCAGCACATCCCTGGCATACATCATTTACTTTCGGGTTCTGGCCACTTCCGGGGCCACAAATCTGCTGTTGGTTACCTTTCTGATCCCCGTCAGTGCTATTATATTGGGTGTTCTGTTTCTGGGAGAGCGGCCCGGCTGGAATGCCTTTACCGGTATGGGGTTGATATTCATCGGTCTGGTTGCAATCGACGGCCGCCTGATCGAACGCCTGCGGTCTTTGACAGCGAAGGGCGCGCGGTTTTAGACTCCGCGGTGCCGCCGGTCACTGTACTCTCATCGATATTGGTTTTGCTGGCGAAGGGGGCCGAAATCGGGTATAGCGGGAGCATGATGAGCAAACCTGAGAATCAGGCCGTTTATCGTATCCGAAAAACCTATCGAAAAGAGAACCGGCCCAAGAAGTATAAAAATACCTATACCGTGGCCGATGATCGTGCCGGAACGATATTGGCGACATGTGACCTCATTGGCCGGGCGGTTTTCAAAATTCAATCCATCCGGGACCACGAGCAGAAAACCTGGCAGATGAAACCCAATCGCCGTATCATGCCTTCTCGCTGGATTGTCACCGATTCCCAACAGCGGATTGCCATGCAATTCGATCAAAAAGTCCTGGGCAAGGTGATGAATCCCTTATACCGCACGATGCTGGCTTTGCTGGACGACCAGGGACGAGAAGTGTATCGCCTGGTTGATCCCCGCAAAAGTATCCCCGATCGCATCATGATTGCGACCCCGGGCGAGTGGGCCCTCATACAGGGCAAGCGGCCCATGGCCAAAATTGTTCGCCTGCCACGCAGTGAAGAACCGGCGAAAGGTTTTTTCGGAAAGCTGAAGAAGGCTCTGGCCGGGTCAGACCAGGGCTTCGTGAGCGCCGAGCGGACCCATACCCTGGCGGCCCCGGTAGCCCTGGCCATGTTGCTGCTGTTTAATGAACTGGACGAGCCCGGGCCGGAATAGAAGATTTTTTTGAGATAGCTTCCTGTTATTCCGGTAACCCCACCAGACGAAGGGGGCCCCATGCGGAAACGATTCTTAACCTTGGCCATCGCCCTGGTTGTTGGCTTGCTGATTTGCCGGGCACCGGCTTTTGCCGGTGAAGCGGACGTTCTCAAAGTAGAAGCACGCAAGACTGGCAACCAGGCCTATCATTTCAGCGTCACCGTCCAGCACAAAGATACCGGGTGGGACCACTATGCGGATAAATGGGATGTCTTGGGCCCGGATGGCACTATCTTCGGGACCCGGACCTTATATCATCCGCACGTCGACGAACAACCCTTCACCCGGAGTCTGTCTGGCGTTGCTATTCCCGCCGGTGTTCGGACTGTCACCGTCCGCGCCCATGATTCGGTCCACAAATACGGTGGCAAGGTCGTGCAGGTCGAACTGCCGTGATAGGAAGAGCCGTTCGGGCGTCAGGTCATCCGCAGGATGTCCGCATACAGCCGGTTTAGGCGCTGGGGGGAGACTTTCTCAACGGTTTTCAACTCCTGGGCATACTGAGAGACCTTGTATTCCTCGATCAGCCAGAAGTATTTTTCCACTGCGCTTCTTTTTTCCCCGGAAGTCGCATCCGTAAAGCCTTTCAGCAATTCTCGCAGCCGACTGACGTGTCGGTCGATTTGGGTGGCTTTTTTCTGATCCTTTTCCGGGGCATCCATGGCCCGCTGGGCCCGGATGGCGAGGGCCCTGACATAGCGCACCAGGTGCGGCAGGCGTTCGGGCTCATACAGGCTGACAAAGTTTTCCGGAACCAGTTTGGGAAGTTCAGCCGCAAGGGTGGTCAGCAGGCCGGCGGCCGGTCCATTGGCGAACGATTTTATACGCAGTTCGTCGATGGCGGTGTAAGCATCCCGGTAGGCTTCGATCACTCTTTTTACCGTCGCGACCAATTCGTCACCGCAGTTTATAATCCGGGCAGAGACGGCTTCGGCATGGTCTTTAAATGCTGCGGCCGTGCGAATATTCCGGGTGAACAGGTCTTTGGTCAGCTTATCCTCGATCTGTTTTTCAAGGGCGCGGCTGCCGCCGAAATACCTGGCGGCCGGCGCAAGGTACTCCGGGAGCAGCAGTTTCCGGCGCAGAAACTTCAGGTCTTTGGAAAAATGGTCCCTAAAAAGCTGCCGCACTGCTTGCAGATGGGCGGCCTGGGCCTGGTTGGCATCCGGCAAGAGACGGAGTGCGACATGCTCTCCTTCGCTGACCAGGGCCGGAAAAACCACCCACGGGTCCGTCCCCGGGAGGGCCGTTTCCAGTGTTTCCGGGAGGTCGGGAAAGGTTTGGGGCGTAATCTGGGCCTGCTCCCATGCGGTTCTCAGGCGGGCCAACCGGTCACCGGGAGCGCCCACAGCGTTTTTCTGTTGCAAAATGGCCGGATCGCGACTGGTGGCGATCCGCTTTCCGCTGGCGTTGGTAATTTCAATTTTGGCTTTCAGGTGTTCCGGCAAGGTGACCGTCGGCCAGGCTGCGGCCGGGATGTCAACGCCCAGGCGCTTGTGAAGGAATTGACTCAGGCTCGTAGCGAGTGACGTTTTTCCCTGGCTCATTTCTGCGACGACCAGATCAACCGTGTGCGTTACCGGTACCAGTTTCTTTCTATAGTTTTTCGGCAGTCCCCTTATCAGGGCGTCTACTTTTTCACGCAGCAGTCCCGGCACCAGCCAATCGAGTTTTTCGACCGGCAGAGCAGCGGCCCGGGATGCCGGTATGGTGATCGTCACGCCATCATCTTCGCCATCGGGGCGGAAGCGGTAAGTGCAGCCAAATTCATTCCGGCCGATTTTAATGCTGCTCGGATAGAGATTCAGTTCGGCTGTGTCCGGGGTGTAATTCAGCAGTTCCTGTGTAAAAGTCAAAGACCTCCCGGACAGTCAGCCCTCTCGGGTCAGTGATTATTAGGCGGCCTCCTTTGACAATTCTTCTCGACGTTTTTTACCAAGCTCAAATGTCTCGATTGGCCGCCGGCCCTGA